>SL_7KL_010_BRINEDRAFT_10000909_pt1 | contig 14170 bp, 11 predicted proteins | sample SodLak_010_BRINE_FD_10663 | JGI IMG/M metagenome (IMG submission 10663)
TATTGCGCAACCTGATCCTGCATCACATTCGCGGTCGCAGCGACAGCCACGGGCGGGGGCGCGCCGATCTCGCGCGCGCGGGCGCGGATGCGGGCCAGCGCATCCACCCCGTTCATCACCGGCATCGAGATATCCAGCAAAAGCAGATCATAGCGGTCGGGCTGCCACATTTCGCAGGCCTCTTGCCCGTTGGTGACGAATTCAGGCTCCACCCCCAGCTTTTTCAGCATCGCCGCAAGGATCCTGGCATTGGTGCGGTTGTCCTCGGCCACCAGCACGCGCATTCCGGCCAGATTGCCCGCATCCGGGTCGGGGGCGGCGGTCTGTTCCGGCGCGGGTTCGGCCATGACGGGCAGGGTCAGGTCCAGATCGAACCGTGTGCCCTGTCCGGGGCGGCTGTGCACGCGCAGATCGCCCCCCATCAGCCCGACCAGATTCTGCACGATCGCCAGCCCCAGCCCCGAACCGCCATAGCGCCGCGTCACCGAATTGTCGGCCTGCTCGAACTCGCCAAAGATGCGCCCGATCTGTTCGTCGGACATGCCGATGCCGGTATCCTCGACGCTGAAGCGGCAGCGGCCATCCGACGCCCCCTCGGCCCGGATGGTGATCTGCCCCTCTTCGGTGAACTTGACCGCATTGCCGATCAGGTTGCCGAGGATCTGGCCCACGCGGTCCTGATCGCCCAGCCGCGCCACATCCAGCCCCGGCCCCAGGTCCAGCACGACCCGGATGCCGCGCAATTCGGCATTGGCCCCGTAGAGAACCGCCTGCCGCCGCAGCAATTCCGCCGGAACAAAGGGGCGCAGGTTCAGCGTCATCTTGCCCGCCTCGATCCGCGCGAGATCNAGGATGTCATTGATCACCGCCAGCAGCGCATCGCTGGACTCGCGGATCGCCGAGAGCATGGCGCATTGCTCCGCGNTCAGATCGGTCTCGGCCAGCAGTTCGGCCATGCCCAGAATGCCGTTCATGGGCGTGCGGATCTCATGGCTCATATTCGCCAGAAATGCCGATTTCGCGCGATTGGCGGCTTCGGCCTGATTGCGTTGCGCTTCCAGCTCAACACTCAGCGCCCGGGTTTCCGCCAGAAGCACCGCGCGCATATCGGCGGCCAGCATCATGTCGAGCGTGCCATCCGTGGGCGAGAAATCGGCGATGCCCAGACGCTGCGCATCCGCCCCCTCTTCGATATCGGGGATATGGCCCAGCAGCAGCCACACCGCATCGCCCCGGTCCAAGACCTGCCCGCGCAGCCGCAGGGGCGGATCGCCCATCAGGCGCAGGATGATGGCGCGGCGATACTGCCTGAGCGCCGTGATATCGCGGGCCGTTGTGGGCAGTTCCAGCATGACGCAGTCAAACAGCGCGCGGCCCAGCATCGACGGCCCCCAATGGCGCTGCAGTGACGGCCCCATTGCCGTGATCCGGCCCTGATAATCCAGTTTCAGATGGGCGGGAAACAGCAGGTCCAGATCCGCCGCATCCAGCGCAAGACCGCGAACCTTCGGCGCCTGCCTGTCGCCCTCGGGCGTCGTCATGCGGCACGCACCCGGTCAATCCGGAAGATGGCCCCGTCATCCATCAGCCTGTGCGATATCACCGCGTGCTCGTCAAACCGGGTCGCCAGTTTCTGCAGGATGCCATGCACCATCGGCGCCAGCCCCTGCCGTGTCGAGCGATAGCGCACCTCCATCCCCGAGTCATCCGATTGCAGCACCTCGAACTGGGGCATGTCGGCCTGCGGCATGTTGGAGCGGATCGTGGCATGCATCCGGTCGAGATTGTCGATGAAACTGGTCAGATCATCCCCCGCCATGCGCAGGATGCGCGCGTAATTCGTCTGTTCGGCGAAATCGATCCAGTGGCTGCCGAAGGCTGTCAGCGCCTCGTCAAAGGACAGGCCCAGCCGGTCGGCCACCATGTCGATCATCTGGACTGTGGTCGTGTCGGAATAATATTGCATCCCGATGCAGGCGGGCCTGGTATGGCCCGCATTCTCCAGCATCCGGTTCCATTCCTCTTCGCCGACATGCAGAACAGCGAGATCGCGCAGGGCTTGGTGGATCAGGCCGTACATGCATCCCCCCCTTTTCGCACAGCGCCGATCATCTGGACCGGCGGGATCATGGTAGGGACCAGGATACTACAAAACCCGCCACATGCCTTGTATTTTTCACACAATACTCGGCGCAATCTACGCCATGGGCGCGATCCTGAGACGCGCGGGGGCGTTGCGCCTGCGGGCCGTTCGGTTTGCCGTCACGCGCGCCCGGCGCCATCCTTGCCATCCCAAGTCTCCAGCGCCCCCGACATGCGCGGCAAGCCGCCGTCCCGACCACCTGCCGGATCGGCGCGCCCCGCATGCCTTCTTCAATGACTTACGCCATGGGAAACCGGCCGGATCGCGGGGCGCCTCCCCGGCCACCCGATGGCGCTGATGCGCCAAGGGCAACAAGGTTCAGCGCAGGCCGGGGTGGGATCGCCAGACAGTCCACCGCAAGCGGCAGCATGTCCAGACCGGCAGCCGCACCTGCAGTATGATCCTGCGCGGCATGAATGCATAGGCGACCGTGGTCGGTCTTGCGCCGCGCTGTGGCCTTTGAGCAGATCGCCCTTTACACTCCGCGCATTGCTGCCGCAAAACGGAAAAGGGATGAAACCCGCGTGCGCGTGTTGACGATTGGCAAACGGCTGGCTGTCCTGCGTGATGGCTGGAAGGCTGGCAGCATGCATGCCATCTCGACCGGGCTGATCCCTGATCGCGACGGCCCTTTTTCTGACGTATGCAAGATCACCGATCCGACTCATTTCTGAGGTATCTCATGACATCCCCCCTGACCGGCATTCTGCCTGTTGCACCCACCCCGTTTCTGGATGATGGCCGTCTGGACGAGGACGGCATCCCCCGCGTGATCGACTGCATGATCGATCAGGGTGTCGATGCGATCTGCATATTGGCGAATTACTCCGAGCAATTCGTGCTCTCGGACGAAGAGCGCGCGCGCGTCATGCGCCTGTCGCTCGATCACGCTGCCGGGCGGGTGCCCATGATCGTGACGATCAGCCATTTCTCGACCGCCATCGTGGTGGAGCGCGCGCGCGCCGCGCAGGCGCTGGGGGCGGATATGGTGATGATGATGCCCCCCTATCACGGCGTGGGCCTTGTGCCGTCCGAGGCGGTGGTGTTCGAGCATTTCGCGGCCGTGTCGCAAGCCATCACCATCCCGATCATGGTGCAGGATGCGCCCCTGTCGGGCTGTGATCTCTCTGTTCCGTTTCTGGCCCGCATGGCGCGCGAGATCGAGAATGTCGCCTATTTCAAGCTGGAAATGCCCTTTGCCGCCGACAAGCTGGCCGCGCTGATCGCTGACGGCGGTGACAACATTCTCGGCCCCTTCGATGGCGAGGAAGCGATCACCCTGCTGGCCGATCTGGATGCGGGCGCGACAGGCACGATGTCCTCGGCGCTGGCGCCCGAACATATCCGGCCCATCGTGATCGACTATCACGCCGGGCGGATCGATCAGGCACTGGCAGGCTGGCAACGCTGCCTGCCGCTGATCAACCATGAAAACCGCCAATGCGGGTTGCGCGCGACTAAGGTTGTGATGCAACAAGGGGGTGTTATCCGGTCGGACCATGTGCGCCACCCGCTCAAGCCGATATCGGCGCGCACGCGCGAACGGCTGTTGCATTTCGCCTCGGAACTCGACCTGATCGCCCTGCGTTGGGGCCTTTGATTACTGAACAGGAAAGACACGCATGACTCTACATGGCAATCATCTGATCGCAGGCGCGCGCGTCGCGCATGAGGACACGGTCCTGTCCACCCCGTCGAGCGGCGACGGCCATGCCGTGTCGCAAGGCACCGGTGCCCATGTCGATCGGGCCTGCCGCGCTGCCGAGGACGCCTTTGCCACATTCGGCTACAGCCGCCGCGAGACACGCGCCGCGCTGCTGGACGCGATTGCCGACGCGATCGAGGCGCGCGCCGCGCCATTGACCGAAATCGCGATGCGCGAAAGCGGGCTGCCGCAGGCCCGGCTGGAAGGCGAGCGCGGGCGCACCACCGGGCAATTGCGTTATTTCGCGGCACTGATCCGCAAGACCGACTATCTGGACATGCGCCATGACCCCGCCCTGCCCGACCGCGCGCCCGCCCCGCGCCCCGAATTGCGGATGATGCAGCGGCCCATCGGGCCGGTCGCCGTGTTTGGCGCATCGAACTTCCCGCTGGCCTTTTCGGTGGCGGGGGGCGATACGGCCTCCGCTCTGGCGGCGGGCTGCCCTGTGGTGGTCAAGGGCCACCCCGCCCATCCCGGCACCTGCGAGATCGTGGCCGAGGCGATCACCCAGGCCATTGCCGATGCGGGCCTGCCTGCGGGCATCTTCTCCCTGATCCATGGCGCGGGGGTCGAGGCCGGATCCGCCCTCGTCCAGCACCCGCTGATCCGCGCGGTGGGCTTTACCGGCAGTCTGCGCGGCGGGCGCGCCCTGTTCGATCTGTGCGCCGCGCGGCCCGAGCCGATCCCGTTTTTCGGCGAATTGGGCAGTATCAACCCGGTCTTTCTGCTGCCTGCCGCCTTGCAGGCGCGCGCGGCCGATCTGGGCACGGGCTGGGCGGGCAGCCTGACCATGGGCGCAGGCCAGTTCTGCACCAATCCCGGCGTGGTGATCCTGCCCAAAGGCGCTGACGGGGCCGAGGGTTTCATCGCCGCCGCCATTGCTGCACTGGAACAGGCCCCGGCGCAGACCATGCTGACCGATGCCATCGCATCCGCCTATCGCGACAGCGCAGCGGAACTGGCGCCGCTGGGTCAGCCGCTGGTCCAGACCGGGGCAGAGGGGCGCAATGCCCGCGCAAATGTCCTGCGCGTCAGCAGTGCCGAATTCCGCGATCAACCTGCCCTGCAGCATGAGGTTTTCGGCCCCTTCGGCCTGATCGTCGAGGCCGAGGACGACGCGGATATGCTGGCCCTGGCGGCCGAGCTGGACGGGCAATTGACCACCACGCTGCAGATGGATGCGGGCGACACCGAACTTGCGCGCCAGTTTGTGCCGGTGCTGGAACGCAAATGCGGGCGCATTCTGGCCAATGGCTGGCCCACCGGGGTCGAGGTGGCCGATGCCATGGTCCATGGCGGGCCTTACCCGGCCTCGACCAATTTCGGCGCAACCAGCGTCGGCGGCATGGCGATCCGGCGTTTCCTGCGGCCTGTCTGCTACCAGAACCTGCCGGCAGAGCTGTTGCCGCAGGACTTGCAACAACCGGGCTGAGCCTGCCAGATAGGGGCGCGATGCAAGGGGGCCACCGATGACGCCGATCAGTGATGTGCGATGCGAGCTTGGCGAGGGGGCCTTCTGGCACCCCGAGCGCGGCGAATTCCTGTGGGTCGATATTCTGGGCAAGACCCTGCATTCGGCGCAGAAAAGCTGGGTGTTCGCCGAAATGATCTCGGCCATGGCTTGGGTCGATGCCGCGCGCCTGCTGGTCGCGTCCGAGACGCGGCTTTTCACCTTTGATCTGGACAGCGGGCAGTCGGACACGCTCTGCCCGCTGGAAAATGACAACGCGCAGACCCGGTCCAATGACGGGCGCGCGGACCCGCAGGGCGGGTTCTGGATCGGGACGATGGGCAAATCAGCCGAGGCGGGCGCAGGTTCGATCTGGCGCTGGTATGGCGGAGAGCTGCGCAAGCTCTATCCCGGCATCTCGATCCCCAATGCGATCAGCTTTGCCCCCGATGGCAAAAGCGCGTGTTTCACCGACACGCCCACACGGCGCATCATGCGCGTGGCGCTGGATGCCGATGGCTGGCCGCAGGGCACGCCAGAGTGCTGGCTGGACCTGAATGAGGCAGGGCTGAACCCTGACGGCGCGGTATTCGATGCCGATGGCAATTTCTGGCTGGCACTCTGGGGGGCGGGCGGCGTTGCGACCTATGCGGCGTCTGGCGCGCGGCTGAGCCAGATCGACCTGCCCGCCCCGCACACGACCTGCCCGGCCTTTGGCGGCGCGGGGCTGGATACGCTTTACTGCACCTCAGCGCGCGAAGGGCGCGCAACCCCTACGGATATGGATGGCGCGACATTTGCGGGCCCTGCAAGCGCGCGCGGTCAGGCGGAGCACCGGGTCAGACTGTAGGCTGGCGCGGGTGGATCACCCCTTACGCGCGGGCGGGGTCACCCACCAGCGCGCCACGCGCACACAGAGTGCTGCACAGACCAGCACTGTGACCAGCATCAGCACAACCCAGATCACCGCGCCCCGATGCACGCCTTCGGACAGCAGCAGAACAACGCTGAACACGGCCCAGAGCGCGGCACTCAGCCCCAGAACCGGCCGCATCGGCACTGTGCCCGCGCGCCGGTCCCCGATGGCCGCGCCAAGGCCGATCACCAGCGCGGGCAGCAGCCCGAACAGATAGGCGAAGGGGATCGAGAAGAGCGGCAGCACCACGACGCTGGCCAGAAGATATCCGATAATATCCACTGTCCACAGACTGGCGGATTCGGTGACCGCGGCAACGATCCCCAGCCCCAGCGCGGCGACCAGTGCCGCAAACAGGGGGCCGAGCAGCACAAAGACCAGCACGATCCGGATGAACCTGCGATGGGGCCTTAATACCTGCGCAACAGGGGTCGTGTCTGCTTCCATGTGCATAGTGTTGCAGAAAAATCCGTCCGCTGCACCCCCTTGGCCGCCCAAACCTGTTGAACGCGCCAAATCTTGCCGGGTTGGCGCGCCCGGGTCAGTGCTGCACACCCAGCATGGCGCGGATCTGGCCCAGATCGGTTTCGCCGCCCGCGAAATCGTCAAATGCCTTTTCCGTCACCTCGATCAGGTGATCGGCGATGAATCTGGCCCCCTCAGCCGCCCCCTGTTCGGGTGATTTCAGGCAGCATTCCCATTCCAGCACGGCCCAGCTGTCGTAATCATACTGCGCCAGTTTGGAAAATATCGCGCCGAAATCCACCTGCCCGTCGCCCAGCGACCGGAACCGCCCCGCGCGGTTCAGCCAGGGCTGATAGCCCGAATAGACCCCCTGCCGCCCATCGGGGTTGAATTCGGCATCCTTGACGTGAAAGGCGCAGATCCGGTCATGATAAAGGTCGATGAAGGCCAGATAATCCATCTGTTGCAGCAGGAAGTGTGACGGATCGTAATTGATCTGCGCGCGGGGGTGTTCGTCCAGCGCGTCCAGAAACATCTCCCATGTTGCGCCGTCGAACACATCTTCGCCCGGATGGATTTCATATCCGATATCAACGCCTTGCGCGTCATAGGCATCAAGGATCGGCTTCCAGCGCCGGGCCAGTTCGGCAAATGCCTCTTCAATCAGCCCGGCCGGGCGCTGCGGCCAGGGATACAGATACGGAAAGGCCAGCGACCCGGTAAAGCTGACCGAGCTGTCCAGCCCCAGATTGCGGCTGGCAACCGCCGCCTTGTGTAACTGATCGACCGCCCATTCCTGCCGCGCGGCGGGCTTGCCATGCAGATGCGCGGGCGCAAAGGCGTCAAAAGCCGTGTCATAAGCGGGGTTCACGGCGACAAGCTGGCCCTGCAGATGGGTGGACAGCTCCGTGATCGCAACGCCCGCCTCCGCGCAGATCCCCGCGACCTCGTCGCAGTAATCGCGGCTCTCGGCGGCGCGGTCCAGATCGAACAGGCGCGGGTCGAATGTGGGGATCTGCACGCCCTTGTAGCCCAGTGACGCGGCCCAGCCAGTGATGCCTTGCAGCGTGTTGAACGGGGCGTCATCGCCTGCGAATTGCGCCAGAAACAGCGCCGGGCCTTTGATATTTGTGGGCATGGTATCCTCTTGTTCTTGCAGTGGCGTTCAATCGGGCGCGGGCAGATAGTCGAAACTTGTGAAATCCGCGCTCTGCCCGCGCCCCGTGATGTCAAAGGCCAGCATCCCGACAAAGGCGCCGGTGAAAGAGCCATGCTCACCCCGCCCCCCTTCATCCGAGATAACAGCGGCATCAAGCTCCGGGCCAAGCGCTGTCCAGTCGCCACCGCCCTGCTGCCAGTAGAACTGTTGCACGGCCCCGCGACACTCGACCGCCAGCCGCACAGGGCCATCGGCCAGCGGCACCGGGTCGCAAGGCCAGATCATGGCCCCGTCGGGCCAGACACCGGGGCAGGACATGATGGTCAGGCAGCGGCCCTGCGCCTCATCCAAGGTGACGGCGGCGAAATGGAACTTGTGGCGGTTGTAATAGGTCGTCAGACCGGCGGCCTGCTGATAGGTGTCCGGCGCAAAGGCGGCCAGTTCAGTTTCGGCGCGGTAGTGCAGATGCTCTTGCCGCCGCGCGACCAGCGCCTGTTCGAACCAGCTTCCGACACTTTCGCGCCCATGCAGGCGCAGGGCCGACCCTGTCAGCGTGAACAGGCGCGACGGTTCGGGGCTGCGCAGCCACTGAAACTCGGCGGGCAATTGCGTCATGTCGAACACCCGGCGCACAGGCTGCGGCGCGCGCGGGCTGACATCCGCAGGTGCAGGCACGTCCAGCGCCGGGACCGGGCCATCATGGTCCAGATACAGCCAGTCATCCGCACCCCAGACGCATTTCTGGATCGCGGTTTCACGCCCCAGCGGCGAAAACCGCCCCGGCAGCGGGCGCGAACACAGATGCGTGTGATAGACCTCTCCGGTCGGGGTTTCCACGATCTGGCCATGGCCCGCGCGTTGCAGCGCCGCATCCGGATGATCCTTGGATGTGATCAGATGCGTGTTCGGGTGCATCTCGTAGGGGCCATGGATGCTGCGCGCGCGCGCCATGGTCACGGCATGGGTATAGCCGGTCCCGCCCTCGGCGGTGGTCAGGTAATACCAGCCATTGCGCTTGAACAGATGCGGCCCTTCGACCAGCCCGAGGGGCGAGCCGGGAAAGATATTGCGCACAGGCCCGGTCAGCCCATGCTTTTGGTGCCACTCCTGCAGCAGGATGCCATCAAAGGCCGGGCTTTTGGGCTGCCCGCCCAGCGAATTGCCACGATGGTTCCATTGCATGTTCAGGAACCATTTGCGCCCGTCCTCATCATGAAACAGCGACGGATCGAAGCCCGAGGAATTCACATAGACAGGGTCGGACCACGGCCCCTCTATCGCGGGGGCCGTGACGATGTAGTTATGCGCATCCTTGAAATTGCCGTCATAGCGTTTGACATCGGTATAGACCAACCAGAACAGCCCGTCGGCATGGGACAGGCAGGGCGCCCAGATGCCGCAACTGTCGGGATTGCCGCGCATGTCCAACTGGCTGGCGCGGTCCAGCGGGCGGCAGGCCAGATCCCAGTTCACCAGATCATCCGAGCGGTGAATCTGCACGCCCGGAAACCACTCGAAGGTCGAGGTCGCGATGAAATAGCTCTTCCCCACGCGGCAGATCGACGGGTCGGGGTTAAAGCCCGGCAGGATGGGATTGCGGATCATGTGTCCGTATCCTCCTGGGTAGAGCGCGCCCAGAGGTTGATATCCTCTTCCGACGCGCATCGGTCGATGGCGGCCAGTTCCTCTGGCGTGAAGTCGAGATTGCCGATGGCACCGGCGCAATCGACAACCTGTTCGGGCCGCGATGCCCCGATCAGCGCGCTGGTGATCCCGCCATCGCGCAGCACCCAGGCCAGCGCCATCTGCGCCAGCGTCTGGCCGCGCGCTTCGGCAATATCGGTCAGCGCGCGGATGCTTTCGATCGCGCGGGGGGTGATCATGTTCTGCGACAGGGATTTGCCTTGCGTCGCGCGGCTGCCTTCGGGGATGCCGTTCAGATATTTGCGCGTCAGCATGCCCTGCGCCAGCGGCGTAAACGCGATGGACCCGATGCCCAGATCCTGCAGCGTGTCCTTCAGCCCGTCGCGTTCGACCCAGCGGTTCAGGATATTGTAGCTGGGCTGGTGGATCACGCAGGGCGTGCCCAGATCGCGCAGGATCGCCGCCGCCTCTCGCGTGCGGGCGGAACTGTAGCTGGAAATCCCGGCATAAAGCGCACGCCCGGACCGCACGATGAAATCCAGCGCGCCCATCGTCTCTTCCAGCGGGGTGTCGGGGTCGAACCGGTGGGAATAGAAGATATCGACATAATCCAGCCCCATCCGTTTCAGCGAGGCATCGCAGGACGCGACCAGATATTTCCGGCTGCCCCATTCGCCGTATGGCCCCGGCCACATCAGATACCCCGCCTTGGACGAGATCAGCAATTCGTCGCGATAGGGCGCGAAATCGCTACGCAGGATCTCTCCGAACGCAGACTCTGCCGCGCCCGGTTCGGGGCCGTAGTTATTGGCCAGATCGAAATGCGTGATCCCGTGGTCAAAGGCTGTGGTGCAGATGCTGCGCTTGACCTCATGTGCGGTGTCATCGCCGAAATTATGCCACAGCCCCAGCGATATCGCAGGCAGCTTCAGCCCCGAGGCCCCGCATTTGCGATAGACCATCCGCGCATAGCGGTCCTCTGCGGCGCGATAGACACTCATGCCAGCAAACCCTGCGCATCCGCCGGCGACAGCGNGTCGGGGCGCGTGCAGCTTGTGCTTATCTCCAGCACCTGCCCGGTTTCGCCCGCGCGCAGGATGGATGTCATGACATCGACCACATGCAGCGCGAACTCGGCACTGCAGCGATGCGGGCGCCCCTGGGTAATCGCCAGCGCCATATCGGCCAGACCGGCGGCGCGGTAATTGGCATTCGCCCCTTCATTGGCGCGCGCAAAGGGATGGTCCCAGGCCACGCCCGCCGATGTGAAGGCCGCTTTTGCGGTCAGCCGCACCTCGCCCCCGAAGAAATTGGGATCGGGCACATGCAGCGTGCCCTCTGCACCATACAACTCCATCGGCGCGTGCCCATGCTGCCAGACATCCCAGCTTGCGCAATAGGTCACCTGCGCGCCCGAGTGGAATTGCAGGATCGCGTGGATGGTGGTGGGCGTCTTAACAGGGATTTTCTCGCCGTAGCGGGGGGCCGAGGTGATGGTGCGCTCGGACTGGGCGCTGCTGCTCATGGCGGTCACACGGGCGACCGGCCCCAGAAGCTGCACAAGGTTCGAGATATAGTAAGGCCCCAGATCAAGGATCGGCCCGCCACCGGGTTGAAAGAAGAAATCGGGGTTGGGGTGCCACATCTCCATGCCCGGGCTTTGCACGAAACAGGTGCCCGAGCTGATCTTGCCCAGACGGCCCGTATCGACCAGATGGCGCGCAAGCTGATGCGCGCCCCCCATGAATGTGTCGGGCGCCGACCCGATCCGCAGCCCCTTTTCGCTGGCCTTGGCGGCAAGCTGCTGCCCTTCTTCCAGCGTCAGGACAAAGGGCTTTTCGGAATAGACATGCTTGCCCGCATCCAGAATCTGCTGCGAGACTGCGAAATGCGCCGCAGGCACCGTCAGGTTCACCACGATGTCGATATCATCGGCGGCCAGCATCCCCTCGACCGTGTCGGCGCGCAGACTGAACTCTTCGGCCCGCGCCTTGGCGGCAGCGGGGTTCATATCCGCACAGGCCCGCATCTCGATCCCGTTGAACAGCGGCGCAAGGCGCATATAGGCCGCCGAGATATTGCCGCAGCCCATAACGCCGATGCCAAGTGTCTTGCTCATGATCTGCCCCTCAGTATTGGCGGAAATTGGTGATCGAGCGGCGCGCGAAACGGCCCAGATCGCTGGGGTTGTCATGCTCCAGCACAAAGAGCGTGACACCCGCCTTGCGCAAGGCGCCCATGATCGCGGGCCAGTCCATCACGCCCTCGCCCACATCGGCCCAGCCATCCTCATCGGCGGCCTCACCCTCGGGGGCGATATCCTTGACATGCGCTGCAGTGATCCGGTCCGCGTTATCCGCGATCCATGTCAGCGGATCAGCCCCGCCGCGCGTGATCCATGCGATATCGGCTTCCCATTCCATCGTGGGCGCACCATCCAGCAGCAGTTGCATCGGCACCTCGCCGCCCGGCAGGGGCATGAATTCCCAATGGTGGTTGTGCCAGCCAAAGCGCAGACCCGCATCCTGCACGCGCTTTGCGCAGGCATCCAGCCGCGCGGCCAACGCGCGCCAGCCTTCGGCATCTGCGCCGTCGCGATAGGTGTCATCCGGGGCGGGGCAATACAGCTGAGCAATGCCCAGCGTCCTGGCCGTGGCGATGGTCTTGTCGAATTCCTCCTCGAAACTGGCGAGGGGGAAGAAATGGCCGGACGGCATCGACAGGCCGCGTGCATCAAGTGCGGCGCGCAGCGCGCCCGCATCCTGATAGACTCCGCCAAAGCCTTCGACCTGCGTATAGCCCAAAGCGGCCAACTGGTCGAACACCCCCTCCCACGGGGCGAAATTGCGTGCGGAATAAAGCTGGAACGAGACGTCCATCGGAGTAACCTTTCTGATTTGAGTGTCTGGCCCTAAAGCCGAATTTCGGTCGATTTGTCGAAGAGCGACAGGCGCGCCGGGTCAAACCCGATGGGCACACGGTCGCCGATATCGACCTTTTCCTGTCCGTCCATGCGAAAGCGCATCTCCTGCCCGTCCACCCTGGCCCAGACTTGCGTGTCCGATCCCATCGGCTCGACCATGTCCACCAGCGCCTCGCGCTGGATGGGCTGGCCCGCGGCCCATTTGCCCGATTGCACATGTTCCGGCCGCAGCCCCAGCCAGACCGGGCCAGAAGTGGGCGCGCCGTCGAATTCATAGCCCTTGACGGTGAAGGAAAGCCCCCTGGCGCTGGCAAATTCACTGTTGCCCGCGTCAAGCTGCCCTTCCATGAAATTCATCGCCGGCGAGCCGATGAACCCTGCGACATACTTGTTCACGGGCCGGTTGTAGATCTCTGCGGGCGGTGCAAGCTGCATGATCTGCCCCCCCTTCATGATCGCGATACGGTCCGCGAGGGTCATCGCCTCGACCTGATCATGGGTCACATAGATCATGGTGTTCTGCAATGTCTGGTGCAGCCGCTTGATTTCCACGCGCAGATCGGCGCGCAGTTTCGCGTCCAGATTGGACAGCGGTTCGTCAAACAGGAACACATCGACATCGCGCACCAGCGCCCGGCCAATGGCCACCCGCTGGCGCTGCCCGCCCGACAATGCGGCCGGCTTGCGTTTCAGCAAGGGCTCGATCTGCAGGATCTCGGACGCGCGCTTGATGCGCTTGGCGATTTCCGGCCTTGGCATGCGCGCGTTCTTCAGGCCAAAGGCCAGATTCCCCTCGACCGTCATCTGCGGATACAGCGCGTAGGACTGGAACACCATCCCGATGCCACGTTTCGACGGCTCTTCCCAAGTGACGTTATGGCCCTGGATGTGGATTTCGCCATCGGTGATATCCAGCAGCCCCGCGATGCAGTTCAGCAATGTGGATTTGCCGCACCCGGACGAGCCCAGCAGCACCAGAAATTCGCCCTGCCCGACTTGCAGATTCAGGTCTTCCAGCACGGTCACCGCGCCAAAGGCCAGTTTCAGTTCCTTGATTTCGATAGAATGTGTCATGTCCTCAGCCCTTGACTGCACCGGCTGCAATACCGCGCACGAACAGCCTGCCAGAGAAGAAATACACNACCAGCGGCACCAGCCCTGTCAGCAGCGTGGCAGCCATGTTGACGTTGTATTCCTGCACGCCCTGCACGGAATTGACGATGTTGTTCAGTTGCACGGTCATCGGGTAGTTTTCGGGGCGGGTATAGACGACCCCGAACAGGAAATCGTTCCAGATACCCGTGACCTGAATGATGCCCGACACCACGAAGATCGGCAGCGACATCGGGATCACGATGCGAAAGAAGATGCCCCAGAACCCGGCCCCGTCGACACGTGCGGCCTTGAACAGTTCTTCCGGCAGCGCGACAAAGTAATTGCGGAACAAGAGCACATTGATCGGCATCGCAAAGATCGTGTGCACCAGCACCAGCCCCCAGAGCGAGCCGAACAGCCCCAGTTCGCGCAGGATGATGACCAGCGGATACAGCAGCACCTGATAGGGGATGAACGCACCCAGAAGCAGGATGCCGAAGAAGATCTCGGACCCCTTGAACCGCCAGCAGGCCAGCACATAGCCCGTCAGCGCCGCGATCGACACCGAGATGATCAGCGACGGGATCAGGATGCGCACGGAATTCCAGAACCCGCGCGACAGCCCGTCACAATTGATCCCGGTGCAGGCCTCGGCCCAGGCTTTGACCCA
>SL_7KL_010_BRINEDRAFT_10000910_pt1 | contig 14162 bp, 15 predicted proteins | sample SodLak_010_BRINE_FD_10663 | JGI IMG/M metagenome (IMG submission 10663)
CCTGACATGCCAGTGATGGCGGGCACCACTTCAACAGGGATCACATCTTTCAGTCGTGTATACAGATGCATGAAAGAGCCATAGAAAAACGGGTCGCCTTCGCACAGCACCACGACATCTGCGCCGCTTTCCACCAAGCCGCGCAAATGTGCCGTGCAGTCAGTATAGAATGCCGACAGCAGGTCGTTGTAGCGCGGGTCTGCTACGGGAATCTCAGTGGTGACCGGATATTCCATCGGAAACTCCACGGCATCCGCGTGCAGCATTCCGTCAACAATGGCGCGCGCCTGCCCTTTGCGGCCCGCCTTGCGGAAAAAGGCAACATGCCCCGCCCCGCGCACCAGACGGTCGGCGCGCACGCTCATCAGGTCTTGCGCTCCGGGGCCAAGGCCTACGCCGTGAAGCGTGCCCATGCTCATTCCTTGCGACTCGCAATCGCGTTGATGGCCGCAACCGTGATCGCACTGCCCCCCAGACGGCCCTTGACGATGCAGGCGGGCACAGGCTGCGCCTGCCACAGCGCGTCTTTCGATTCCACCGCACCGACAAAGCCGACTGGGCAGCCGATAATGGCGGCAGGGCGCGGGCAGGACGGGTCTTCGAGCATGTTCAGCAGGTGAAACAGCGCTGTCGGCGCATTGCCAATGGCCACCAGCGCACCCGCCAGATGGGGGCGCCACAACTCCAGCGCTGCGGCTGACCGCGTGTTGCCCATCTCGCGCGCCATGTCCGGCACGCGCGGGTCGCGCAAGGTGCAGATCACGGGGTTGTCCGCAGGCAGGCGCGGGCGTGTCACCCCTTCGGACACCATATAAGCATCGCACAGGATCGGCGCACCGTCGGCAAGGGCGGCGCGGGCCGCGGCGGCGAAATCGGGCGAGAAGTGGATGAACTCCTCCAGCCCGACCATGCCTGCGGCATGGATCATGCGCACCGCAATGGGTTCTTCATCTGGGGTGAACCGGGCGAGCGCGCCTTCGGCACGGATGGTGGCGAAGGACTGACGATAAATCGCCGCGCCATCGGTTTCATAGGTATACGGCATCAGTCCTCTCTGAAATAGGCAAGAGCATCGGCAGCATTCAGTCCGGTGGCGCGCGTTTGCCCGGCAATAACCAGATCAAACCGCCCGTCGCGCCCAATCAGCGTGATATCGGCATCGCGCGCCCTTGCGCAACCCTTCGCACAGCCCGAGACATGCAAACTGCCGGAAATATGCGGTGCAAGCGCACGCGCCAGCGCCCGCGTCTCGACACTGGCTTGGGGGCAAAGGGGCGCGCCCGCGCAGGCATCCACCCGCAGGGCCGGATGATCGGGCGTGGCAATCAGGCTGTCGGGCAAGGGCAAAGCGCGCACCCCCTCCAGCACAAGGCAGCGCCAAGGGGTGACGCGCAAGCCGGGGGCATCGCTGGCACTCAGAACTTCGGCCAGATCCTGCGCGATGATCTGGCCAAAGGCCGCGCCCAGTATCAGCCCGACCGGCGCTGGCCCAGCGGCAAGGGGCGCGCGGGTGGGGTGTGGCTGCACATCCCATGCGGCCCAATTTGGCAGGGGCGCGTTGTGGCGCGCCATACGCCCTGCACGCGCGCCCCCTGACGCCATGAACCAGTCGGCAAGCCGGAACAGGGTGCCAATCTCGTGCCCTTTGTCCAGCGCCATGCCAAGCGCGCGCCCCTCGGCGCGCAGGATCAGCCCGCTGGCGCTGCGCTCGATGCGGAAATCGGCGGGATCGTGGGTCAGGACGGGGGCAGGCCCGGCATCCATCGCAAACCCCATCTTGGGGGGCAGGGCAGGCAGGTCTGCCAGACGGGCGGCAAGCTGGGCATACAGGCGCGCGCTGTCATCGCCCTCGGCCCAGTCCGGCGCGATCAGGATATTGCGGCGCGATTCCAGTTCGGGGTCGCTGTCCAGCAGGTCAAGGGCGGCCAGCGCATTTTGCAGGGGTGCAAGTGCGTCATCGGTGACACCGCGAATTTGCAGATTGGCGCGGTTGGTCAGATCAATCAGCCCTGCGCCATGCGTTTGTGCCGCATTGCACAGCCCCAGCGCCTGCGCGCGGGTCAGGCGTGCCGCGCGGGGGCGCACCCGCACCACCCAACCATCGCCCGAGCGCATGGGGCGCAGCGCGCCGGGGCACCAGCCCTTCACCTCGATCTCAGTCATGCGTCAGCCCTGCCAGAATGGAGTTCCGCCGTGTCACCCAAAGCCCTGCCTCATGCAAGGCGGCAAAACGCGCCTCCATGGCGGCCAGTGCGCCGGGGTTCTCACAGGCAAGGAAATCGCGCACATCCGACGCACCAAGGGTGGCGTCATAATAGAGGTCAAAAAGCTGTGGCGGCACGGCCTGCGCCAGATGGGCGAAGGCGGCCAGATGGTCCAGTGTCGCGGCAATTTCGGCCCCGCCGCGAAACCCGTGCGCCATCATGCCCGATATCCAGACCGGATTGGCCGCCCGCGCGCGCACCACACGGGCAATTTCTTCGGACAAGGGGCGGGCGCGCGGGTTGTCAGGGCGCGTGGCGTCCAGATGATAAAGGGCGGCCTTGCCCCCTGTCAGGGATTGCGCGGCGGCAAAGCCTGCCTCATGCGCGGCATAGTCCTGCGCCAGCAGCAGGTCGGTTTCGGGCAGGTCTTGCAGATGTACAAATGCATCTGCCCCTGCCACACGCGCGGCAATGCCTTCGGGGTCGTGCTGGCCGGTATCCATCGCGTGGGATGAGGCGGCCAGCCATGCGCGGCCCGCCTCTTGCCGTGCGGCGTCGGTGTAGTCCTCCAGCGAAGCGCCCATGCCCAGACCATAGCTGCCTGGCGCAGGGCTGTAGACGCGTGCGCCGCCCGTGCCCACAAACGGGTTCCAGTCGGGCGCTTCATCCCGCGCGGCCAAGGCCTGCACGGCCTGCCCGAACAAGGCGGCGAGTTGCGGGAACACATCCCGAAACAGTCCCGACACCCGCAAGGTCACATCCAGCCGTGGCCTGTCGAGTTCCGCAATCGGCAGGATTTCCACGCCCGACACCCGCGCCGAGCCGTCGTCCCAGACAGGACGCGCGCCCAGAAGATGCAGCGCCATGGCAAATTCCTCGCCCGCCGTGCGCATGGTCGCACTGCCCCATAGATCGACCACCAGCGCGCGCGGCCAGTCGCCATGGTCTTGCAAATGACGGCGCACCAGCTCATCGGCCAGCTTGATCCCTTGGGCATAGGCGGCGCGGCTTGGCACAGCGCGCGGGTCGGTGGTGAACATATTGCGCCCTGTGGGCAGCACATCAGACCGCCCGCGATGGGGCGAGCCTGACGGGCCGGGGGTAACAAACTGCCCAGACAGCGCGGCCTGAAGCCCTGCGCGTTCGGCCGCACCTTGTTCGCCGCGCCCGAAAATATGCAAGCCCTCGCCAAACTGGCTTTCCTTCACATCGCAGACGAAACGGTCAATGCGGGTGATGGCCTCATTGATGCAGGTCGCGCTCTCAAGGCCCAACTCGCCGCCCAGCCCCAGCGCCTCGGCCTCGGCCCGGATATCGGCTTGCAGGCGGTCGCGGCGGGCGGGGTCCAGCCCATCGGCGTTGGAAAATTCGTCCAGCAGCGATTCCAGATGCGCAAGCCCTGCACCGGTTTGCGCGGCGACCATGGGCGGGGGCACATGGCCCAGCGTGACTGCGCCGATGCGGCGCTTGGCCTGCGCCGCCTCGCCGGGGTCATTGACGATAAAGGGGTAGATCACAGGCAAGTCGCGGATCAACGCTTCGGGCCAGCAATCATCCGAAAGGGCCACGGATTTGCCGGGCAGCCATTCCAGCGTGCCATGCGCGCCAATGTGCACCAGCACATCCGATTGCGCACGCAGCCACAAATAAAAGGCGACATAGCCATGGCGCGGCGTGCGCGACAGGTCGTGATATTCATCATCGCGCAGATCGGGCGTGCCGCGTTCGGGTTGCAGGGCAACAAGTGTCTGGCCAAGGCGCAGGCCTGCAAAGCGGAAACTGTCCTCATGGCAGGCCGGATCGTCCTCTGGCGCCCCCCAAGCTTCGGCAAGGTCATTTTGCAGCGCTTGGGGCAAGGTCTGCAATGCTGCGCGATAAGCCCGGAGCGGCCAGTGCAGATGCTGGCTGTCCATCGCGTCGGCCAGCATCCGGCCAGTCGCGCCCGGCGCGCCNATATCTTCAAGGATTGCACTTGCGCTTTCCAGCGCATCCAGCCCGACCGCATGGGCCATATTCCACCCCTTGCCGGGATAGGTCGAAAGCACAAGTGCCACCCGCCGCGCCGACACGTCCATATCCTGCAAGCGCACCCATGCGGCAACGCGGTCGGCAATGGCGGTGATGCGCGCAGGTTCGGCGCGGTGCTCGGCGCGGGCGAATTGCAGATCGGGGTCGGGGTCGGTGAACTCCTTGAAGCTGGCGACGCCTGCGAACATTCGGCCATCCACCTCTGGCAGCACGACATGCATAGCCAGATCGGCTGGCGACAGGCCGCGCGCGGCATCCAGCCATTTGCGCCGCTCGTTCGTGGCAAGGGCCACCTGAAACACCGGCACGCCCGCGGCTTCCAGAACCGCGCCATCCGTACCCTGCGCGGAAAAGGCCGTGGCATTGACCACCGCGCGCGGCGCAAGCGCCTTGATCCAGCGCGTCATCCATGCGCGCGCCTGCGGTTCCTTCAGCGACGGCGCGAACAGTGCCAGCACATCGAAACCGCGCGCCTCCAAGGCCTCCGCCAGCGCACGGATCGGGGCCAGATCGGCGGCGGCAAGGTAGGAGCGGTAGAAGGTCAGCACAATGCGCGGGCGGGTCGCGTGCAGCGCAAAACTGGCGGGGCAAACACTGCCCTCAGGTTGCCAGCCGCCCACCTGCGGCAGCACGCGCGCCCCGCGCACAGGCGGCGCGTACAGGCCCGCCGCCAGCGCCAGTTGTTGCAATGCCGCCTGTGCGGCCACATCCCCGCCCATGTCACACAGATGTTTTAGGCGGCGCAATGTGCTGACCGGCAGGGTCGAGGCCGCATCCAGCGCCGCATCATCGCGCCCATCGGCAGGCAGAACTGCCAGCGCAATGCCCTTTTGCTGCGCCAGCGCTTGCACCTGTTGCAGCCCATATGCCCAATAAGCCGCCCCCCCGATCAGGCGGATCAGAATGCCCTTGGCTGAAGCGAGGGTATTCTCGACATAGGTATCGACGGACAGCGGATGCTTCAGCGCGGCAAGATTGGCCAGCCGCACTGTCGGCAACCCTTGCGCGCCCGCACGCCACCCCGCTGCGAAAGCGCCCAGATCGCTGTCAGAGAAGGACAGAACCACCAGTTCCGCCGGGCTTTGGCCCAGATCGGTGGGGGTGGCGGCCTCGTCCAGCCCATGGCTTTCGCGGAAGATGACATGCATCGTGGATCAGGCTCCCAGCGCCTCGCGGATGGCGGCCTCATTGACATGGTCGTGTTCCGCGATCACGACAAGCCGCGTAATGCGCGGCTCTGATGCGGTCCAGGGACGGTCGAACTGGTGACGCACCCGCGCGCCTACGGCCTGCACCAGCAGGCGCATGGGCTTGCCTGTCACAGCGGCATAGCCTTTGACGCGCAGAATATGCTGGCTTTCCGCCAGATGGGCAATGCGCGCAGCCAGATCGGCGGGGTCTGCAATCTCGCCCATGGTGACCATGACCGTGTCGAAATCGTCATGTTCGTGGTCATGGTGCCCGTCATGATGCGACGGGCGCGCGGCCAGATCATCTTCGGCACTTGCTTCCAGCCCCAGCAGGATGGCGGGGTCGACCACGCCCTCGGACACCTCGACCACGGCCAAGGGGCGTGGGGCAAGGGCGGCGATCATTGCGCGTGCCTTGGTCACACCCTCGGCCCCCGCCAGATCAGGCTTCGTCAGCAGCACCAGATCGGCACAGGCGATCTGATCCTCGAACACTTCGGCCAGAGGTGTTTCATGGTCGATGCTGTCATCTGCGGCGCGCTGGGCATCGACTGCGGCAACATTGGTGGCAAAGCGCCCTGCGGCCACAGCCTCGGCATCGGCCAGCGCGATCACACCGTCAACCGTGATGCGCGAGCGGATTTCCGGCCAGTCAAACGCTTTCAGCAAGGGCTTGGGCAAGGCCAGACCAGAGGTTTCGATCACGATATGGTCGGGCTTCGGGTCCAGCTTCAACAGCGCTTCAATCGTGGGGATGAAGTCATCTGCCACAGTGCAGCAGATGCACCCATTTGACAGCTCGACAATGTTTTCGGCAGGGCAATCGGGGATGGCACAGGATTTCAGGATTTCGCCATCCACCCCCACAGTGCCGAACTCATTGACCACCACCGCCAGACGCCGCCCGCCGGCGTTGCGGATCAGATGCGAAATCAGCGTGGTCTTGCCCGACCCAAGAAAGCCGGTAACGATGGTAACAGGGGTTTTCGACAGATCAGACATTGGGTGCCTCCAGTGGCGGAATACGGGCGATGCAGTTCTTGCGGAAATGTTCGGGGCGTTCGCGCCATGGCACAAGTCCATTTTCGGCGGCGCGATATTTCTGCACCCCTTCCAGAATGGCAGGCAGGTGCTGCTCTGGTGTCAGGTTGCCATAGACATAGGTCCAGGCGCCGGGCTTGCGCAGCGCGATGGTGCAGCCGCGTGAACAATTGGACAGGCAGTCCACCGCGATCACGCGCAGCCCTTCGGGCGCGGCATCGTGCAAGGCAGCCACAAGCTGTGCGCCGGGGCGGTGGTCCGGGTCTGGAGTGGCCAGCGGGTTGGCAGGCATTGCACTGCGGCAGGTGGCACAGACCAGAAGATCGACAATCTCAGAAGGCATGAAAGACTCCGGTTAAAGGGGGCGGCGTTGGGCCGCCCCTGACGCGCGGTTCAGCCGAGGATCATGTGCTCGACAGCTTCAAACAGGAACGCAAGGCCAACACCCATGCAGACAGCGGCTGCCAGCCGCGCTTGCATCTGGCCCTGACCGCCTTGCAGCATCTTGCCTGCAAACAGCGCCACACCTGCGGCAATCGCAAACTGAACCCCGCCAAAGCCAAGCAGATAAGCAAAAATCGGCATAGGGGTAGAGCCGATGACCGCCTCGCCGTAAGCCCAGCCGTGGAAAAGGCCCGCCAGCGCGAAACCGGCCAGTGCGACAGGACCGGCAACTTGCCGCCCCAAAAGCAGCAGCGCGCCAAGGATGACGACCGATGCGGTGATGACCAGTTCCGCCAGTGGCAGGGTCACGCCCGCCAGATGCACCGCTGTGCCCGCCAAAGTCGCGCCGATAAAGACCAGCGGCCCAACCAGCGAGCGCCCCGCCAAGGCGGCAGCAATGCCGATCAGCACCACAAAGGCCAGATGGTCCAGCCCGATTACCGGATGCGCCAGACCAGAGATCAGGCCGTGAAAGAGGGTCTGCGGTGCCTCGCCGCCCAACGGGTGATGTGCCAGCGCAGGGGTGGCCAGAAGCAAGGCAGGCAGGATCAGAAAACGTGTCATGGAGAGAGTTCCTTGAAAGGGGTTAACGCTGGCGGAAGTCGGCATGGCAGGCGACGCAGTAATAGCGCAGATCATGCAGGCCGTTAACCAGATCGCCGCCCGCTTGGACGGTTTGTGCAAATTGCGCGGATTCAGTGGCGAAGGCAGCGGTATATTGGGCAAAGCGCTCTTGCTCTTCCCAGATGACCGGCAGCGCGCCTTTCTCGCCTTCTGGCGCGGGTGAGGGGATCTTGAACAACGTATCAATCTGCCCACCCAGTGCAGCCAGAGCATTGGCGTGGTTCTGGATCATCTCTTCGCCGCCCGCATCCGACAGCAGGGTCGCCGATACAGCGCGGAAATGCCCTGATAGCGCGCTCATGGAGCGGCGGCGGCGCTCGGTCAGCCCATCGGCGGCGGTCTCAAAAACCGGGGCTTGCGGGTGCCTGTCGCCATGCGGGCCAAACGGGCCGGTCAGTTGTTCGGCCTGATCTGCATCGACATCGGAATGGCCGTGATCGTGACTGTGGCTGTGCGCCTGACTTGTGCTGGCCGTTTCTTGCTGGCGCGCGGCATCCGTGGGAACGGCAAAGGCGACAAACCCTGCCACCAGCACATAGCCCACGCCCGCCAGTCCCACACCCGCACGCGTACTGCGTGATAGTTTCATTCTTCCTCTTTCCTGCGCGACCACCCGTCACGCGATATCAGAGCGGGGGTGTGCAGGCAGGGTCGGGCGCGTAACCGCATGTCCCGACGCAAGCCCAACCAGTCACCCCGCTGGTTGAAATGCCCGTTTCCGGGCCGCTTATGCGCTGGCAGGTCTCCCGGCTTGCGGATGTCAGGTTTCCCTGTCGGTCTGCCCGCCTTCCCGGCCCATTTGGGGCCAGTGGCATTGGGAGACCTCTCCGGTCACGGTCGCGGGGGCGGCTGTGCTTGAGGCTGGATCTTTCGATCTGGCCCTGTCACATTCCCTTTTCACCTGTTACAAAACAGGCACCAGCAAATCCGTCATGCGCGCAACAGACCTGCGAGTCAAGCAAGGATGCGACGCCATGCCCAAAACCACCGACGCTCTGCGCGGCCCGTCAAGATTGTGCCGGAATGCCATGCCAGAAGGGGGGCAGACTGGCCGCATTGCTGCGGCCCGTGTCGAGGATGGAACGGGCCTGTCTGGCAAGCAAGTGCAAAGCCAAACAGGCGTCGATTTATCGGGCGCTGAGGCAGGCACGCGCCAAGGGCAGATTACGACAGTCGCCCGCCCCTATTGCGTGCGCTGTTTGTAGGTGTAGCGATACCCGTAACCATACCCGTGCCCGGACTGCCCGCCCGCCCCCTTGGGGTCGTATCGGTTCAGGACCGCGCCAGAGAATTTCACACCAGCAGCCGCACATGTCTTTTGCGCCGCCACAACCTCGCCCAGCGGGGTCGTATCGTGGCTGGCGATGAAAATGGCCGCACCGGTATTGCGCGCCAAGATGACAGGGTCGGTCACAGCGAGAATAGGCGGCGTATCAAAGATCGTCAGGGCAAAATGTTGCGCGCAAACCGCAATCAAATCAGACAACCCGGCGCGCATCAGCAGTTCCGAGGGATTGGGCGGATATTGCCCTGTCGGCAGCAGAAAAAGGTTCTCATGCGGCCCCTGAACCAGCGCGTCCTCGAACGGCAAATCGCCCGCCAACACTTCGGCCAAGCCGGGCACATTGCGCGACATGCCGAAATAGCGGCGCAACTGCCCACGGCGCATATCGGCATCAATGACACAGACGCGTTGCCCGGACTGTGCCGCGACGGNGGCGAGGTTGATTGACAGAAAGCTTTTGCCTGCCTCGGGATGGGACGACGTGACTGTCAGGCTGGGGGTGCGTGCGTCGAGCATGGCAAAATGCAGGCTGGTTCGCAGCGACCGAAATGCCTCGACCGTCAGGTCGGCGGGGCTTTCAAATGCCAGAATGCCCAGCTTTCCCTCGCGGCGGCCCTCTGTATCGGCGTGCTTGTTGTAGTTGATCGTCGCAAGAACGGGCAGTCCAAGCTGCTCCAACTCGGCGGGGTCTTGCACACCCTTGCGCATCCAGTTGCGGACAAGCACCGCACCGATGCCCGTCATGGCACCAAGACCCATGCCAAGCGCAAGGATCAGGGCCTTGCGCGGGGCNACGGGCAAGGGTGCAGCACTGGCGCTGTCTACGATCCTGACATTCCCGATGGTACTTGCGCGCAGCACCTCTACTTCTTGCGCGCGGGTCAGCAGTTCGGTGTATATCCGTTGCGCCAGCTCAACCTCGCGGGACAGGTTCAGGATCTGGCGCTGGGTTTCGGGCAGGGTGCGCGCGGATAAAAGTCAGGCTGCTTTCTGCTTCGGCGGAACTGCGCGAAATGTTCTGACCCAGATATGCCTGAATGATCGCGTCAAGGGACCGCACATCTTCGGCCCGGTTCTCGCCTGTCAGGCGCACTTCAAGAATGCCTGATGCGCGGCCCCGTTCACTGACCGAAAGCCTGTCGCGCAGATCATTGATCGCGCGACGCTCATCAACCTGCCTGACATAAAACCGTCGGCCCGGCTGGGCTGTGATGCTTGCGAGTGTCAGCGCAAAACCGGTAACCGACAATATGTCGCCTGCGCCAACCGCATAGGTCCAGTTGCGCCCGCCGGGCAGCAGCGTTGCCTGATGCTGACGGGACGGGCTGGTAAAGTCGCCGATATTCTCGGCAGACAGGACAATCACCTCGACATCGTCACCAAGCGCGCGCTGCCCCTCTGGGCTGGTCGGGAACTGGACATACCCATCAGAACACGCAGAGAGGGCCAGTAAGATCAGAAGTGCACAAAGAACAGGAATTTTCTTCGAGAGAGCATCATTCAGCATCCCCCAGAAGGCAGTTGTAAACATGGCGCAATCCCTATCGTACCGCTGAAATGAATTTTTGAAATAATATGTGTGGCGAAGTTGCAGACCCTGTCCGCCCCATCCCGAAACGGAATGAGGTCGCGTGTCGTGAAGACTGGCGGGCGTATCTGCGCGATGACAGAATTGACGGCCAAAATATGCGTGGCATGAGTCATGGGGCAGCGACTTTTAAAAAAGACGGATGATAAAAAATAACGAGTCAAAACGTAGTCTTGACTGCTTAGCGCTGTAATTTGCCAAACTCAACTTTCGATTGAAAGCAATAACGCTGAAGTCGCCGGTTTTGACATGAAAAGCACAATGCCTTGCGCGCTAATGCACCGGTGACAAGGCAAGCGGCGTGGCACCGCGGGCTTTCATATGTCCGACCGCATGGGGAATCGGGCCTGATGCGCGTGTTTCAGGTGCACCGAACGGTGAGCCAAGATCACAGTTACCGAAGTTTTGTATGGTCACGGCTCAACGATCCGCACCCCTCGCGGAGCGGCATAACAGGAGACGCCAAATGTTTGATCCACTCGCCAACCGAACGCTATCACCCGCCGGACCGGCAACTGATATCATTCCTGTCACTCCCGATGATGCGGCGGACCTGCCGGTTATGGCGATGTCGGTCTTTGTCGAAACCGGGGGCGCGCTTTGCTTCGTGACCCGACGCGGCGAGACGCGCACAGTGATGCTTGACGATCAGACCCTCTTGCCGGTCGTTGTTCGTCGGGTGTTGGCGACGGGGACAACGGCGACAGGTGTGCATGCGCTGGTGGTGATCTGATGCTGGGCGGCCAAATGTCCTTTCGTGCCGCCGCGCAACGCCGTCGTCGGCCCCAAGCGGCTATCGCTACGGGGGGTGTCGGCAGCACGCTGGCGGTGAATGGCAGGTTCTACCGCATTCTGACCTTCACCGCGTCTGGTATGCTGACGCTGGTGCAGGGTGGGCGCATCGAATACCTGAAGCACAGCGCAAGCTTTCATCTGACTGGCTAACATTCTCACAGCGCCCTGATCCTTCGGCACGTGCCGCTTGGACACGCGCGGCATCCTGCACAAGCAAGAGTTGCATCACAGCTTGATCGCGCGCGAATTTGAGCGCATGCTGCGCGCATATATTTTAGAGGCCGAATGAATTTCAATGCATGCGACGCCAATTGGTTTCTGGCGCAGTATAAACCCAACAGCCACCATATTGCCGCGCGCAATCTCGCGCGGCAGGGATTTCGGATTTTTCTGCCGATGCAGGAAGAAACGAAACGCGCCCGCGGCATGTTTGTGGTGCAGATGCGCCCGCTCTTTCCCGGTTACCTGTTTGTGGCTTTTGACAGGCTGCACGGCAGCTACCGTGCGGTGAATTCGACCTATGGGATCACGCGGCTGGTCAGTCTTGGTGATGTGCCGACACCCGCACCGGCTGATCTGATCCACCAGTTGATGCTGCGCTGTGATACTGAGGGCAAACTGAGGCCGCCAGAAATGCTGAAGGCCGGGGATCAGGTGACGCTGACCAAAGGCCCCTTCACCGATTTTGTGGCGACGATTGAAAGCATTGCCCCCGACCAGCGTATCTGGGTGCTGATGAGTTTTATGGGAACGCAAACCCGCGTCGCGGTCACGGCGGCACATCTGCGGGTACGATGAACTGGCCGCGGCGCAGTTCGGAGCACGGACCATGAGCAATGCACTGTGATTGATCTGGCGCATAGCGCGGGTGTGCAGGGCAAAAACCGTCACCGACTGGCCCGCGCATCTTGGCCAGCCCGCAGGCCTGTCGCCTGAGGCGGGTGTTTCTTGTGGCAACTCGCGCCGGTTCTTTGCTTTCCGAGGGGGTGCGCGCCGCTGAAAAACGCGCTGAGTGCTTAGATTTTGTGCATTGCACGTGGCGCGATGCCGCATCGCAGCATTATCGCTTCCGCACTGATATTTTTGTTGCTATCGATAACATACGATAGTTGAAAGGTTCCTCCTCCTCCCTGAACCTTTCGATATAAGGCGGCGACGCTCTCCTCCTCCCTGCGTCGCCGCCATTTATCCTGAAAATCAGTAGAAGATGCGGCGTGGTTCACGTGTGAAACAAGCGCGGCGCGTTCTGGATTATGCCGATGGATCGTTCAATCGCACTGGAAAGCGCGGCTTTGACGCGCCACGCGAATGCGCGCAAAGATCGTCGTGCCAACCGTTTAGCGGCGTTTGCCGGGGTGCACAGTTGTCCTGTTTCCGCGCGGCCCGGTCTGGACAGGGGTGTTGCTGCGGTTTTCTTCCACAAGCTTGCGCCACCGGTCCACGCGTGCCGGATCAAGTGTTCCGTCTTTTATGGCGGCCTGAACCGCACATCCGGGTTCATGCGCATGGGTGCAATCGCGGAAACGGCACAGTGGCGCAAGTTCGGTGATTTCGGCAAACAGGTGGTCCAGCCCGGCCAGATTGTCGCTGACATGCAATGTCCGCATCCCCGGCGTGTCGATGACCCAGCCACCACCGATAATCGGGTGCAATGATCGCGACGTGGTCGTGTGGCGGCCTTTGGCATCGGATTCGCGGATGCTGCCGGTCATCTGTCCGTCTTTTGCGGACTTGCCTGCAAGCGTGTTCAGCAAAGATGACTTGCCCACGCCCGACGATCCGACAAGCGCTACAGTCTGTCCCTCTGCGCACCAGCGCGCAAGTATTTGCGCCGCCTCCGAGGCTTTTGCGTTCAATGCCACAGCGTCCAGTCCGCGCTGCAATCCTGCCACCTGCGCAAGGTAAGGGGCGGTATCCGCAACCTGATCAGCCTTGGTCAGAACGATCACAGGGGTCGTTCCGGCCTCATTCGCAAGCGCCAGATATCGTTCCAGCCGCGCAGGGTTCAGGTCGTCATTGCAGGAAGTTGTAATGAACAATGTGTCGACATTGGCCGCGATCAGCTGCGGCATCCGTCCGCCTTCGGTGCGCCGCCGCAGCAAGGCTTTTCGTTCCAGCCGCCGGACGAGCATTTGTGTCTCTGGCTCCACCAGAACCCAGTCACCGACGGCAAAATCTGCTGTGTTCGCCTGAGCAGGCAGTTGCAGCCTGACCATGCCGTGCTGCGCGACAGCGGTCATTCTGGACCGATGGACAGTTGCGATGCGCATCGGGGCGAAATCTGCGTCGGTGGCGGTCAACTGCGCGTCAAAGAACCCCGACCATCCGAGGGCGGTTAAGGAAAACATGGAGTCATCTGTGGCACTGTTCACAGAAATTTAAATGACCGCAAGAACGCGCAAATGCAAGGCCCAGTTATCTCTTGATCCGCAGGCCCGCCACAATGCCCTTTCAGGTGTCGGACCAAACGGCCATTTTGCTGCCGCCCGGTTCGCGGAATTCAAAGCGCCGTCCGCCGGGAAACGCGAAAACCTCCTTGGTAATTTCGGCCTCCGCCCGACACAACTGGTCATAGGCCGCCTGAAGATCACCAGCCCGTAGCACAATCAGAGGGGCCTTATGCGCGCCGCGTTCGATCCCGCCACCGACACCCGCGCCCTGAATGTCGCGGTCGTCAGGCCCACAGGCCACGAAATCCCATCCGCAAGCCTTTGCAAAAAACTCTTGAGTCGCCTCAAGTTTGGCGCTGTAAAATTCGACATAGTCGATCTTCAAGGGCTGGGTCATGCGCAATCCTCCGACTTGCTCGTGGAGATTGTTCACCTTATGTACCAGGTTGTCAACTGCATCGCGCGCACTCTGGGGCAGACACCTGAAGCCCTGTCGGTTGGGTGCGTGCGCGCGACTGATACGCTCGCGCTGTACTTTATGGGCTTGAGCAGGTAAAACACACATCCTGTTTT
>SL_7KL_010_BRINEDRAFT_10000912_pt1 | contig 14138 bp, 13 predicted proteins | sample SodLak_010_BRINE_FD_10663 | JGI IMG/M metagenome (IMG submission 10663)
TGTAATCGGCGCAGGTGGCGATGATCGTCGCATCCGGTTGCGATAGTGTCAGCTCGACTGTGTGGTCATCTACAACCGTGATTGCGCCGTCGCGGGCCAGTCCCGTGTCGGGGTCGATCAGCGCGGTCATGCGTCCAGCCATCGAATTGCCCTCGACCGAGCGATCGCACCAGCGTTCGAAATTGTAGGCAACGTCGCGCGCGGTGAAGGGTCGTCCGTCATTCCAGGTCACGCCGCGGCGCAGATGCAGGGTGTAGACGCTTGCATCCGCATTGACGTCCCAATCTGCGAGAAGCCGCCCCTCGATGGCGCCGTCGGGCTGCGTCTCCACCAGGTATTCCAGCCAGCCGCGCGCAAAATTCGACATCTGGGGCCAGTCGAAGGTGCGCGGATCCTTTAGCGCGCGGACATCCTGTTGAATGCGCAGCGTACCGCCTTCAGCCCGCGCCGGAGTGCCGCTTCGTGCGGCGGTCGCGCCGAGCAGCGCATAGGCGGCCGGGATGCTGACCCCGACGGCAGTGGCGCGTGCAAGGAACTCGCGGCGCGACAAGGTGCCAGCGGCGGCAGCGCGCGCATCGGCGCGTATCACGGGGTGCAGGGGGCGTGCTTCGGGTTGGGGCATCTCGAATCCTTTACGTTTGCGTCGCCATTGACCGATGCGGCATCGGGGCGACTTAGCCGCTTGGCGCGGGGCGGCAAGGGCATGCCTTGCGGCGTCGTAGCGTCATGCGTTTGTGGTGCGGCTTGACGCTCACCTGCACGCAGGCCAGTGTCGCGCGACGATTCTTCAATGATGTGGATCGTGCAAACACGGAAGGCAGCCACATCAACGCCACATCAACGCGCCAAAGCGCATTTGCGCGTGGTTTTGCCCTCGAACGCGCGCGAATACTGACGAATGCGAGGTTGGAAACTTGCCGAAATCAAAGGCGTGTCAGATAAGTCTATGATTTTTAGGCATTAAAGAATGCTCGGGGGTATAGGCTCATAACCTGAAGGTCGTAGGTTCAAATCCTACCCCCGCAACCAGATTATATCGCGTTATCAAACGCTTGAACGCCGCCCTCCGGGGCGACGTTTGCGTTTTCAGCANCCCGTGGAAGCAAGAGGGGGCGAGGTTCAGCATATTGCTTCGAACAGATGGATGAGCGCCAATCCTCGCTAAAGCCCAGGTTTGAGCAGGTCTCCACGACGGGAAACCGTCATTTATTAACAACAAATCCTGAATCTAGCGTGGCAACGCTCCGTCTAGAAATAGTTGCACAGCGTTTTCGCAGTATGTTTGCGTCCTGCCTAACTCAGGGGAATCGAGGACTCCGAAGAGCATCTTGAGCCGCAGTGGTGTCAACACAAGGCCAGAGAACTGCTCAGCCAGCATTTCCGAATCGTGGCTTTGCAACTCACCAATCAAGATGCGTTGTTCAAAGAAGCGCGCGAGCTCGTTGTGGACCGCCTGTGGTCCCGCTGCGTAGTAGCGCTGGCCAAGCGTCGGGAAACGCCGCGCCTCGGAGACGAAGAGCCGGTGCAGGGCCACCACGCCCGGATCGAGTACAATGGCCGTATAGTGGATCGCGAAATCGGTTAGCACGTCGCGGATCGGCAGGCTTGCCGCATCGGGGTCAAGAATCGGCGTTAGAAGCCGGGCGCAGTAGCCATCGAGGATATGCACGAACAGATCCTCCTTGGGGCCGAAATGGGCATAAACCGTCGGCTTCGACACGCCCGCGCGGCGCGCAATTTCGTCGACGCTAGCACCCTCGTAGCCGCGTTCCACGAAGGTCGCTCGCGCCGCTTCTTCGACGGCACGTCGTGCGCGTTCGGCCCGTTGCGCTGGTGCTTGCCGGTTCATGATCAGCCCGCCTCGGATTCGGCTCCCGCGCTTCTGGCAACGAAGTCGATGACCAGCTGATTGAATCGCTCAGGTTGCTCGATGTTCAGTAGATGGCCCGCATCCTCTAGCTCGACGAGTCGTGCGCCCGGAATGCGTTCGGTGATCTCACGCGCAATCTCGGGTGTGGTCAGCTGGTCGCCCGTGCCCACGAGCACTTGGGTCGGCACGGCGATCTCCTCCAGGCGGTCGTGGCTGTCGGACATGACCGTCGCTTCGATACTCTTGATGTAGGAGGCCTTATGCAAGCGGCTCATGCTGTCGACCAGCTTCGCGAAGACTTCATCTGAGGCCTTTGGCCCGATGAGGGTGCGCGCCACGGGCTCGGCTATGTCGGAAGGCTCGCCGCCGCTGACCAGCGGTTCCTTGCGCAGCCGTATGAACTCCTGCTTCTTCTCGTCCGAGAAGTGCGAAAACCCGCGATGGGTTGCGCACAGCGTCAGCGTCGCCAGACGCTCCGGGTAACGCTCGGCGAAATCCATGGCGATACGCCCACCCATTGACAGCCCAACAATATGTGCCCGGTCGGCGCCGAAATGATCGATGACCCGAACGAGGTCGTCGGCGTAATCGTGGAAATCGAGCGCACCATCATAATCATCGCTTTCGCCGTAGCCGCGCGCATCCCACGCGACGGCGTGGCATACCTCGGACAGCGCGGGCAGGTTGTCATGCCAGTTGCGCTTGTTGCCACCGATACCGTGCAAAAGGACCACCAGTGGCCCCTCCCCTGCATGGTCCACCGAGATATGCGGAGCGGGACCGATGCGTTCAGTGGTCCATTGCTGCGTCATTGCGAAGCTCCTTTGTTGACTGAATAACGTTGTGCGAGCGGGTTGAGGATCAGCCGATCGACCACGATCACCGCCACCACGATCATCAGGCAGACGGCGAAGACCATGGTCGCGTCAGCGCTCGACTGAGCCCGCACGAGCAGATAGCCGAGCCCCGATTGCGCCCCGAAAAGCTCGGCCACCAGCGCGATTTTCCAGCAGATACCGTAGGCGATACGGATCCCCGACATCAGGATCGGCGTCATCAGCGGCAGCGTCACCTTCAGGAAGTGGCGCACCGGATTTCGGCTTAGGCTGCGCCCCATTTCCGCGAGCTCGGCGTCGATCTGTCGAAAGCCCGACATTGCGCTGATCAGACAGAATGGCAGAATGATCGCCATTTGGATGAAGATCACTGTTCCAGTGGAGACCTGGAACCACATGACGCCGAGGATTGCCCAGCCCACTGAGGGAAAGCTGTTGAGAAACACCAGTACCCGGCGCTCGAGGATTGCGGTGACGATGGCCGAGCGGCTGGCGAGCGCCGCGAGAATGAGCGAAAGCAGCATGGCGCAGGTCACCGCCGCAATTACCCGGCCAGCGCTGATGGCGAAGTGATAAGCGAGGCTGGCATCGGTAAAGAAGCGCGCCATGGTAAGCGCCACCGCCCCCGGTGACGGCAGGACAAATTCCGGCACCCCCTGGGCGGTGAACCACCAAAGCAGGATACCTGCCAGGATCGCGGTCTCGGCAAAGCCCCGTTCCACGAAACCGGTGCGTGCGCGCTCAGACATCGAGTCTAAACCTCTGATCGAGCCGGCGCTGGACGGGGCGGAAGACCGCAGCCTCGACAAGCGCGACAAAGAGAAGGATGAAGGCGATGATAGCGAAGACTGTTTCGGTGTCGAACTCCTGACGCGCGACGTCAAGGATGTAGCCGACGCCGGCGTTACCCCCGAAGAGTTCGGCGGTGAGCACAACCTTCCAGGCTACTCCGAAACTCGTGCGCAGCGCAGCGAACAGGTAAGGCACCAGCATCGGGACAATGATCCGCATCGCGATGCGTAGGCGGTGGCGCGACAGGCTCAGCCCGAGCTCCACAAGTTCCCGGTCGAGCTCGATCAGCCCGGTGCGGATGTTGATCGCCGTGAAGGGGATCAGGATCATTGTGACTGCGAAGATGACCGTTACGCTGTCCATTCCGAACCAAAGAATCGCGAGGAACAGCCATCCGATCCCTGAGAAGGCGTTGAGAAACGGCGTCAGGCGGGCGTCGATCAGAAGGCGCGTCAGTCGAAGATACTGCGCACTGAAAGCAAGCGCGGAACCGATGACAAAGGCCAGCGCGATTGAGGCGACGACATGCCCCAGCGAGACCGAAAGCTGCGACAGCAGCATCGGCGAAACCAAGAACTCTGCCATGCGCAGGAACACCGCCTCGGGGCCGGGCACAAGGTAGGCGGGAACAAACTGCGAATAGATCCACCATGCCGCCAAGGCGGTGAGTGTGAAGCCGTGAAGCGCCAGCGCCATAGTGACGGAGCGGCGGCGCTCCTGTCGGCTGCGGCGCGGCGGCTGCGCGGCGGGCGAGATTTCCTCGCCCACCGCTGCGGCATGGGGACGCTGCTGCATCGGCCCGACCCTACGCCGTCAATCCTGGAGCGCCGGTGTCCAGATGGTGTCGGACACGGGCGGGACGTCCTCCAGCAGCCCCATGTCGATCGAGCGGTCCCACAGAATTTCGATCGCCGTCAGGTCGTCCTCGGTCAGTCTCACCGGAAACTCGGAGAAGCGCGTGAACCACGCTTCGAAGAATGCCGGATCCGTGTCAGTCTCTTCGCCGACAGCGGCGAACACTTCGTCAGGGTTCTCGATCGCGTACTCCATCGAGGCGTGCACGAGATCGAGGAACTCGGTGTAGAGCTCTGGATTGGCCTCGAGCCTGTCGCCATAGCCAGCGAGAACTGCGGAGACCATTCGCGTGCCGTATTCCGCATGCAGGTCCTGCGCGATCTGCGCAATAGGCACGAAATCACCCGTCTGCATCGCTTGGAATGCCTGGGCATGGATAAGTGTCGCCGCATCGATCCTGTCAGTCGCGAGCGCAGAGGGCAGAGATGGTGCGGGCATCTCCACAAGCTCTATGTTGCCTCCGCCGGTCTCGGTGGTCATGCCGTGGACCTCGGCCAAGGCGATGCGCACCAATGTGATGCCGGCCGAGCCAATCGAGTAGATCCCCAGCCGCTTTCCTTCGAGATCGGCGACGCTCTCGATATCGCTGTCGGCAGGCACCCAGATGCCGGCACCTTCCCCGGCTTCGTGGTAACGCAGTCCGGTGCCGATGATGCGCAGATCAAGCCCCCGGCCCCTGGCGCGCGGGATGGCCATCGCGGCGGTCTGCACGACGTCATAGGTACGCGACGCGGTCGCCTGGATCAGCGCCGATATGTCGAGCGCCGTGGCGTCGATCTCAATGAGATCGGAAGAGACCTTGTCATTCTGCAGCGCCCACATGACCGCCTCATGCGAGGGGTCGTTGAGATAGCCGAAGGTCATGACCTCCTTGGCCTGCACTGCTCCGGCTGCGATCAATGCCATAGCGGCGACAGCGGCACCCGTTGAGTATCTACGATTGGTGATCATGGTGTTTCTCCCTGTTGTAGTTCGGCGTCCTCGAAGGTCTGGAACTGTTCCAGCAGCGTGTCGCGCAACTCGCGCAGCTCCGCATCGTTATCAATCGTTCTCGGGCGCGGAGCCGTAATCTCCACGATCCGTGCCACCTGCGAGGGTTTGGGTGTGAGCATGATCACGCGGTCGGCCAGCATTACCGCCTCGTCGATATCGTGGGTAACGAAGGCGACCGTCTTGCGGCTTCCCTCCCAAAGCTCGATGATCTGATTACGAAGGCGTTGACGGGTTGTGGGATCAAGCGCCGAAAATGGCTCGTCCATCAGAATGATGTCGGGCTTGAGGGCGAGCGCCCGGGCGATTGCCACTCGCTGGCGCTCTCCGCCCGAGAGGATGGCCGGCATCTTGTGCAGATCACGGCCGAGTCCAACCCGCTCGAGCTGGGTGCGGGCTTCCGCTTCTCGCTGCTCGCGCGTTATCTCCGGTTGGCGCATCTCGATGCCGAAGGCCGCGTTCTCCAAGGCATTCTTCCAAGGGAGCAAACGCGGTGACTGGAACACATAGGCGAGGCGCTGCCAGGTCTCGTTTGGAGGTTGGCCGTCGATTGCCACGCTCCCTGAACTGGGGGCAAGCAGATCGCCCATCAGCCTCAGCGCGGTGGACTTGCCGCACCCCGAGGGACCGAGGATACAAACGAACTCACCGGGTGCGATGGAAAACGACATGTCACCGTAGATTGTCGCGCCGCCGATCTCCAGGCCCACCCGATCAAAGGATACTGCTTCGGCGAGCACCATCGGTTGCACTCCTTAACTTTACCGTTTAGTAGTATTCTGGCGTTAACGGCCTCTGTCAACAGAATGTTTATGCCTCTGGAAGGCGAAGCGCGCATTCTGCGACGCAGAGTTGGCTCCGGAAATTTGCACTGAAGCGGAGCTATGCGCGAAAGTTGGTGATGGCGTGATCAGGCGGCGGCTTGACGTCGCTTGATGCCGTCCTTGAAATCAACCCCCTCGACGATCTCCGGCAGGCGGTTGGATGGAATGGTAGGCTGGCTACATCAGCGGCGCGCTGCTCATGCCGGCGACACCCGTTCGACGTCTGGTATCTGACTACTGCGGTCCGCGCGTTCTGCACGCCGAAATCCATGCCGAATCGGACCATGCAGCCCGGTTGGTGCAGCTGGTCATGGAGCGGTTCGGCGTCTCCGAGGACGCCGCGCGGATCCGTTTGCTGAAGCTCAACCTGATCACGACGACCACCGGGTCAGACCACCCGACCGTTTCCGCTGTCCATTTTGTCTCCGGGATTCACAGGGGTAGATCACGGCGGCCTTCTGCGCACAGCATCTTGTGCCGGGCGACAAGCCAATATCCCCCGCATGTGTCTTGGCCGCGCGCTGTGCCGGGCTATCTGCGCCCGGCAGCGCTAGCCAAGGATCACCAGCATGCCGCAGACCGCCAAGATCATCCTGACCGACCTGGCCTTGCCCGCCCGGATCGGCACCTATGGCTCGGGCGACACCGTGCCCGAGGTGCATCTGCTCGACCTGACCCTCTGGATCGATCCGGCGCTGGTGCTGGTCGCGGGCGACGGGATGGCGCATGTCTTCGACTATGACCCCCTGGTGTCCGAGTTCGACCGGCTCGCCCGTGACGGGCATTACTCCACGCAAGAGTGGCTGATGACCCGCATCGCGCGCGCCTGCGCCGCCCAAGCGCCGATCCATGCGCTTGACATCTCCCTGCGCAAGCACCCGGTGCGCGCGGGCAGTGGTGCCCTTGGTGTGTCGCTGCATCTGGATGCCCAAGCATTGGCCGGGCTGCGCTGAGGTCGCACCATATTGCCCCGGCTCGGCCCGGCGATAGGTCGCCCCGCGAGAAGGAGACACGAGATGCCCCACACCGAGGCCACCCGCGCGGCGGGCCTGCAAATACTGGCCGATTTCACGCCGCGCATGGGACGGCGCTATGCCAACGGGCGCAACACGGATCGTGGGCCGGGGGCGCATCGGGATGTCTCGACGCTCTCGCCCTATCTGCGGCGCAGGCTGCTGACGGAACGCGAAACCATCGCCGCCGCGCTTGACGCGCACGGGCCCGAGGTGGCAGAGAAATTCGTGCAGGAGGTCATCTGGCGGGGCTATTTCAAGGGCTGGCTGGAACGCCGCCCGCAGGTCTGGGCCAGCTACCGCGACGGGCTGGCGCAGGACCTGGCCATCCTCGACACCGACCGCCGCTTGCGCCGTGACGTGACGCGCGCCGAGAGGGGCGAGACGGGGCTGGCCTGTTGCGACGCCTGGGCGCAGGAACTGGCCGAAACCGGCTATCTGCACAACCATGTGCGGATGTGGTTTGCCTCGATCTGGATCTTCACGCTGGGGCTGCCCTGGCGGCTGGGGGCGGATTTCTTCTATCGTCATCTGCTGGACGGGGACCCGGCCTCGAACACACTGGGCTGGCGCTGGGTCGCCGGTCTGCACACCCGGGGCAAGCCCTACAAGGCGCAGGCCTGGAACATCGCGAAGTTCACCGATGGCCGCTTTGCTCCGCGCGACGCCGATCTTGCGCAGGACGTGGCGGGGCTGGAGCATCTGGAACCCGAGGGCCTGCCCGAGGTCCGTCCGCTGCGCGCGCCCGTGTCCCCCGATCAAGCGGCCCCGACCGCCCTGCTGATCACCGAAGAGGATGGCCGCGTCGAGGATTTCGCCCCCCAAGCGCTGGATATCCGCGCCGCCGCGACGCTGACCGCCAGCCACCTGCGCTCGCCGCGCGCGGTGTCTGACAAGGTGGCGGCGTTCGAGGCCATGGCGCTGGCCGATGCCGCCGCGCGCGCCGGGGTGGCGACGACGCAGATGCGCGCGGGCGTGCCCGCCGACCTGGCCCGCTGGGCCGACCGCGCCGGGGCGCGCCAGATCGTCACGCCCTATGTGCCGACCGGGCCGCTACGCGATTGGCTGGACGAGGCGCGCCCCGCACTGGCCCAGGCCGGTATCACCCTGGCCGAGTGGCAGCGCGACTGGGACGGGCTGATCTGGCCGCATGCCACCTCCGGGTTCTTCAAGGTCAAGAAAAAGATCCCCCGCATCCTGCACGCGGCGGGCCTGTCGTGACCCGCACCCTCGTCATCGGCGCTGGCATGGCCGGCATCGCCTGCGCACGGGCGCTCAGGGACGCCGGCCGCCCGGTGCGCGTGATCGACAAGGGCCGCGGCATCGGCGGGCGCATGGCGACGCGGCGCGTGGCCACCGACGCCGGCGAGCTGCGCTTCGACCACGGGGCGCAATATGTCACCGCCCGCGATCCCGGGTTCGCCGCGCTACTGACGGCGTCGGAGGCAGCGGCCCTCTGGGCGGATGGCAAAGCACATCCGCATCACGTAGGCCTGCCCGGCATGTCGGGCCTGCCGCGGGCCATGGCCGCTGGGCTGGACGTCTCCCTTGGCGTCGAGGTGGCCGAGGTACGCCGTGCCGGGGCAATCTGGCAGGTAGCAACCGGCGACACGGTGATCGAAGCAGAGCAGGTGGTCCTGACGGTACCCGCGCCCCAGGTCGCGCCGCTGATCGGCGCCGATCACCCGCTCGCCGCCCGGCTGGAGGCGGTGGAGATCGCCCCCTGCCTGACGCTGATGGCGGCCTTTCCCGCAGATGCGCCCGCGCCCTTCGTGGGCCGCAAGCTGACAGAGGGGCCGCTGGCCTTCATCGCACGCGACAGCAGCAAGCCGCAGCGCCCGGGCGGAGCCGTCACATGGGTGGCGCAGTCCAGTCCCGGCTGGTCGGCCGCGCATCTTGAACAGGACAGGCAAGAGATCGCCCGCCGGATGCTGCCGCCGCTATGTGCCGAGATCGGGGCCGCGGCGGACAGTGCTCTGCATGTCGCGGCGCATCGCTGGCGCTATGCCCGCGTGACCGCACCGCTGGGCGAGGCCTTCCTGCGAGACGCCAGCGGGACGCTGCACCTGGGCGGCGACTGGTGCCTCGGGCCACGGGTCGAGGCCGCCTGGGCCAGCGGCAAAGCCATCGCCGCGGATATCCTGGCGGGTTCGGATGCGTGAGGACCCGCGCATCGCTGGCCTTCTCCGCCTGATCACGGGGGCGCTGCATCCCGCGCTCGGGGCAGGGCGGATGGCGCTCGCGCTGGTCATGGGGGCGCTGTGTCACGCGCTCTTTGCCGCCGCGGTGCTGGCCATGATCACGGCCATGTTCTTCGGGTTGAGCGAGAGTTTGGGCACCGTCCCCTGGCCCTGGGCCGCGCTGGCCAATGCCGCCTTGATCGTGCAATTCCCGCTGGTCCACTCGGCCTTGCTGACGCGGCGCGGCGGGCGTCTTCTGGCGCGGCTGATCCCCGGCCGCCACGGGAGCACGCTGGCCACAACCACCTATGCCATCATCGCCTCGGCGCAGCTTCTGGCCCTCTTTGCCCTGTGGACACCCTCTGGCATCATCTGGTGGCGGGCAGAGGGGGCGGTGTTCTGGGTGGTCACAACCGCCTACGCCGCAAGCTGGCTTCTGTTGATCAAGGCAAGCTTCGATGCGGGGGCCGAGCTGCAGTCGGGCGCGCTGGGGTGGATGTCGCTGCTGGCGCGGGTGCGGCCGGTGTTCCCGGACATGCCGACGCAGGGCCTGTTCCGCGTCATACGCCAGCCGATCTATGTGGCCTTCGCCCTGACGCTCTGGACCGTGCCGGTCTGGACGCCGGATCAACTGGCGCTGGCGGTCAGCTTCACTGCCTATTGCCTGCTGGCTCCGCGCCTGAAGGAACGCCGCTTCGCCGCCCGCTATGGTGAACGCTTCCACCGCTACCGCGCAGAGGTTCCCTATGCGCTGCCCCGGCTGACATCTGCAAGAGACGAAACCCATGCGGAATGACCTGACGATCTATGACCGGGTGGCCGACCAGTGGTGGTCCGATGACATACGTTGGGTGCGCACGCTGAAGAACCTGGTGCCGGGGCGGTTGGCCTGGTTCGACCGCCATGTCGACTGGCGGGGCAAGGATGTGCTGGACCTTGGCTGCGCCGGTGGGTTCATGGCCGAGGCGATGGCGGCGCGCGGTGCCAATGTCACCGGGATCGACCCGGCAGAGCAGGCGATCGCGGCCGCCCGCAGCCATGCCAGCGAGTCCGGCCTGCGCATCGATTATGATGTGGGCGTGGGCGAGGCGCTGCCCTATGACGCGGCCCGCTTAGACGCCGTGGTCTGTGTCGATGTGCTGGAACACGTGGCCGACCTGCACATGGTGCTGTCCGAGGTGACGCGCGTCCTGCGCCCGGGCGGGCTGTTCCTGTTCGACACCATCAATCGCAATCCCCTGGCCCGACTTGCCACGATCACCATGGCCGAGGACGTGCTGCGTCTCTTGCTGCGCGGGACGCATGACCCGCAGATGTTCATCAAGCCGCGCGAATTGCGCGCGGCGATGCAGGGCGCGGGACTGGTGCCCGGCCCGGTCACCGGGCTGGGCCCGCGTGGCGTGAACCGTCGGCTTGACCCGACCTTCGGTCCCTTGCCGCTGACCGCCATTCTCTACATGGGCATGGCCCGAAAACCCGTCTTCCCGGCCGGAGGTAACCCATGCTGACCCTCGCGCTTCTGACCACGGCGCTCCTGTTCGGGGGTATGGTGCTCTATTCCTTCGGCTTTGCCGCTTTCCTGCTGACCGCGCTGCCGCCCGAGGTGGCGCGGCCGACGATCCGCCGTGCCTTCCCGCATTTTTACCTCTTCGTCATCGGTGTCGCCGCCGCCGGAGCCGCTCTGCTCTGGTCTGCCGATCCGCTGGGCGCCGGGCTGATGGCGCTGATTGCCCTGACTACGGTGCCCGCCCGCCAGGTGCTGATGCCCGCCATCAACCGCGCCACGGATGCGGGGGCGAAGGCCCGGTTCAAGCGATTGCACGGGCTTTCGGTGCTGGTGACACTCGTCCATATCGGGTTGGCTGGATATGTCCTTGCACGTTTTGCCGCCGGAGCCCCCGCATGACCGATCTGCCGCGCGAAGATGTCCAGTCCTACCCGCGCCCGCCCAGGCTTGAGCCGGTGCTGCAACGGATCAGGGTTGTCCTCGGCGGCACTACCGTGGCCGAGACGAGCCGCGCCATGAGGGTGCTCGAAACCCATCACGCGCCGACCTACTACCTGCCTCCCGAGGACGTTCAAGCCACGCTTCGCCCGGCCTCGGGGACCAGCTTTTGCGAATGGAAGGGCGTTGCGCGCTACTTCGACGTGATCGCCGGGGGCAAGACGGCGCCGCGTGCGGCCTGGGCCTATGAGCGGCCCACGGCGGGGTTTGCAGCCCTTGCCGGGTATGTCGCCCTTTACGCCGGGCTGATGGACGAGGTCTGGGTTGGCGATCTGCGCGTCGTGCCGCAGCCGGGTGACTTCTACGGCGGGTGGGTCACGCCAAATCTGGAGGGTCGGATCAAGGGTGCGCTAGGGACGCGGCACTGGTAAACTCTCGGGGACAGCATCTCTTTGGCAGCAGCCAGGCCCTAACCGAATATAGCTGGCGACCACCTTTGCCAGAATGTACACCATCATCAGGCATAGCGTCGCTGGGAGAACAACCTGTCCGCTTTCCGCCCAGAGCGTCGGTCATGGAGGAGCTACTCCACTTGCGCGAGTGAAGGGGTATCCGGGCGGCCAAGCCATTCATCTAGCTTTGACCAGCGCTGCCGCCCAGAGACGTTCTTCACGGCGATGGCCACCGCCTTCTTCTGCCCCACCAGCACCACGAGCTTCTTGCCGCGCGTAACGCCGGTGTAGATCAGGTTGCGCTGCAGCATGGCGTAGTGCTGCGTCAGCACCGGGATGACCACCGCCGGGTATTCCGACCCCTGGCTTTTGTGGATCGTGGCCGCATATGCAGGAACCAGCGTGTCTAGCTCGCCGAAGAGGAACGTCACGGTGCGGCCGTCGAAATCCACGGCGACTTCGCCATCGTCGAGATCGACATCCTCGATCATGCCGATGTCGCCGTTGTAGATGTCCTTGTCGTAGTCGTTCTCGATCTGCATGACTTTGTCGCCGGGCGCGAAGGTCCAGCCGAAGCGCTCTACCTTCTTCTCCCCCGCAGGATTCAACGCGGCCTGTAGCTCGATGTTGAGCGAACGCGCACCTACACCGCCGCGGTTCATCGGGCAAAGGACCTGGATGTCCTTGATGGGATCGAAGGCGAAGCGGCGTGGGATGCGCTTGGCGACCAGCTCGACGATGCGCGGCACGGCCTGCTCCGGGTCGGAGGCCGGGACGAAGTAGAAGTCCGCCTCGCCTTCGGGTGGCGCAAGATCCGGCATGCGCCCTGCGTTGATGGCGTGCGCCGTGGTGATGATCTTGCTCCTTGCGGCCTGACGGAACACTTCGGTCAGGCGTACGACGGGAACAGCATCGGATCCGATGATGTCTGCGAGGACCTGGCCGGGGCCGACCGAGGGCAGCTGGTCGATGTCACCGACGATCAGTAGCGCCGCGCCGCTTGGCACCGCCTTCAGCAGCGATTGCATCAACAGCACGTCGACCATCGAGCTCTCGTCGACGACCAGCAGATCGCAATCGAGCGGGTTCTCGTCGTTGCGCTTGAAGCCGAAAGCCTTTGGATCGAACTCGAGAAGCCGGTGGATGGTCTTCGCCTCCATGCCTGTCGCTTCGGACATGCGCTTTGCCGCGCGGCCCGTGGGCGCACAGAGCAGGAGCTTCACGGCTTTGGCCGCCAGAATGCGCAGGATCGAGTTTACGATGGTCGTCTTGCCGACGCCGGGGCCACCGGTGATCACCATGACCTTTGATTTGAGCGCGAGTCGGATGGCCTCGGCCTGGCTTTTCGCGAGAGTGAGGCCCGTTTTCTGCTCAATCCATGGGAGCGCCCTGTCGACATCGATTTCTGGCCAGGGCGTTGGACCAGCATGGATCCGCCCGAGGTGCTCGGCGATGCCGCGCTCGGCACGGTAGAGCCCGGTCAAGAAGATGCAGTCCGCATCCCCAACCCGATCAGCGGTGACCGTCTCCTCGGCAAGTTCCTCCAGCAACGCGCTTTCGATCAGCGCCGCGGGGACTTCCAGCAGTTTTTCCGCAAGTCCGATCAGGTCGGCGCGTGGCAGGCCGCAGTGACCATCATTCATTGCCTCGGTCAGCGCAAAGGAAACCCCCGCCCGCACCCGGATCATGGCGGTTTTCTCGATCCCGAGCTTCTCGGCAATCAAATCGGCGGTGCGGAACCCGATGCCACGGATATCCTTCGCCAGCTGGTACGGGTTCTCGCTCATGACCTGGACGGCATCGGTGCCATAGGTCTTGAAGATGCGCACCGCGCGCGCTGTCCCGACGCCGTGCTCGTGCAGGAAGACCATGATCTCGCGGATCACCTTCTGATCGGCCCAGCCGGCGGTGATCTTGTTGGCCCGCTTGGGCCCAATGCCCTCGACGTCGCGCAAACGCTCGGGCGTGGACTCGATGATGTCGAACACGTCCTTGCCGAACATCCTGACCAGCCGCTTGGCATAAACCGGCCCGATCCCGCGAATCATCCCGGAGCCGAGATACTTCTCGATGCCCTCGACGCTGGACGGCTCGGAGGTTTTCAGGAAATGGGCCTTGAACTGCAGGCCATGTGTGCGGTCGTTGGTCCAGGTTCCAGAGGCCGTGACCCACTCGCCGGCCGAGATCATCGCCGCGTGGCCCACGGTCGTGACGAGATCGCGATGTCCGCGCGCCTTGACGCGCAGGACGCAAAAGCCGTTCTCCGGGTTGTGGAAGGTGACGCGCTCGACCAGCCCCGAAACAACCTCGGTTGTCGTGTCCTGGCTTGCCTTGCCTCTGTCGACCACGCCCGTCGATCGCCCTACAGCTCGACGTTCACG
>SL_7KL_010_BRINEDRAFT_10000913_pt1 | contig 14129 bp, 15 predicted proteins | sample SodLak_010_BRINE_FD_10663 | JGI IMG/M metagenome (IMG submission 10663)
GAGTTGGCAGGGTTTGGGATGAGTGGAGATGCGCATCATATGACGCTGCCGGCGGATACGGGAGAGGGGGCTAGCCGATGCATGACGCAAGCACTTGAAGACGCTGGGCTTAATCCAGAAGATATTGATTACATTAATGCACACGGAACCTCCACCAAAGCAGGAGATGGGGCAGAACTCCAAGCGGTTAAAGCCAGTTTTGGTGATCAGGCCTACTCCCTTGCGGTCAGTTCAACGAAATCGATGACTGGCCATTTGCTTGGCGCTGCGGGAGGAATTGAAGCGATATTTACCGTTTTGGCAATGCGCGATGGAATATTGCCGCCAACGATTAACCTCGAACAACCAGACGCTGAATTTGATTTGGATCTCGTACCATTAGTGGCGCGCGATCAGCCAATTAAAGCGGCCCTGTCGAATTCATTTGGGTTTGGCGGCACGAATGGCACCGTCATCTTTGCTCGCCTGTCTGATTAACGGGCAGCGTGCTGACACACTGGCGGCGAGTGATCGCGGCCTGGCCTACGGCGACGGGGTTTTTGAAACCATTGCCATTGTCGCCGGCAAACCTGCGCTTTGGGATTTGCACCTCAAGCGGTTGGCTATAGGTTGTGTTCAGCTCGGCTTTAGCCCGCCCTCGGTCGAATTACTTCATCAGGATTTAGCCGCACTTGAGTTGCCGCAGACCGGTGTATTAAAACTCATCGTAACCCGCGGCTCGGGCGGGCAGGGGTATGCCCCGCCTGAATGCCCGCAGCCCGCGCGAATTATCCAGGTGCTCTCGTCCCGAACCCGCCCGAAGGAATGGCGTAATAAGGGTGTGCAGGTCCGTTGGTGTCAGACCCGCTTGGCCGCGCAGCCTGCGCTGGCGGGTATTAAGCATCTCAATCGGCTTGAGCAGGTGTTAGCGCGGCAGGAATGGCAAAAGCCTGAAATCGCTGAAGGGTTAATGTGCGACAGCGAAGGCGCATTGGTAGAGGCTACCGCGGCAAACCTAATTATCGAACACAATGAGCAATGGATCATTCCTCTAGGCAATGCCTGCGGGGTTGAGGGTGTGATGCAAAGTTATTTGATTGACTTAGCCAGGCAATGGGGAATTCCCATTACACGCCGGGTTTTCTGGCCGGATGAGATTACTGGGCAAACGGCAATGTATCTGTGTAATTCTCTCATTGGAATTTGGCCCGTACACCGTATTGAGCGTCAATCATTGGCGTTATCTCCCTATATCGGCCCTATCTTGGATCATTTAATCACCCAGCAGCAGATCGCATGATAAATCGACGGGTGCAATTGCTAGTGGCGGCACTAGGGCTTGGGTTGGCCTTGCTAATGGGTGTGTTGTGGTTTATCTATGATCAAATCCAGTCGCGGCCGCTGATGGACCCCGGAGATGCCCGCGCAGGTGCTCGATATTCCATCGGGTACCGGAGTGGTCGGCATTTTGCAGCGCATGGAGGCGGCTGGTCTGACCTTCAATCCACTGGCGTTGCGGGTTTATTTGCGGCTGAAAGGCATGGACCTGCGGTTACAAGCTGGAGAATACGCCGTGAGCCCGTCTGACACGGCCGCTGGACTTATGCAGCGAATAGCCCGCGGTGCAGTCATTGAGTATTCCTTCACCATCATTGAGGGTTGGCGTTATACCGACCTNATCGACGCCTTAGCGGCCCACCCCAAGATTGCTTTTGATCTGCTGGAGGGGCANGNCCCGGCGGCGGTGATGAAAGCAATAGGTCGAGAAGGNNTCCACCCTGAAGGGCAGTTTCTGCCGGAGACCTATCGGTTTACGCGAGGGACCAGTGCGCTACGTTTGCTCGAGCGCGCGAATCGTGCGCTCGAGGTGGAGTTGGCAGCCGCCTGGGAGACGCGTGCTGTAGATAGCCCGCTGACTTCACCTTATGAGGCACTTATCTTGGCCTCAATCATCGAAAAAGAAACTGGGCTTGCCGAGGAGAGGCGGAAAATTGCTGGGGTTTTCTCCCGGCGGATCAACCTAGGCATGCGCCTGCAGACCGATCCCACCGTGATTTATGGATTGGGCGAGGCTTTTACGGGGCGCCTATCAAGGCAAGATCTACGAACGGATACGCCCTGGAATACTTATACCCGGCACGGCCTGCCGCCAACACCAATTGCATTGGCAGGTGCGGCTTCGATATACGCAGCCGTTGACCCCGCCGAGGGCGATGCGCTGTTTTTTGTCTCCCGGGGTGATGGTAGCCATGTCTTTTCCGTCACTCTGGAAGCGCATAATGCCGCGGTGCGGCGGTATATTTTGGGCAAGGATGATTAGGTTTGATGCAAAATCGATTTATTACAGTGGAAGGGGTAGAGGGCGCTGGTAAAAGCTCAGCGGTTAGTACAATCATACGCTGGCTAGATGCCACGCAAACCGGGCGGGTGGTGGCAACGCGCGAGCCCGGTGGGACTGCACTTGGCGAGGATTTGCGCGGTCTATTGTTGGGCCATCGGGAAGAAGGAATGTCCAGCAATGCGGAGTTATTACTGATGTTCGCTGCGCGTGCTGAGCATTTGGCCCGCGTGATTCAACCGGCCCTAGCCGCCGGTGACTGGGTGGTATGTGACCGCTTCACCGATGCCAGTTTTGCCTATCAAGGCGGCGGGCGCGGTCTCGATTCAACCCGCATTCAAGCACTCGCTGATTGGACGCACCCTGACTTAATGCCAGGTCTGACGCTGTGGTTGGACGTGCCGGTTATGGTGGGCTTGAGCCGCGCGGCAGGACGCAGTGCGCCCGATCGCTTTGAGACAGAAAAGGCGGCTTTTTTTGATTCGGTGCGAGAAACCTATGCGCAGCGTCATGCAACTGAGCCGGGCCGAATCAAGCGCATTGATGCAGCACCGGCCATCGATCAGGTACAAGCGCAAATTGAACAGACCTTGGCCGAGGCCTTTGCGCATGCTTGACTGGCATAAACAGCCTTGGGAACGGTTCTCTCGGCAGTTAACCCATGACAAAACACCCCACGCCCTCCTGGTGAGTGGGCCGCCTGGTGTTGGTAAGCAAGCCTTTGCGCAAGCGATGGCGGCTCGGCTGTTATGTGAATCCCCCCGTGACTCCTTTGCATGCGATCAGTGCCGGGGCTGTCGGCTGCGGCTTGCCGGAAGTCATCCGGATTACCGGGCTATTCAGCCGGAGGAGGGGGGCAGCGGGATTATTCGCATTGATGCGATCCGTGAGCTTGCCGAATTCACCTACCTCTCAAGTCAGTACGAGGGGTCTCGTGTAGTGCTATTGCACCCGGCTGAGGCTATGAATCGTAATACGGCCAATGCGTTATTGAAAACGCTGGAGGAACCCCCGCCACAGGTTGTTCTGATATTAGTGAGCCATGCGATGGAAAAACTTCCGCCAACGATACGGAGTCGATGCCAGGTTTTACCGATTGATGCACCGGTACGGAAAGTGGCTCTACGGTGGCTACAGGAGCAAGGGCTTGACTCCCCAGAAGCTGCTTTACATCTTGCCGGTGGCGCCCCTTTAGCCGCGTTATCAATTGCCAAGAACCAGACGGATGCGAAGTATCTAGAGTTGGGGGCGGTCAGTTAGCGACTTGATTCAGGCAAAAGCCAGTGTCGTGGAGATTGCTGAGGGGTGGCGTGATTGGGGTGCCGTGGAAACTACAGCGCTGATGCAGCGCCTTGTGGCGGATTTGCGTCATGCGCAGGTGGGCTCGGTAACACAAGGCCTACCTGCATCGGCACTCAGTGCGCTGGCCGCTCAATTCTCACCCATTCAGCTACACCAGCTGATGGATGAGCTTGTTAAACTGAGGGCGGCGGCGGCACAACCCTTGAGCAAAGAATTATCAGTGGAGGCTTGTTTTTTACTTTGGGCGGAGGAGGGTGCATGCTGATTGATTCTCACTGCCATTTTCACTTGCTCAAAAATCCGCAAACAGCCGATGCGGCGCTAGCCGAGGCTAAGGCCAACGGCGTGACTCATTTCCTAAACGTGGCAATCGCACTTGAGGAACATGAGCAGCTGTGTACGTTTTCTGCGCGTCATCCCGAAGTGTTTGCGTCAATCGGCTTGCATCCCTGCGGCGAAGGGCCTGAACCTACCGTGGTGCAGCTCGTGGAAAAGGCACAAGCGCCTGAGATTGTGGCGATTGGTGAAACCGGTTTGGATTACGCGGCTGGGGAGGGCGATTACCAGTGGCAGGAAGTACGTTTCATCCGACATATTCAAGCGGCTCAGCAGGCGGGCTTGCCAATCATCGTCCACAGCCGCCTTGCCCCAGCTGATACGGTTCGTGTGCTTAAGGCGGCGGATGCGGGTACGGTTGGTGGGGTGATTCACTGTTTTGTTGAGGATACAAAAACCGCCTATGAGCTCTTGGATTTAGGTTTTTTTCTCTCATTATCGGGGATTTTGACATTTCGTAATGCGGGTGAGCTTCGCCGAACCGCGGCAAAGCTACCCATCGAGCAGTTACTGGTAGAAACCGACTGCCCCTATCTGGCGCCTGTGCCCTATCGAGGGCAGGAAAATTGCCCGCAATGGGTGTGGCAAGTTGTTGAATGTCTTGCGGATTTGAAAAAAACCAACCCTAGCCAGATCGCCGAACAAACAGCGGAAAATTTCTTTCGGTGTTTCCCGCGTGCAGCACAGCGATTGGTTAGCCGCTCGTAATAATCGCCTCAAAGATTCGAAACCCGGCGATGTACGTTCCGGCCGTTGAGCCGATTGCTGCGAATAAAAAGACCAGCAACGTGCGCGAGACACGGTTTTTCCACCAGCCCCGCCATTCTTTGACGGCCTCACGTAAGCCACGAAAATCAGAGACTCGGGGTCGCCGCATGGCCAACTCGATAAGCGCAGCCACTAACCCAGCACCAATTGTTGGATTTAACGATGTGAGCGGGGCGGCAAAAAACGAGCCCACAATAGTGACTGGGTGGGCACGCGCGAGCGTTGCCCCGAGTGCGCAGAGCACACCATTGATAAGCACCCAGTCGAGCACCATTCGCAGGCCGATATCAACGCCACGGCTAAACCCGATGACAAAGCCTGTAAGAATGACAGCGACAACAACCCACGGCGCGTATTTAGGCCAGCGCGCCGGAGGAGGGGTTGTCTCCAGTTCTTGCCGCGTTGCGATAACCTGCTCAGGCAGCGCCTGTACCTGCGTGTGCAGTGACTTCTCTACGCCGGCAAGGTGACCGGCGCCCATCACCACTAAAACACGCTGAGGCGCCGTTGGCATGCGGGCAATCTCCTCAAGTAAGCGCGCGGCCATATAGCGATCACGCTCGGCAATCAGGGGCTCATGCAAGGCGGGAGACTGTGCAGAGAATTCTCTAAACGTGGCTTCAAGCATGTCACCTTGTTTGAGACGTTCTATTTCATCAGGCTCAACTTTTTGGCTTGAGAACAGACCGAGGAATAACCCCGTCATTATGGTGGGTCGCTGCCACCATGCGATGGACCGGTAAACGCGTTTCAGCGTAACGCCAATATCCCGATCAACCAGCCACAGTGGCTTGCCGGAGCGTCGGGCGCCGGCCGCAGCGGCCTCGAGCTCAGCGCCGGGTTTTATATCAAACTGATCCGCAAGCCTTTGCTGATACGCACCGAGTGCTAGGCTTGCCATAACCATTCCTGCTTTTCCGCTGCGAACCACCTCAAAAAGATCCAGCTGCTCTAATGATGCCGGGTCAGTTAGGCTGCGATGGCGTGAGGGGCAGAGTTCAACAGCAATAACATCGTGGTTGCCCTCAAGTATTTCATACTCAACATCAGCAACGCTTTCATGAGAGACATGGGCCGTCCCCAGTAGCGTGATTTCGGTCTCGCCGAGGGCGATGCGGCGAATGAGGTGGTGATCTTCAATGCGCATAATATATATTATGTTAAATCAGACTTATTGAGCATCGCGAACATCCCACTCTGTTGCACTGAATGATTCGGCATCGGTGCTCTCCAGCAGCTGATGCATAAAAACCGCCACCGTTTGGGCATCGAGCAAACTGCCAGAGCGCTTCAACTCTTGAAAGCGCTTTACGGCTGGGAAATCTTCCTCGGTTTGCTGCCGGATTAATCCCTGCATTGGCGTATCCACGACACCCGGCCGAAGACTACCCACCGCTATTTGTCGATCAGCAAGCTCGATACGCAAGATCTGATAGGCCATCAATAATGCCGCTTTGGTTATACAGTAAGCACCCCAGCCCGGATAAGCGTTATGTGCTGCGCCGGATGAAACATGCAAAATCCGGCTGCCAGGCGGCATTTTCCCAACGAGGGCGGCACTCAACGCAATCGGCCCCTCAACATTGACAGCCCATGCTTGGCGCAGTGCCTCAGGGGATTGTTTCAGTAACGGGCCAACCGGCTCAAGAACCCCGGCGTTATGGACGAGCCATTGCACCGAATCTTCGCCAACCGCCTCTATGATTGCCTCCCGCCCTGCTGGTTCGCTAATGTCCGCTGGGCAAGTTTGGATAGCGTCATGCTCTGCCGCAGTTTGCTCCAAAGCCGCGGNNCGCCGCCCAACGACCAACACGTGATACCCATGTGCCGCCAGACGCCAAGCTAGGGCCTGGCCGATTCCGCTACCGCCACCCGTAATAACAACAGCCATCAAGCGTTTACCTGACGGATAGGATTNCCGGCCTGCCAGGCCCGAATGTTTTCCACCGTTTGATCAACAATTCTCTGCCGGGCGGGTTGACTCCCCCAGGCCGTGTGTGGGGTGATGATGAGATTGGGAATCGTGGGATCAAGCAACGGGTTGCCCTCCCGTGGCGGCTCCTTACTTAAGACATCAATACCGGCACCAGCAATCTCACCCGCGCGCAGCGCGTCAGCTAAATCCTGTTCATTAATGATTCCGCCTCTGGCGGTGTTAATCACAAAAGCAGATGGCTTCATTCGCTTGAGAACATCTCGATTAATCAAGTTTTCAGTGCTTGCGGTAGAGGGCAATGCAATGTGACTACATCAGCCTGTTCAATCGCGGTACTAAATGCCACTCGGCCGGGTCGAATCTCTTGTGCATCCGGCCGCTCTGCGATCTGTACCTTCATATCAAAAGCCTCTGCGAGCCGCCCTACTGCGCTACCGAGTTCCCCGTGCCCCACTATGAGCAAGGCTCTTACCTGCCAGCTCAACAATTGGGTAATCCAAAAAGCAAAAGTGTGGCGCTGCCTGCCAGCGCCCCGCGCTAACTGCAGCGCTGTAGGGCAACAATTTCGTCGCCATAGCTAACATCAGACTCAGCACATGTTGACTGACCGCATGGGTGCCATAGGCTCGGCAATTAACAACGCCAACGCCCTGCGCCGTGGCGGCTTCCATGTCGATATTGTTTACCCCGGTGGCAATGACGCAAATCAGCTTTAGTTGTGGCAGTGCGCTTAAAAGCGCAGCGCTGACCGGTAACTTATTGATGATCACGCATTCTGCATCCCCAATGCGACTGGCCATTTCTTCAACGTGGGTTGTTCCGAATGCGGTAAATTTTTCAAAACTCGCTTGAAGTGCCGTTAGGTCAAGATCATCGGCAGCGAGCGTATCCTGCTCAAGCAAAATAGCGTGACGCATCAGTGGTTTCTCCTCGGATATTTAGGCCACTAAGATTACACGAGCGCGGTAGGTTTGGCACGGTGTTGTACACAAGCAGCTCGCAGTACCCAAAATCGATGAGTCAGCCGACGGACGGTAGCAAACTTAGCCGAATCTTACGATTCAAAGTCTTACTAAACTGCTGTAACTTACTGTTATATAAGAAACTTTGAAATTGACCAATAATCGATCAATTTAACTCGATCCCGCGCGTAATATAGGCTTCTGCGTGCATGGTAGGATTTAATCCACAACTTTATCCACAGGTTTTGTGGAAAACTTTCTTTCCGTTTTAGGCTTGACAAAGCGGTATACTTGCCAGCATGAAAATAGGACCTTACTCCCTATCCGGCATTGCGCTGTTAGCGCCGATGGCGGGCGTAACTGATCGCCCTTTTCGCATTCTTTGCCGGCAACTGGGTGCTGCGCTCGCGGCAAGCGAGATGGTTGCGGCGAATCCTGCGCTCCAAAACACTCGTCGCTCACGTTTAAAACGGGACCATGAGGGTGAGCCGTCACCGCGGGTGGTTCAGATTGCTGGGGCGGACCCTCTGCAACTCGCGGCGGCTGCTCGATTTAATGTGGCTGAGGGAGCTGAAATCATTGATATCAATATGGGCTGCCCAGCCAAAAAAGTCTGCAAAAAAATGGCCGGCTCAGCGTTGCTAGCTGACGAATCCCTTGTTGAGCGGATCCTGGATGCGGTGGTCGCCGCAGTTGATGTGCCGGTTACGTTGAAAATCAGAACAGGGCCATCCGCGGATCGACGTAACGCAGTAAAAATAGCGCGGCTTGCTGAACAAGCCGGAATTAATGCAATCACCGTGCATGGGCGTACCCGAGAGCAGCAATACCGTGGGGATGCAGAGTACGATACGCTCAAGGCCGTGCGCGATGCTATCTCAATCCCGCTGATTGGGAATGGTGATATTACCGATGCGATCAAAGCCCGAGATGTGATCGCAAAAACCGGCTGTGACGCTGTGATGATTGGTCGGGCAGCGCAAGGGAAGCCGTGGATTTTTAATGAAATTCAAACGTTTATTGACACTAATCAGCTACCCCCTCCGCCCAGCCCTGAGCGGGTGATTGACTGGATGACCCAGCATATTCAAGGCGTACACCAACTCTATGGGCCAATACAGGGTGTTCGCGTTGCTCGCAAACACCTGGGTGGTATCTGCAGAGTCAATTGGGTGGGCTGCAGTGGCGACGCCTGTTAATGCAGGTGGAGTGCGGTGAGGAGCAAATCGTGATGGCGCGGCGTGCGATTACCGAGTTAGCTGCCGCTTCGGCTTAATGGGTAATTTGCCCCGCCAATACAGAATCATCAGCAAACCAAACGCCATGCCACCGAGGTGGGCAAAATGCGCAACGCCTGATATTGAGCCAGTCACTCCGGCCCACAGCTCAAACGCACCATATAAAATGACAAAGTACTTGGCCTTAATTGGGATGGGGGGGAATATGAGCATGAGTTTTTGGTTAGGAAACATCATGGCAAAGCCGAGCAGTATGCCGAACACCGCGCCCGAGGCTCCAACAGTGGGGTAAATATTGCCTACATCTGCCGCCATCGTTGCCACGACTAACTGAATCAGACCTGCACCGACCAAGCACACCATGTAAAACGTCAGAAACGGCCGCGAGCCCCAGAGCATTTCAAGCGCTGTTCCAAACATAAACAGCGCAAACATATTGACGAACAGATGGAAAAATCCGCCATGTAAAAAACCATAAGTGACCAGCTGCCACCATTCAAAGCCGGGAATTCCGCCAACGTAACGAGCGGATAATGCCTCCGTACCCAGCGGCCATAGGCCGAAATTAACGAGCACACTTGGGCCAAGCATCCCGTAGGCTGCAAACGCCAAACCATTGGCGATCAGCATGCCCATCACGACCGGGGTTCTCTCAAAACTGATGGAATTCATCCCGCCATTATAGCATTGAATGGCAAAGGGCTTTAGAATTCGGCGCATCAATTCTGATGGTGAAGGGAGATTTCGATTCATGGACATTTATGGGCAAATGCAGCGCACGGTTGAGCGACTGATAACACCGGGTCGAGGGATTCTTGCCGCGGATGAGAGTTACCCCACAATAACCAAGCGCCTCGGGGCCCATGGGATTGAATCGACGGAGGAGAATCGTCGTGCCTATCGCAGCCTGCTCGCGACAACGCCGGGCATTGGTGAATACGTCAGCGGCATAATCTTTTTCGAAGAAACGCTGGCGCAGAAATCCGATGATGGGGACCTGATCCCGGCAGCGTGCGAACGCCACGATATCGTACCAGGCATTAAAGTGGACAAAGGCTTAGTTGATCTACCCGGTACGCAGGGCGAAAAAGTTACTCAGGGTTTGGATAATCTGGGCGATCGTCTCGATGGGTATGTTCAGCAAGGCGCATTATTTACCAAGTGGCGGAATGTCTATCAAATCACTTCCAGCCTCCCGAGCCCGCAACTCATTGAGGCAAACGCGGAAGTGCTGGCCCGCTACGCAGCCATTGCCCAATCGCGCGGGCTTGTGCCGATTGTTGAGCCAGAAGTTTTAATGGATGGCAATCACGATATCGACCGTTGCGCAGAGGTGACTGAGGCGGCACAGGTCGCTGTATTCGCTGCACTACATCGTCACCGCGTGAGTCTTGAGCACATCGTGTTGAAACCCAACATGGTACTGCCTGGACGTGACTTGCCACGGCCGAGCCCTGAGGTTTGCGCGGAATACACGCTGCGCATTTTGCGGCGTACAGTGCCAGCGGCTGTACCTACGATTAATTTCCTCTCCGGGGGCCAGACTCCTGAAGAGGCAACGGTGCATCTGAATGCGATTAATGAAGCAGAGGGCCCCCGGCCTTGGGTGGTGAGTTTCTCTTATAGCCGTGCGCTGCAGGAACCTGTGCAAGCCGCTTGGCTGGGTAAGACGGAAAATAAAGCTGCGGCCCAAAAGGCTTTCCTACATCGTGCGAAGCTGAACTCACTGGCCCGCCATGGCAAGTATGATCCTTCAATGGAAGCCAGCGGTTAACGCAAGAGAACAAAGAACGCACGCTCGCCCCGTTGGATGTTGAGCAATAGCTCCATATCCGCGGCGGCGAGCTGGTCTTTGAGCAGGTCTATTGAATCCACCGGCGCACGATTCACAGAAGTGATCACATCGCCAGGCTGAAGATACTGCGCGGCTCGGGTACGCGGCTCAACCGCTGTTACCAAGACACCGCGTATGGCCCCAAATAGCGGTGAGCGCTCATCCAATTCGTTAAAGCGGGCACCGCTCAGCAGAGGGTGCAATGCACCTGCACTTATCTCCCCTGCTTGTGGGTCGCCAATCGTTAAGCTAAGTGATTTCTGCAGTCCATCACGGATAATCACCACTTCTACGGTCTCATCAACTCGCAGCAACCCAACCACATTCGCCATGGCGGTTGCATCCCGAATACGGCGCCCCTTGACTGCCACAATAATATCACCGGGCTCAAGTCCTGCCGCCTGCGCCGCTGAGTCTGGCGCAACATGCGCAACCAATGCACCGTCAAGACGCTCCACACCAAAGGCGGCAGCAATCTCAGGCGTAAGATTTTGCGAACGAATCCCCAATACACCTCGCCGGACAGCGCCATATTCGATCAACTGGTCCATGACCTCCGCGGCCATATTGATGGGGATAGCAAAACCAATGCCAATGTTTCCTCCGCCCCGGGACAGAATAGCGGTATTAATGCCAATCANTTCGCCCCGTAAATTGATCAGCGCCCCACCTGAATTACCCGGATTGATGGAGGCATCAGTTTGAATAAAACGCTGTAATCGCGCNCCTCCACTGCCGGGCAATGATCGCTCAAGGCCGCTAACTACTCCGGTTGTCACGGTATGACCGAGGCCAAAGGGGTTGCCAATGGCAATCGTGTAGTCCCCCACTCTCAGCTCGTCTGAGTCCGCAAAATTCAACGCTGCGAGTGTTTCAGCTTCCACCTGGATGACGGCAAGATCAGTCTCCGCGTCAGAGCCAATGACTATGGCTTCGAGCTCCCGGCCATCATCGAGCCCCACGGTGATCTGGTTAGCATTGGCAATAACATGATGATTTGTCAGTATAAACCCATGGTCGGCGTTAACGATTACACCAGACCCCAGTGACTGCACCTGCCGTTGCTGACGAGGTTGCGGCATATCAAAGAACCGTTGAAAAAACGGGTCATTGAGCAGCGGGTTGGTCTGCACCTCTACCGTGCCAGAGGTTGAAATATTAACAACGGCGGGGGACACCGACTCGATAAGTGGTGCAAGGCTTGGAGTTTCACCATTGGGTAACACGATCTGCGCTGATGCGGTAGCAACGATGGTAGGCATCAGCATAAGAATCAAAAGCTTGCCTAAGCGCCTAAACAAACTCAGTGCTCCCGTGTTGAACAGAACTCAATATCAGGCCAACGTTCCTCGGTGAGCTGAAGGTTGACCCGGGTCGGTGCGATGTAGGCCAGCTCACCGGCCACATCCAATGCGAGATTATCTTCCTGCCGATCTCGAAACTGCGCAAGCATTCGCGTATCGCTGGATTTGATCCAGCGCGCGGTGACTACTCCAACGGGTTCAAATTGGCAGTCCACGCCATATTCATGCTTCAACCGAAACGCGACCACATCAAATTGCAGTGACCCGACCGCGCCCACGATGAGATCGTTTCGCGTGAGCGGCCGGAAAAGCTGCGATGCGCCCTCTTCGCATAGCTCAACTAGGCCCTTTTGAAGGGCCTTCATGCGCATGGGATCTTTCAAGACGGCCCGACGGAAAAGTTCCGGTGCAAAATTAGGAATCCCGGCAAACTTAAGTGCCTCCCCTTCCGTGAACGTATCCCCGATTTGTATGGTGCCATGGTTATGTAAGCCGATAATGTCACCGGGGTAAGCATGCTCTACGTGCTCCCGGTCAGAGGCCAAAAACGTAATGGCATTAGCAATTTTTACATCTTTCCCAAGACGAACATGGCGAAGCTTCATTCCCCTGGTGTAAACCCCAGAGCAAACTCGCATAAAAGCAATACGGTCCCGATGGTTAGGGTCCATGTTGGCCTGTATTTTGAAGACAAACCCAGTGAATGCGGGTTCATCGGGATCAACAATGCGATCTGCTGTTTCGCGGGGCTGGGGCATTGGCGCCATCTCAGCGAAGCAATCCAAAAGTGGCTCTAAGCCGAAATTATTGATCGCTGAGCCGAAGAAAACCGGGGTAAGCCGTCCTTCTGTGTAGGCGGCGTGATCAAAGGTATTACCGGCTGCCTGTAATAATTCGACTTCGCCACGAAGCTCCGCTGCCTGATCGCCAATGACTTCGTCTAGCTCTGGGTTATCTAGGCCAATGATCACTTTGCCGTTTGCAAGATGAATGCAATCCTCAATCAGATGATAAACACCACGGAAACGCTGCCCCATTCCAATTGGCCAAGTGATGGGGCTACAGTCCATTTTTAGGACGTTCTCAACCTCATCCATTAAGTCCATGGGGTCGCGCCCTTCCCGATCTAGCTTATTCATGAAGGTGATAATCGGGGTATTACGCAGCCGGCAGACCTCCATTAATTTAATGGTCCGCTCTTCAACACCTTTTGCGGCATCAATCACCATTAGCGCCGAATCAACCGCCGTGAGTGTCCGATAAGTATCTTCGGAAAAATCTTCATGACCTGGTGTATCGAGAAGATTAATCATTGCCTCTCGGTAGGGAAACTGCATAACCGATGAGGTCACTGATATACCGCGCTCTTTTTCCAGCGCCATCCAATCTGAGGTGGCGTGGCGGTCAGATTTACGGCCTTTGACGGTGCCCGCAAGCTGTATTGCACCGCCAAAAAGCAATAGTTTTTCGGTGACGGTGGTTTTGCCCGCGTCCGGATGGGAAATGATTGCGAAGGTGCGCCGGCGGTGCCCTTCAGCAGTTTTGGCAGATATAGTCATGAAGTGAGACAATTAACTCNTAAACAAATCACAATGATACACGAAGCGTACCGCTCAGCGGCAGGAGGTTGGCATGTCAGCATTGCCATTTTGGGAGCGGAAGACCCTATCAGAGATGACCACAGAAGAATGGGAATCTTTGTGTGACGGGTGCGCTAAATGTTGCCGCCACCAACTCGAGGAAATAGACACCGGTAAAATTTTCCCCACGCGGGTGGCCTGCCAGTTATTGGATACCCACACGTGCCGTTGCAGTGATTATACTGATCGGCATAGAACTGTGCCCGATTGCATTTGTTTAACGCCAGCGCGTGTCGCTGCGTATGCTTGGCTGCCAAAGAGTTGTGCCTACAGGCGCATACATGAAGGGCGCGGCCTTGCCGGGTGGCATCCATTGCGCTCAGGGAGCGCGGACTCTGTGCACGAGGCGGGAATATCAATGCGCGGGCAACTCATCAGTGAGCAAGATTTGCCGCCCGGAGCGAACCTAGAAGATTACTTGGAGGAAAAGGCATGGACATGAGCGCCTACCCATTACTCGATGGCATCGATGAGCCTTCGCATCTGCGGGAG
>SL_7KL_010_BRINEDRAFT_10000914_pt1 | contig 14119 bp, 15 predicted proteins | sample SodLak_010_BRINE_FD_10663 | JGI IMG/M metagenome (IMG submission 10663)
ACCATATGACAAGGGCCTTTCCAAAAATGTGCGTCTTCGGGACAAGCCCAAATTCTTGATACCGCGAGTCAAAAGATCGGGGATGGTCCGCCATCACAAAGGAGTATCCTTCCGGAATAATGAGATCCTTAAGGGGGGTGAGCTTTTGACCCGAACGGGTGTGGGGTTGTAACGGGCCAAGACTTTTCCCGTTACAATAAATATGCGCCCCATCGTGATGAATCCTATCTCCGGGAAGACCGATAACCCGCTTGATATAGGTGATGTTTCCAAAATATTTGGTTTCATGATTGGAAATTGTAACCAATCCTCCCTTACGTATGGCCCCGTCCCTTAACGTCAGGAAAATGCTATGCGGAAGGCTGTCGCTTTGATTAATATGGAGCCTTGAAAAAAAGCTCACAACGCTTAACAATCCTAATAAAAGCAGAGCGCCTATGCAAAAGCGTTTCATTTCTGAAACTCATGGAAGTTTTTTTCCAACAGGACTTTTACGGCTTGTTGCATTTCCTTTGTAAAGTCTGTCGGCACTATAGGAGGCAGAGTCGTTCCCGGTAGGAAAAATAAATAATCCTGCGGGAGTTTTGCCATCACTTGAAACACATAATGCTCCATTCGCTTTTCGACCACAGGTGTGGAACTTATTCCTCGTCCCTTTAAGTAATCTCGAGCGCCTTGATACACTTTTTTCATATCATAGGTGCCAATTTTTATAACCGAATATGCCAAGGCTTTGACCGGACTCGGACCCATAAAGACACCGGAAAGTAGGACTATGGAAACTAACTTTTTCATCATTTTTTTCTCCTTTGTTGTTGACGGATGTACTCGGTAATATCAGGAACATTGTGAAGGACTGCATCTTTGGCAATCACCATCACCTTCTTCCCTTGAAGAGCTGTTTTAACCTTGCTCTTTTCGGCTTGCAGTAAAGATGTCACCTTTTGTTGGATGTTTTTTTCGTCCACGTTTTTTAAAAAATCCTCACTCATGGCGTCTCGTACCAAGGCTTTTAAATCCACACTGACGATTTTTACGGGCGGACTGATTTGTTTAAAAACAACCAGTGTCAGACCGGAAGACAAAAGGGAGGTCGTGAGAGTGATGAGAACGAGAGCTTTGAAATTAACCATTTTTCCTCGCAACCTCTTCAATAGCCTCGCTCATGCTCATTCCTTGCTTGATACAATCTTGAACATCCGCAAACTCCTTCGCCTTAGTTGAATACAGTACTAAGGAGTAAGGATCCGGAATGAAGCGACCGATCGCATAGCCATGCGGACCATAAATCATAACTTCCGCATACTCTCCCTGCCGTGTTTGCACAGAAGCCAACATAGATTCCATCGTCGGATCCATCGAGATGCGCTTTTCTTTCTTGAGTTGTTCAATCGACTCCTTTTTTTGAGATAAAAGGCACATCCAGTCTGAGTTATCAAAAGCCGCTTGGGCGCCCGGAGTCGTATAAAAGTCATTTACCGATTGGGTTCCCACCACCAAAGAACCATTATATTTACGCAAACGTCGGGCCGCCGTTTCAATAAATTCTCCCGATTGCTTCCCTCTCAACATGTCCCAAGCTTCGTCAAGCACAAGATGAGAAGGTGTTTTTCGATCCCCCATATAAAGCTTATTGGTAATCTGAACAATGATCATTTGCACAATGACCGCTTGCAGATCCTTACGCTCTTTCAGTTCTTCTAACTCAACCACAACCATGCGAGAAGCGAGGTTGACGTTGGCTTTTCCATTGAAAAAACGCCCATAATTTCCATTCCGCGTATAGGGATAGAGTTTTTTGCTCAGATTTTTGGCAATGAGATCATTTTGTGAATTCAAATAGTCGGCAATATCTGTAACGGTGGCTTCATTCCCCCTTTTCTCCCAAGCCACGATAAGAGCTTCTTCAATTTGGGCATTTTCTAAGTCTCCTGTTCCTTCCCGAGGGGCTGCCATCAAAGAGATGACCGGCTTTAACATCGCTAGAGCATCCGACGTTTCTTGCGGGTTATCGGTCGGAATGGTCGTAAAAGGATTAATGCAAATATCTGTCTCTGGGGTAAATTCGACGTATTCTCCTCCTAAGAACTTAACGGTTTTCTCAAAGCTCCGACCGACATCGAGGACGAAAACTTGACCGCCTTGGCCCAAAGTACTTGTCATTAACTCCTGCATGAAAACCGATTTACCCGATCCAGACCTTCCCACAACACAGACATTGTAGTTTCCCGAATTATTATCAAAAGGACTCCATGTAAACACCTGGCCGCGTCGTCCCATAAAAATCATGCCGGGGGACGGCGTGCCCTTCCATTCTCCTTGCAAGGGCAAGAGATTCGCGGACTCGGTGCTTAAAGTCGTTTTCATACGTTGATGAAAGCGGAGTTCTTCTGGAAAGCCTTCCCCCCAGTTCATCGGTAAACAGCTCAAAAACACTTGCAGATGAAGGTACTTTTCCGGAACGATCTTCCAACGCTTTGAGCGAAAAAGATTCAGAAGGACTTGTTCGTGTTGAGATATCTCGGCCTCGGGGCTGAACAAAATAATATTAAAAGAGGTTTCAACGAACCTTTCGCCTCGACTGATTTGATGACGCACGAAATCAAGCTCCCGGGCTTGATTTCGAAGGATGGGGATTTTCTTGCCAATCTTTGAATGGGCTTGTTTTTCAACCCAATTTTCACGGGTTTGTACGCGGGTTTTGGTGGCATCTTGTCGGGTAATATAAACTCCATAATGAAGAAGAAAGGGGCATCGCACACGCATCATATCCCTTAAATTGTCCCCTATTAACTCTCCCATAGCATGCAGGGACCATTGGTCTGGGGCTTGTTGCGGGGTATAGGTTCGCGCACAAAATCCATCAAAAACAAGTTCATCCCTATCGACTCTTATCGCATGTCCCGGGGAGGGAATTTGTTCGTTTAAACTGCGATAAGGGTCCCATTCTAAGGTCGAGGGCTCCGTATCATCATTAAAGTTCAGCATGCCGCTCAAAAGATTAATGAAACCCCCCGCCTCCAAAACCCGAACCGGGACGCCAAGAGTTTTTAAAGCCGTGACCACTTGTTCGCGAATGTTTAAAATTTTTGATCTTTCCACAGAGGTGCTGATGTTTCCTTTTCTTGAGAAAGACACAATGCAGCGAAAGTCTCTCACAGGCGTCGACTTCTCAGAATGAAAAACAAGAGACTTGATAAAGTCTGTACGTTTTTTAGCCAATTTTGAGAAAAGGTCCCCTTCTTCTCTGCGAGGAGCTTCCCAATCCTCAAGAAGGTGATTAATTTTAGGGTCCGCCCATAACATAAACTGCATATGCGTCCCTTCCGGCAGGGTATGCTGGAATAATCCCGATATCTCCCGTTGCATTTCCTCTGTACACCCCACCATGGGATGACATTCAATGACAAATCCCACGCTTTCTTCATTATGAAAAAGCTTAGATTCCGGTTCGTATCCTCGATACGGTAAAAGAGACTCAAGCCGGTAATGTTCAAAAAAAGTCTTTAATTGATTTAAAGAAGGAGATGGACTCTCCGACGGACTCTCCGTACCATAATCCGTGCGCTCACCTAAAAATCCCGCTATTTTATGTCCCCAACTTGCAAGCTTTGCAATCATCAGGATCCCCCCTTCGAATCGGAGATGAAGATGTATCTCTCAGAATGATAATGACCGTGAGCATCTTCATATCCCGGCAGCCAGAGTCTTTGACGGTGGGTCCCTAAAGAAATCGGCTTATTCCTATTTTGCGACCGTTGTTTAAGGTGCGGCTTGATCGATTCGGTACGGGAGTCATCTTCCGGGTAAGGCAACTCTCCTTGTTCCACCATTCGATCAATATGGCTGACAGAGTGGCAGCCCACACCTTTTCCTGGGGCACATTCAAATTTTTCTTGATAACTTGAACACCCCGCAAGCCCCCATAAACTTCCTATAATGATTATTTTCTTCACTTTGTATCTCCCTCATATTCCGGAAGCCAAGTCTTTGTATCGCCTTGGTCTTCAAGATTCGTAACGGCCTCACGGCGAGATTTTTCCCGCATCTTATGAATCGTTTTCTTAACGCTTGTGTCTCCAAACTCCGTCCCTTGCGTAAAGATAATATCGACCTGTCGACCAGCTGCGACTTGGATAACAGGCTGAAGTTGTTCGGCCCTTTTAATATAAAAGTCGGCAAACTTATCCATCGCACCACTTAAACCTTGAGCCGCTCCTGACCCGAGCATTTTATCAACGGGCATCGCCTTCGTTTGACCAAAGGGAGAAACAGGATAAACAGAGCGCTGTTGTTGAGCTCCAAAGAATTTCCCCATCGAACTGACAAAGCCCGCAATAAAGGTATTGCGCAGAGCGTCTCCCGCTTTGTCCGCAACAACCCCTCGCACACCGGCTCGTCCATCTTCTCCTGCAATGTATCCCGCAACTTCCGTTTCGATAATCTCGCCGGTTAAAGGCTCTGTACAGGTCAGTTTCTCAAGGCGCATATAGACCCGCTCACTTGAAAGGTCTCCATAAGACGACGCCAAAAGATGGCACGCTTTTAAATCCGATTTAAACCTTCGAGGGAGGTTTCCATGGTCAACGAGCCTCAATAAAACAGGCCGAGGATCGCTCGAAGACGACACAGAGGTTGAGGCATCAACCCCTCCCAAGAATACCGCCTTTGCATAGGCTCCCGCAGGAATGGTGTTCTCAACTGTCTTTTTTAAAGACTTCTTATTCGGAGCGTGTTGTTTCAAATGAAACATAACTTTTCGGATCCTCGGTTGATGGCTTTGAGAGTCTCTACTCTCAGAGTTTTCACTCGGTGAGTGTTCACTCGCAGAGTGGAGACTCTGTTGTGGGAAATCTTGAGAAACCCCGGCCGGATTCGGCAAATGATTGGCGTTTTGTACTGAGGGTCTCGCATCGAGATGCTCAATCTTTTCCCTTAACTCTGTGATTTCCGCTTCTCTTGCTTGAACGATTTGAGAGCTTTCGAGAACCGCTTTTTGCATCACATCCACTTTTTGACGCAAACGCTTCATTTCATTATCTGTCCTATCAACCCAAAGTTCCTGGGGACTGACTCGACGTCCGGCGGATGTGATATTCGTCTCTTTTGTATAGTCCTCACTGTCCTCAACTTTGAAGTCTTCACTGGGAAAAATACTGGAGATGATATACGTGAAACTTAAAATCCCAACAAACCCCGCAATCGCAGCTAAAAGATATTGGCGCTGTTTCGTCGTAAGGCTCTTCATGATTTTCCTCCATAATCAGACACAATAAACAAATGTGTTTCTTCCCCAGGGTTCAAATGCGTTTTCAGGAGGCAAACAGCCAAATCCCCTTTTTGATAAAAAGATCGTTCTTGAAAAACCTGAGGGCTTTTAGATGTGTTTTTTAAAAGAAAACTATATCCTCGGTGATCATCCGTAAGATATTGAGCAACCGGTTCTAATTCACAAGATTTAGGAGCCCGACGCTCACTTTTTTGCAAAGGAATTCGATTAACGGCGTCATTCCCTATCATCTTTTTTATTAATTTCAGAATTGCGTCTTGCTTTTTTGGTTTGCCCTTACTGTCCTCAGGACTTTCTACAAAAAGATAGGATTCGGGAGCCTTCTTTTTTGAGATCAGCTTTAAATCCTGAGTCAGGCCTTTTTCTGTGATGAATGTGAGGTATCTTTCCTTCGAGGTATATCCCAAAGGCCGCAAAAATGCCTGACCTGACGTCTCATCATTTTCGATTAAAAGCTGGTCGTCTCCACCAAAGATTTGCTGAATGCGATCGCCTTGAATGGCTATTCTTGTAAGATGATCAATGGAAATCTCAATTTGAGAGTGAGCATGATCAACTAAAGGTAACTTTTTTAATGCGTAAGATTGAACACCCGCACACAATGCGATACCCAATACGATTCTTTTAGGCATTTTTTCGACTCCTAATCAGTTCAAAGGAAACGATATACACCCGCCCTTTTTGAAAATTCAGCTGAATACGGTATGTATCTCGAGTAAAAGTCACACGCTTATCCCCTACATACCCCACGAGATCCCCCGTGACCTCGACTCGATTTGTTCGATTGTGCACCTTCACATCAACAGGTTTAAATGAGGTTGAAAGATGTTCTTTGTTTAGGCGCTCCTCATCTTCTAAAAGTTGGGCTTTTAAAGCGTTGTAACCTTGAGGTTGGGCATAGCGTAAAACGACCTCCCGCTGATACCCGGCGCTTTGTGGGCTATTATCCAGAATGAGGTTTGCGAAAAACAAACCCATTTCTTCTAAATAAGACGAGGAGGCTTGTCCTTTTTCCACCCAGAATTTTTGCGAGATCTCTGGAGGGACAATAACGACCCGCTCATTTTTCGAAAACAACGAAAGAGCTTGAAGAAAGTTAAGCGCTAACAGAGACGCTGTTCCAAACATCAAAAGATTACGTTGCCTCAAGAGATCACTTAACCGGCTATTTAACAGCTGGAATTTCATCCGATGTACTCCCGCTTATAACTCGGAGGCGTTTTTCTTAGCACCTTTTTGTTATGCGGTAGGTACCAATACATCGCATGTCTTAAGGCTCCACCTCCCAGTTTTTTCTTAAACAACTTTAGGAAGAAATGTCCCAAGGCTGCCGCAAAAACTCCGAGTAAAATCTGATCCAGGATCAAACCTACAAAAGGAGGAGCGATCATGACCAACGCCTCATCAAGTGTCCAGTACAGAACACGCAAGGGATCGTCAAGATGATGCAAAATAATATGCTTATCATAATCTTGGGACATGTCTTTCTCCTTTAAATCGTGGCGGACCAAGTGCTGGTAACAAAGCCATCTATAAGCTTAGCTCCCGCAACAACAATCGCCGCACAGCTTGCCGGCCAAACGTTTTGTTTGAAAATGCTATAGAGCACGGCGCCGCCAACTCCCCCGACAACACCAAGGCGAAAGGGTCCTCCCTTCATAACTTCTTCCATATCGGTCACCAGTTTTCCCATCTCTGTATTGGTCGTTTTGGCAAAGAGGTCTGGACACGCAAAACATCCAACCGCGGCTAAAGCGGATCCCATAACGACAGGCTTTGTTGCAAAGTTTAGAATTTTTTTCATGTTTAAATTCCTTTCTGATTTGAAATAAGTTGAATTTGCTGAAGATCTGGATAAATGGATTTCGCCACTTTCTCGATTTCCAGGATGTGATTTTTCAACAGATAATCTTTTTTAAATTGGGTGCTTGTTTGTAAAATGAGCTTTCCTCCTTTCATTTGCGGTTCTAAATCCCGAAACCAACTGTGGTAAGTTGAGGCTCCAAACGTTTCCAATAAGTGTTCACAGAGCTCTAGCCAACGGTCAGGGAATTTTTTGGCTTGGTCATAAGGCAAGAGATTGTTTTTGGAAAGAGAAACTGAGGGAGTATGAGATGCAGGCGCATCATAAATTCCGCCTTCGAGGATCTTATAAGCGTTATCAAGAGTCATAGCCCAATCGAGCGTGACCTTGAAACCGCTTTTGTTTTCGCCCAGGAGAAAGCGACAATGGCTAATGACATCACAATAGCTTTTCCAATCTTGAAATCCATTCGCCTCGCAGTCCTTTGGAAATACTTCGCCCATTAAGCGTTTGAGAGTCTCCATACGCTTGCGCGTTAAGTTCACAGGTTGGGTTCCAGGGATTTTGCTTTGAACTTTCTCGTTCCAAACCTTAAGCAAAGCTTTGCTCATCTCTTCCTCTTTTTCTCTCACAGAACGAGTCCCAGGACTCGTCCTTGGAGGAGTGAGAGGAGGAGAAGTCTTACCAGTAGTCTCTGTATCCTTATATGTTTTGGTCAGATTGACCCGATCGATCTGGTCATTTTGTCCTCTTCGATCTGCCCATTTGGGCAGACCGATCTGGTCATTTTGACCAGACGGGTACGACCCGCATGTTTGCTGGGTTTTTGAAGATTTGTGATTTTCAAGGCTACGAAGTTTTTCATAGTTTATGGTGTAAAACTTTTGCTTTTTGAATTGATTGGTTGTGAGGAAAGATTCAAGAACGCCAGAATCTTCTAAGTTTTGAATCGCACGACGAATCGTTTTTTCACCCCAGAAGGGAAATTGTTCCTGCCATTGAACATAGGTGTTTCGCACCCAGTGTTTATCATTGAAATTATTTTGATTGAATTGAGGATTAAGCCAATAATGAATTTGCTGAAGAATAATCGCTTCATTCAGCCCAAGATTTACAGCTAAAGACGGCAACACCTGTAAAGGAGACTCATGAATAAGAAGCTTGCTCATATCTGCGCACGCCTTCTAAAACTTAATGCCTCTAATACTCGTATTCTTTCATGATACAAAGGTATCATCTCTATGGAACGCCAATTCCATGCCCTGGGTTTCATAACCTACCCTCATGCTCTAAATGTCTGTTTTAAACTGCCTTGCCCTTTCATTAACCTCTTTGCGATTTCGTCTTTAAAAATACCCAAGGAGAAAATCTCTTATCTTCTTTCTCCTTGGGAGAAGCAATGAGGTTCACAGGAAAAGAGGCGCCCCCTCTTCCCGATTACGCCCGCGGGCAACAGGCGTAATGATGTTTCCCTATTTCAGGGGAATCTTTCAAAGATATAAATTTGTTCTTCACTAGAATATCCCTTTAGAAAAGAGTATACTATGCTATACATTTTTAGTGCATTGAATCTACTACTTATGTATATACACTATACACAAGTAGTAAGTCAAGCCTTTTAAGAACTTTATGGGCGATAAAATAAATTATTTCAGAGTTAGATAATCAGTAAGATGAGTACTGCATTAGTTAATAATCTTCGCGATAAAATCGAACAACATAATTTAAGTGTTGCGGGTCTCGAAAAAGAAGCTGGGTTAAAAATAAATTCCGTTAGAAATATTCTTCATGGAAAATCTAAAAATCCTGGTGCAGAGACAATCAAAGCTATTGCTAAGACACTAAACTGTACTGTTGATGAATTATTAGATAGTCCAGAGGAGTTCTTAGCTAAAAATCAGATCCTAAGCATTAAAGAAGAAAGTCGCTCTCAATCGAGAAATGTTGCACAAGAAAACTTAATCATTACCCATTTCCCTCTTTTCCAAGAATGTTTTCAGTCTGTTTTAAATATCTTTGTAAATGAAGGTAATCCGGTTTATTCTCAAGATATCCTCTTCCTCACCTGCGAAGTGTATCAATATTCATTAAACCATAATGAAGAACACCTAGATAAAAATTTCCTGCAATGGCTTTATGAGCGCAATTATAAGTGAGATTTCCAAGGTATGGGCAGTCTCCTCTTATCCAAGAGTTTTACTATTTGCAAAGTCCTAGGGTGGTTTATCCCGAAACTTTCATGCTGTAACTGAAAATAACGTGCACACTGAGAATAATCTCTAAGTTCTAAATTCGCCAAAGTGATTTTAGTATATAAAGCACTTAAGTCATCCATCTCACGTGTTTTAAAAAGAGAGTTATATATAAACTCCGCTTTGAGGTATTCCTCAAGAGCTTGAGCGTAGAGGCCTTGCTTATAGCATATATCGCCCAACAATGTATAAAGAAAGCCCTGTAAAGGATCTTTACACGAGGATGTGACTAACTGAAAATAGCTTTCAATAGCTTTTCTCCCAAGAGACTCGGCTAACTTGATATTATTTTTCTTGAATTCAATCAGAGCATGGAGTGCACTGACACGAAGCAAGAGGTGATTATTTTCATCCTGATAGGCCTCCTTCAATTTGTCCTGCAGATCATTGAGGAGTTCTTCACATTCTTCGAATTTACCTAACCGGGCAAGTACTTCAGCTTTATTCACTTTCACGAAAAGTAAAGGTATCTCCGGCAATGAATATTTTTTAATAGTAGATAATGCCGAGTTGGCGATATGAAGGGACTCGTTTAGAGAGCCTTTATACATATAAATAAGAGCTTTGAAGGAATTAAATATAACAAGGTATAAGGGATTTTTGAGGTCTTTTGTAACCTCCTCATAACTTTGGCATAACTTTTCAGCTTTGCTTACTTCACCAAGAATTAAATAATAATCTATTAAATTATTGCAGCCTGCGAGAAAACTTTCTGAAAGAACTTTTCGGGTTCTGGGAAGCCTATCTAATAAGGAAAGAGCCCTTGTAGTGAGATCAATGGCCTCATCTAGATCTTGAGAATAGATATGTTTTCCTTCTGTATTATAATACCTAGATAGATAGAAAGCTTCATCTACAGACACGGTCTTCAAGAGATCCTGTATCCCTTTTCTCAAAAACTCACACCACACATGGTCATTCAGGTAATATCGTGCTGTATGAAAGGAGTTTATGAGGAACATCAAAGTTTCTTGATCTTGCAGGTGATAATCTAATAAGAGCTCACTAATCGTCCTTATATGATCTCTTAAGCTTTTATATTTAAATATGTTATTAGAAATTTCCGAAGTCTCTTCTTCAATAAAAGGAGAAAAAGTCTTCACTACGGAATGCAGGACATGCTTTATCTCATTCTTGGACAAACTTCCACGAATTGCTTCTTGTACAGCTTTATGGATCTCATAGGTCCCTGCAAAGGTTTCTTCAAGTAAAGATCTTTCAGCCAAATTATAGGTAATTTCGTGAATAGCAGTTTCAGGCTTTCCTCCTGCTAGAAGAAAGTTTTGGATATCTTTGAGCTTAATGCTTTTATTATGGAGGAAGGATAAATAGACTAGACATTCATAGGAAATAGGGGATGTTTTTTTTAACTCTTTTAAGTTAATAACTAAGGCTGAAAGAAAAGACCTATTTTTCCCCATTGTAGAACTAAATCCAGTAATGTGATTAGATAACTTTTCTAACACACTTTTTTGATCCTTGTGAAGTAGAAGATATTCTCTTATTCCTATTGAGGGCACCCTTGTAATGTAGGTGAGAGCCCTCACTAACGATAATGGAATATGATCCAAGGCTTCTGCAAGTTCATGATGATAGGTTTTCTCATTTTCTCTTAAGAACTTCTTGATAAGTTTTGAGGAATCAAAGACGTTAAATTCAGAAATTTTTAGCTTATATCCACAACTCGGCATAAAATTGCTTGTACTCAGTATATGCCTAGTATAACCCAACTTACTTAGGGATCTATCGTACAAAATAGGTTCCATATTTTTAGGACCATCATCAAAAATCAAGAGCCAATTTAGATTGGACTTCTGCAAAACTGTCTCAACAGCTTTAGTAATTCCTTGGGAGTTAATTGATGCTTCCGGGATCTTGCAACCATGGCTCATGGCTGACAAATTCCAGCAACGTGCAAAAGATAACAGTTGTTGTATGATATCCCGCGAGCAATCAAACCACCAGATAACCTGATAATTTCGTTGATTCCGATACGCATATTCTTTCACAAGTTGAGTTTTCCCCATGCCTGGTAAACCAAATACCGAGACAAACCCTGAAGAGGCGTGGAGTGCCTGGGTAATAGCCCTTATCTCAGATGAACGGCCTATGAAATCTTTATATCTCTTTGGGAGATTTATCAGTTTTTGAGAATTAAAAGTCTTTCCAAAGACATCTAAGGGTAGAAACACTAGGACGGCAATAAGCCTTAAAAACCCTATGATTAACTCTTTACGGCCTTTTAGTAAATTGAAAAACATTTTTTGGTATTTCTTTAATTGAAGTATCATTGAATTGTTTAGGCAATCTAATGACGATATGGTTTCCTTCTTTCAAAGACTGCGAGTTGTTCTCGACTTCTCCTCCATATAATTTCAGAAGATCGGATAATGTATCAGTTTCTAGATTGAGCAGCTCCATCCTATTTTCACACTTTATATCATATTTTCTAAGCTTATCTTCATTAAAAGCGTAACCATTATCCCATATCTCTACAAGGAATGACTCTTGTGAATCAGGAACGTACGAAATTTTAAGGCTGCCTTGGTAAGAAAGACGCGAAATTGCACTTCGGAGATAATTTATAAATATGATATTTAGTAAATGTTTATCTCCTGATACCATGTCTTTTTCACGGTCAGCAATATGACATTTGATTTCCTTACGGAATATTTCCTCATTAAAAACGGTCAAACCCTCTTCAAGAATTTCTGTAATGTTTACTTTATCAATTTTAAGGCTGCCAGGCTTACCCCTTAAAACTTCATCTATATCTTGACTTGTGGTTGCAGCTAGATCTAATACGTCTTTAATAAAGGGATAGCTTAGGGAAAATTTCTCGAGATCATTTAAGATAATTTCGAGCTTCTTTCCTGTTTTCCGCAGGCGGGAGTATTGCCGAGAGAATTGATCCATATATATGGTCTTGCTTATCTTATATCCCTCTTTCAAAGCCCGGCTGAAGTTCTCAGATTTAACCTGCTGTTTTTCTAAAAACTTTATCTTTTCTTCTGTGTCTTTGAGATTTTTTTCAGCATGATTTTGTCTTTTACTTATCTCGTCATACACTTTATTCTTAATAACTTTTGCTTCCTTCTTAAGAAATAAAGACCAGATAATAGATAGCATGAGAATTAGAATGTAATAGGGTCCATAGTGCATGAGATATAAATAAAAAATATTCTCCTGGGCAATAAGTAAGACATATTGGTTGTCTAGGCTAACGATATAGTCGTTAAACAGGTGATCTTTGTAGTGTAAATCACTGAAAAGACTTACTTTGATAGCTTGCGAACTTACAGGAATTTCCTGTCTTAGATCTTCAAGGCCATTACAAAATATAATTTCCCCATTCCCATAACCAAGGAATTTCGACTTTTGGATTTCTAGAACTAAGAATTTAGGCGAAGAACTGGAAGGGCGTGTACAGAGCAAAAAATATAGCTTTCCCCCCATTCCCATAACGCCAAATTCCTGGTTCTTACTGATCATCTCCTCAATTTGAGTTTTGTAAGGTATATCCCGCAGGTGCGAAAGACCGTATGGGCCGATAGCCTTACCTTGTTGAATATCAATTAATTCATAAAGATTATGAATCCCTCCTATATCTCCTCCTAAAATTGAGCTGGTATATCTGTCATTAAAGAGAAATGATAAATCCTTTTTTTCCTCCGCTCCTTTTACTCTTTCTCTCATAAAACTCATTAATGTATGTATCTTGTTGATCCTCCCTGAAACTTGGGTTTCATACATCTTTAAATTTTCTAATCTGGTTTGATATAATGAATAAAAAAACCAAGTACTAGACAGAATTGAAAACACGCCTAAAATACTTATTAAAAAAAGGAATGTTTTTTCTGATAATAATTTATGCTTTACAGCCTCTATAAACCCCATTTCATCGCCCATTATTTCTAGTGACCCTTAAGCCCTCAATTTGTTAACTTCAGTACAACTCTGAAGGAGAGACTAGCCTTATTCTTAATGTATTGTGGATGAACAGGGCTTATCTAGTTTGACATGAGTCGTGTACGCGCAGTTTCCGAAGATAGTAACACAACAGGGAAGGCTAAGAATCTGATAATTAGCTTTGATGAATTCCCGAGCCACAGAGGCTTTAACCCCCTTAGGAAGGTTAATTTTGAGATTTTTATTTATGAACCAAGTCGCATTCTTGCCCTGAGTTTTAGCCCAAGCAATATGTTGCTGATTTTCTTCGTCAATAAATAGAAGCTTATGACCAGACTGATTTTCTATGTAGTTTTCTAGGTGAAATTTATCTTTGCCAGCACGTAAGATTTTTCCCTCAATATCTACAGCGTCCTCGGATAGAACATATTTAGTATTGAATCTTTTGGTATATTCATCAATTTGAAGAATGTTTTGTTCGACAGATTGGAAATTGCCTTTTCCGATTTGTTCTGAAACAGTTGCAAAAAAACCATTATTAACTTTTATATTACCCATTGCCTAAGACCCATCTATGCATTCATTATATTTTGCCCGTTTGCCCTAAAAATGAACCTTAGGGCTCGTTTCCCTAAGGTTCTAAGTTGAGGTCGTGAGCAGAAGAAGCGGGCAACTCCTTCTCCTCTTACATCCTATTCAAGGGAGAATCTTTTTTCCTGCTTTTGAAGAAGGAAAGACTTCCTAGAAAGATGAAAAAATCCTCATATGTTCTCTACCCCTTCTCTTTTTAACTCAAAAGATTATCTTACCCATAATAAATAGGTCATCTTTCAGAATATACAACAGATACCCTAAATGGAAACT
>SL_7KL_010_BRINEDRAFT_10000916_pt1 | contig 14114 bp, 9 predicted proteins | sample SodLak_010_BRINE_FD_10663 | JGI IMG/M metagenome (IMG submission 10663)
TGGAAGAACATCCTAACTACAGCTTTTACTGAAAACTTTACCTTATGAAAACCAAATTCGATTAGAACAAACAAGGGGTGTGAACCTCTTGTTATTTATGTGATGGTAAAAAAAATCTGTGTAAGATTTCCAGTTTTTTGATATAACTTATCTGTTTCTACTTGATAATTGTGCTATCTGTTTTAGATTTAGTTTTATTATCAGAAATAGTCCTGCCACTGTCAAAAAAAGTCATTTTTTCCTATATTTGATAGTATAATCTTTACCTTCATTAGCTGATTCTGATAACTTTCCCAGTACTTACAGCTATTCTAAAACAACTTTTACCCAAGTGTGATGAAGAATCTTCCCTGGTTTCACCGTATTCCCATAGGCTAAAATTAATGAAAATTATAACTTACCGTATATACTAAATATTACAGATTGTTATCGCCCCATTGTATTTCATTTTTATTTTGCATATTTCATTATTTTTTCATAGAAATCTTTAATATCAGCATCATTTTCAAACTCTTTTATATATCTATCTTCTTCGTGTGCACCAAGTTCAATTGCCTTCTTGTACCATTTTTTTGCATTTTCAAAGTCCTTACTTACTCCACGCCCCATAAAATACATTAGTCCAATATTTATAGCTGCTGAGGCGTGACCGTTCACCATGGCTTGCTCATACCAATATTTAGCTTTTTCGTAACTTTTTGTTGTACCTTTTCCAAAATAATAGGCATCGGCCAGGTTCTGCATACCGTCTCCACTGCCTTCTTTGGCTGCTTTTTCAAACCAATTTTTGGCTTGACTAAAATCCTGTGGTATTCCGTCATCAAAAGTAAACAAGAGACCTATTCTATTCATACTAACTGGATCATTTTGTTGACTAAGTCTCAATAATTCTCTCAGATCCTCCATGTATTTATCATCCATTACTTTGTCTTCCATGTACAACAAAACTTTTTGTGCATTTAACAAGTTAAATTCAAGTATATGCACTTTTGAAGAACTACTGAAATGCAGAACAATACCAATTATAATTCCTACAATGAAGATTATTTTAAAAAAAACAGTATCAAAAAAATTATTAATACTAATTTCTGAACCGCTTAAAAAGGATACAATTAAATGTATTATTAAACTAAGGTTTACTAGAACTGCTAGTGTAATAAATATTTTATTAAAAAAACTATTAACGGCATAACTCTCAGTCTTTATTTTTAATTCTCTAATTTTATTTAAATCTAAGTATAGAGTATCATCAGGTGTTACTAAAATTATTTCTTCATTAGTTAATTTCAGACTTTCTAGTTTCTTGTGGTTTTCTGGAGCTTCTTTAAAAATCATAAGTGTTTTTTTTGTTATTTAATGTACTAAAGCAATATTATCCTGTTTTACAATATCAAACAGTTTGGTCTTTATTAAATCATTTAAAATAAAAAGATTAGAATTCACATTTTTCACCATTAGTAAAAGTTACTTTTTTTAATACAATTACCACCTTTGATGCCCCTTTTATACGTGGCGCTCTTGCAATTGTTTTTGTGAACCCTGAAGCAATAGGATCTATTATATTATCTGCATTAAATGCAGATTCATTTTCATCAATCAACTCGTTATCATTATTATAAAAAGAGGCCGTCCACCATATGCCATTAACAACTCTATTTGAGTTATTTTTGAATTGTATCTTATATCCGACTAAGTAGCCAAAGCTATTGACATGGCTTATGTCATTAATCTCTAGCTGACATAAACTTTCGTTAGTCTGTGCTATGAATTTCGAGGTTGAAAAAAATAAAATTACTAGAAAAATTGATTGTTTTAATTTCATATTGTTTGGGTTTAATTGATTAAATTTTAAGTGAAACACGGGTTTTGTTTTGTGCTTAAACAACTTATATAAGGTTTCTTGTCTATCGAAGAAACAGTAGTATTTAAATCATAGTTCTATTTCATCAATATCTATCTTAGTTTATGCCTGATTTATGTAAGGCTAATCATTTTATTTTATATTTCTTGGGTATTTATTTTTCAATAATTATAGGCACGAATTCACCATCAGGTGTAATATAACCTGGAATGGAATTTTCATACTCATCGTCTCCAAGCCATTCAGACAAATCAACTTCCTCTTCTGCTTCTTTGTTGACACTTTCACTAGACTGTTGAGAATTTTCTTCTGGCTTATCTAACTTATAGGTTGATGTTTTTGTTGCATCTTCGCAATTTGTAATTCCTAGTGCTAATAAGGCTAATAGTAATAAATTCAATAAAGATTTCTTCATAATAGATTATTTTTTTAATTGCACTCAGCAAGCTTAATAAGGGCTTTTATCGTTTTTTTTTTAATACAAGGAGTAATTTTTGATTGTTTATTTACCCGTAGCTGCTATATCATAATATATGTTTTCTAATGGTTTTGATATAACTACTGACAACTTGTTTTGTTAGGTCATATGTTTTAGATTTTTGATTAGTAGGCTCATTTATGTATAGAGACCTATTAATTTCGAGCATAATAGTTGATATTTTTTTGTTTTTTTGATAATGCTCTAATGGCACTATTGAGCCTTTATATGGCCAGTCAACACCCAATGTAAACCCAGCATTTTTAAAAAAAGAAATTGATAAGTCAATTAATTCTTTAGGAGTATGAAAAGGATCGGTCCCTATATTAAAATCAGGGCGATTAGGGTTTTTATCAAGGTCTCTGTTTAATGGCTTATTTGGATATGAATGGCAATCAATAATTATAGCCTTATCAAAATTTGTTAATTGTACATTTACAGCTTTGCTCAATTTTTTATGGTGCTTCCAATAGTAAGCTTTAAGCACTTCTTCTTTAAGCTTATTTGTTAGGTTTCTCATTTTTTCACCATTATCTCTATTTTCATATAAAACTCCCATGCCAAATTTAGCCATTACTTCTTGTGAGTCATCAACAAATCTTTCAGGGTCACAAAATATACGTGAAAATTCTGCTACTATCATTTCTTCCTCATTTGAATAAAATAGGTCGTCAGTGTACCAGTCTGTTAGTTTCAATATTTCTTTATCAAGTGTATTTGAACCAACTACATACCCTTTATAATTTGGTATTTTTGTGGAAGAATGGGGAATATGAAGAATAAGTTTTTTATCCATTTTTATTTATATAAATTTCATTTATTTCAGTTAAAAATATTTCAACCATTTTATTGTCCCAACCTTTAATTTTTCCGTTTACATTATAAGTTTTAATATCTTTAAGATAATCTTCAATCATATCGAGAGCTCTAAAATCAGAGGTGCTTTTAGCGTGGAATTTAGCATGTCTTATAAAATTCTGTATTATTTTGGAAGGGTAAGGAAGGTTATCTATTTTACCTCCGGGTACAGAGTAATTAACTAATGCACAAATTATATCGCTAGCTGATCTATATACACGATAACTTATTTTTCCTACTTGTATTTTCTTATAAAGCTCGCCTTGAATAGCACAATCTAAAGCAGAATACTCATAATAAATTTTATTTTTATATCCCTCATAAAAAAACCAATCTTTTATGGGTTCACTCAATTTAAACTTAGCTAATTTTTCAATTAATTTAATTCTTCCCCAACCATCAATTCTTTTGCCTAATTCCCATAAATCGTTTTCTACATGATTAGATAAATCAATAATTGTGTTGGTTGCATAAAAAGTAAACTCATCGTGTAAACCTAAAACCTTAATATCTTTAAGTACAGATTTATCCTGGCATTTAGCTAATATCTGCATACCAAATTTAACAGAACTTATATCAGCGGTTTTTGAAATTAAATCCTTTGCAAAATTGGTAAGATGAGGTTCTTTAGGCAAGGAATCAATATTAGCAAGTTCAAAGGTGTAATCAATTATATTAAAATCAATTAATTTAGTTGAGACAATTTGAAAAAATTTTTGTTCGCTTACTGTATCACCATTAAGTGCTATGCTTTTTAAATACTTTACTAACTTATCAATATACTTTTCAGAATCACTTGGTTTTGTTGTGCTAAATAAAGCATCTATCATTCCTGGAGCAAATTTTGCGTTAATAAATTTCTTTTCATTTTCTTTAAATTTTGACGTGCTTTTGTTTAAATTACCTTCATCATCAAGATACGAATAAAGAAAATTTAAAATGGAGTCCTCGGTTCTCCAATTATTAATACCATTTGAATTAGTTGAAGTTAACATTTCAGTTGTTTTTTTCTTTTTAACCATAGCTATTTTGTTTATAAATTTTTATTTTACTTGAGGAATTAACCACAAATGTTTTAAATCACATTTTAGAAATGAGTTTTTCATTTTCTAAAATGTGGACACATACACGCTACCACTAAGATTACTCCTCAATAGCGCATCGTTGATAATTTATAAAAAGTTTGTTATTATATTTTTAAAAATAAATAATAAACAAAAAGCGTGATTTTACTCTAGATTTGATAGTAGAAAGATACCTGAAGTAAAAATATTTTAAAAAAGTAATGAAGCATAAAAAAGGTTTAATTTGAAATTTAAGTTTTAATTTAATCAAAATACTTGCGCAAATTTACACACATTATCAAAAAAAAGGCAAACATTGTTATTTTTTAAAAATTATTTAACATACCAAAATAAAACGTGAACAAAAAAAATTGTGGCATTTTATGTTGGTGATTTTTTAAACTATGTTAATGTTACCTAAAAACGATAAACAGATGTAACAAAGTGTGAAATATTTGTCATTCTCAGTAAAATTAATCAAATCGTAATTATTAATGACAGAAAACACTAAAATTCATCAGAAATTCGCTGATTTTTTCAATTTCGATACTATTAAAAATTTACTTTTAGCTTTGTCTTACTCACAAACAAAAGGTAATGTCTGTTTAGATTTATCAGATGACTATTTGAAAATACTTTCAGAAGAATTACAAATAGAATTTAATGATTTAGTCGCTGATAAAGAAAACCTTTTAACAGGAATTACAAAGGACGGACGGATAAAAAGGATTCAGCCTTCAGTTAATCAAGATTTGTTAAAGCAAACCTTATTTTGGTATGACGATAACTTTTTGTACACCTCAAAAGCCTTGTACTATGAATTAGGCATTGTTCAAGAACTACAACGTATTTCAAAAGTTGATGAAAAAGATTTTCAGCAAAGAAAAAGCTACTTAAAACAACACACAGAAAACATTCAACATACTTTGGCTGAATTACCAAAAGGTTTTGATGATTTTGAGGAAAACGAAAAGCCAGACTGGCAACTTATTGCTGGACTACAAACTTATTTACACAATTTAAGTTTTATTACTGGTGGACCAGGGACAGGTAAAACCACTACGGTTGCTAAGCTTTTATATTTACTGAAAGATTACCAATCTGAAGATTTTGCTCTTGCTGCACCAACGGGTAAAGCAGCTGAACGCATGAAAACATCATTGCTTAATAATGATAACATTGCTGAATTTGGTTTGAAGGAAATTGTTGAAAATATTAAAAGCACCACAGTTCACAGGTTATTGGGGGCAAGATATGAAACCTCAAGGGTTCAGTTTAATCGCCAAAATAAACTCCCTTTTAAGGTCATTATAGTAGATGAAGTTTCAATGATTGATATTTATTTGATGAAGAAACTTTTGGAAGCTGCCCCTGCCAACTCACGCTTAATTTTATTGGGTGACCCCGACCAACTCGCATCGGTAGAAACAGGCAGCCTTTTGGGTGATCTTACTTCTGCATTAGCTTACAACATCAATCAATACGCTGCTTCACACATTAGGTTTTTAAATGAATTTACAAAGGAAGAACGAAGGCTAAGTGAAACAGATTATCACATTAATGATCCAGAGAAAAAATTAGATTGTAACTTCACCCATCTCACAAAAACCTATCGGTATAATTCTAAATCTTCCTTAGGAAAATTTGCTAAAAATATTTTGAATGGTCATGAAATTGATGAAAATTTTGTCAACGAAACTCATCCACCTTTAGTAATCGATACGCATTACGAGGAAACTAAATTTGATAAATTTATTGACCAGTATGTCAACTATTTAAAATTAAATGATCCTTTAGCGGCTTTACAAGCATTTCAGAGAGTTAGGGTGCTTTGTGCTACAAATACAGGAACCTACGGGGTGTATGAAATTAATTCTAAAATTGAACAAAGCCTACGTAAGAAGTACAATGACTTCCAGCCAACTTCAGGTAACTATCATAATCGACCGATAATTATTCAGAAAAACCAAGCTGAATTTGGGTTAAATAACGGTGATATTGGAATTATACGAAAACACGAACAAACAGGTGATTTGATGGCTTATTTTCAATCTGATGATCTAGAGCAATCAACAAAAATTATTAACCCAGCTTTTATTGATCATTTCCAAACTGCCTTTGCAATGACTATCCATAAGAGTCAGGGCTCCGAGTTTGAACAGTTGTTGATTCTTTTGAGTCCACATCCTAACCGTGTTTATTCAAGACAACTTTTATATACCGCTATAACACGAGGTAAAACAGGTAAAGATTGTCAATTATTATTGCAGTCAAGTTTACCAAGTATTAATTATTGTATTAAACATTCCCTTCAACGTATTTCAGGCTTAAACCAACGATTCTAAATTTTCATTTATGACGCATTCAAACCAAAATTTTAAAGCTCATATTTTTCAGCAAATAAGTGAAGCATTAAAAACACATCACCAGTCTATTTTCAAGAAAAGTATAGTAATTGTACCGGACTATTCTTGGATTGAAAAAATTAAATTTGGAGTAATTCAACAACATTCAATTTTAGGAAATATTGAATTTTTCACATGGAACCAATGGAAGAGTTTGATTTTTGATATCACCAAAAAAAATAAAACTTCAGCAATTGTAAAGATCAATCAATGGCAGGCATCATGGCAAATATTTAAGCTTCTTGATGAGCTTAAAACTTCAGATAAATTTAAAAATGTAACTAACTATTACTCTAACGACTTACAAAAGCATTATGAATTAAGCTTTGCTCTTTCTAAACAATTTTTCACCTATGGAAATCACAACCCAGAGATTATAGATTACTTACTAGAAAAAAAAGAGTTACAAGAAAATGATGGTATTGACCTTGATACTTTCAACTTACAGCAATACATTTTAAAAAAACTGCTAAAAAACTTAAATGAGAGTTCAATTTTAGATGCTAATTATTGGGTTATTCAACATTCAAAAGAGGCAATAGTTAATCATGAAGACTCAGTTTTAAGTCAGTATTACAATCAATTTATTGGCATTGGTCTCAACCTTCAATCACAAGATTTTAATGACTTATTTTTAAGTATAAAAGAAGCTACTATTTTACAATGTACACTTATAGATTTTCCTGTATTTAGGTATAATGAAGATGATCTTTTGGCTAAATATTTATGTAGCCTTTACCCAAAGCAAAAAATCAGCCACTCTGTACATGAATTAAGATTTACATCTACTCAACTTGGGAAAATACAGCAAAGTTTAGTTGATAAAAATACGTTAGTTAAACCACTGAATAAAACTGATAAAAGCTTTCAAGTTCATAGCAATTATACTAAATACCGTGAAGTAGAAACAGCTTATCAGTATGTTTTGCAGCTGCTGGAAAATGAAAAAGATTTAAGCTTTCAAGACATCTGTTTTACTGCTTCAAATATTGAAGATTACGCACCTGCAATTAAAGCAGTTTTTGAAAATCAGTCTAAAAAAATAAAAACACGAATTACAACCCAATCAATAGTTGACGAAAATACGGAGAAAAGAGCTTTCCTTCGTTTGCTGAGTATTGACTATGAAAAATGGAAAGTTTCGGATGTTTTAGACTTACTCAATTTTGACTGTATTAGAAGCAAATTTAACTTGGATAAAGATTATGCTTTTTATGAACAAATCATCAAAACTGCTCGAATTAAACGTGGACTTGAAGAGGATGGCGCAAGTGAACTAAGATGGGTAACTTGGCAACATGGTTTTGAAAGTCTTATAATTGGTTTATGCTTACCTGATGAAGAATTGGAATATGCTTTTGAATGGAATAATGACCACCTATATCCTATTACTACTTACGAAGGTAGTGATACTGAAAGCATACTTAAGTTATATCATTTTTATTTGGAATTAAAAGAAACCTTTAGTCAAATTAGTACACCCAAAAGCATTCATGAATGGAGTTTGTTTTTAGAAAAAGTAATAGAACGCTTTATTCATAATGACCAGCATTACGACCCACAACTGAATCAAATTACTAATTATTTATTTGGAGATAAAGAAACCTACACTGCTTCCATTGAAATTGATTATACCATTTTATTAAGTCATGTAAAGTCTGCCTTAAAAGAAAGTATTTTCAAAAAAGAAGATGAGCAAGGAATACAATTTATACCCTTATCACAAATGAAATTCTATTCGTTTAAATATGTAGGTATTTTTGGTTTCAACTCCATAATTTCTACCTCAACCTATGAAGAACTAGATTTAAGACAGTATTTTAAGCAACTAACACAACCTATAGATTATGAAAAGTTTTCAGTTTGGCAGACCTTGTTACAGACATCAAATGCTATTTGGATAAGTTATTTAGGAAGAAGTGTAAGTGATAATACAGAAATACCTAAAACGTTCATCTTAGAAAGTTTAATAGAAAAAGCACGTTTAACGCAAAACTTCAAAATTATTGAACATCCTCTTCATTTTAATAGTCCTCTTTACAATGTAGAAAATGAAGATTTATTTAGGTATGAAAATGTTACCTCTAACAAAACGCCACTAATTGATCAAAAAGACAACCAAAAATTAACCAATGAGGAAGAAATAAAGGAGGTTGTTTTAAAGGACATGATCAGTTTTTACAAATCTCCTTACAAATATTATTACAATAAAAAACTAGGAATTTACGAGCAAGGTACTACCGAATCTATTGATCATGAAGTGTATCAATTAGATAGTTTACAAAAATATGTCAGTTTCAATTATGCTAAAAATAAAGTTCTCAACAACCAAAAGGTTACAAAAAAAGAATTAAGCCAATTACAATTATTAAGCTTTTACCAACAAGGCACTGCTGAATACGAAAATTTGTTGATTGAAGGGGATAGCTTAGTAAGCTTAAGAAAGAAAATTGAAGAAGGTTTAAAAGAAGAGAAGTTAGCTGTACATTTAAAGCTAAAAGATTATGTATTACAAGCTGACTTATCGGGAAAAATTGGAGATGAAATTTGGTTTTTTGTTGGGCTTAAAAGTGATAAGCTTAAATCACACAAAAAAGAGTTTGAGGCTATAATGAATTATTTTGCTTGGCAACTTGCCTACCCAGAGGAAGAATTGAAGTTAGTCTTATTTTCTGCAAAAGACAGAAAAGAACTTCAATTAACCAAAGACGAATGCAGAACTGGTGTAATTGATTTTTTAACTTTCTATTTAAAACACAAAGATGATGTGTTTGATTTTTTTCATATCGATGAGAAAAACATTTTGGATTTAGATAAAAACAAAAACATATTAGAACTAAAAAACAAACCATACAGTAAATTGTATTTAAGTACTGAAGAGGAAATCATCTTAAATAAAAGGATTGAAAAAATTGGCAATAACCCCCTCAGCCAAAAAATTATAGATAACCATGAATTGATTTTAAGTTTGTTGAATAAAATAAAAAGCAACAAATAAGTAAATTTTATAATTTTTTGAATACACATACTATTGCTAGAAATTAATTCATCACTTAAACGACAAACCATGAAAAAAATAGAAGAATTATATAAAAACACAAACGGAAATCATTTAGTAGAAGCCAGTGCAGGTACTGGAAAAACATACAACATAGCAAAGTTAGCACTTCACTTAATTTTGGTAGATCAAATTCCTGTACAAAAATTATTACTTATCACATTTACCAATAAGGCAACTAATGAAATTAAAGAACGTGTAATCAAATTTCTTTTAGATGCTAAAAAATATTATGAGAATAACCAAAAAGAAACTATTGAAGATGCTATAGCTGAAACCGTTGAACTTGCACAAGCAACTAATAAAGATATTAATAAGTCTATCACCGATGCTATTATCAACATCGATGAATGTCAGATTTCTACCATACATAGTTTTTGTATTCATACTTTGAACAACAACAAAATTGTAACAGGTATAAATTACAACCAAAAAATTGATGATACTAAAGCCAATCAAATTTTAAATGAAATACTGGAAGATTACTTTAGAAGAACAGTGAATAAAAAGTATTTAGAAACTCTAAAACTACTTAAAATTGAAGGAAAAAGTCAGTTTAAAAATCTTATCCAGCACTTGTTAACAGGCCATGAATTGGTGGTTAACACAGATAATAAATACGAAGAATTTTATTCATTTATTGAAAAATCCTTTCAACAAATTAAAAAGGAATATTTAAAAAAACTCAGTCAAAATCAAGCTTTAGATTATGATTCTTCTATTAAGATTGTTAACCAGAACATCCATCAATTAAAAAATTATTTAAGGGACCAATACCATGCTGTTTTTGTTGACGAATTTCAAGATACAGACGAGGAACAACTCAATATTATTCAACAAGCCTTTTTATCATTTGAAAAAACCAGAGTTTTTTTGATTGGTGACCCTAAACAATCTATTTACAAGTTTCGCGGTGCAGATGTTAATGCGTATATCAAAGCTAAAAATATAGATGGTTTAAACATCTATGGAATGAACAAAAACTTTAGGTCATCAAATAGCTATGTTGAAGCCTGCAATAAATTATTTAAAAAAGAAGAAGGTTTTCATGCCTTTTCTGGTGAGGAAATTAACTATCAAGAAGTAAGTGCAAACAAGTCTGATCCTCCAAGTTTATACGAAAAAGTGAAACCTATAGAATATGTAAATGAAGGTTTAAGCATGGAAAGGTTTACGCTTTTAGCAATTCAAAACTTACTCAGTAAAGGAATAGAAATAGGCAAACAACCTCTTCATTATGGACATCTTTGTGTTTTAGTTAAAAGAAATGAAACAGTATCAAAAATCAAAAAATCGCTCACAAAGGAAAACATTCCTGTTAGGGCCTATTACAGTGATCAAAGTATTTTTGACTCAGCAGAAAAGGAAATTATAGTAGCCCTATTAGAAGCTATACTACAACCGTCGGCAAGTAATATTAAACGCTTATTAATAAGCGATTTATTCCAATTGAGTATTGACGAAGTACAAAAGAAAGATTTAAACAGTATAGTTAATAGTTTAAAAAAATTAGAATATTATTGGAACGAAAATGGTTTGCTTCCTATGTTTGAATTGTTTTTAAACACCTATAACTTAATTCCTTCAGCAAAACAAGCCGAGGCTACAGAGAAATGGTCACGCATTGCTAATCTACGTCAATTAGTTGAAGCTGCTCAAGATAAAGCTACAAATAAGCTTTTTAACCCAAACAAAACATTAGAATGGCTTAAAAATAATGAAGAACAACATGAGTACCAACAACAAATTGAAAATGATGAACGAGCGGTTAAAATAATGACAATTCATAAAAGCAAAGGACTTGAATTTGACTTTGTGATTTTACCTGAGTTAGAAGAATTAAAGTTTAAGTTGACATATCATCGCAGGATAATAACCACAAAAACTGAAGAGGCAAAAAAGGTTTTTATCTATCATAGCAAAGAAAATCTAAAAAAAGAATTTAAAGAGGAATATGATACACTAAGAGCTACCTATGAAAAGGCAGAACACGAAGAAAACTTGAGACTGATCTATGTGGCATTTACACGTGCAAAATTCTATGCCATTTTTAATAATTTTAGTACAAAAAACAGAAGCTTTAATAATTATCAAGTTAAACTTGAAAAACTACATCAAGTTAATGTAAAAGAATTAAAAGAAAATATAGCTCAGTTAACTAATACAAAAATAAGAGAAGCGCAAAAAGAAAGATTGGAAAAAGCTTTGCCGCAAGAAGAATTTAAAGATCATCAATTAAAAGCCTTTAGTTATTCAAGTTTACAATTAAAAAGCAAGAAAGATAAACTGGAAATGAAAGCCGTAGATCACTCTTCTATATTTGATTCTTTTATATTTCAAATGCTACCCAAAGGAAAACGTACTGGTAATTTTATTCATGATATCTTAGAAAAAATTGATTTTACCGAAGATGAACATAGTTGGATGAAAAGCATTCGTTTCTTTACCAAACGATATTTTAACCAACAAACTAATTCCGATGCGTTTTTAAACCACATAAGTGAATGGATTAAACATATTGTGGAGGCACAAATTAGCACAGGTAAGGAAAAGTTTTCATTAATAGGTATAGATAAACCCTCAAGAACAAGCGAATTAGAGTTTTTTATGCCCTTACAAGATGATGCCACAACCCTAAGCATTGATGAAAATCATTTTACCAAACCAATTCATCTTAAAAACTATAAACAACTAAAAGGCTTATTTACTGGTTTTGTGGACTTATTTTTTATACATAATGATAAATATTACATAGTAGATTGGAAATCAAATTTTTTGGGCAATGAGTTAATACATTATCAAAATCAGAATTTGGAGGATGCAATGACAAGCAATAATTATCATTTACAATATTACTTTTATAGTTTAGCCTGTCATCATTATCTACAACAACACTTAGGCTCATCTTACAATTATGAAGATGATTTTGGAGGTGTTGCCTATTATTTTTTACGGGGTAACCGAAGTAATACGACTTCAGGAATCTATTTTTACAAACCAAGTATTGATGAAATTGAACATTTGAGGAAAAGCCTTTTTATAAAGGTAAATGATTAATCGAATTGCCGCTAAACATTGTTTTGAACATATCTTAAATGGCCTAGACGAATTTTAGTTGTTGAAAGAGAACAATAACTTAGCGTACAATCACTATAAGCTCTCTTTTTTAAATAGAATTGGATTTGTATTGACAATTAGACAAGCTTAAGCGTTAATCATTTAATATTACATACAAAAAAACAAGCTGAACTAAAAACATTATACGTTTTTTAACATAGTTATTAAGGATAATAGTTATATTTGCAATCGTTAGAAATATTAAGTAAATAATTAATAGATTTAAAGTTAAAAACAAACCATATCGACAACACTTCTACAAAAAAACAAACATCCTTTAAGACCCTTACTTGATAAAAATCAAGATATAATTCTTTTAATCTTTAAAAACTACTTTTTAATAAAAGCTATAATAAATTTTTTTACCTATAAATAACTGAGAATTTTGAACGAATTTAAGTTTAATATGTTTTGAGAATAATATAATTGCATAAAAACCACTCTCAATTTTTCAGTTTTTATCTTCCTCAATGGCCGTAATTGAGGGTAAAATTTTAGTCGCTAATTTTAATATTTATACCTATGTTTCGTATCCTTTTGTTTCTCATTTCTACCCTTTCAATTGCTCAGACCAATTCATCTTTTTTGATTTTTGAGGATAAGCAACTTGAACTTTCTAATGGTAATTTAGCCAAGGAAAATGAAGACTTATTAGCTCCAATATTTTATACGATTGGAGAAAAATATTATAACAAAAATGGTCAACTTATTCATTTCAAAAGGCAATTATTAAAAATAGAAGATAAAAATGAAACTAAAAGACTTTTAAACTCCTTACTGCAAGAAGATCAAGCTGAAGAATTGGAAGTAGATTATCAAATCTATACCGATAGTTATTTTGATTTATTTATATACACCTATGATGTAAATGGATTTTTAAAAGAACAAACACAGTATCAATTAGATACAACAAAAGATTATGAATTTATGTATAAATTCCGCTATCAAGATGGGCGATTGTTAGACTATGTTGACAAAAACTTTAATAATAGTAAATATTTTTACACAGAAGCTAAAAGCATATCTAATTATGCATTACTCAAAAAAAATTATTACGCTCGACATAAAGATGATTTAAAAGAAAATAAAGTAGATTATCTACAAAATATTCACATTCAAATTGATGATTTTGAAACTTTTAAACACAATTATGCAACTATCCAGACTAGAGATGAATTGATCTATCACCTAAAAGACAAATACAGTTATTTAAAAGAAAGTTACCCTGAAATTGACTTTAGTTATTTTGATTTTATAGCTGATATCTTATTCA
>SL_7KL_010_BRINEDRAFT_10000917_pt1 | contig 14107 bp, 11 predicted proteins | sample SodLak_010_BRINE_FD_10663 | JGI IMG/M metagenome (IMG submission 10663)
GTGTGCTTCAGTTAAAAGAAACTGTAAATACAAACGGCGAGATTAGAATAGACAATATTAATTTCCCAACAGGGATTTACCAAATAAAAGCAAACACCGCTTCAGGTAAAACCTTTAAAGATAAACTTATGGTAGAGTAATACCAGTTATTATTTGATAAATGGTATAACATAGTCATGCATTTTAACTCTATTCAAAACCACAGCCTTTCAAGGCTGTGGTTTTTTGATTATAGTTGATTGGTTATACCTTTCAATTTTAAACAGAGCTGGATTTGAGATTGAATATATTATTTTTTTTCTTTTTGTAATGAAAAGGGAGCCTGCCTTTGCTGGTGGTCATTGAGCTAAGGCGAAATGCAGGCAGGAAGGGTATTTTATGAGGATGTAATTTCAAATGATAAATGGTATAAAGACTTTGTTAAAGATTTTGTCCAATTCCAAACGAATAATTAGTTTATAGTTTCAATAACTTTATTTACTTTTGTTCACTTAAATCTTAGTTTTAATGAATCAACCCAAAAGATATACAATTACAGCCGCTTTGCCTTATACCAATGGTCCCATTCATATAGGTCATCTAGCTGGGGTTTATATTCCTGCCGATATTTATACGCGCTACCTTAAATTGAAAGGAGAAGATGTGCTTTTTGTATGTGGTAGTGATGAGCATGGCGTGCCTATCACCATAAAAGCAAAAAAGGAAGGCGTTAGCCCTCAAGATGTGGTTGATAAATATCACAAAGTAATTAAAGATTCATTTAAAGAATTTGGAATTCAATTTGATAACTACTCAAGAACATCTGCTCAAGTTCATCATGAAACAGCTTCCGATTTTTTTAAATCCATACATGAAAAAGATAAGTTTATTGAAGAAGTAAGTGAGCAACTCTATGATGAACAAGCCAATCAGTTTTTAGCCGATCGTTTTGTTACAGGAACTTGTCCTAAATGTGGATACGAAGAAGCCTACGGAGACCAATGTGAAAAATGCGGAACCTCTTTAAGCGCTAATGATTTAATCAACCCAGTTTCTGCAATAACAGGTAATAAGCCTAAAAAAAAGGAAACGAAACACTGGTATTTGCCCCTAAATGAATATGATTCCTGGTTAAAAGAATGGATAGTTGAAGGACATAAAATGGATTGGAAGCCTAATGTGTATGGGCAATGTAAATCTTGGATTGATGAAGGATTAAGACCTAGAGCTGTAACTCGCGATCTAGATTGGGGGATTCCTGTTCCTATTGAAGGAGCAGAAGGCAAAGTGCTTTATGTTTGGTTTGATGCGCCTATAGGTTACATTTCAGCAACTAAAGAATGGGCTGCCCAAAATAACAAGGAATGGGAGCCTTACTGGAAGAATGAAGATACAAAATTAGTTCACTTTATAGGGAAAGATAATATTGTTTTTCATTGTATCATCTTTCCAGCTATGCTGAAGGCTGAGGGAAGCTACATTTTACCTGATAATGTTCCAGCTAACGAGTTTTTAAACCTGGAAGGTAAAAAGTTATCTACCTCAAAAAACTGGGCCGTTTGGTTACCAGATTACTTAAAGGACTTTCCAAATCAGCAAGATGTTTTGCGTTATGCGTTAACCGCTAATGCACCTGAAACAAAGGATAACGATTTTACATGGAAAGATTTCCAGACACGTAATAATTCTGAATTAGTAGGTATTTTTGGAAATTTTGTGAATCGTGTGGTAGTGCTTACTAATAAGTATTATGAAGGTGTTGTTCCTCCTAAAAATAACTTTGAAGCTGTTGATGTAAATATTCTACAGGAAGTTAAAAAAATTACGGTTACTATTTCAAATTCACTAGAGAAATACAGATTTAGAGAAGCCCAAGCTGAAATGATGAATTTAGCAAGATGGGGTAATAAATATTTAGCTGACGAAGAGCCATGGAAAAAAGTAAAAATAGATGAAAAACGCACAGAAACCATCATGTTTGTGGCTATTCAAGTGGTTGCTGCGCTAGCTATTGTTGCTGAACCTTTTTTACCTTTTACAGCTGTTAAATTGAGAAAAATAATCAACGAAGATCAACTTGCTTCTAAAATTTTATGGAACGACTTGGCTAAAGTTGAAGAGCTTATGCCAACTGGGCATCAAATTAACCAGGCTGAATTACTTTTTTCTAAAATAGAAGATGAGGCAATTCAGCATCAATTGAACCAATTGGCAAAAACTAAATCGGCTAACGAAATAGCAAATCAAGCTGTGGAGCCACAAAAAGAGCTTATTGATTTTGAAGATTTCACTAAATTAGACCTGAGAACAGGGACTATTTTAGAAGCTGAAAAAATGCCGAAAGCCAAAAAACTACTTGTTTTGAAGGTGGACACAGGTATTGATGTAAGAACAGTAGTATCTGGTATAGCTGAAGACTATAAACCTGAAGATGTTGTTGGTAAAAAGGTAATTATAGTTGTCAATTTAAAACCCGCTAAACTTAGAGGAGTTTCAAGTGAAGGCATGATTTTAATGACCAAAGATGGAGCTGGAAAATTAATTTTCGCAACACCCAGTTCAACTGATACATTTAATGGAACACCAGTTGTATAATAAAGGTAAAAGATAAAATTTAAATAAATAACCTAAATTAAATATTGACTTATGGAAGAAATGAACATTAATTACATTACCGAGACCATAGAACATTTTGGTCGTCAAATTATCGCTTTTTTACCAGGCGTAGTGGCGGCAATTGTTACCCTAATCGTTGGGTTGTGGTTGGCTAATTTTTTAGCCAAGCGAGTTCGTGTTGTTTTGGAAAAACGAAATGTAGATCCAACTATTAGAGGCTTTATAATTAACTTAGTAAGCGCTATCCTAAAAGTTCTTGTTTTTGTTATAGTAATTACAGAGTTAGGAGTAGAAACTACTTCTTTAGCTGCTTTAATAGGTGCTGCAGGTTTAGCAATTGGACTTTCTTTACAAGGTTCATTATCTAACTTTGCTGGAGGCGTTTTAATTTTGTTAATGAAGCCATTTAGGGTTGACGATTTTATTGAAGCTCAAGGTGCTTCTGGTACGGTAAAAGAAATAAGTATTTTTTATACGCATTTAAGTACACCTAACAACCAACGAATTGTGATTCCAAATGGTCAATTGTCTAATAACAAAGTGATTAACTTCTCTTATGAAGATACTAGAAGAAACAATATGATTCTTGGTATTTCTTACGACAGTAATATTGGTGTTGCGAAAGAAACGCTTTTAAAAATTGTAAAAGAACATGAGAACGTATTAAAGGAACCAGAGCCTGTTGTTTTTGTTAATGAATTAGCAGATAGCTCAGTTGATTTGTCTTTGCGTTTTTGGACAAAAACAAGTGATTTTTGGCCAACACATTTTTATGTAATGGAACAAGCTAAGTTGCAACTTGAAGCAGCTGGTTGTTCTATTCCTTTTCCACAGAGAGATGTACATTTATATAAAACAGAATAATTGGTTTATAATTCAAACTAAAAAGCCCTTAAAAATTTTTAAGGGCTTTTTTAATTTAAGGTAGAATTGGTATTATTTATTGAAACCTTTTCTTAGGTTTTCCAGCAATAAAATCTTTTAAGTAAAAAGGCTCAAAGTAAGCTACATCTTCAAACTCTTTGTTTTGGAATTTTCGAAAAGCAATGTTACCCATTTCATTAGCTGATGGAATGCCTTCAGCATAAAAATATGCATTCTTTAAGTTAGTTATCTTTTCAAATTTTTCAACACCATTTCCAATAAAGTGTAAGTTAGTTGCATTTAAATCTTCAAAACTATTTTCATCTAATACCTTGGCTTCAGTATTGGAAATAGCCCTTATATTTGAGTTGTAAGTTTGGGTGTACACTTCCATTCTTCGGGCATCTAACATGGGTATAATTAAATCTCCTTCATTAAGCTTACCTGTAGCTATTTGATGCACTAAACTCTCTAGTGTAGGAATACTAATTAGGGGCAAATTGCTGGCAAAACAAAGTCCTTTAGCACTTGACACACCAATTCTTAAACCCGTGTAAGAACCAGGCCCTTTGCTTATTGCAACAGCATCCAAATCATGTACTTTAAGCTTAGATTGGTTTAATACTTCATCTATAAATACATGAAGTTGTTCTGCATGACTGTAGTTTTTAGAATTTTCCTCTTTTAAAAACTCAGTCTTTCCATTAACTGAAAGCGCTACAGAACAATTGGTGGTTGAGGTTTCTAGACTTAGAATTTTAATTTCTTTCATCGTTTAGTATTCTACGGGTCTTATTCCAAAGAACAATTCTAATACTTTTATTCTAAATATATAATTATACTTAGCTTGAATTAAATTATTTTCTGCATTTACCAATCTAAATTTTGATTGAGTTAAATCAACTGAATTACTCATTCCTACTTCAAATCTACTTTCCGCATAATCGTAAGCTAATTGTTGAGCTTCAACCGATTTAAGTGCAGCCTCGTAAGTTCTTGCGGCACCTCTAGCATCTAAGTAGGCTTGATAGACGTTTGATTCTAATTCTAATTCAGTTTGTTCCAGTTGATATTCAGCTCGCATTACGTTAACTTTAGAACGTTGTACTTGGTTTCTTACCGAAAAGCCGTTAAAAACAGGAATATTCATTTGAATACCAACCGTGTAACCATCATTATTTCTCAATTGATCAAAAAATGGATCGGCACTAACTGTTTCTAACAAGAAATTTGGTGAAAGTACTGATTCGCCTGAGTTGGCTACAAACAGCCCAGATTCAACAAAAGGATTATCTGGATCAAGCGTGCTGGACTGTCTTACGCGTTCTCTATCCGTTTCTCTTGTGTTGTAATTGAAAAATCCGCTTATGCTTGGATAATACTGACTTCTAGAGAGTTGTAAATCTTTTTTAGCAAGTTCAACATCCTGTTCGGCTACCAATACCTCATAGCGCTCTTCTTTTGCACGTTGTAGAATTTCTTTAGGGTCACGCTCAATAATGTCTGTAATTGGGATGTCGTAATCCTCATCAGCAATATCAAATTCCTCGTATTCTTTAATCAAGAGTAGTTGTGCTAATCCGATCAAAGAAACTTGAACATCGTTTTCAGCTACGGTAATTTGTTGCTCTTCATCGGCATCTTGAGCTTTAATCTCTAATAAATCGCCTTCAGGCACAATACCAGAATTAACTAACTCCTGGGTTAAATCAATCTGCTCTTTAGTCACTTCGTTTTGTTCTTTCAGCAATTCAAGTGTTTGCTTAGAAACTAAAATCTGAAGATAGGAATTAGCTACATTTAAAGAGATATTATCTTTGATCTGATTTAAGTTATATTTAGAGGCTAATTTTTCAATTTTAGCTCGTTGAAACTGTCTCAGATTAGCTAAACCTTGAAAAATAGGAACGCCAGAAGTACCATTAAAGGAGAAGTTTCTGGTTACCTGTTGCTCCAAAACTCCCGTTGTTACATTTTGTGTTAAACCACGTACCCACTGGTTGTTCATGTTGATGTTGAAGGTGGGCATATAATTGCCGTAAGCATCTTTCATGCTAATGTCAGCCAAATCTAAATCAAGTTCTGAAAGCTTAACCGTAATATTATTCTCTAAAGCATGATAAATACACTCTTCTAAAGTCCATTTTTTTAAGTCAGCTTCAGTTATTGGATTCTNAAGCTCTTGAGCAACTAAGTTAAATGAAATAAATAGTTGAACCAAAGCAATAATGTAAAATTTATTATTTTTCATAAGATGTTATTTTAACCTCTTCTACCTCTTCCAGGTTTTTCATTTTGTTGAACCTTATTCCAGACTTTAATTTTATCGCCTTCAGAGATACCTGTTTTAATTTCTACATGAACTCCATTGCTTAGGCCGAGCTCTACATCTCTTCGCTCAAATTTTTGGTCATCTATTTCAACTTCAACATAGGGCTTTTTTGTTTCTTTATCAAACTGAAGTAAGCCTTCTTTAATAGCTAAAACATTTTCTGCTTTTTCTAAAATAATGGAAGCATTTGCGCTTAATCCGGCACGAATAAATACGCTTTCATGGTTGATTAAAGTTCCTTCAATATCAAATTGAACAGCACTATTTTCTTCAACCCCTTGTGGAGAAATGTAGTCTAGAACAGCTTCAAATTTTTGTCCTTGTAAGGCACCAATAGTAATTTCTAAGGGAAGCCCTTCAGAAATTTTTCCAACTTCAGACTCGTCTATTTTTCCTTCAAAAATCAAATCATCTACCTTGGCAATGGTGGCTAGGGTAGTACCTTCATTAAAATTATTAGCTTCGATTACCTGTGTACCAATTTTTACAGGAACACTTAATACCATTCCAGAAATGGTGGCTTTAATTTCAGTTGTAGCTGCGTTGCCAACATCATCTGTTGTTCCTGTTTGAATAATTTCATAGTTTTCCTCAGCGGCAATTAAATTTTGCTTGGCATTATCAAACTGATTTTTTGCCAAGTCGTAATCGTTAGCAGAAATCACTTTTTTATCAAAAAGCTCTTGTTGACGTTGAAAAACTCTTCGCTCATTTTCTAAATTTATTTTGGCTTGTCTCACTTGGTTTTTAGCTGAATTTAAATTTGTGATATTAGGCACAACCTTTAGTTGCGCAACCATATCGCCAGCTTTAATGCTGTCTCCAGGTTTGACAAACATCTTATCTATAATTCCAGAAATGTTAGGTTTAACTTCTACCTCCTCTCTTGGTTTAATAGTTCCTGTAGCCACTGTTTTTCTAATAATAGTTTCTTGGGTAGGTTGTTCGGTTGAAAATACTTCTGGGTTTTCATTATTTTTTTGATATAAATAATAAAGTGAGCCGCCAAATAAGGCAACGATCAACAGAAGAATAATAATGGTAACTCCTTTTTTCATTTTGATTTTTGTTTATTCTGTTCTTAAAGCATCTACAGGTCTAATTTTAATGGCATTTTGAGCAGGAATTAATCCAGCCAGTAAGCCTGAGATAATTAATATGATTAATGCAACTACAATTGAATTTAAATCTACGCTTGGGTTCACAAACATTATGTCTGAATCTTCCGGTAAAAAATTGTTGACCAAGACTAAAACTCCAGTTGCAAAGACAATTCCTGTCATACCAGCAATGATAGTTAAGGTAATGGATTCCATTAGAACTTGTCCTTTTATTTGCCAGGGTGTTGCTCCTAGAGCCCTTCTTACCCCAATTTCATTGGTTCTTTCTTTTACAACAATAAGCATAATGTTGGAAATTCCAATAACTCCTGAAATTAATACCATTATTCCAACAAAATAAGCAACGGCATTTAAGGCTAAAAACAGCCCTGTGATTTTATTAAATTGTTCAAATAAATCAAAATGACCTATGGCTCGGTCGTCTTCGGGTGCAATTGTATGTCTTTGCTTGATGACTTCAAAAACATTTTCTTTTAGTTCAGAAATTGATTCTCCATCTTTTGCTGTGACTGCCATCCAGCCTACATTTTCGCCCTGATTGAAAGCTTGTGAATATGCTGTAAAAGGCGTGTAAATTTGTTTGGAAGCCTCTTCATTATCTCCGGGACCAAAACCTTTCTTTTTAAAAGTTCCAATCACCATAAAGTTCACCCCCTGTATTTTTATGTAAGTTCCAAGTGGGTCTTCACCAAAATCATATAATTCTTGAAGCACCCCTTCACCAATCACAGCTACTTTTCTTCGTTCATTAATGTCATTTTGATTGATAAACCTACCTTGTAAAACAGTAGTGGGCTCTTGATTAATGATATCTGGGTAATCACCATACACATTAAATGCACCAGACTTTAAACCCCGTGTTACATTATTTGCTCCGCCAAAACCACCTAATTGATTACGTGGTGAAACATATTCTAGACCATTTACTTCTTCTTTTATGGCTTCAATATCATCTAATTTAAAATTATATCTTCTTCCTTTTGGTAGCCCTTTGTAGGGTTGAGAAGCTGTTTGTGCCCACATAAACATAGAGTTAGTAGCAACACCAGAAAAGCCTTTTTTTACGCCGTTCTCCAATCCAGTACCAGAAGCCAATAGAATCACTAAGATAAAAATACCCCAAAATACCCCAAAAGCTGTAAGTATTGTCCTAAACATGTTGGATGTTAGGGATTCTAATATTTCACTCCATTTATCTCTACTAAACATATTATTCGTCTCTTAATGCGTCAATTGGTTTAATTTTTGCTCCACGCCAAGCGGGGAAAAATCCAGCTATTGCTCCAGCAATGATAAGAATTATTACCGTAGAAATGGCTACGTTAAAATTCACTTCAGGGTTAACAATAAACTCTGTATCAATAAAAGGGCCAACAGATTCTAATAAAAGTAAACCTAAAACTAAACCAAACATTCCAGATATAGCTGTTACAAAAATGGATTCGTGTAATACCATACCTACAATAGACATAGGTACAGCTCCTAAGGCTTTTCTAATTCCAATTTCTTTGGTTCGTTCTTTCACAATAATAAGCATAATATTACTTACTCCTATTATTCCTGCAAACAGGGTGGCTATACCAACCCCCCAAAAAAACAGCTTCATAGTACTTAAGATGGTATAAATTTCTTTGGTGTTTTCTATGTTGTTACTTACGTATAACGCGCTTGTATCAACGGGAGAAATATTGTATTTAGAGCGTAACATTCGTTCAATTTTTTCAACAAAAGCTTGCGATTGGAACAAGGCTAAATCATAATCATCTACTTTGGGTAAAGTGAAACTAATGCTTCTTATGTCCTCTCCATTTCCAAAAATACGTTGCGCTGTTTTTAAAGGCATAAAAATTCTTGTTTCAGATCGCTCTCCTCCAGGGTCTGTAAATACACCAACAACTTTAAACTTAACTCCAGAAACAGTTACAAATTCTCCAATGGGGTCTTTTTCTTTAAATAAGTCTTTCTTAACGCGGTTTCCTATTACCACATTTTTAGTACCTAAATCTTGGTCAATTGGATTAATGTATCTACCATTTATTATAGATGCTTTTTCCAAAAATTGATAATCGGCATAAACTCCTTCTAAGCGATAGGAGCCACTTTCACTTCCATAAGAAGCCAAGCCAGACCATACTCTATATAGTGGTGATTGAAATTCAATTTCAAAATCTGAAGTTTGTACTGCGGTATAAAAATCATCAAGTACTAATTGAATACTTCTACCAGGGTTAAGTCCGCCATAGCCCAATGAAGTTATTCCACCAGATATAGTAACTTTGTTTTCTGCGTCTCGTTGAAACTGAACTTCAACCCCATTTTGCATGCCTTCACCAATACCTAGAAGAATGACTAAAATAAAAATACCAGAAGCCACAGAAACACCCGTTAAAAAAGTTCTTAACTTGTTTTTACTTATGGTTTCAAATATTTCCTGCCAGCGTTCTAGACTAAACATGGGCTGAAGCTCTTATTGGTTCAATTTTTTTATCATCTATAATCACACCGTCCTTTAAGTTCACAATACGTTTGGTCATTTGGGCAATATCCTCTTCGTGAGTGACAACCAAGATGGTTTTTCCTTCGTCGTTAATTTGTTGTACTAAGTCCATAATTTCATACGAAGTCTTAGTATCTAATGCACCCGTTAATTCATCGGCAAGTAATACCTTAGGATGACTAGCTAAAGCTCTAGCAATAGCAACACGTTGTTTTTGTCCACCTGAAAGTTCATTAGGTAAGTGTTAGCCCAATTTGCTAAGCCAACTTTTTCTAGGTAACTCATAGCTCTTTCCATACGTTCACCTCTGGGTAAACCTTGATAATAAAGCGGCAAAGCTACATTGTCTAAAGCAGTTTTGTAGTTAATTAGGTTGAAGGACTGAAAAATAAATCCTAAAAACTTATTTCTATATTGTGCGGCTAGTTTTTCGTTTAAGTTTTTGATGGGTACTCCGTCTAAAGTGTAACTTCCTTGGTCAGCTTCATCTAGCATCCCTAATATATTAAGTAAGGTTGATTTTCCAGAACCGGAAGAACCCATGATTGAAACTAACTCACCCTCTTCTACCGAAAAGTTGATACCTTTTAGTACATGAAGCGAGTTTTTACCAACTTTATACGATTTGTGCAAATCCTTAATTTCAATCATTCGTAAAACTGTTTACACGTTAGACTGAATTTCACTACAAAAGTTACAACACTGATTGTTATGACTATGTTAAAATTAACGATTTTAACAACTTAAAGTAATACCAGTTATTATTTGGAATCTTGTTTTTGGCTTTTTAAATAGTTGAATTTATCTTCAATACTTACCTAAGGATGAAATTGATCAACCCGCTCAAAACCAAAACTTTGAGCGGGTTTTGGTGAGCTACTTAAAAGTTAGGACTTAAATCGTATTGGTTGTAGAATTGATCAAGTAATTCAATCACTTCATCTTCGGTATCTACTACTTCAATTAAATCTAAATCTTCTGGACTAATCGTTTTAAATTGGTCTGATAAGGTAGATTTGATCCAATCAATTAAACCAGACCAAAATTCTTTTCCTACCAAAATCAATGGAAATTTATCAATTTTATGGGTTTGTATTAAAGTAATGGCTTCAAATAATTCATCCAAGGTTCCAAAACCTCCAGGCATTACTACAAAACCTTGCGAATACTTCACAAACATTACTTTTCTCACAAAAAAGTAATCGAAATTCAAATTTTTATCTGAATCAATGTAGGGGTTAAAATGTTGCTCAAAAGGCAAATCTATGTTTAAACCTACCGAAGTTCCACCTCCTAAATGAGCACCTTTGTTGCCCGCTTCCATGATACCTGGACCACCACCAGTAATTACACCATAGCCTTGGTCAACAATTTTGTTGGCTACTTTTACTGCTAATTCATAATATTTATCGCCGGGTTTTAATCTTGCCGAACCAAAAATAGAAACACAAGGCCCAATCTGACTCATTCGCTCATAACCTTGTACAAATTCACTCATAATTTTAAATAAAGCCCATGAGTCATTGGTCTTTATTTCATTCCAGTTTTTATTATGTTTATTCATTTAATTTTGTTTTTAAAGTTAGTAGTCGTTCAATTTTATAAAATAAATAAAATCTTATTCCTTCTTATCCAGTGAAAACAAAATAAATTTCTACGGGATAGGGAGAGGTAAAACTGATTTTCTATAAACAAAATTGCGACTTACAAATTTAATTCTTTTTTTAAGAATTTGGCAGTATGACTCTTTTTATCTTTAGCAACTTTTTCAGGAGTACCCTTAGCTACTAATTCCCCCCCATTTTTACCACCTTCATAACCAATGTCAAAAATATAATCGGTAAGTTTAATCACATCTAAGTTGTGTTCAATAATCAAAACCGTATTTCCTTTATCTACTAATTTATTCAAGACATCCATTAAGATTCTTATGTCTTCAAAGTGCAAACCTGTAGTGGGTTCATCTAAAATATAAAAGGTGTTTCCCGTATCTCTTTTAGCTAATTCGGTAGCCAGTTTTATCCGTTGGGCTTCACCTCCAGAAAGGGTGGTGCTTTGTTGTCCTAGCGAAATGTATCCCAAACCAACTTCTTTAATTGTTTTTAGTTTTCTGTAAATCTTCGGAATTGGCTCAAAGAAATCAGTGGCTTCATCAATGGTCATTTCTAAAATATCGCTTATCGATTTTCCTTTGTACCTTATTTCAAGCGTTTCTCTGTTGAAGCGTTTCCCTTGGCAAGTTTCACATTCCACATACACATCAGGTAAAAAATTCATTTCAATAACTCTAAGACCAGAGCCTCTGCAGGTTTCACATCTTCCGCCTTTTACATTAAAACTAAATCTTCCTGGTTTGTAACCACGAATTAAAGATTCTGGGGTTTTGGTGAACAACTTTCTAATTTCATCAAAAACACCCGTATAAGTCGCTGGATTAGACCGTGGGGTTCTTCCAATAGGACTTTGATTGATGTCAATCACCTTATCTAAGTGTTTCAGTCCCCGAATACTTTTATAAGGTTGAGGTTCTTTAACTCCATTGAAGTAATAATTATTCAGAATAGGGTAGAGGGTTTCGTTGATTAAAGTCGATTTTCCGCTTCCTGAAACTCCGGTAACTCCAATCATTTTTCCCAGTGGAATTTTAATGGATACATTTTTCAAATTATTACCACTCGCTCCTGTTAAATGAAGGTGTTTTCCGTTACCTTTTCTTCGCTTTTTAGGAACTTCAATTCTTCGTTTTCCACTCAAATAATCTGCAGTAAGCGTAGAGGTTTTCTTAATTTCTGAAGGGGTTCCCTGACTAATAATTTCACCTCCGTTTTTTCCTGCAAACGGACCTATATCAATCACGTGATCGGCGCTTTCAATCATATCTTGGTCATGTTCAACCACAATAATAGAATTCCCTACATCTCGTAATGATATTAGTGAATCAATTAACTTCTGATTATCTCTTTGATGAAGTCCAATACTAGGTTCATCCAAAATATACAACACACCAACCAACTGAGAACCAATTTGTGTAGCCAAACGTATCCGCTGTGCTTCACCGCCCGAAAGCGTATTAGCACCGCGATTTAGATTTAAATAAGTTAAACCAACATCAATCAAAAATTGAATTCGCGTACTAATTTCCTTAATAATTTCGCTGGCAATTTTGTTCTCATTATCACTTAATTTATCGGGAAGCGACTTGAAGAATTCAGCCAACTCTTCAATGTCCATTTCAATTAAATCGGCTATGTTCTTTTCGTTGATTTTATAGTAAAGCGATTCTTTCTTTAAGCGTGTGCCCTCACAGGTTTCGCACGGAAGTTTATCCATGTATTTCTTTGCCCAACGCTTCAACGAAGCCGAACTTTCTCTTTGATGAAAGGTGTTTTCAATAAAGTTAGAAACCCCTTCATAATTGTAGGATTTACTTTCTGAAACTTTGGCATTTTTCTTAAAGACTTTAAAGTTTTCTTTTCCTCCTCTTAAAATAACTTCCAAGGCTTCATTCGGAATATCTTTGATGGGTGTTTTTAAGTCGAAATCAAATTTTAAAGCAATATTTTCAATTTGTCTAAACGCCCAATTGCTTTTCTTTTTTCCTAGAGGTTCAATCCCTCCAGCATGTATCGAAATTTCATTATCCGGAATAATTTTGTCCATATTTACTTTCCAAACTTCGCCAATTCCGTTGCAAGTGGGACAAGCTCCTTTAGGACTATTAAACGAAAAATTATTGGGTTCAGGTACAGGATAAGAAATCCCCGTGGTTGGACACATCAAATTCCGACTAAAAAAGCGAGGTTTCTTTGCGCCATGCTCCAAAATAAGTAAGGTATCTTTCCCTTGTTTCATGGCTGTTTTAATACTTTCATCCAAGCGTTTTTTAGATTTTTCATCCACCTTAATTCGGTCAACCACCACCTCAATATCGTGAATTTTATAGCGGTCCAGCTTCATCCCTTTTTCAATATCCCTCACTTCGCCATCCACTCTAACTTTTACAAATCCCTTTTTAGCAATCTGCTCAAATAATTCCCGGTAATGTCCTTTCCTTGAACGAATTAAAGGCGCTAGAATATTAATTTTCTTTCCCTCAAACTCCTCAATAATTTGTTGCTTGATTTGTTGATCGGTATAGCTCACCATTTTTTCACCCGTTTCAAACGAATAAGCTGTCCCAGCTCGGGCAAACAAAAGACGCATAAAATCGTAGATTTCGGTAATGGTTCCCACTGTACTTCTTGGACTTCGACTGGTGGTTTTTTGCTCAATGGCAATCACCGGCGAAAGACCTTCAATTTTATCTACATCAGGGCGCTCCATTCCCCCTAAAAATTGGCGTGCATAGGCCGAAAAAGTTTCAATATAGCGGCGTTGACCTTCCGCGTAAATCGTATCAAACGCCAACGAAGACTTTCCTGAGCCAGACAAACCAGTAATTACTACTAGTTTTTCTCTAGGAATGTTGATATCAATATTCTTAAGATTATGCGCCTTAGCACCTAAAATTTCAATTTGGTCTTCCATAGCTGAATTAAAAGAGGCGAATTTAAATAAATTAAAGGGGCAAATGCACTTTGTTAACCCGATTTTATCAAAGCATCAACAAGATTGAAATAGATGTCCATTTTTTATTTCAGAAAGCCTATTTTAATAGGAAGCCAAGAACCTGCTTTCCGTTTCAAGTCCGCAATTGTA
>SL_7KL_010_BRINEDRAFT_10000920_pt1 | contig 14085 bp, 14 predicted proteins | sample SodLak_010_BRINE_FD_10663 | JGI IMG/M metagenome (IMG submission 10663)
GGTTTTTTTCTCGCCGTTTTCATCGATAATTCTAACTTTTTGTAAATTAGCTTTCCATTTTCTTCTGGTTGCGTTCATTGAGAAAGAACGATTGTTTCCAGAAAGATTTTTTTTACCAGTGATATAACATGATTTTCCCATGATGAAACCTCCTATCAATTATGGTAAATCTTAAACCTTATATATTATATCAAAGAAAAATATTAATGCAAGCATAAATTGCAATTTTTTTTGTAAAATGTGAATATGCGTTATACGTTGCAAATATATTAAGCCTATGATAAAATAAACAAGCCTTATATTTTAAATATAAATATAAGAAATTTAACACTGATTTAATATAAAGTTAACAAAAAAACCATACAATGATATGTAGCATTCAAAAGTGGAGGAAAATTATGAATCCAATGGAACTAGACGGAAACTTAATGAAGCTCATCATCACTAACGGAAGCATAAAACTTAAAAACAACCATCAATATATAAATGATTTAAACGTTTTTCCTGTGCCAGATGGCGATACAGGAAGTAATATGCAATCGACAATGATGAGTGGTGTAAGAGCCATAGAAGAATTAGAAGATGAACCAGTAGAAAAAATAGGAAAAGCACTTTCAAGAGGATTATTAATGGGCGCAAGAGGAAACTCTGGCGTTATTTTATCACAGCTTTTTAGTGGTTTTGCTAAAGCATATCAATCATTAACCAAAGCAACGGCAAAAGATTTTATTATGGGGTTAAAACAAGGGGTCAAGCAAGCATATGGTGCCGTTATTAATCCTGTGGAAGGAACCATTTTAACCGTCGCAAGAGAAGCATGTGAAGAAGCAGAAAAACATGTTACTGAAGAGAGTAATGTGATCGAAATATTAAAAATTTATTTAGAGCGGGCACAAAAATCTTTAGAAGAAACCCCTGAACACTTACCAGTTTTAAAAGAAAGTGGTGTTGTTGACAGTGGTGGAGCTGGTTTGATTGTTATCATTGAAGGAATGTTAGATGCCCTTAACGGTGAAATTTATCAAGAAGAACGCTCTGCAAAACGTGCCATTCAAAAAGCGGAGAAACGTGCGTTAAAAGAAGAATCTGAAGCTGAAGAATTTGGCTATTGTACTGAATTTATCATTCAATTAGAAAATACTGAAAAATTTAATAAGGATAAACTCATCAAACAATTGAATCGTTTAGGGGATTCTATTGTTGTGGTAGCGGATGAAGAAATCTGTAAAGTCCATGTTCACACCACAAAACCTGGTGAGGCTTTAAATATTGGACAAAATTATGGTGAGTTTGCCAATTTAAAAATTGAAAATATGACGCTTCAGCATACTGAAACCCAACTGCACGCTTGGGGCGAAGAAGCGGGCGATGATGCGATGATTGGTCATGATCAAGCAGAATATGATTTAGGCCCTAGAAAAAAATATGGACTTATCACAGTCGTTAATGGTGAGGGTTTAAAAACAGCCTTTAAAGAACTAGGCGTAAATTACGTGATTGATGGGGGACAAACCATGAACCCATCAACCCAAGATTTCATTGACGCAGTAGAGCGAGTAAATGCTGATAATATCATCATTATTCCAAATAATAAAAATGTGATGCTCTCTGCTGAACATGCGGCTAAAGAAATAGAAGAGAAAAACGTGATTGTTATTCCGGCTAAAACCATCCCACAAGGGTATGCATCTTTAACAATGTTTGATGCGAACGCAGAGATTGATGATGCGATTGAAGAGATGAAAGAATTAATCGATCATGTAAAAACCGGCGAAATCACTTACGCGGTACGTGATACTCAAATTAATGGATTAACGATTAAAAAAGATGACTTTTTAGGCATTAAAGAAGGAAAAATTGTTTCCTCTAAAAAGACACGTTTAGATACGGCGAAATCATTAATGCAAGAACTCGTTGATGATGAAAGTGAAATTGTTACGATTATTGTCGGGGAGAATGTTGATAAAAAAGAAGTTGAAAAACTTCGCCAATTTACTGAAGAAACCTTCAGTGAAGTAGAAGTAGAAATTATCACTGGTGATCAAAGCGTATATGCCTATTTAATCGCAGTTGAATAATAATAAATAGATGTTGGTAGTCATTTTCTACTAACATCTTTTTTTATGGAAAAGAGTGCAATAATGCTATAATAAACATGGTGATAATATGGAACTAAAAATGATCAAAGGAATTGGAGAAAAACGTTTAAAACAACTCAACCTTAATGGGATTCATACCATTAAAGGTTTAGTGAGCACATTTCCTAAAAGGTATAATATTAAATATTTATCCCATTTAGAGGAAGCATCTAGTGAAAACTATGCATATTATCAAGGCACTATATTAGAGAAACCTTCAATCTTTTTTATTCGAAAAAACTTATCCAAACTTTCTTTCCCTATAGAAATAAACAACCACACATTTAGTGTCAGTGTGTTTAACCAAAAGTTTTTATTAAGAAGTTTATTTAAAGGGTCTAAAGTAGTTGTTTATGGGAAGTTTAATGAAAGGTTCAATGCCTTGCAAGCGCAAAAAGTAACGCTTCAAAAAAATTTTGAAGAGGGGTATGAACCCACTTATAATTTAGAAGAAATAAACGATAAGACATTTTTAAAATTGGTCCAAGAATCCTTAAATTTTGTGGGGAATGTAAACGACCCATTGCCAAAGCATTTGGTTGATAAACATAAACTTATCACTTATCAAGACTTGTTAAAAAAAGTACACACCCCACAAAACAATGCTGAATATCAAAAAATTATTCAGCGGTTAAAATATGAAGAACTATTGATCCATCAAGTGAAAATGCAATACGCTAAATATATAGAAAAATCTAAACACAAAACGAAAAAATCATTTGACATTTCTAAGGTACAATCGCTTATTAATTCTTTACCTTTTACTCTAACAGACGCTCAAAATGAAACGATTGATACCATATTACAAGAACTGAAAAGCGAAACATCGATGTATCGCTTACTCCAAGGAGATACTGGAAGTGGGAAAACGGTAGTGGCGCTTATAAGCGCTTACGCTGTTGTGCTTTCAGGCTACCAAGTCGCTTTTATGGCCCCTACAGAAATATTAGCGAGACAACATTTTAAAACCTTTAAAGATTTATTGAGTAGCTTTGATTTAAACATTGCCTATTTATCAAATAGTATGCCACTTGATAAGATAAAAACAACGCAAAAGGAACTTAAAGAAGGTAAAATCGATATTGTTTTAGGAACGCATAAACTTTTTTCTAAGGATACCATTTATGCCAATTTAGGTTTAAATATTACCGATGAACAGCATAGATTTGGCGTCAATCAACGTAAAACCTTAAAAGATAAAGGAGTAGGGGTAGAGAGTTTATATCTAAGCGCAACCCCAATACCTAGAACATTAGGNAAAACGTTATTTGGGAATATGGATATCTCTATTCTAAATGAGCGGCCTTTAAAAAGAAGTTATACCAAAACTAAAGCAATCCCTCATCAAAAACAATCGATGATTTTAGATCGGTTGATTAATGTTTTAAATAAAGGTGAGCAAGTGTATGTCGTTGCGCCAACGATTGATTCAACTGAACATTTTTTAAATAGTGTAAATGCTTTGTTTAAAGAATTCAGTGCACGATTTCCAACGTTCACGATAAAAAAACTCCACGGGAAAATGCCAAAAGAAACCCAAGAAAATACGTTGATGACTTTTAAACGTGGGGGGATAGATATATTAATCGCAACGACGATTATTGAAGTGGGTATAGATATTAAAAATGCGACCACGATGTTGATCTATCACTCTGAAAAATTTGGGTTTTCTCAACTCCATCAATTAAGAGGTAGGGTTGGTAGAGGAATGAATAAGGGATCATGTATTTTGTTTTTTACCCCATCAGAACTTGCCTTGGAACGCATGAAAATCATGGAAGAAACTTTAGATGGATTTGTTTTAAGTGAGTATGATTTAAAATACCGCGGACATGGTGATTTAATTGGGACATTACAAAGTGGGTATTTGCCGTTTAAGTATGTTTCATTTCCAGAAGATCAATCCCTTTTAAACACGGTGACTTTGGATGGACAAGAAGTCTTAAAAGGTATCATCAAAAATAATGTAAACTACCAAAGCATTAAAAAGATTATTGACCAAAACTTTTCTCAAGATTAAATGCTGCTTATGCCATAGTATATATGCTATAATGTAGCTAATAAATGAAAAATTAGCAGGTGATAAAATGATTAAAATTGCAGTTGATGCGATGGGTGGAGACTTTGCCCCAAAAGAACAAATCGAAGGTGCTTTAAAAGCGGTGAATTCAATGGATGATATTGAAATAACGCTTTATGGAGATCCTGAGAAAATCAATACGTACTTAAAACCTCATGAAAGAATTAAGGTGATTGAGAGTGAAGGAACGATTGATATGGGAGAAAAAGATCCTATTAGAGCCATTCGATCAAACCGAAAAAGCTCAATGGCTTTGGCCTTAAGTAGTGTTAGAAAAAAAGAAAATGATGCCATTGTTTCTTCTGGCGCAACACAAGCATTAATCGCAGGCGCTCATATATTGGTTGGGCGTATGAAACAAATGAAAAGAACTGCGATTGCACCAGTTCTACCGACCGCTTCTAAAAAGGCGTTTATATTACTAGATTCTGGAGCGAATTTAGAGATTAAACCAGAATTTATGGTTCAACAAGCGCATTTTGCAAGCATCTACGCAAAGGAAATATTAGGGGTTAGTGACCCTAAAGTTGGTTTAATTAATATTGGGACAGAAGAAGGAAAAGGCCGTAAATTAGATACGGATGCGTATGAACTATTTAATAAGAACCCACACCTTAATTTTTATGGCAATGTTGAACCTAAAGAGGTTTTAGACCCTCCCTGTGAAATTTTAATTTCAGATGGATTTACTGCGAATATTGTAATGAAAACCATTGAAGGAACCGCTAAAGGTATGGGGTCTATGCTTAAAGAAGAACTTAAGAAAGGTGTTTTAGGTAAAATCGGATTATTGTTATCAGCGAAGAACTTAAAACGTTTTAAAAATAGAATGTCTCCATCAGAAATAGGGGGCGCCATGATTTATGGTTTGAATGGTGTTGTAATCAAAGCGCAAGGTGCATCAAAATCTCAAGGATTTTATAACGCGATCAAACAAGCGTCTAATATCGTAAGGCAAGATGTGATTAATAAAGTTTCCACAGTATTAAAAAGCGAGGCGGATGAAACATGAACGGCTTAGAAAAATTCTTTGGATTAAGTTTCCAAAACAAAGGGTTATTACAAACCGCACTAACTCATTCTTCATATGCAAACGAACACCAAACCGAATCCAACGAACGCTTAGAGTTCGTTGGAGATGCGGTTTTAGATGTTATTATGGCTAAATATCTTTATGAAGAAGATAAACATTATAACGAAGGTGATCTAACGAAAAGGCGCGCAAAATATGTTTGTGAGGCAGCGTTGGTTGATTATGCTAAAGCATGTAATTTAGGAAAGTATATGCTTTTAGGGCATGGTGAAGAAAAAAGTGGCGGAAGAAATCGAAGTGCATTGTTAGCTGATGCATTTGAGGCGTTTGTAGGCGCAATATTTTTGGACAAAGGCTTAGAAGAAGTCTATAAGGTAGTCGATAAAGTTGTTTTTCCTTTTATAGCTGAACACGAGGAAAAAAGCTTTGTTGATTTTAAAAGTCATCTTCAGGAACTTGTCCAGTCTGACAAGCGACAACTTGCATATAAAGTAATTGACGAAAAGGGTCCATCTCATAATAAAATGTTTACCATTCGCGTATATATGGACGATATTTTAATGGGTGAAGGCAACGGAAGAAGTAAAAAAGAAGCAGAGCAACATGCTGCAGAAATTGCTTTAAAAAAGTTAGCGAAAAAAAGCATAAAATTTTAAGGAGTCAATTATGAAAGACGTACTTAAAAAATTAATTGAAGATAATGTCATGAGTTTTTCTTCTTTGGTTTTAAAATATTACCATAAATTTGATTTAACCGAACGAGAAGCCATTGCATTAATTAAACTTCATACCCTATTAGAAGAAGGCGAAAGAATCATTAAGCCACAACAGTTTTCTAAGTGGCTTGCAACTTCTCCTAAAGAAACTGAAGACATTTTAAACAGCTTGATCAATAAAGGGTATTTAACTATTCGTCTTGATGAAGACGAAAAGGGCAAACAATGTGAAACTTTTGATGTGGATTTTTTCTTAAATAAAATTACGAATCATTTACAAAAAAAACAAAATGAAACCCAAGAAAATGTATTTGCTTCTACCATAGATTATCTAGAGTCTATGTTTCAAAAGCCACTGACTCAAATGGAAATGGAAATTGTTCAAGATTGGCTACAAAATGAAACATATAGTGAAACGATGATTAAGGATGCGGTTAAAAAAGTGATCACTTATAATAATCCATCTATTAAACAAGTTGATCATATTTTGATCAATCAGCTCAAAGATACTAAAAAGCATCCTAAGAAAAACGTTGATGCATTGAAGGAGTTTCATAAATTATGGGAAGAGTAGAATCTATTTTAGATGTTTTAGATTCAATGTATCCAAACGCTGAATGCGAATTGAATCACACCAACGCATTGGAATTATTAATCGCTGTGATGTTAAGTGCTCAAACCACAGATGCATCAGTGAATAAACTTACTGAGACATTATTTACTAAATATAAAACGGTGGATGACTATATAAACGTAAGCTTAGACACCTTAGAAAATGATTTAAAAAGAATAGGGCTTTATAAAAATAAAGCCAAAAATGTTCAAAATACAGCTTTAGCACTTAAAGAAAAATTTAATGGGAAAGTCCCTAGTTCGCAAGCCGAATTAGAAAGTTTACCGGGGGTAGGAAGAAAGACTGCAAATGTTGTTTTAAGTGTCTGGTTCGATGTTCCTAGAATTGCTGTTGATACGCACGTTCAAAGAGTTGCTAAACGATTAAAACTCGCTTATAACAATGATGATACCAAAAAAGTAGAAGAGAAATTAATGCGTAAACTTCCAAAGCAAAGATGGAGTAAAACCCATCATCAGTTGATATTTTTTGGAAGGTATCATTGTACTGCGAGAAGCCCAAAATGCGAAAAATGTCCATTAAGAGAAAAATGGTGTCGCTATCCTAATATATAATTGATAAAACTTACAATTTGTAAGTTTTATTTTTTTATAAAATAATTTGGGTAAAAATTTTTAGGATTTTATCACATAATTTCAAAGCCATTTATTTTTATTGATTTAGGGGGGATAGCTAGGTAGAATATACGATGTAGATTATAAACTGGAAGGAATATTTAGATGAAGCATACAACTACAAATTTGATAAAATCCAAAAAAGATCAAACAAAAATTCATATTGGAGGGGTCATTAGATTTTATAGAGAAAAGCATAATTTAACACAGAGCTTTTTGACAGAAGAAGTCTCATCTTATAGTTACTTATCAAAAGTCGAGAATAATCAAATAATTCCTAGTGATAGTTTCATTGATGACGTTTCTAAAAAATTATCAGTAAATTTAAAGTCTATGATGAATGTCATATATGATAAAAATGTCAAAAAGGCTTTAATCGTAGACTACTATTATCAAGATACATCGTTTTTTAACGAAACATTGAGAAATCAACCAATTCTATCAGAAGGTCCACTTGCGGCGCTTTTAAAGCTTGCGATTGCACTCATTCATAAAGATCTAAAACAAAGTCGTATTCATCATAAGCAATTAACTAGAAATAAATTAACTTTTGGAGAAACACTTGATCAATTACACATTGTTTTAATGATTGATTATTATATATTATCAAACGATTTTTTTAAGGCATTAGAATTATTTGATAAAAAGCCAAATATTGCTTATGAAGAGACCATAAGTATTATCTTTGAACAACAAGCATATATTATAAAAAGTGCACTCTATAAAGAAAGAGAAGTTACGGAACATTTTTTCAATTTTATCAATTTATCACAGTATAAACCAAATATTATTAGAAATATTGAAGTCAATGTTACTAGGATTTTGGCCAACTTACATAAAGACCATATTGATGCTTTAGAAAATGTTAAGGCACTTTATAGAATGTATAAAGATTATTTTCCTATCAATATGGCAACTTACCTTTTTGCGAAAATTAATAAAACGATAGGAAACAATACACCAAATCTTTGGAATAAGATAAATCATGATGTAAAAAACCAGTGGTATTTTAAATGCTTAGGGTTATTGAATAAAGATGAAATTAAAAATGATGATTTGGTAGAAATTTTAGAAAATAACGAAAAAATTGATGGACCAAACGCTTTAGAAATCGCAAAACTCAAAGTGAACACAGCTCCTGGTGATAATAAATATTTTTATATGCGAGATTTATTAATCCCATTAACCTTGAAATATCATAGCTTAGAAGATTTAAATTATTATAAAGAAAAACTTTTTGAGTATTTAACACAATCAAAAAGATATAAAGAAGCGTTTATGGTTAAAGATCAAATTAAAAAATATTTTGAAAAGCATAATTAAAAAAAGTGAGAAACCACCCTATTTTTTTAAAAATTTGATATAATCCACTCATGGAGTGATTATATGCAAGATGAAAGAAGCTATATGCTAGGAAATATGAATGTACGCAAATTATTAATGAAATTAGCGATACCAGCAACGGTCGCTATGTTTATTAATGCTTTATATAATTTTGTTGATACATTATTTGTTTCTTGGCAAGATGGTGAATTAGCGATTGGTGCGTTATCCATAGCGTTTCCAATTCAGATGATTGTCATGGCTATTGGATTAATGATCGGAATTGGAAGCGCCTCTATTTTTTCAAGGGCTTACGGTCGGGGTGATCGTGATGCGATGAAAAGAAGTGTGAATACTGCTATCGTATATAATTTGTTATTGTCGTTATTAATTATGACAATAGGGTTAATCTTTTTAGAAGATTTATTGATTTTATTCGGGGCAACTTCAAGTAACATTGATTTCGCGAGAGATTATATGATGTTTATTTTAATTGGGCTTCCACCTTTTTCCTTGTCCATTGTTTTAAACAATTTAACAAGAGCAGAAGGTAGAGCAAATGTCGCAATGATTTCTTTAGTCATTGGTGGAGGGTTAAATATTATCCTTGATCCATTCTTTATTTTCGATTTTGGCTTAGGAATGGGAGTCAGTGGGGCTGCTTTAGCAACCGTTATTTCAAAAACCGCTTCATTCGCTTATGTGTTTTATATGGCACTTGGGAGTAAGTCTAGTTTAAATATCGATTTAAAATCAATTTGGAAAATCGACTTTAAAATGATAGGTGAGATTAGCGCAATTGGTATGCCGACTTTTGTAAGAAACATTTTAGGGGCTATTTTAGTGGTTATCGTAAATAACTTAATCAATTATTATGCGGTTGGAGATCCAGCGATTTATATCTCGATTTATGGGGTAATCACAAGAATCATTACTTTCGCATTATTACCAGGATTAGGGTTGGTTCAAGGATTAACCCCGATAGTAGGGTTTAATTTCGGTGCTCAATTTCACCGGCGGTTGTATGATGTTATCTCGTATGCAACCAGGTTGTTGGTCAGTTACTTTTTAATTATGAGTTTTGTTGTCATTGCCTTTGCTCGCCCATTGTTTAGATTGTTTTCTGAAGATGAAAACAGTGCATTCTTTTTAGATCATGGGACATTGGCCATGCGGATTGTGGCTTTAGCGTTTGTGATGATTGCGTTTCAAATTTTATTAAGCAGTGTGTATCAGGCCATGGGCTATGCGGTTCGAGCATTTTTCGTTGCGGTGTCTAGACAGTTTTTATTCTTTATTCCCATCAGCTTTTTATTTACCTATTGGTTTGGGGTTGTTGGAATTTGGTGGACATTTGTTGCAGCCGATGTATTAGCAGGCGGATTATCTATGTTGGTTTACTTATATGAAATGAAAGATCTAAAGAAAAAATTAACAAAAAAAGAGTTAGCGATGTAAAAAATCGTTAACTCTTTTCTTTTGTTTTTATACATTAAACGATCAGCTTGATTCAGTAGTTTTTATATTTCTGATTTTTCGTTATGTAATTTTAAATCAATCGTAACTGCGCCAAACGCAATAGATAGTTCAGGATGAATCATTTCCATCTTATCATTAAGGTGATTAACGAATGTTTGGGTATCAAACGCTTCATTTTCTTCGATGATTAAAACAAATTCGTCGCCACCAATTCTGTAGAGTTGTCCGTTAAAGTTTTGAATATTATCATTCACTAAAGAAGTGAAATACTGTAAGGTTTCATCGCCTTTTTGATGCCCAAATTCATCTTCGACCTTCTTGTACTAATTTTCTAAGTGTGCTGTATCGTTGTAGCGTTTTAAGAAAAATGTTTCTTCTTTGACGTGGTAGATTAATGTTGAGATTGATGCATTATCAATAAGTAAAAGCTTTCTATCTTCTAATTTCATTTTTAAAGCGTCCGCAATAATATTTTTAATGACTCCACCATGTGTCACAATGACGATTTCATCGTTGTCTTGGTGGGAATCAATGATTTCTTTAAAGCTTTCTCCGACTCTAAACTGTAAGTCTCTAAAAGATTCTCCCCCTGGTGGGCGTATATCAACGACATCTTTTGAAAATGTACCAATTGATTTTGGATGACTCTTTTTTATAGTCTCTCGGTCTTTGCCTTCCCAGCCTCCGAGAGAGATTTCTTTTATATTTTCCCTAACAACGACACTTAAATCGTGAAACTGATTAATTGCTTCAGCTGTATTAAAAGCCCGTGATAAAGGACTAGAATATAAACCGATAAAGGAAAAAGAGCGTAGTCTTTTCGCCAATCGGTCGGCTTCTTTCAATCCGACGTCGTTAAGCGGAATATCTTTTATTCCTTGATACAAAGATTTTACGTTCCAATCTGTTTGTCCGTGTCTTATTAAATGGATAATCATAGCTTTCCCTCTTCTCATTTGTCATATATATTTATTTTTAATTATATCACATTTTAAATAGGTTATAAAAAAAGCTACTGTTTATATTTTACAGTAGCTTTAACTTTATAAATCTTTAAGTAATTGGTTCGCAAGCCCTAAATAAGCAACGCCAATTTCTTCACTCATATCAAAGATAGAATGATGTCCACTTTGTGGTTGACCAATAGGAATTCTAGAAATAACATCGGTTTCTAATCGGTTGGCAACAGTGTCGCCTCCGCCTTCTCCAAAAATAGTTAAGGTTTCTCCTCCATGATTTAAATAAGACATGTTTTCAATGACACCTAAAACATTATGTTTTAATTCACGCGCCGCAAATCCAGCTTTCACAGCAATATGTGAAGCACTTGGATGTGGAGTTGTGACTATTAACATTTTACACTCAGGAATAAGTTTTTGGATATCCATCGCAACGTCACCCGTTCCTGGTGGAAGGTCAACAATGATATATTCAGTCTCTTTATCCCATTTAACATCGTAGAAGAAGTGGTTTAACATTTTTCCAAGCATTGGACCGCGCCACATTAAAGGTTGGTCTTTCTTTAAGAAAAACTCCGTACTAATCAGTTCGATATCATGCGATTTAAACGGAATAATTTTTTCTTCATCATCCGCTTTAGGGCTCGTGATTTCCATATCCATAATCGTTGGGATGGAAGATCCATAAATATCGGCATCAATAATCCCTACTTTTTTTCCAATACGACGTAAGGCAACTGCTAAGTTCGCCGCAACCGTAGATTTTCCAACGCCACCTTTACCACTTGCAACGCCGATATATTTAATTTTTTTATCATCATCTAAAATACTGTCTTTTTTCTTTAAAAGTTCAAATTCAACTTTAACCCCTTGATACCCTAGGTCAAGTTTTAATATTTTAGCGATGCTTCTTTTAACTTTTTGTTTCGTTTTGTCATCATCTTTACCAATACCAACGATTAAAACAACGGTTTTTTTATCGTCTTCATCTTCGATGCCAATATATCTTATGGCATCATTATTTCCTAATATTTCGTCGTTAGAAGGATCGATGACTTCGCTTAATGCTTTTTTTATCGTATCTCTTTCATTCATATTATCACCCAAAGCATATTATAAGAGATTATACCAATACTTACAATGAAAATGGTCTATAAAATAATGACAGGCAAAAATTCATTTAAGTAGTTATCTTCATGGGTGAAAAAACTATATAATTTAGATATTTGCAACTCGGTTTCTAATAAAGGATGCCTAGTTCTTTTAATCTTCGTGATCAAAGGAATATCTAAGGTGTGTTTCAATTGGTTTAAATGGGCTTGCCCTTTTTTATTCATTCCTAAGATTCTTAAATAGGGGATATCAAACGTTGTTAGATCAGATTTTTTAACGCCTAAGATCATATGCATTAAAAGTCTTTTTATTTTGGCTTGAGTGTAACGTTTGGTGGAAAGTTGTTTAATTAAATCGCCATAACTTTTTGCGTCGAACGCTTTTAATATATGCGTTTCAATGCCTTCTTCAACAGAAAATATTGTTTTCAAGGTTTCCTTTTTATAAGTTGATAGTAAAAACTTGAGATAAGGAAAAATAGTTTTATGGTCAAAAAACTTGGACCGATCACTTAAAACATAAGGTGGAACTGTATTTTCAATTAACTTATTTTCACTTAAACGTGCTCTAATCGCTGTTGCGCTTTGTATGGTTTTTTCTTTATCGAAAGATTCATAATACCCACTTTGTGTGCGTTTAATAGCATGCATCTTAATTGGTGTCTTTAAATGGTAAGCAGCGTTTATATATTGTATGCCCAAAATATCATTGGGGTTTTTATGTACTGTATCGCTGCTTAAAGATTGCATCGCTTTATCAGCACTAGAAGGATAAGAATACCCTTGGTCTAAATATTTTTTAATGGCTTGGTCATAAACATCTGTTCGCATAATTTCAGCTGCTGATTTTAAAGCATTAATATCGCCTTTTTCACTGCCAAAATAGATTTCATGAACCCCAGCTTTATGTAAAATATCAACAGCCGTAGCAGCAAATATATCAGCGTTTTGTAAAACATATAATCCAGGCAATTCAATGACCAAATCAATGCCTGCATTTAATGCCCATTTTGTTTTACTGAACTTATCAAAACTAGAAAATTCACCCCGCTGAACAACATTTCCACTCATCACAGCGATTAATAAATCTGCATCGCTCTTTTTAAGGGTTTCATTGATATGATAAACATGCCCATTATGGAGTGGATTATACTCCACAATAATCCCTGCTATTTTCATTTTCACTCACATCCTAACAACTCTTAAAATATTATACCTTATATTTGACTTTAAAGGAAATTACACGTATAATTTTCACAGTCTAAAGAGGTGGTATTATATGAAATGGACACTGGCACAATTAAAGAAAAAAGTCCATCAAGACAACACATTTCAAAGCACTTTAGATCTAAAAGAATTTATTCCAGAAGATGAAGATATTTTAGATGTGAAGCCTGTGGTTGTTGATGGGACATTTTATATCGAAGATGATGAACATTATCATTTCGATATACGAATTCAAACAACACTCATTGTTGCGTGTTCTAGAAGTTTAAAACCAGTCGAGCTTCCTTTAGACTTTAGGGTAGGGGAAACATTTTCTGACGATGAAAATGATGAATTTCGACAAATTGATGGGTTAACCATTGACTTATTGCCTGTAATATGGTCTAATATATATTTGGAAAAACCCATGCGTGTGATTCATCCAGATGCTTTAGATATGGCATTTGATGAAAAGAAGTCATCCGATGAGGAAACCCCCATTAACCCGAAGTTTGAAAAGCTGAAGGACTACAAAAGTTAGGAGGCCAAATCATGGCAGTACCAAAGCGTAGAACGTCCAAACAAAGAAAACGTAAACGTCGTACCCATTTTAAACTTGCTGTACCAGGAATGGTAGTATGCGATAACTGTGGAGAAATGAAACTTTCTCACCGTGTATGTAAAGAATGCGGACATTACAATGGACGTGAAGTTGTATCTAAAGTTGAATCAACCGAAGATGCTAGCGAATAAGTATCTCAAAAGAAGCGCTTTTTAAAAGCGTTTTTCTT
>SL_7KL_010_BRINEDRAFT_10000921_pt1 | contig 14081 bp, 9 predicted proteins | sample SodLak_010_BRINE_FD_10663 | JGI IMG/M metagenome (IMG submission 10663)
TACATCCAGAGTTTGTGGACTCCGCTCCTCAAACCGGTTCGTGCCGCAATGATGTAGTTTCCATCCGGCGTAAAGATCGGTGACTGCATCCGGTAATTATTGCCCCGAGTTCGCTGTTCGGTCTCCATCGTCTCCAGATCCAGAATCCAGACATTGTCCCCGCCGCTTCGGTCCGAAATAAATACCAACTTGTTTCCATCAGGGCTGTACGATGGCTGCGTATCAAATGCCATACCGTGGGTCAGCTGTACCGCCTCTCCCCCTTCGATCGGCAGTTCAAACAGGTTGCCCATAAACTCAAAAACCATCTTCTCTCCGGAGGGGTGGATATCCAGGGACATCCAGGTTCCTTCATTTACCTGAAGATGAACAGAGCGGTCCGGTTCTATTTGTAAATCTTTATGGCTTGGCTCCTCTTCTCCCTGGGCTGACTGGCCCACTGCAAGAGATGCAAAGCCAAACAGCACCGAAAAAAGCGCCATCGAAAGCATTCGTATCAAATTCTTCATGTTGTTTTATTGGTTTGAGTTGTGGTTTGTCGAGTTGGTGAAAGTTTGAACTAAATCTATTGATCAAATAATTAAAAGTCCCCCTTAATAAAGGGGGATTTAGGGGATGTCAACCTCACCTGAAAAATTTGTTTAAACAACCATCTTCACAAAGTTAAGTGACACTTTTTAGGAAAAATCTGATTCAGTGCATGTTCGCAAAGAAAAATGAAAAGTTTTTTCCCAATTTTACAATAAGCTAATTAACACCCCTCTAAATCTCCCCTTGATAGGGGAGACTTTTTTAAAGCTTTAAAGAACATAATAAATGAAACCCGGCTTATTTGTAAAAATGATGCCGATTTCAGGGAATCCCTTAAGACATCTGCATCTTTAAATTATTATTATATGTCCAATCGTTCGATTTGAGAGTGATTTATTGGATTACAAACGATGATTTACCTGAAATAAATAACCAATGCTTGACTTGTTACAATCAAATTTGAAGCACTACATACAAACAAAGGATTAACTTAGATTATCTATTAAATACCCGTTCCCCTCCATGTGGAGTGCTTTTACGACATAGGCAGGGGCGGGAAGACGCTGTCAAAGCGAACATAAAGAAGTAGAAAAAGGAGATAACCTGAATTCAATCTTAACTTTAGAAATAGATCACTCCCCTCCTTGAAAATGAGGGGACTTTTTGAGTTCAAAATTTGAAAAAAAATCAAACTCTAGCAATAAACATACGGAGCTACCAAACATGAATAGACCTACAGAGGGCGGATTAAAGCACATGAGAGATTTCATGGCTGAACTGAATCTGCAAGAGGACGAATTTGAGTTTTACGGAAAATACACAGGAAAAATCAGGCTGAAGGCGCTGAAGAATCGCGAAAAGGAAAAAGATGGTAAGCTGATTTTGGTTACCGCCATCACTCCCACCCGCGCCGGTGAAGGAAAAACACTGACAAGCATTGGCCTGGGACAGGGACTTCAGGAGATCGGGAAAAATGCGATGATTACTCTGCGTGAGCCATCCATTGGGCCGGTTTTTGGAATGAAAGGCGGAGCCACAGGAGCCGGAGAATCTGAAGTGTTGCCCATGGAACGGATCAATCTTCACTTTAACGGAGATATGCATGCCATCACAACGGCACATAATCTGTTGGCAGCCATTGTGGACAACCACCTCCATCAGGGGAATGATCTGCAGATAGACCTGACGCGCCCGGTCTGGAATCGCACACTGGATATGAACGAACGCGCGCTGCGAAATGTCGTGATCGGTCTTGGGGGATATCCAAATGGAGTGCCGAGAGAATCCAACTTTATCATTACAGCCGCATCGGAAATTATGGCTGTACTGGCACTGGCCGAAGACCGCAAAGACCTGAAGCGACGTCTCGGTAATATGATTATCGGCTACACCCGAAGCGATGAGCCGGTTCGGGCAAAAGATCTGCAGGCGGAGAAATCCCTGGCTGTTGTTCTGAATGAAGCCATTATGCCGAACCTGGTTCAGACTACAGAAGGAGTCCCCGTTCTGGTTCACGCCGGACCTTTCGCCAATATCGCCCATGGCACCAACAGCGTCATCGCCAACCGAATGGCACTAAAGTTTGCTGATTATGTCGTAACCGAAGCCGGATTCGGAGCTGATCTCGGAGCCGAGAAATTCTTCGATATCGTCGGGCGTCAGACAGGAATATTCCCGTCGGCTGTGGTTCTGGTTGCCACGGTGAAAGCACTGAAGTGGCACGGCGGCGTGGGCATGGACGACATCAACAAAGAGGATGTGACCGCGCTTGAAAAGGGAATCGTAAATCTCGAAAAACACATCGAGAATGTCCGAAAATTTGGAGCGAATGTGGTTGTGGCCATTAACCGGTTTGATGACGACACCGATAAAGAGATCGCCTGGATTCAAAACTGGTGCAAGCAACAGGGAGTATCCTGTGTACCCCATACAGCGTTTAAGGATGGCGGAAAGGGAACGGCTAAATTAGCTGAAGAAGTGGTAAAAGCGGTCGAAACGCCATCGGACGTTAAACCGATCTACGACCCCGCCCTTCCGATTGAAGAGAAGATCATGACCATCGCCACGGAGATTTACGGTGCCGATGAGATCTACTTTGAGACAAAGGCTGAAAAAGAGCTGTCCCGGTTTAAACGAATGGGCTACGACAAGCTCCCGGTCTGTATCGCCAAGACACAGAGTTCACTGAGCGACCAGAAGAACAAACTGGGGGCACCCAAAGGCTGGACGCTGACGGTAACCGACATCCGCCTCTCCGCCGGAGCGGAATTCCTGGTTGTTGTGTGCGGCAATATGATGTTGATGCCCGGCCTGCCCAAAATCCCCGCAGCCTACAATATGGATGTGGATGAAGAAGGGAATATTTCGGGATTGTTTTAAATCTAGAGTGGATAATAAACCCCTGCACTTGAAATCATTTCCCCTCCTTTCAAAGGAGGGGATTAAGGGGTGGTTCTAGATTATTTAAATTTGTCCAGAGTTATAAAGATGAGCCGTGGCAACTTCGGTTTTTATTTACACCCAATTGTCTGTAGACACCCCTCCCGTCTTACGGCGGCACTCCCCTCTAGGGGAGAAATCAATGGGAAGACCCTGTCAGGACCCGCCTACCGGCGGAACGCTTACAGGTCTTTTTAAACACAAAACCCCTTCACTCTTTCGAATGAAGGGGTTTTTATGATTTATCTATCTTTCTTCAGTTAACTGACTTCAGTCGCTACCCTTATTTAGAAATTTCGCATCCACGGAGTAGTTACCGCTTCCCATGATAGCCAGCGAAAGTGTGATCAACAGCATTAGAACATCTACTCTTAAACCGGCACTTGTAGGATCAAAGTCACCCAATTTAGTGGTAAAGATGGCTACTACCATGATGATTGCAAGTAGCAGGTTTGGAATTCGTGCTTTGGCTCCAAGCAATACCATGATTCCGCCTACAAACTCAACGAGTGCAACCACCCAAGCCATAATGCCGGGTAACGGTATACCAAGATTGCCAAAAAACCCTTGTACCCCTTCTATTCCATTGAGCTTTCCCCAACCGGCAAGTATAAATACGAAACCCACACCGATTCGAAGCAGGAGCAGTGCCAGGTCATTATTCTTTGAAAGTGATGAATTACTCATATCAGTCTCCAGTTTATTTTTGGATTAATTGTATGACATCAAACGACTTCTATAAATTAATCCTATCCTTCAATTTTGCAAATCATGATTATATGGAAATCAATTGGCCATAATTCCTTTATCCCAAATTAATTAAATGCTTAACGGAGAATCAGTGATAATCTCTTTGCTTAAATTTACTGCTGTTCAGTTTAATCCATTGAAGCCTGTCATTAAAACGATATATTGCACCGATCTAACTTAACCTCCATTTAATTATCAAAACACTCTTTTAGATGGATATCATCTGGATTGGACTGGCCTTTTTATTAGGCCTTGGCCTTAATCGTATTCACATTCCACCGCTGGTCGGCTACCTCTTAGCCGGAATTGCTCTCTCTTTTACAGCATATGAACCGGGAGATATGCTGCACGAAATTGCACATCTTGGCGTCATATTTCTGCTATTTACGGTAGGCCTGCACATCAGCCTGAAAAACATTTTGCAGAAAGAGGTATTGGGTGTTGGTTTAATCCATCTGGCAATTTCATCCATTATTTTTATACCGGTAAGTCTCTATTTTGGGCTGGCTCTTGAAGCTGCAATCATTGTATCCGTCACACTTGGTTTTTCAAGTACTGTACTGGCTGCCAAAGGTTTGGAAAACCGTAATGAACTCAGTTCATACTATGGAAAGCTCGCCATTGGTATCCTAATTGTTCAGGACCTGGTCGCCATTGGAATCATCGCGTATGCCGGCGGAGGGATTCCTTCTCCCTGGGCAGTGTTACTTTTGGGTTTACCATTTATACGCCCATTACTATCTAAACTTCTCAATCTGGTAGAGCGCGATGAGCTGCTTCTCTTAATGTCGCTCTCACTTGCCGTGGGTGGAAGTGCACTATTTGAGTCTGTAAACTTAAGCGGTGAGTTGGGCGCTCTGGTTATGGGAATGCTTTTTGTCAATGATGAAAAGGCCGATCAACTTGAAAAGAAAATTTGGGGTATAAAAGAGGCCTTTCTTGTAGGATTCTTTCTCGAAATCGGCCTCGGCGGCTTTCCGGACCTCGACGGGTTTAAGTTTATTGGAATACTTTTGCTCTTACTTCCATTTAAAGCCGCTCTTTTTTATGGTCTATTTATTGCATTTAAACTTAGATCCAGAACCGGCTTTTTATCGACAATTACATTAACCGCTTACAGTGAGTTTACTCTAATCGCCGGCGCTGTAGCTGCTTCTGCTGGAATTATACCGCCGGATATTATTATCGTACTCGGTCTATTGACGGCTATCTCTTACGTCATTAATTCAGTACTGGTTCGATACGAAGATAAGATCTGGCAACGCTCCTGTGGCTGGCTTCGCAAATTTGAGCGGGATGTAAAACACCCGGACCATCAACCGGCCTCTTTAGGTGCATCCAGATATGTAGTTATAGGTCTCGGGCAAACCGGGCAGGCTACATTGAAACATTTTCATAATAAAGGCGAATCAGCCGTAGGGATCGATATAGACCCTGATCGTGTAAAAAAACTACTCGACGAAGGCTTCAGAGTCATTTATGCCGATGCTCAGGACGCCCTTTTCTGGGAAGAACTTGATATGAAAAAGGTGAAAAGTATGACCTTAGCCATGTCAGGTGACATCCATACAAAAGTGTTTATAGTGGAACAGTTAAGAAAGAAAAAGTTTGATGCATCTATCCGGGTTCTCACTCAAAATGAGAGGGAGGACAAATTAATTCAGGAAGCCGGGGCAACTCCGGTATCTGTTCCTGCAGTTAAGATGGGACAAAAACTGGCCAACTTGAGTCTTAAAGAAGGGTAGGTTCTAATATTCAGATTTTAATTAAACTTGAGTTCAACATACCCATTTATGGGTAACACACACGAGCCGGGAATTTATTCCCGGTTCAAACTCAATTCAAGCCCCCGCTCCAATACCAGATACCATCCACCATCACACCGTCAATATGCTCTCCGAACGGAATGGAGTTCAAAGGATTGACACTCAGCAGAATTAAATCAGCTCGATATCCTTTAGCTATTTTTCCAGTTTGATCCGGCTCTTCCAGATATTCTCCTACATTGACCGTTCCGGTTTTCAGAGCTTCGTATGGAGTCAGACCGGATTCAACCAGCAGCTCCAGCTCGCGATGGGCAGAATAACCCGGTGGATTAAAAATTTGTGGTGCATCCGCACCGAGCAGAAGAACCGCCCTGGCTTCATGCAGGGCAAGCGTCAGTTTCTTGCGTATCTCCAGAAAGTTTTGAGCTTGCAGTTCGTCGTAATCTTCAGAAGAGCGAATATTGGCGATGTAATTCCGCCAGCCGTTTACCACATTTTCCGGCATCCGGTCCACACCGGGCCAGTCCATCATCACATCTACAGTGTTCTCCGGATTGAACACATTCTCCAACAGCGTATTGGTTGGCACATTCCATACTCCGGCTTCCACCGTTCGTTGAGCAGCTTCATCAATTAACGATTCATCCACATGCGGAGTTAAATCGTACCCGAAATAGATGATATTTGGGTCAGGACGATTAGCGGCCTCACCCGAAAAAAACTCCATATAGCGATCCAGGTGATCAATCGTACCCTGTCCGGCTTCGAGAGTTCGCTCCAAACCAACATCGTAGGAGATGTGTCCTGAAAACTCCATTCCAAGCTTTTTAGCCTCATCGGCCATAGCATCAAAAACTTCACGCGAGAGTCCCGGATGCAGTTTCAGCAGATCATACCCTGCCTCTTTTTGATTTCGGACCATTTGACGGGCTTGTTTGGGATTGGTTGCAGAATTTCCACTAAACGAAGGGCCGGACGTAAATATCCTCGGACTGATAATTTCACCGGATGCGGCTTTCTCCCGAAGCTCCAGGTGAGACGGTTCACCCAGCATACCGCGGATGGTTGTGATTCCCTGCGAAACATACATTTTCAACACCTGTTGTACATACTCATCTCCCTGTCGTTCAGACGGAATATGAGCGTGCATCTCAGCCAGGCCGGGCATCAGGTAATATTCACCGGAGATAATAACTGCTCCGCGAGGCAGTTCAGCTTCTGCTGCCGGCCCAACCCAGTCAATCACACCGTCTTTGACAATTACAGTGTGATTTGGCTGAACACGATCACTCTCCATCGATAAAAGATTTATATCCTGAAACACGACCGTTTGGGCGTGACCCTGATTTGAGAACAGTGCTATTAAAGTGGCAACTATTACAAAAATAAGCTTTTTCATTAACCCTGAGTTTAATTTCATTGATTCTGTACAATTTGTAAAAATTTCAGGTTAAAGTAATATCGGCCAAGAATATTTTAGCAAATGATTGGAAGATCTAGATCAAATATCGTTTATTCAAACAGCACTATCGGTCTTGCACCTTACTTATCCTGAACAAATATCATGACAGACAACAAGTCAAAAAATACGCTTCGGCAAAAAATCACAGGGCGTTTCCTTCACACAGATATACCCATCGTAGTCTATTCAGTTGTATTTCTCACGATGTTCATGCTCTGGCGCTATCAAGCTTATAACGAACTTGCCATCGACTTTTTTGTGGAGCTTGGCGGTGCTGCCTTTACACTCTTCATTGTTGACGTACTTTTAGTTCGATCCAAAGCAAAACGGTGGAAAGTGGTTCGTGATGAACTCAACTATCTGATTGCACGGAATGTAAACCGTCTTCGGGACGGAATTTCAACACGAATTTTCAGTTTTAATCCGGAAATCGACACTTCACTCAATGAAGAGACTTATATGATTGAAGTCCGTTCAAAAAGAACGGATTTTTTAAATCACATAGCTACACTTGACGAAAACAGTATTATAAAACTGATGAATGAAAAAGAACTCTTCAGTGATTTAGGCTATAACTATTTCAATGAAAAAGCCGATGAGATCTGGAGTATCCTGAACATGAAATACGCCGATTATTTTCATCCTGAACTGGCATCACACCTCATCAGTTTAAACCTTAATTTAAAAGATCTGTGTGCCCATATCCGTCAATACATGAAAGGTGAAAGGTTTGAAAAGAAGAGTGAAACATACAAAAATATCGGCCGGCGAGGAGCTGCGGTGAATCTTGTCAAAATTGTGAAGCTATTGAATCTTCTGAAAGATGAGGGGTACTCTGAGGCTGCTGCATTAAATTTAGCTGATAAGTAATTTAGAAATCCAATACATTAAAGCTTGACTGTCCATCCATTAACTTGAAAAATATGTCTCAAAAACCCGACCGAAACGATCCCTGCCACTGCGGGAGCGGTAAGAAGTACAAAAATTGCCATATGGAGAAAGATCAATCCGGGATCTTCTCTAAAACTGCTATGATTGGTATCGCGGTTGCTTTGATACTTGGTTTAGTACTTGCAGGAGTTATCCTAACCGGCGGTGATGCTCAGCAGGATTGCCCGCCCGGAACCACTTGGTCCGCTGATCACGGTCACTGCCACTGATCAACTCTTTATGGAAAGGATCTGATTTACAACTCGTAATGCACTCTCAACTGCCCCATCCATATAACCCGGCGATATATTTGAAGTCTCCGCACCTGCGATAAATAACCGGCCGCCCCAATAAGGTTGCCGAAACAGTTTATCACCGTTATGCTGGTGTGGGAATACGGTCTCCCCATACTCTGTGAAAGTGAAAGGCTCATTCCGCCAAAGAGTCTCAGAATAGGATATATATCGATCAGCACGCTCTCCATAGTATCTTCGCAGCTGATTGACCACTACCTCTTCCCTTTCGTTTCGGTCTGTAGCGTGATAAGCCCCGTTTAAAAAACCCTTCAATGCGAATCTCTTACGGGCGTGGTCCGAGTGATCATACATCTCATTTACAGGACCTACGTTACTCATAATTGTACCGCTCAGTTTCTCATTCTCCCAAAACGGCTCACGGTAAGTCAGGGCTACTTTGATCGAATCTCCCATCCAGGTGTGGGTTTTTGAGCTGATTTGAACCAGGTCGTCCGGAAGCCCGGGCTCAAATGAGATGCTATTAATCATTAAGATTGGTGGAAGCGTGACAATCGTAAAATCAGTCTGAAGTACCTCTTGATCGGTTTCAATCCTTAATCCGTCCCTTGTCTGAATAGATCTTACGGTTTGATTCAGTCGGATATCGGTCGTTTGGAGTTTCTCTGCAAGAGTGTTTATTAACTGATCAGAACCACCTTTGATCCTCCATGTTGGAGTATTACCGGACGGAAGTTCCACTAACTGAGGAGGAGCTGTAGAGATATACTCATAAAACGCAGAGTTCCCCATCTGCTGGTCAATTCTTTCCAGATTCAGTTCATCTAAAAGATCAATAAGATATTTATGCTGCGGACCAAGCCAGGTTGCCCCCATCTCCAAAGGAGCTTCACCGTCTTTTCTGATTGTATGAATTCGACCTCCTAAACGATCTCTTGCTTCTAAAAGAACCGGGCTGAAGCCACTCTTTTCAAGCAGAAAGGCTGTTGTTAAGCCGGCTAAACCGCCTCCGATGATAGCTACGTCTGATTTCATAAAAACATTGAGCTTGTAGAATAGAATGTAAATGCTGAAGTACAGTAAAAACTCAAATTCTACTTAATCAGTTTCAAAACTTATTTATGGCAGCGGGAATCGAATATCTACGATTCAGATTTATCCTCACTGTGATCTTCGTTTGAAACCTTTTCTTTCAGATTGCTGATTTTCTGTGCCAGCACACTTTTCTCATCCCGTTTACCGTCAGGCACGCGGCCAATCAAATAGCCGTATGGTTTCAGTGAATCAATTTCATCAAATACAACTTTCAGCATAGCCCCGAGCGGTATAAAGAGAATCATACCTGCTAAACCCCAGATTTGAGCACCCAAAAACAGCAGCAGCAGTGCAATGAGAGCGTTCATACTCACTTGGCTGCCTACAATAACCGGTGTGAACAGATTGCTTTCAAACAGTTGAATGATATAAAACCCGGCCAAAATAACAATTGGATAGATCAGGGAGTCCATCGTTAAGAGAGCATAAAGTATCGGCAGAACAGATCCGAAAATCGGCCCCAAAAATGGGATGATATTCAGCATGGCAGCAAATACACCGAAGAATACGGCATGATTCACTCCGATCACCAGCAGCATGATACTGTTCAGAAAAGAAAGTATCACAATAACAATCAGTACCCCGGTGATGTAACGCTGAACCACCACCTGAATGTTGGTCATTATAGTTTGAACTTTTGCAGCGTGCATCTCACTTTTTCGACCAAACAACTTCAACAGAAATGACTTCAGAAATTCACGAAAAACTATAAACATGAACATAAAAACCGGGACCAGAAAAACAGTCGTAACCACAGACGCCGCTCCGGCAATACCCCTGCCGAGAGTGCCGGAGTTTTCACGAATAAATTCTATGAATAGCTCCTCTATCTCTTCAAATTGAACAAAACCCTCAAAATCAAACCATGTCATCAGAAATTCTTCCAGCCCTGTAAGAAGCTCTTCAGATCTCTCCTTAATCAGATCAACGTCATCCACAAAAGCCGTTAACTGGGTATAGAAGAAGTAGCCCAGGCCAACCAGTACGGATAACCCGATCACCAAAGCGAGCAGTGCAGCTAAAATTCGTGGAACCTTATACTTTTCAAACCACGATGCAAGCGGTGCAAGCAGGATTGAGAGCAGTGCAGCAAAAAGGATTGGCAGCAGAATCGATTTTGCAACTATCATCACATAGACTGTCAAAATCAATCCCAGCAAAATTGTGGTGTATTTTACATACCACCGATTTTCCAAACTCATATCTCTTTTATACTGTTCGATTTAGGGTTATTGGCTTCATGAAAATATCTGATTAGAGCGGAACATCATAACACAAAATGTAAATTGAAGTTTCTCTTTTCCTGATACACCGAACTTAAGACCTGCTTAATATGATTTCTAAAGTAAATTTTAGATCATTGAACAGATTTTTAAACCAATGCTGCATGTATAATGACTGAACTAAAACGTGACATCCGTACTCCCGGGGCAATTTTAATGGGACTCGGGTCTATTGTAGGAACCGGGATTTTTGTTAGTATTGCCATTGCTACTCAAATTTCAGGCAACGGAGTGTTCATCGCTATCATCGTGGCCGCAACACTGGCAACCCTTAACGGATTAAGCAGTGCCCAGCTTGCCGCGGCACATCCCGTTAGTGGCGGAACATACGAATACGGTTATCGTTTTCTCGGAAGCTATTTCGGATTTACGGCCGGCTGGATGTTTCTGATTGCCAAATCGGCCTCTGCAGCAACTGCTGTGTTGGGTTGCGCAAGTTATCTGTTCTACCTTTTCGAAATTCATGCCTCCACATCTACATTGGTCATATCCGGAGTTGCAATTTTACTGGTCATGACGGTCCTGGTTTCGGGTGGAATAAGCCGCAGTAACAGTGCCAATAAAGTGATTGTTTCGATTACACTGGCAGGATTAACTGCTTTGATCATTACCGGGTTGTTTGTAAAAGGAGTTCCAACGGATCCGATCCTGAATATGTTTGAAGGAAGCGATACCTCCTCTATTCTTTTTGCTTCCGCTCTGATGTTCGTGGCCTACACCGGCTATGGCCGTATCGCTACGCTGGGCGAAGAGGTTGCTGAACCTCGTAAAACCATCCCAAAATCGATCATACTGGCGATGGCAGTGATTGTCGTACTTTATCTCACCGTTACTATAACAGCCCTGAATATTATGGGAGCGGAGGCATTTGGTAATACGGTTAAGGGAGAAGCGGCTCCACTCATGAAAGTTGCACAGGCACTTTCTCTGCCGTACATAGGACCGGTGATCAGTATTGCAGCTGTAACGGCTATGCTCGGAGTACTACTTAATTTACTGCTCGGTTTGTCCAGGGTGATGTTGAGTATGGGGCGCCGGAAAGACCTTCCCGGTATATTAGCTCGTATCAATCCGAAAACTCAAAGTCCTGTACCGGCTGTTCTGGCCACAGGTGTTGTTATCGGCCTGTTGGTACTCAGCGGAGATGTGGTGTTTACATGGTCTTTCAGTGCGTTCACGGTTCTCATCTACTACTCCATTACCAATTTATCCGCCTTTATGATGCCCGCCGAACTGAGACTCTATCCCAGATGGATTCCCGCCCTGGGCCTGTTCGGATGCCTCTTTCTGGCCTACTGGATTGAGCTGACAATTATGTTGCTCGGTTTGGTTATGATTGGAATTGGATTGATCTGGCATCGGGTAGCAAAATTTTCTGTGGGTTGATGGTGTCCGATAAAATAGTTTGTGAATATCGCCTCAACAGTGCTCCTCATTTATAAAACACACCCTCTGTTCGGCGAAGATAATTAAGCATGTTTATTTCCCGGGTTGAAACCCCGAGCTACAAACAGGCCACTCCTACGGAGTTTAACTTACAATCATACTTGATCGATTGGCTCAACCTTATTTCACCTGTTCAAACTGAAAATTACTTATCCTCATGATCAAACTGCGGCTGAAGATTCCAAAAAGCTCTGAAAGAGCGGCCAGATCATAGCCCCGGGCAACGCCCGGGGATTTCGAGCGCATCACAATCCCCGCCGAACAAAGAGAGCAGATCGAAGATAATAGCAGAGTAGAGGCGATGAATCTCTGAATATTATTGATGGTTTAAAATGAGGTTTTGCTATTCCGCCTCTATCTAAACCTACATTTTAAACAATCTCTCTGTTCGGAGGGGATTTTGGGTTTCTTTGGGATTTCCACCCATATTTTGTCCCTACAGGACAAACCTCTTTAATAACTTAAAAGTTGAACAAACGAAATTCCAAAACCCGAAATACAATTTTGGGGTCATTTAATCTTGCACTGGGATAACTCTGGTGTTTTGCTTTATAATAGCTCTGAAAGAGCGGCCAGATCATAGCCCCGGGCAACGTCCGGGGTATTCGAGTGCACCGCACTCCCCGCCGAACAGAGAGCTTTCCATGAAATACAGAATAAAAATGAGGCGGAACAACACTGTGTGCATTCCAAATACCATCTATTCTTTTATTTCCCAAACACACAGAGATCAATTTCCAAGTCCAAGGTTTTTATTATCTTCATCAAAAAATTGGATTGAATAAACTACCATACATCATGAACGTCACATCATACGCAAAAGGGAATTGGGTTGAACAAGGAGAAGAAACAGAACTTATCAGCGCCGTTAATGGGAAAAAAGTCGCCACACTAGTTGAATCAGATCTCGACTACAAAGAAATGTGCGAATATGCACGGACCGTAGGTGGACCAAAACTTCGGGAGATGACCATCCATCAGCGGGCATTTAAGATCAAGTTTCTTGGTCAGTACCTGATGAAACATAAGGAGGAGTTTTACGAGCTCTCCACTCACACCGGTGCTACCCGCCGCGATTCCTGGATTGATATTGAAGGTGGAATCGGGTCGATTTTCACCCTCTCCAGCAAAGCTCGAATTGAACTTTCTGACCTTCCTTTTCATGTGGAAGGCGGTGTTGAACGACTTTCAAGAGGCGGAACATTTATCGGCCAGCATATTTGTGTACCCAAGCGTGGTGTTGCCGTTCACATCAACGCATTCAATTTTCCGGTCTGGGGAATGCTCGAAAAATTTGCACCCGCATTCATCGCCGGTGTGCCATCCATTATCAAGCCATCCCCAATGGGCTCCTATCTGGCTCATGCAGTATTTAAAAAAATGATTGACTCCGGTCTTCTTCCTGAAGGTTCTGTTCAGTTTATCGCTGCTGATGTGCCGGGCGATCTGCTTGATCACCTCAACAGTCAGGACTCCGTTTCATTCACCGGCTCTGCATTTACCGGCCAGAAATTGAAAAGCCACAAAAATATCATTCAGAATAACATTCCGTTTAATCTTGAGGCTGACTCTCTTAACTGCTCTATTCTCGGTCCCGATGTGACTCCAGACATGGATGAATTTCATCTTTTTGTAAAAGAGGTGGCCAATGAAATGACGGTGAAAACCGGACAAAAATGTACTGCCATCCGCAGAACCATCATCCCGAAAGATCTGGTGGATGATGTGACAACTGCACTCAAAAAAAGATTGGAGAAAACAACCATCGGAGATCCCGCATCAGAGGATACGCGAATGGGACCACTTGCCAGTTCTGAACAGGCTGTACGATTTGGCGAACAGCTCCAAAAACTAATTGATGTAACTGATACCGTCTACACAAGCGGAGGAAACGAAAAAGATGCGTTTACTTCACCTAAAGTTCTGCTCTGCAAAACACCGGTTACCGTTGATGAGGTCCATACCGTTGAGGCGTTCGGGCCGGTCACTACCCTTCTGCCCTACGAAAATATTGATGAGGCTATTACGATTGCCAATAAAGCGGACGGATCATTGGTCGGTTCTCTTTTTACCAATGATGATGATGTTGCCCGTGTCATCACATTAGGCTGTGCTCCATACCACG
>SL_7KL_010_BRINEDRAFT_10000923_pt1 | contig 14050 bp, 12 predicted proteins | sample SodLak_010_BRINE_FD_10663 | JGI IMG/M metagenome (IMG submission 10663)
AGTCGATCGCCCGTTGCCGCAATCATCACTGGATCAACAACGATCGGCCCATCAAACGTCGTCACAGCCTCAGTCACCGTCTCTACAACCGCAGTCGTTGCGAGCATACCCGTTTTGATTGCACCGACTGGAAAGTCACGTGTTACAGCCTCATACTGCGCGGTGATTTCTTCCGTGGGAAGTACGTGGGAACTATGAACTCCATTGGTATTCTGTGCCGTAACTGCTGTCAGGACGGATGTCCCAAAGACGCCATGTGCCTCCATCGTTTTGAGATCCGCTTGAATCCCTGCACCACCGCCTGAGTCACTCCCTGCGATCGTTAGTGCAACCGGTGGTGTCACTGGCTTGTATGATTTCATTACTGTGTGGTACAGGTCGGTATTACAAAGCAGTGGTGGGTTCGACGTCTGTGTTGTTTGGTCTCAAAACCGCCGTGCGTTCTTGTATCGTGACCACCAACGGTTGGTATGAGCGACACAGACACTGATTTTGCGACCGTGACCGTGTACTCCGATTACGTTTGTCCGTTCTGTTATCTGGGACGCAAGTCACTCGAACAGTATCAAAATACCCGCACCGATCCAGTGAAAATTGACTGGCATCCGTTCGACTTGCGAAGCGAAAAACGAACCCCGGATGGAACAATCGATCACTCAGTTGATGATGGAAAAGATGACGCCTACTTCGAGCAGGCCAAAGAAAACGTTCGGCGGCTTGCAGACAAATACGACGTTGAAATGACGGTTGAGATCGCGCGAGAGGTTGATTCGCTTCCTGCACAGCTTGTTTCATATGCTGTAAAAAACGAGTATCCGTATGAGACCTGGCTCGCGTTTGATGAAGCGATTTTTGCTGCCCTCTGGAAGGGAGGGAAAGATATTGGTGACCGCTCAGTTCTGGAAACAGTTGCTAAAGATGTTGGTCTCGACTCAACAGTCGTAGATNANTCGCTTTCGGATGATACGCTTCGAGAGACAGTCACCGAACAGTTTGTGCGCGCAAACCAACATGGCGTCTCNGGNGTCCCAACGTTTGCGTATGATGGTTACGCTGCTCGGGGCGCAGTGCCTCCTGAGCATCTTCAGCGTCTTATTGAGGGCGTGTAACCGCCGTTGATAACCGCTCGATGAGTATCTCACAACCACAGTACTGTTATACATTCGGGAAACTAACATACAAGAACGGACCTAATGACAGACAGATCCCACCCCTCCACAGTTAGCCGCCGATCGCTCCTTACATCAGGTGTAGCGATTGGTATGGCTGCAACTGCGGGATGTGTTCGCGAAGCCAGAAATATCGCAGGCCGTGATAGACGAGAACAGTTAACACTCGAAATTAAAACGCCACCATCAGACAACGATCCGTTCGCACTTCGAATTGCAAATCACGTTGCAGAACATCTGGAAGCGATTGGCATCCATGCACAAATAACCCCGCTTGAAATTGAAGAGCTCTACCGCCAAGTGCTTATTAATCATAACTTCGACCTCTACGTCTCCCAATTCTCGCATCCCCCAATTGCGGATCCTGATGTGTTATTCCCGCTTACCCACTCCTCATTTGACTCTGAGCCGGGATGGCAGAATCCGTTTGGATATACTGATCTCAACTGTGATGACCTGTTAGTTTCACAGCGGACAACCACTGGCGCTGACCGACTTGAGAGCGTTATGGAACTACAACAGTATCTCTCCCGGACGCAACCGTTTGTTCCAATTGCGTTCCCAGATACGCTCACTGCGGTTCGAAATACCCGGTTTACCGGGTGGAGACAGACGGGCCCAACTGATCCGATGAGCCTGTTGCTACTCTCTTCAACGGATGATCACGATGGCGAGTCACGAGTCCGATTAGTAATTACCGATGCTCGGATCACGGTGAACCGCAACCCGATCGCAGCAGAGTTCAGACAACACGGATTGGTTTCTGGACTACTGTATGACTCACTTGTTCGATATGACCGCAGCGATCAGATCCCCTGGCTTGCGGAATCAATTACGTGGAATGAGGATGACGAACAAACAAGTGCAACAGTAACGCTTCGGGAGAACCTCACCTGGCACGATGACACCGATCTTACTGCCGCAGACGTTGCATTCACCTATGAATTCTATGCGGACACCTCACTTGGACGGACTGAAAATCCGCTTCCAACCGCGAGGTACAGAGGCAGATCGTCGCTCGTTACAGACGTTCATGTTACTGGACAGCGAACTGTCCTCATTGAATTTTCCGACGCGGTACAGGAGGTCGCAGAGACTGCACTAACGCTGCCAATCCTTCCCGAGCACATTTGGAGTGAGAAGACAGGAGGTGCGACAATCGCAGGAATTGAAGTTGATACTGAAACAACGGAGGCGCTTGTCTGGAACAATCCAGAGCCAGTTGGAAGCGGTCCTTTTGAGTTCGTCTCCGCTAACGACGGTGTTGAACTTATTATTGCTCGCAACCCAAATCATTTCCTTCAAGATGTGTCGGAATCAGATCCCGCTATGCCAGACCGGTTTGTGGGTGCACCGCGGTACGAAGAGCTCTCTATCGAGCCGATTGCCTCGGACAATAGCGCACTGGAGATGATTGCAACAGATGATGCGGATGCAACTCTCTCAAACGTCAGTCCTGATCTTGTTCCGCGGATTGGTCGAGAGTCTGATGTCCGGCTTATAACGAGTCGATCGCGATCATTCTACCATCTTGGGTTTAATACCCGTGTTGCACCGCTTGGAAACCCACATTTTAGACGCGCAGTTGCCCGTGTCATCGATAAAGCAGGACTGGTTGAAGATGCATTTTCAAACTACGCGGTCCCGATTGCGAGCATTCTTGCTGACACAGAGTGGCTCGATCCAGCATTGTCTTGGGAGGGGGAAGATCCAACACTACCGTTCTTTGCGACTGATGAGGGTGAACTTGATGCAGATGCCGCACGAGAGATGCTTCGGNCAGAGGGATTCCAATACAATGATGAGGGAGAACTCACAACTGTGGGGCGATAATGGCGCTACTTCGAGTTATCTTTGATATTGCCGTTGTGGTTGTCGTTCTTTGTCTAATCGGATCGGTGACGCTGATTGGTCCGGTTCGACTTCGTGAGCTTCAGCTTGAACTCCGGGACCGTGCACGTGAAGCAGCACCATCGATCGGAATCCTCCTCTGTGTACTCATTTTAAATGCTCTTGTCCGCGATGCAACGCAAGAGCTCTCGTGGGTTGTTGGCTGGAATATTACGCCACTGATTCGAGATATTGAGGGTGGGTTTGTGATCCTTATCCAATCATTCGCAACACCGCCGTTGACGACCTACTTTTCGTATGTCTATGTATTTGGATACGTGTTTTTGCTCGTGTTCCCGTTTATTGCGTACGCTGCGCTGTCCGATCAAGACCACTTTAAATCACTCATCATTGCCTACACACTAAACTACGGACTTGGACTGATCTGTTATATCATTTTCATCGCATATGGCCCACGTAACTCCCTCGGTGGGCAAGTTGATTCGCTCTTATATACGACATACCCACAGTTTCAGTTCCTCACAAGTACTGTCAACGTGAATACAAATGTATTTCCATCACTACACACTTCTCTTTCGGTTACGGTTGCACTCTTAGCATTCTACAGCCGTCGTGACTACCCAATCTGGTTTTTGATTTCGATCCTTCTTGCTAGCAGCGTTGTTATCTCTACCATGTATCTTGGTATCCACTGGTTGGTAGATGTTATTGCCGGAATTCTCCTTGCAGTTGTCTCTGTCGAACTCGGTCGTCGTTACGTAAAATACGGTTCATTCAGAGACAGTTCATCGGCGTCTCAGTTATCATGGCCGTGGTCATGACCATGGCCGTGTCCATGAGATGCGTTTGCCTCCGCTGCAAACGGTCCAAAGTCATCAACAGGCATTACTGAGTAATCTACGGTAAGCGTATCTTTTGTCGCCCGAATCTTGCCGACGAACGTCGAAATATCTGTGAGCTGACCTTCAAGAACGAATAGCTCCATGCAGTAATGGTTTCCAACGTGGCTGTGGAAATTAGACGCAACAAGATCTTCGTGCTCATGTCGAAGACGGATCATCCGCTCTTCAACACTTGTTGTCTCGTAATTGAACAACACGGTAACGATCGCAATCAACTCTCGATCTTCAAGCCGCTTGTCCTCGAACTCGCCGAGCAGGTTTCGTGCTGCTTCCCGCACAACCTCACTTCGACCAGTATAGCCGTGCTCGTCTGCAAATCCGTCAATTCGCTCAAGCAGTTCTTCTGGCATTGAGACACTAACAACGGTCATATATTAACGTAACACTGGCTAAGTATTAGGGTTTAGTATTTTTGCCCTCTCTTACGGCAATGGGTTCATATATTATGCCTATTGCTCTCGGTTTCTCTTGATCGATCCCCATGCAGTGTCTCCACTCCCACCGCTTGTTTTGTACACTCCTCGGGCGTCCGCTACTGCGATCCCGTCCGCGTCCGAAATATGGATCTCGACGACCGAAACAGTCCCTCCGTTTCGGACCACCGTCGCCTCTGCAACGAGCGCAGTCTGTGCTGGTGTTAAATAATCAATTCGCATATCGATCGTTGGCGTTGGTTGCCCACACACCGACAGAACCGCAGCCCCACCAACAGTATCTGCAAGTGCATATGTGACACCGCCGTGAGCGATCGTTCGATGCGGAACTGATGAGTGTCGGGGTTCAAGTTTGAGCTGTCCAGTAGCACGTCCATCAGCTGCAGCGGTAATTTCAATGCCAATATCCGACACAAATGGCATCTCGTTCATCAGTGTGACCAACTCATCCATATCCCCACCATTGCACAAACTGAATAAAAACGTATGTGAACGAGCAGATGAGACATTACTGTTTCACTGTTCGCTGGTGATATTCACGCGACAGCCATCTTGATAAGTAATATGATCGATCGAGTCGATCGGATCATCACCACAGACGGGACAGTCAGGATCTTTTTGATATGGGACTGTCTCGAATGTCATGTCCATCGCATCATAGAACAGCAGTCTTCCTTCAAGCGGCTCTCCAGCTCCAAGCAGCAGTTTAAATGCCTCCGTTGCTTGGATACAGCCTACGGTTCCGGGCAGGACACCGAGTACGCCGGTTGTTGCACAGTCGGGGACTGATCCCGGCTCCGGTGCTTCGCGGAACAAGCATCGATAACACGGCCCATCGGGAACAAGCGTTGTTATCTGGCCTTCAAATTTGTAGATCGCTCCGTGAGCAATTGGAATTCCTGCTAGTCGTGCTGCATCATTCACCAGATACCGTGTTGGGAAGTTATCTGATGCATCAACAATAACGTCATACCCATCAATCAACTCTTCAACATTCTCGGGGGTGACACGCGTTTCGTACGTTTCAACAGTCACATCGGGGTTGAGCCTGTTGACAAACTGTTTTGCACTGTCAGCTTTTGGGACACCGACGTTTTCCTCTGTGTGAATTACCTGCCGTTGGAGGTTCGATCGTTCAACAATATCATCATCTGCGACGCCGATCGTTCCAACACCGGCTGCCGCGAGATACTCAATAACGGGGGCACCGAGCCCGCCTGCTCCAATTACGAGCACCGATCCATCAAGCAGCCGTGCTTGTCCCTCGGGTCCGATCTCATCCATAATGATGTGTCGGGAGTACCGATCGAGCTGCGTTGCATCGAGTGAGAGTGACATATGCTAAGATTCCACCGCGAAGTGAATAAGCGTTCGCGGCTGCAGTTACAATCGAGTAACTGTGATTACGAGCCCGATCGTCCCAACAGCTGCGAGCAGTAAGAAACTCTCCGCAAAGTAGCCGCTGTCCCCAAGTGCACCAATAATGAGCGGGCTCGTTGCCCCGATAAGCATCCAGCCTGCTTTCACTGTCCCAAGTCCGGTTCCTTTCATATCCGCAGGGAGCTCATCTGCAATGTACGTCTGTGTTACCACCGCGCACCCACTGAGGATGCTCAACACAACCGTCACAGCAACTAACAAAAAGAGCCCATCAACAAACGGTAACAGCCAGAGCCCGATCGCACTCACGCCCAAAATGCCGATTAGTGTTGGCCGTGATCCAATTCGGTCCATCATCGCCCCGGCGAGCGGCTGAATAAGAAACGACATGGCAAAAAAGAGCCCAAACAATGTCGCGGCACTCGTTGGTGAAACCCCTTTCACATCAATAAGATACGTTGGATAGAACCCGGTAAAGCCCTGAAACATGAACGAGAAACAGATCTGAATCAGGACTACTGTCGGAATGACGCCATGAGAGATCCCCTCCCAAATGCGTGCGATCGTTCTGCTTGACAGTTCTTCAACTGCACGTGCTCCGGTTGACGTTCGGGCTGGCACCGTTCGCCAGAGTGCGATCGCGACGAGCAAGAAAAACGGTGCAAACAACAAGAAACTGTATCGCCACGTGAGATACGTTGCAATGGCCGTCGCAACGATCGGTAGCACAACGTTGCCTGCGCTGCCTGCCGCCATTGTGATGCCAACCGCAGAACCGGCTCTATGCTCGTAAATGTCGGTGAATACCGTGAACCGCATTGGCCCAAACAGCGCCGTCGCAAGTCCAAATGTGATCGTTGCGGCGAACAGCATCCACACGTTAACCGCAGTTGCAACAGCAAGGACTGTCGCTGCGGCAAGAATAGAGCTGATGACAAGAATTCGCCCTTCACCGAATCGGTCGCCGACAACTCCCCCCGGAATATGGCCGATCGCGTACGCGCCCCAAAGCACGGTGAGAAGGAAGCCAGTTGTCCCAAGTGTTAGTTCAAATTCGGTTCGAAAGAACGGCGCAATTGCAGGATACACAAGTCGCACACCGATCGAAAGAAACCAGCCAAGACTGATCGAAACAAGTATCCATCCATTTCCATCTCTCCAGAGTTCGTGAACACTCTTTTTGAGGCGATTTGTAGCCTGTTGTGCCCGGGTACTCACGGTATCTGATTACATCTGATTGCTGTAACGCAATTAGCTTGTGGAATTTACAACGGTTGCTTGTGCTATTCGGTCATCGCGCGTGAACTGTGTTGTCTGGTACTGAGAGAGCAGCGATGCGAGTTGGTCTGCTTGTCCAGAGAGCTGTGTTGTTGCATCTGCAACCGTTGTGAGCGATGCAGTCTGCTCTTCTGCCGCTGCTGCTGCCGATCCCGCATCGTTCGCTGTTGACTGACTAATGTCTGACACTTCCTCGACGAGCGCTGCAACATCCTCTGCAGAGACGGCTTGTTGGCTTGTTGCATCGCTAATTTCGTGGACGCTCTCGTTCACCGCTGTCACAACCGTTTCGAGCTCATCAAACCGCTCAAGCGACTGTTCAACGTCGTCGATCCGTGCCTGAACTCGATCTCTTGCGGTTCGAACATCAGTGACCGTTTCATCAGACTGCGTTTGGATTGCGTCTAGTCGGTCGCCAATCTCCGCTGCTGATTCCTTTGTCTCCTCTGCGAGCGACTTGACCTCATCAGCAACGACCGCAAATCCACTGCCATCGCCATCGACACGGGCTGCTTCGATCGACGCATTCAGCGCAAGCAGGTTCGTTTCGTTTGCGATCTCTTCGATCACGGTTACAATCTCATCTACCGCATCGATTCTGCTGACAAGAGCCTCAACCGCATCAGCAGTGTTCTCAATCTCTGATTCGATCGTTGAAAGCTCCGAAATGGTCTCTGTGGCTTCTTTTTGTCCCCCTTTTGCAACAGTAGCCGCCTCGGTCGCGGTCCGAGTTGCTTCTTCGGCCGATGCTGCAATCTCTTCGACAGTCGCAGAGAGCGTGCTCATCTCGGTCGTGATTGTAGAGAGCCGTTCTCGTTGCGCGTCTGCACCTGCTGCGATATCATCCGTTGCGCCGGCAATCTCCGTACCCGCGTGGTTGAGTTCCTGTGCGCTCGATTCAACAGTACTTGTTGAGTCTGCAACCCCATCAGCAACCGTTGCTGCTTCCCCGATCGACTCGCTCAGCCGCTCAAGCAGCTGGTTATACTGCTGTATCACCGCCGCATATTCGCCCGTGTCATCGACAACGTCCGGATCGATCGTCGCAGTCAGGTCGCCATCGGCTGCGGCCTCAGTCGAGCGTTCAAACGCACCAATAAGCTGTTGTAGCTCCTTCGATCGAGCTTCCAGCGCTGCAGTGTGTGATTTGAGATTAGTTGCCATTCGATCGATCGACGCACCAAATGGCCCTGGAACCGGCTCATCGAGCGCTGGATCATCAAACGACTGTGCTGCGAGCGCATCCGCCTTTCGTGAAACGGTTGTCAGGTACGACTGNAGGCCGTTGAACGATCGGATCAGATCACCGACCTCGTCCTGTTGCGCGGTCTCAAGCTGTGTTGTCTGAACATTCCCACGGGCAATTGTTTCTGCAGCTTGTTCGATCCGATATAATGGGTCTGTGAGGTCACGTCTAACGATGAGTATCGTATTGAGAAACGCAATCACTGCCCCACTAAAGAGGCCAATCTGGGCAGCGACCAGTATTCCCCCCGACAGCACAAACGGAAGTACAAAGATACCGATGGAGATCGTAAACTGGATTCCAACTGCAACCAAGATCTTCCGTTCGATCGATTCGGTAATTCCCAGCCACTCCATGGTCTGCCACAGAACAGCCTCATACTGACTCACAACGCTCATAGCTGTACTGTTACCAGACATGCTCTAAATCCTGTATGTAGATTCCCATCCCCCGATAATACGGTTCACAAAGACTGCGCTGTCGCTCAAACAGGCGAAAAATAGAAAACTGTGGTGTTGAATCGAACTGAACTGAACTGGACTGAACCGTCGCAGCGGCCGTTATTTGCCGCGTCCGCGGTTTGCGTTAATGCTTGGACGGACGTGCTCGGTTCCTTTCCCTTTCTTTGTGAGTCCGCGTCCCTTCTTGCCTTTATTGGTCAGGCCACGGAATGCACGGCGGTTGTGTTGGTTCTCACAGATCCAGCTGAGATCGTCGTCGTTCTGGATCGCTGGATGGTTTGGATCGACGAGAATGATTTCGTGCCATTTCTGCGATCCGTCTTCACCGACCCAGTAGGAGTTCAGCACACGCAGGTTTGGATATTTGCGTGCCGCGCGCTCCTCTGCGATTCGTGGAATCGACTTTCGTCGTCCGATTCGGTTGACACCCTGTCGTTTCGATCGGCGGCCTGCTTTGTGTCGCTGTTTCCGAGCGCCACCTTTTCGAACTGCAACACGAACGACAACAACGCCTTGTTTGGCTTTGTAGCCGAGTTCGCGTGCTTTGTCAAGTCGAGTTGGGCGATCGATCCGCTCGATCGCGCCCTGCTTTCTCCAGTCCTGCTTTCGCTGCCACTGGAGTTCAGCGAGTTTGCCGTCTTTCGGGTTTTTCCAGGCCTCTTTGATGTGTGAGTAGAAGCTTCGTGCCATATGTATCACCACGGGCGCTTGCGATTCAGCGGATATACCGCCACATTTCGTCCCGAACGGTGTTCGGGTGCCCGCTGGGAGCCCGTCTGCCAGCGAGTTATGTGTTCTACCCGTGTGGGTACATTAAGGGCTTCGGAACACCCCTTCTGTGGGTATGTCTCTCAGTCGCTTGCGAAAAAATAGGCGATCGCCGAGTTTTTGCTATCCTTCCATGCCGCCGAAGGACAGCCCCTGTTCAATATACCGTTGTGCAAACAGGTAGATGAACATGATCGGCGCCGCGAATGTCAATGCAAATGCAGAGAATCGTGCCCATGGCGTGGAGTACTCACCGACGATGGCGAACAGTCCAACAGGGAGCGTGTAGTTCTCGGGCTGCAACACTGTTTGGGCAACAATGAACTCCGTCCATCCTGCAAGGAAGACGAAAATAAAGATCGCAGCCATCCCTGCTTTTGAAAGCGGGAGAATGATTTCGTATGCGATCCGCCATGGCGGCGCACCATCAATGATCGCAGCCTCCTCGTACGACGCCGGAATCGAGTCCATGAACGTCTTCAGAAGCCACGTATTGAATGGTACTGCCAATGCAGCGTAGTAGGCGGCAAGCGCAAGTTTGTCATTCGTGAGCCCAAATTCAACAAAGAGTGCATACAGTGCAATAAGCACTGCAATTCCAAGGCCACCACCGACCTGTGTAAACAGGATGTAGCCGTAGAGAATCTTCTTTTGCATAATGAACTCACGACGGGAGAATGCATACGCTGCCGGTACAACAACAGCCATGCCTAACAAGACAGTTGGAACTGCGACAGTGAAGCTATTCCACGCGTACAAGGTGAAGTTTGATGGATTCTCAACACCGTAGTTTGCCGCCTCGAACAGGACCAGCTCAGACGTGACAATGTCCATGCCGAGCGGGCCAAGCGAGATACGGAGACTTGGAATGACAACATCACCAATCACCCAGACAAACGCGGATAAGTCCATCCCCATCCACCAGTCGCCTTGGAAGATCAAGAACGGATTAAATCCGTCCGGGAGCAGTTGGAAGCCGCCAGCGGAGACAAGCGAGCCCTCACCACCGGAGAGCGCCGTAATAAGAATCCAGTACATCGGCAACAGGAGCAACGACACCATCGCAAGTGCGCCTGCGGTTGCAAACAACGGTGCAACAAGCGTCCCTAACCCGATTTTCCCTTTTCGGTACTGTCTGAGTTGATACCGGGAGCCACGATACAACCTCGCAGGTGCACGTAGCACCTCCAGCGTATCGTCTCTGATCTGTGCAACGATCGCTTTGAGCATATTCATGTTTCGTGTGCCCCCTCTGCGAGTTTGCCTTTGGTCACCGCGACAACCATGAAGATTGCAATAAAGAAGATTGCAGTCAACATGATTGCCGCACCCTCTCCGTATGCACGGCCGGAGAACGCCTCACGGTAGCCAAAGAGGATGATGAGTTCGTTCGATCGAGCAGGCCCACCCCGGTTGAAAATAAACGGAATAAGGAACTGCTGGAAGGACGCCGCCGCAGTCAAGATCGCCGCGAACATGACTGGCCGCTTGATCGATGGAAGTGTCACGTGCCAAAAGCGTGCGAGGAATCCTGCACCATCAACTTTCGCTGCATCATGAAGCTCATCGGAGACGTTCTGCAGTGCACTTACCGTAATGATCACCATGAACGGGTATGCAAGCCACATCTCGGTGATATTGTACGACAGGAACGCAAGCCATCGGTTACTAAGCCATGCCACCTGATCGAAGCCAAGACTCGTGAGAGCTTGGTTGGCAAGCCCGAACCGTGCTGACGAAAAGACGTTACGCCAGACCGTGATCGAAAAGATCGCCGGCAGGCCAAGTGGAATAATTACAAGCGCGCGCATGAACCGCTTTCCACGAACCAGACTGTGTGTTAACACAACAGCAACAGTGAGTCCGAGTAGGACTTTGAGCGTAACACTCGTCAGAACGAAGAGCCAGGTCACGCCGATTGAATTCCAAAACAGTGGATCTGCAAGCAGCGTNGTGTAGTTTTCTAATCCAACAAAGTTTGCAGTCCCAAACAATGAGCCCCACAAGCCGGGAGCATCTTGAAATACGGTGGAAAGCTCGGCGTCAGTAAAGGACATCATGATGAGGTATCCCATCGGGATGAACATGAACGCCGAAAAGAAGAACAACCCCGGTGCAACAAGCAAGAATGCAACGTTGTCCGAGTATTTATCCGGGAGTTTTGACTCAAACTCCCGCACGCGCTGTGCAACGGTTGAGGTAGACATTATTCGTAATTAGTCCCAGTTTGACTCAATCCGCTCTTCTGCCTCTGCCATTGCATCTTCGAGGCTCTGATCACCTGTGTAGGCGTTCAAGAATGCATCTTCAACCGGCTCCCACACACTGTTCATATTCGGATGTGTCGGCATCGGAATTCCAGTATCTGCGGATTCCGCGTAGCCTTGGACTGACTCGGAAAGATCGTCGCTTTCTGCTGCCTCTTGGAGCACTGGAACGAATCCTTGTGCCTCTGAGATATCTGTGACCAGCTCCGGATTTGTTGCGTACCACTCAACAAACTCTCGTGCAGCTGATGCACGCGCTTCGTCGTTGTCCATCTCTGACGCAAAGTAGAGCATCCGAATACCAGTGTACGGGGATGGTTGTGACCCGTCAACGGTTGGAAGCGTTGTCACACCGTGATCAAACTCAAGCCCACCAACGAACCATGGGCCGTTGATCGCAAATGGGGCACTCTCTTCGTTAAAGACCGCAGCCTGTGCATCGTACTCCGGATCCTGTGGCATATACGGATCAAGCTCCTCAAGAATCACACGGAAACCTTCGATCGTGTCGTCGTCTGTGAGACCAAGCGACAGGTCCTCCTCATCGAAGTAGTAGCCACCGAATGTGTGAGCAAACGCACTGTAGAAATACGGATCAAGCGGGAAGCTCAGGCCATACATTCCGTTTGCAGGATCGTGGTACTCGTCCATGATCTCCTGCATCTCTTCGAGTGTCTCCGGCGGTTCATCAACCATATCACGATTGTACACGAGGGCAACCGTTTCTGCTGCAGTTGGAACACCGTAGATATCACCGTCATACTGCACCGCTTGTGCAGCTGCTTCGGTGAACGTACCCTCAAGATCTAATTCGATGTTGTCCGTCTGTGCGGAGAGGAATCCGCTCTCTGCAAAGTCACCGACCCAATCGTGTGCCCAATTGAATACCTCTGGCCCCTCGCCAGTTGGGATTGCGCTTACAAGTCGGTCTTCAAGTTCTGCGATATCGGAGCCGTCAATTTCATAGTCACTTTCGCCACTGAAATCATCGATCGCCTCTTCGACAATCGCCAATTCGCTCTCAGAAAGTGCGTACCAAAAGCTCGCGTCACCGCCAGTTGACCCAGCAGATGAGGAGTCATCGCTGGAGCCATTCCCAGAACCGTCTCCATTCCCGTTTCCGGAGCCTCCGTTTCCGTTGCCGTTTCCTGAGTCTTCGACGCCGATACAACCTGCAACGGCTAGGGAGCCGCTACCTGCAAGAATTCCGAGTAGTGTTCTGCGATCCATTGACATGCGTGAATCTATGATGAATAATGAGTTCGTTTATTTAAAGATTGGGTTTCTGATGTAATTTGGGATGAAATATCCGTTCACAAATTTACAATTGAGGGCAAGACTTAATTATTGGCTCTTACCACAATGAATAATGGCAACAGTACGATTTGAAAATCTCAGGAAAGAGTTTGATACAGGGAAAATAGTCGCTGTTGATGATTTTTCACTCGATATCAAAGATGGTGAGTTCATCACTGTCGTTGGCCCATCCGGCTGCGGAAAGTCGACAACACTTCGTATGCTTGCGGGTCTCGAAAAGCCAACAGACGGTCATATTTATATTGGTGATGAAGACGTGACTGACCTCAGTGCGCGAAAGCGAGATGTGGCGATGGTTTTTCAAAACTACGCGCTCTACCCGCACAAAACTGTGTTCGGGAACATGGAGTTCGGACTCCGAATGAGCACAGATCTCGGCAAGGCTGCTCGCAGAGAGAAAGTCGAGTGGGCCGCAGAGATGATGGGTATCGAGATGCTGCTCGAACAGAAACCGGATGAGCTCTCCGGTGGACAGAAACAGCGCGTTGCACTCGGCCGTGCGATCGTCCGTGAACCTGATGTGTTTCTCTTTGATGAGCCGCTTTCAAATCTTGATGCAAAACTCCGAACCACGATGCGAACGGAGATTCAGCGACTCCAGGATGAACTCGACATCACTGCGGTCTACGTGACACACGATCAAGAAGAGGCAATGACAATGGGCGATCGCATGGTCATTCTCAAAGATGGCGAACTCCAGCAGGTCGGTGCCCCCAAACACGTCTATCAGCATCCAGTAAACAAGTTTGTTGGTGGGTTTGTTGGCTCTCCAAGTATGAACTTCGTCGATGTGGGTATCAACGAGCGATCGGGCACTGCCGAACTACGGAGCGATAGCGAATCATTCGTCTATGAAACCACGGCGTTCGACGTTGTCGATGGTGAACGATACACCGCAGGAATACGGCCGGAAGATATTGAAATCGTAGAGAGCGGTGGTATTGAAGCAACCGTTGATGTTGTTGAACCCGTTGGAA
>SL_7KL_010_BRINEDRAFT_10000924_pt1 | contig 14040 bp, 11 predicted proteins | sample SodLak_010_BRINE_FD_10663 | JGI IMG/M metagenome (IMG submission 10663)
CACGCGGTGTCATCCGCCATGATTGTGGCAACAGGCACTCGGTTACTGCGCCGCCACCGCTCGCCCCGGCCTAGCCTGGTCCGAACACCTTCCTTGTCCGAAAACCTTCGTTGTCCCGCGAAGGGATCACACTAGAACAGCGCCCGGGTCAGCAGGAACAGGACCACGCCGACCAGGGCGCCGACCAGCGTGCCGTTGATGCGAATGAACTGCAGGTCGCGGCCAACGGCCACCTCCAGCCGGTCGGCCAGGGTTTCACCATCCCAATCGCGGACCACGGCGGCGATGAAACCGCCGATACGGTCCCGGAACGGCAACACGATCTCGCGCAGCAGACGAATCAGTCGTTCATCAAGACGCTCCCGGGCGGCCGGATCGGCCTCCAGCGTCTCGCCGAACTGACGGATGCTCGCCACCAGAGCCTGCCGGAGCCGGCCGTCGTCGGCCTCGGCCTCCTGTAACAGGCCGCGCCGCAGATCCTGCCAGATCGATTCCAGCACCTGCTGCAGCTCCGGACTGGCCAGCATTTCATCACGAAAGGCGTCAAGACGACCGCGCAACTGCTGCGATTCCGGCAGCCGATCAATCAAGTCACCGGCCGCGCGGTCCAGTTCCCAGCGGGCCGGATGATCGCTGGCCGCGACCTCGCCCAGCCATTCCTCGACGCCCTGGATGATGGACTCGGCCAGGCGACGGTCGAAGCGCCGCGGAATCCACCAGCTGCTGCGCTCCTCCACCCGGCGATACACGGTTTCCCGGTTCTGCAGCAGCATTTCCCGGGCGATGCGCACGCTGCGATCAAACAGCCTTTGATGATGCCCCCCCTCGACCACCAGGCGCAGGACCCGCTCGGCCAGGGGCAACAGATCCAGGCGACCGAGCTGGCCATGGAAGGTTTCGGCATAGAAACCACGGACTTCGGCATCATCAAAGGCCTGCAACACGTCCGGCGCCAGCGCCAGGCAGCGGTCCGCCAGTAGCCCTGCGTTGGCCTCATCCTGCAGCCAGACCGCGAGTCGCAGCGCCGGTTCGGAATCGCGCATGCGGCCTTCCACCACCTCCGGCGCGAGGAAGTTGCGCGCGACGAAGCGGCCCAGCCCGTCACCCAGGCGTGCCTTGTTGCGCGGAAGAATGGCGGTATGCGGAATCGGCAGGCCAAGCGGCCGCCGGAACAGGGCCGTGACCGCAAACCAGTCAGCAATGCCGCCGATCAATCCCGCCTCGGCACCGGCCCGTATCAGCAGGATCCAGAAACCGGGCTGGTCCACAAAGTGGGTGGCGAAGTAGATCAGGGCAGCGAGAAACAGACAGGCGGTGGCGAACCGGCGATGACGATCCAGCACCGCCCGTTGCCATGCCTCGGTCGGCAACTCCGGCTCTTTCATCGGCAACATCCAGACATGACCGCGCCCTCGCCTACCTGGCCGGATCCGCCGGGCGGCGTTCGAGAAAAAGGGCGTGGATCAGGATCATGATCGCGCCAATGGTGATGCCGCAATCGGCGATGTTGAAGATCGGGTAATGCCAGCGATCGTAGTAGACATGGATGAAATCGATGACGTGACCGTGGACCAGGCGGTCGATCAGGTTGCCGAGGGCACCGCCAAGCAAGAGTGCCAGGGCCCAGCGCATCCAGCGCTCGCTCGCCGGCAGCCGGCGGAGCCAGATCACCAGCACGATGCTGATTACCACGGCGAAGCCGCTGAAAAGCCAACGCTGCCAGCCCGAGGCGTCTCCCAGGAAGCTGAAGGCAGCACCGGGGTTGTAGCTCAGGGTGAAATTCAGCATCGGCAGAAGCGGCACCGGCTGGTGATAACCGAGCAGCGACTCCGCCAGCAGCTTGCTACCCTGATCCAGCAGCAGCACCACCGCGGAAATGGTCAGCCAGTGGCTGGCGGCAAGGCGTCGCAATGGGGATCTAAGGCCCTTCATGACGCCGTCGACCGCCGGGTCACGCGACCCGCCGGTGCTCGCCGGTATCACCGAGGTTATCGATGCAACGTCCGCAAAGGCCCGGGTGCTCGACCGCCTGACCGACGTCCTCGCGCCGGTGCCAGCAACGGTCACACTTGGCGTGTTCCGAGCGCTGCACGGCCACGGCAACGGTTTCATCGGTGTCCAGGCGTACTTCGGTCAGCGCCTCATCGCGATCGGCCAACGGATGCAGGCGAGCCTCCGAGGTAATAAGCAGAAAACGCAGCTCGTCGTCCAGCCGCTGCAAATCAGACAGCAACCCGGGACTGCAGTACAGATCGACCTCGGCTTCCAGTGAGGCGCCAAGCTGGTCGGCATTGCGCGCCTTTTCCAGCTCGCGACTGACCGTCTCACGGACCTCGATCAACTGACTCCAGAAGGCCCGGTCGAAGGCCTCACCGGCATCCAGCGCGAACAGCCCCTGGTGCCACTCGGCGGTGAACACCGTGGACGCACGCTCGCCCGGCAGATGCTGCCAGATCTCGTCGGCGGTGAAGCTGAGGATCGGCGCCAGCCAGCGGACCAGGGCCTCGACAATGTGATACATGGCTGTCTGACAGGAGCGCCGCGCCAGGCTGTCCGCCGGCGTCGTGTACTGCCGATCCTTGATCACATCCAGATACAGGCTGCCCATGTCCACGGTGCAGAAGTTGTGCAGTCGATGATAGATGCGGTGAAACTCGTTGCGCTCGTAATGTCCGAGCACGGCTTCCTGCACCTGCCAGGCCCGGTCCACGGCCCAGCGGTCGAACGGCAGCATGTCGGCGGGCGCGATCTGGTCGCGGTCAGGGTCGAAGCCGTTGAGGTTGGCGAGCAGGAAACGCGCGGTATTGCGCATCCGGCGATAGGCATCGGCGGTGCGCTTGAGGATATCGTCGGATACCGACAATTCGCCGCTGTAGTCCGTGGCCGCCACCCACAGCCGCAGGATATCGCCACCCAGCTGGTTCATCACCTGCTGCGGCGCTACCACGTTGCCCACGGATTTGGACATCTTGCGGCCCCTGGCATCCACCGTGAAACCGTGGGTCAGCACCGCCCGATAGGGCGCCTCGCCCCGGATCGCGACACTGGTCAGCAGCGAGGACTGGAACCAGCCCCGATGCTGGTCGGAACCTTCCAGATAGAGGTCCGCCGGCACGCCGAGTGCCGGATTGTCCTCCAGTACCGTGGTATGGGTGACGCCTGAATCGAACCAGACATCAAGGATGTCGGTGATCTTGTCGTACTGCCGGGCATCCTCACCCAGCATTTCGGCGGGTTCGAGATCAAACCAGGCATCGACACCACCCTGCTCGACCCGATCCGCCACCTGTCGCATCAACCGCACGCTGTCCGGATGCGGCTCACCGCTGCGCCTGTCGACGAACAGCGCGATCGGCACGCCCCAGTTGCGCTGCCGGGAGACGCACCAGTCCGGACGATTGCGGATCATGCCCTCGATGCGGGCCCGGCCCCAGTCAGGCATCCACTGCACGCCGGCAATGGCCTGCAAGGCCTGCTCCCGGAGACCACCCTGCTCCAGATGGATGAACCATTGCGGGGTGGCGCGGAAAATGATCGGCGTCTTGTGCCGCCAGCAATGAGGATAGCTGTGCTCGTAATTCTCGTGACAGAGCAGCGCGCCGGCATCCTCCAGCAAGGCGACCAGGGTCTTGTTGGCCTTGGCAACGAACTGACCGCCAACGAAGGGCGTATCCGGCAGGAAATGCCCGGCATCGTCCACCGGGTTTTCCACCTCCAGGTCATAGCGCAGACCGACCTGATAGTCATCCTGACCGTGGCCGGGCGCCGTGTGCACCGCGCCGGTGCCGGTTTCTGTCGTGACGTGGTCACCGACGATCACCGGCACATGCCGCTCCAGGAAAGGATGCTGCAGCTTCAAGCCCTCAAGTGCCGAACCCGGCACCCGGGCCAGTTCTTCCACCGCCGTCATGCCGAACCGCGCAAGTGCGGCCTCCGCCAGTTCCTCCACCAGCACCAGCACCTCTCGCCGGCGGCTGCCCTCGACCAGCAACACCTGATAGGTGAACTCGGGATGCACGGTTACGGCCTGGTTGGCCGGCAGGGTCCACGGCGTGGTGGTCCAGATGGGCAATGAAACGGCCAGGCCCAGCACCGTTTTCGGCGCAATATCGCAACGCTCCAGCAACGCTTCCGCGTCCACCAGGCCGAAGCGGACATCGATCGCCGAGGAGCGATGATCCTGATACTCCACCTCGGCCTCGGCCAGCGCCGAGCCGCATTGCGGGCACCAGTGCACAGGCTTGAAACCGCGGGTCAGGTGGCCGTTCTCGACGATGCGCGCCAGCGCCCGCAGGATGTTGGCCTCGGTCCGGTAATCCATCGTCAGATAGGGATTCTGCCAATCCGCGAACACACCGAGCCGACGGAAATCCTCGCGCTGGGTGTCCACCTGCTCAGCGGCGTAGGCACGACAGGCATCACGAAACTGCCGCGGACTGACCGCATCACCGGCCTTGCCCTTGTCCTGCTCAACCTTGAGTTCGATGGGCAGACCATGACAGTCCCAGCCCGGCACGTACGGGGCATCAAAGCCTGCCAGAGTCCGGCTCTTGACGACGATGTCCTTGAGGATCTTGTTGACCGCATGGCCGATGTGGATTGCGCCGTTGGCGTACGGCGGGCCGTCGTGCAGCACGTAACGCGGCCGGCCAGCGCGGGCCGCCCGAATCTGCTGGTAGACGTCGAGCGAGTTCCAGCGCTGCAGCATCTCCGGCTCCCGTTTCGCCAGGTTGCCGCGCATCGGAAAGTCCGTCTGGGGGAGATTCAGCGTGTGTTTGTAATCGCTCACGGCTCGCTCGCTGGAAGTGGTCAGGAAACCCGCAAGCTTAAGGAAATTCCGGCCTATTCGCACGTCTGTGTTGCTGGCCGCATGCGGCAGCGGTCAGGCGCCGGCGGTTGAGAACCACTCCCGGGCCGCCTGAGCGTCCCGGTCAAGCTGGGCACGCAGCGCATCCAGATCGGCAAAACGCTGCTGACCGCGGAGCCACTGTCGAAACGTGACCTGCAAATGCCGGCCGTAGAGCGACCCGGAAAAATCCAGTAAATGGACCTCCAGCAGGGGGCGCTTGCCGTTCACCGTCGGCCGCGTACCCACACTGACCACCGCCGGCAGCTCCGGCCCCTGCTCGATGCGCACATCCGCGGCCAGCACGCCATCCATCGGTGGCCGGCGTCGGAAGGGGATATTGGCCGTGGGGTAGCCCAGATCGCGGCCGATTCGGTCACCATGGATGACCCGGCCAGAAATCGCGTAATCCCGACCAAGCAGGGTACGCGCCGCGGCCAGATCACCCTCAGCCAGGCAGCGTCGGATACGCGTACTGCTGATGCGGGCGCCGCCGTGACTCAGTGTCGGCGTCCGGTCCACATGAAAATCATGCACCTGGCCTGCCCGCACCAGGGTGTCGAATTCGCCTGCCCGGTCCCGGGCGAAGCGAAAATCGTCGCCTACCAGCAGATGACGCACGGCCAGGCCCTCAACCAGAATCTGTCGGATGAAGTCCTCCGGTGCCATGGCGGCGAGCCGGCGATCGAAATGCAGACAGAGAAAGCGCGCCACCCCCGCCTCGGCCAGCAGGCGACATTTGTCGCGCAGCGACGTCAGCCGCGGCTGTGCGGTTTCCGGGGCAAAGAATTCGTGAGGGTCCGGCTCGAAACTGATCACCGTCGCTGCCAGGCCCTGCGCGCCGGCCGATTCGCGGAGCGCCTGCAGGATGCGTTGATGACCGCGGTGAACACCGTCGAAATTGCCGATGGTGGCAACGCAACCGCGGTGCCGCGAACGCAGATTGTGAAGACCGCGGATCAGTTCCATGCCGCGTATTCTGCCATTTTTCGGACAAGGACGGTGTTCGAACCAGACAAGGCCGGGCGCGGTGGCGGCCGTGGTGGTCATCAAGCGGCTTGTACGGTAATCGGTCTGCCTGACACCGCGTGCATTCGCTGCGCTCAATGCACCCTAAGCCACCCCGCGGATGTTCGGGGTGGCGTAGGGCGGGTCAAGCGCAGCGGACCCGCGCGGTGTGATCTGTTGGCGAGTCTAATCGCCGGTGGGGTCCGTCGCCTCACGCAAGTGGCGTGGACGGAGGCCCAGCAGCAGCGACGACCCCGCGTAGAGCACCATGGCCAGCAGCAGCCAGCCGAACAGGGCCAACAGCCGCATGCCCAGGCCGGCATCGAGCCACCAGGCGGTGTCGGCGACAAAAAGTCCCAGGGTCAGCGCCATCAGGCCCGTGGCGGCAATCACCTGAAAACCGAACCGCCCCCAGCCCGGTTGCGGCTGATAGATGCCGCGCCTGCGCAGGCCACGATAGAGCAGCGAGGCATTGATGACGGCGGCCGTGCCGGTGGCCAGGGCAAGGGCCACATGGCCGACCTCCGTATGCAGCAGCAGGACCACGGCGGTGACGCTCAGCACCATATTGCAGAGCATGCTGATGGCGGCATACATAACCGGCGTTCGCATGTCCTGCCGCGAGAAGAATCCCGGTGCCAGCACCTTGACCATGATGAAACCGAGCAACCCGACGGAGTATGCCATCAGACTCAGCGAGGCGGCATGGGCATCGGATTCGGTGAAGGCGCCATACTGAAACAGCGTGATCAGGATCGGTCCGGCCATCACCGCCAGACCGGCCGCCGCCGGCACGCCAATCAGCACGCCCCAGCGAATCGCCCAGTCGAGCGTGCGCGAGAAGGCTGCCGGAGAGCCACCGGCATGCTGCATGGAGAGCCGCGGCAGAATCACGGTGCCCAGCGCCACGCCCAGCACGCCAAGGGGAAATTCCACCAGCCGGTCGGAATAATACAGCCAACTGATGGAGCCCGTGATCAGGAACGAGGCCAGGATCGTGTCGACCAGCAGATTAATCTGCGCCACCGAGGAGCCAAAAATCGCCGGCAGCATGAGCACCATGATTCGCCTGACCCCTGAATCCCGCCAGCCCCAGCGTGGCAGGGCCAGCATCCCGACCCGGTGCAACCAGGGCAACATCAACGCCAGTTGCAGCACGCCGGCGATGAACACGGCGAAGGCCAGCGCCATGATCGGCTGCGGCAGCAGCGGTGCCCACCACCAGGCGCTGCCGATCATGCTGAGATTGAGCAGGACCGGCGCGATTGCCGGTGGACCGAACACGCCAAAGGTGTTCAGCACCCCCTGGGCGCAGGCCACCAGGGAGATGAAGAACAGGTACGGGAAGGTAATGCGAAGCATATCCCGCGCCAGGGCGAAACTCTCCGGATCCTGGGTGAAACCCGGCGCGAACAGCATCACCAGATAATCGGCACCCAGTATTGCCAGCGCGCTCAAGGCCAGCAGAATCAGCGCCAGTGTGCCCGAGGCCCGGGCCACCAGTTCCCGGACGGCAGCTGGATCCCGGGTCTTGCGATATTCCGACAGCACCGGAACGAAGGCCTGGGAAAAGGCTCCCTCGGCGAACAGCCGACGCATGAAGTTGGGAATCTTGAAGGCGACGAAAAAGGCATCGGTGGCCGCGCTGGAGCCGAAAACATTGGCGATGACCACGTCCCGGATCATCCCCAGAACACGTGAAATCATGGTCAGCGCGCCGAACACGGCAGAGGATCGCAGCAAGCTCATCGAGGAGCGCCCCGCTCACCACCTGAGCGCAGGGGTATCAACGGCCGGAACGGGCGGGGCGGGTCAGTGATATTTTGCCGTGGCGCGATCATGATGCCGGCATGATAGGCAGTGACGACAGGCGATGGGAACCGCGCCGGTCGCATGCTCGCGCAAACGGTTGACAAGCGCGGGTCAAATCCGCATCATCTCGCCTCTTTTCAGACACCAGATTTCAGGCAGGAGTCACGTCTTGGCGAATACTCCCTCAGCACGCAAGCGGGCTATCCAGGCGGATAAGCGCCGTTCGCACAACAAGGCCCAGCGGTCCATGTTCCGGACCCAGGTCAAGCGCGTGATCAACGCGATCAAGGCTGGCGACAAGGCGACCGCGGAATCGGCCTACAAGGAAGCGTTGCCGGTCATCGACCGCATGGCGAACAAGGGCCTGATCCACCGCAACAAGGCCGCTCGCCACAAGAGCCGCCTGAACCAGCATATTCGGGCGCTGTAAGCGGTCGTCGACTGGTAGTTGCGAGCATTTGATAAGAGCCCCCGAGACTGATGGTCTTGGGGGTTTTTTTTACGTTTCACGTTTTACGTTTAAAGTTTTCTCGAAGACCTAAAACCTAAAACGTTAAACGTAAAACGCGTACTGCTACAGCAGCACGAGATTATCCCGATGAATCAACTCCGGTTCATCGACATAGCCCAGAATGGACTCGATGCGGTCGCTGGGCTGGCCGCGGATCTGGTCGGCCTCGAAGCGGTCGTAGTTGACGATGCCGCGGGCAATCTCACCTCCCTCCGAATCCAGACAGGTAACGATCTCACCCCGGCGGAATGCGCCGCCGACCTTCATCACACCGACCGGCAACAGACTCCGACCTGACTCCCGCAGCACGCGAACTGCGCCCTGATCCAGCCACAGTTCGCCGGACGGCCGCATCTGGCTGGCCAGCCATTGTTTACGGGCGGCCACCGGCTGCTGGGACGGCAGCAGCAAGGTACCCAGGCTCTCGCCCTGGGCAATCCGGGACAGAACGTCAGGCTCTCGACCGGAGGCGATGATCGTGGCGGCCCCGGAGCGGGCGGCACGTGCCGCCGCCTGCACCTTGCTCAGCATGCCGCCACGACCCAGTGCACCGCCACCACCGCATTTCGCCTCCAGCAACGGATCACCTGCCCTGGCCTCGGGCACCAGTCGGGCATGGGGATTGATTCGCGGATCGCTGTCGAACACGCCCTGCTGGTCGGTCAACACCACCAGCAGGTCCGCCTCCACAAGGTTCGCCACCAGCGCTGCCAGGGTATCGTTGTCACTGAAACGGAAACCGTCCGTGGCCACCGTGTCGTTCTCGTTGACTACCGGAATCACGCCCAGCCCCAGCAAAGTGCGCAGTGTGATTCGTGCATTCAGGTAGCGTCGCCGGTCGCTCAGATCATCATGAGTCAGCAGGACCTGGGCCGTGTGCATCTGATAGCGCTGAAACTCGGCCTCGTAGGCATGCACCAGACCCATCTGCCCCACCGCCGCGGCGGCCTGCAATTTGTAGAGTTCATGCGGACGCCGGCGCCAGTTGAGGCGCTGCATTCCCTCGGCAACCGCGCCCGAGGACACCAGGGTGACATCGACCCCCTGCTGACGCAGCGCCGCCAGCTGGGTAACCCATTGGCGCATGCGATCCTGATCCAGACCGCGACCATCGTTGGTGACCAGGGCACTGCCGACCTTGACCACCCAGTTCCGCGAGGCACCGAGTTGCTGCCGGGTAAGTGTCATTCCGCGCTGCCCTGATGCTCATCGCGTGCGCGGGCGGCCTCACTCTCCTCCCGCGCACGGGTTTCAAGATGATCCATGATCGCCGCACACAACGCCTGGGTGCCATCGCCGGCGAGACCGGATACTGCGAACACGCGACCCTGCCAGCCCAACCGGCTGACAATGTCATCCACCCAGGCCTGCCTGTCGGCCACCGGCATGAGATCCAGCTTGTTCAGCACCAGCCAACGCTCACGCTTCGCCAGATCATCACTGAATTGTGCCAGCTCGGCTTCAAGCCCCTGGACGTCACTGACCGGGTCCTGCGCCGGATCCGACGGCACGGCGTCTACCAGGTGCAGCAATAATCGTGTTCGCGCCAGGTGCTTCAGAAACCGTATGCCAAGCCCCGCGCCTTCGGCGGCGCCCGGAATCAGGCCGGGAATGTCGGCTATCACGAAGCTCTGATGGTGGCCGAGCTGGACCACGCCAAGATTCGGGTAGAGGGTGGTGAAGGGGTAATCGGCGACCCGCGGTCGCGCTGCGGAGACGGCCCGGATGAAAGTCGATTTGCCAGCGTTGGGCAGACCCAGTAGACCAACGTCCGCCAGCACCTGCAACTCCAGTTGCAGCACCCGCTCCTCGCCCGCCGTCCCGGCGGTGGTCTGACGTGGCGCCCGGTTCGTGGAACTCTTGAAATGCAGATTTCCCAGGCCACCGCGACCGCCCTGGGCGACCAATAGGCGCTCGCCATGGGCAGTCATGTCACCGATGATCTCGCCTGTCAGTTCGTCACGCACCAGCGTTCCGATCGGCACCTGGATGACCACATCCTGGCCACCGCCGCCGGTCTTCTGTCGTGACATGCCGTTTTCGCCACGTTCGGCGCGGAAGCGGCGCGAATGCCTGAAATCGGCCAGGGTATTGAGCCCCTCATCAGCCTGCAGCCAGACGCTGCCGCCATTGCCGCCGTCGCCACCGTCGGGACCGCCAAAGGGAATGAACTTCTCCCGGCGGAAGCTCGCCGAGCCGTTGCCACCGTCACCGGCCGCAACATGAATACTGGCTTCATCTACGAATTTCATGAGCTTTCATTCCGGCCTGAACCAGGAAACCAGCTGCCTTCGCGCGCAGTGTAGCGCAGCGCGGCACCAGCACGTGCCTTATCAACAAACAGGAGCGATCTCGTGCCCCGGTGGCAATTGGATCAGCCCTTCCGTGGCCACCGGGTACGATGCCGGTGGACGGCTGGACAAAAAAAACCCCGCCGGACTGGGCGGGGTCTCGAATCGCTCGGCGAGCGTTGCTCAGGCTTCGGCCTGGACGCTCACGACGCGACGATTTTTCGGACCCTTGCGCGCAAACACCACGCGCCCACCAACCTTGGCGAACAGCGTATGGTCGCGACCCAGACCGACGCCTTCACCGGCGTGGAAGTGGGTACCGCGCTGGCGAACGAGAATATTGCCGGGCACCACTTCCTGACCACCGAATCGCTTCACTCCAAGACGTTTACTCTCGGAATCGCGACCGTTGCGTGTGCTACCGCCTGCCTTTTTATGTGCCATCGCTCGATACCTCCGCGATCAGCCGGCAGAAATGCCGGTAATCTTGACCTGGGTGTAGGGCTGACGATGCCCCTTGGTTCGCTTGTAGTTCTGCCGCCGCTTGAACTTGATGATGGTCACCTTGTCGGCCTTGGCCGTGCCCACCACCGTCGCGTCGACGCTCGCTCCTTCGAGGACCGGAGCACCAACCTTGACGTCATCGCCGCTGGAAACCATCAGTACCTCACCGAGCTTGATGGAGGCACCATCCTCGGCGTCGAGCTTTTCCACACGCAGGACGTCGCCTTCGGAGACCCGATACTGCTTGCCTCCGGTCTTGATCACCGCATACATGATCTACTGTGCTCCATCATCAATTTGGATCGGTTCGGAAAGGGCGCAGATCATAGCCGCTGGAACAGGTCAGGTCAACGCTGAAGACTCGTTGAGTACCTGCGGCCAGGGAAACACCGAAACGCAGGCGCGGCGATGGATCAGTGTTTCTGAACGGCTGGACGCCTCCCTGCCGCCCGTCTAATGTAGGCGCCGCCGTACAGACTGCAGCAGGCCGCCCATTCGACGGAGCGGTCAGGCATCGAGAACCGGGGAGCACGCAGGCAGGCATGAGCATCGAGACCATCCGCGACTTGCTGGCGGACGACATGGCCCAGGTGGACGCAATGATTCAGGAACGTCTGAAGTCCGATGTCGTGCTGATCAACCAGCTCGGCGGCTATATCGTCAACAGCGGTGGCAAACGCCTGCGACCGATGCAGGTACTGTTGTCCGCGCGCGCCTGCGGCTACAGCGGTGCCGCCCACTGTCAACTCGCCGCCGTGGTGGAGTTCATTCATACCGCCACCCTGTTACATGACGATGTGGTGGATGGCTCCCAGTTGCGGCGCGGGCGCGAAACGGCCAATCAACTCTGGGGCAACGAGGCCAGTGTTCTGGTGGGAGACTTCCTCTACTCCCGAGCCTTCGAAATGATGGTCGACGTGGGCAATATGCGGGTCATGGCGATCATGGCACGGACCACCAACACGATTGCCGAGGGCGAGGTCATGCAGCTCCTGCATGTGCATGACCCCGACACCTCGGAGCAACGGTATCTGCAGGTCATCCAGAGCAAGACAGCAACATTGTTTGAAGCGGCCTCGCGGCTGGGCGCCGTGCTTGCCGGCGAATCGGCAAGCACGGAAGAAGCGATGGCCGCTTACGGCCGCGAACTGGGTACCGCCTTCCAGCTGGTCGACGACGCGCTGGATTACGATGGTTCGGTGGCGGATATCGGCAAGAACATCGGTGATGACCTGGCCGAAGGGAAGCCGACGATGCCACTGATACGCGCCATTCAGGAGGCCTCTGAGCAGGACCGCGAACTGCTTCGTAGCGCCATTCAGAGCGGTGGCCTCGAACAAATTGACAAGGTCACGGACGTGATTGAATCGACCGGGGCGATCGCCTATACTCGCGCCCTCGCCAGGCAGGCGGCGGCGCGAGCCACCGATCATCTGGCGAGCTTGTCACCAAGTCCGTACCGTCAGGCCATGGTTGAATTGGCGGATTTCAGCGTACGACGACTGCAATAGGTGACGACCCTCGGTCGGGGTGTAGCTCAGCCTGGTAGAGCACTGTCTTCGGGAGGCAGGGGTCGTAGGTTCAAATCCTGCCACCCCGACCATCTTTATCCTGTCCCAAAACGTTCCCGCCACGATGCCCCGAAAGTCGGCATGAATTCGCTGTATATCCCCAGAAAACGGCAGTACCTCACAGATTGAAGCACACAACGGCGCTTACACTGGCAATGCGTTGCAGGTGAGGATGCGGTCACTTTGGCATGACCGCGCCTTCTTGTAGTATTCGCCCCGGGGTCCGGCGCACGCCGACCGGCACGACCCCGCCCCGCCGCATGGCGCTTGAGGATGGCAGACGTCGCGATGGCAACCCCGTCTCCCAACACACGATTAAGCGGTTTGGCCGGTCGACTGGTCCGCGATGGACTACTCGACGAGGAAGACGCCCGAAGCGCCGCGGAGGATGCGCGCAAGGCCGGGCAAACTCTGGTTGCAACCCTTGTCAACACCAACCAGCTGCCGCCGGCGGATCTGGCAACCGCGGCGTCCGACGAATTCGGCGTACCCCTGTTCGACGTCAGTTCCATCGAGCCCGAGGGCGCGATTACCAACCTGGTAAGCGAGAAGTTGATCCGCCACCACCAGGCGATTCCAATCTTCAAACGCGGTAAACGGCTGTTTGTCGCGGTAGCGGATCCCACCAACCTGGATGCTCTGGACGAGTTCAAGTTCCACTGTGGCCTCAACACCGACCCGGTTCTGGTCGAGCATGACAAGTTGCTGCGCCTCATCGACCGCGCCATGGTCGCCGCCGACAACAGCTTTGAAGGCGATGAGCTGGATGAGGACCTGGAAAACCTCACCACCACTGGTGGCGAGGAAGAACAGGAACCGGATATCACCCGGGCCGACGCCGACGACGCGCCAGTCGTGCGCTTCGTCAACAAGGTGTTGGTGGATGCGATCAAGCGCGGCGCATCGGACATCCACTTCGAACCATATGAAAAGAGTTTCCGGGTGCGTTACCGGCAGGACGGCATGTTGCACGCGGTGGCCAGCCCGCCCATCGGCCTGGCGCCGCGCATCGCCGCCAGGGTCAAGGTCATGTCGCGGATGGATATTGCCGAGCGCCGTGTCCCGCAGGATGGCCGCATCAAGATGAACCTGTCGCGGACCAAGGCCATCGACTTCCGTGTCAGCAGTTGTCCAACGCTGTACGGCGAGAAGCTGGTGCTGCGTATCCTCGACTCCAACGCCGCGATGATGGGTATCGACTCCCTTGGCTATGCGGCCGACCAGAAAAAGCAGTTCATGGAGGCGATCCACAAGCCCTACGGCATGGTGCTTGTGACCGGCCCTACCGGTAGCGGCAAGACCGTGTCGCTGTATACCGCACTGAATATCCTGAACACCGAGGACAGGAACATCTCCACGGTCGAGGATCCCGTGGAAATCAACCTTCCGGGAATCAACCAGGTCAATCTCAACGTCAAGGCGGGTCTGACCTTTGCCGCCGCTCTGCGTGCCTTCCTGCGGCAGGATCCGGACATCATCATGGTCGGTGAGATCCGC
>SL_7KL_010_BRINEDRAFT_10000925_pt1 | contig 14033 bp, 13 predicted proteins | sample SodLak_010_BRINE_FD_10663 | JGI IMG/M metagenome (IMG submission 10663)
CGGTCCTCCGTCGTCTCCCGTTTGCGCCAGCGGCGGATGGTGTCCTCGGAGACGCCAAACTCCCTGGCCAGCTCCCGGACCGGCTTGTCCGACGTCTGTATGGCCGCCCGTCGGGCCGGAGTCGTGGTGGCGTTCTTGTGCAATCGAATCTCCATCAGGCCTGCTGCCCCCATAGCTCGTTCACGAACTCTTGCATTACCGCTCGACTCACGAACAATGCCCGACGCCTCGGGTCAATGCAATCGTCGGGGACCTGACATGTACGGACCTACGCTTTCAGACTTTGGTGTCGGCTATCCGGGCGAGCCTTGATCGGCTTTTGACCGTCCAAAGCGGTTCGGCACGGCTCCGTACCTATGGACATCCTCCCCGCGGCCAAGGCCGGGGGGCGTCCCGCGTGGCGTTGGCCAATTAAGCTGACTGCTCCCGCGACATACGAGACATTTCAGACCCCGCTGACCGGGCAAGGCTGATTTGCTTCTACAAGCGAGCGCCCCAGCGATGCGCATGCGGGGACACTTCTATCCAGTGTTACACCACTCCAGCGCTCTTTGCGGGTCAGGCGCCTTGCTGATGACTCGTCCTACAGCTACTGGCCAGAACGATGGTTACTTCCGATCGCGCGGCTAGAGGATGCACATCGCCGCTGGAGAATCAGATGGCCTGGTATCCGACGACAATAATGTGGGTAGAGCCCAGAAAAGGCAGTTGATGGGGTTAACATAAGTGGCTAATATACACAGATGTGATTCAATAAGAGACGTCTCGATGCGCGCAATTGTTCTGCACCAACCTAAAGATATCCGCCTCGAGAATCGGCCAAAACCCGAGGCTCGGAGCGGCGAGGCGCTGGTCCGAGTTGCCGCCGTAGGTGTTTGCGGCTCTGATCTGCCCCGGATGCTGGTTAAGGGGGCGCATAAAATGCCTCTTATCACTGGCCACGAATTCTCCGGGCACATCGAGGCGCTGGGCTCTGGAGTCGAGGGATGGGCAGAAGGCGAGCTCGTCGCTGTTGCTCCGTTGCTGCCCTGCAACCACTGCCGTCAATGCCTGACCGGTAACTTCTCCCGCTGCCATGACTACGACTACTTTGGTAGTCGACGGGATGGCGCGTATGCCGAATATGTGGCGGTGCCGACGGCCAACCTCATCAAGGTCAGCCAAGCCGTCGACCCCCGCGCCATCGCGATGGCAGATCCCGCCTCAATCGCACTTCACGCTCTCTGGAAAACGGGAGGAATAACCGCGGGGCAGACCGGTGGCGTCGTCGGCTGTGGCCCGATCGGCCTTTTCGCGATTCAGTGGATGAAGATGATGGGAGCTTCACGCATCCTGGCGGTTGACGTATCCCGCAAAAAATTGGATCTGGCGGCCGAGGCCGGCGCGACCGACTGCATCCTTGCTGGCGATGTGGAGGAGACCGAGCTCAAGGCCAACGTGCTGGTCGAGGCAGTAGGGCTTGAGGGGACCATTGCAGCGACAATTTCTCTGGCAGCACCCGGCGCTCATGTCGCATTGATCGGCATACCGGTAGGTGAAGTGAGCCTGCCCAACAAGATCTACCAGACGATTCTGCGAAAAGAGGTGAGTCTGCATGGCGCCTGGAACAGCTTCGCCGCTCCCTTCCCCGGCCCTCAGTGGACGACTGCCGTCGAGAAATTCGGAACAGGGGAGCTGAAATGGAAGTTTATGATTTCGCATGACCTGGACCTAGCCGAACTCCCCGAGATGTTCCGCCGGTTCGACGCACGCGACATCGACTTCTGCAAGGTTCTCTTCCGACCGTGACCTACCCAAGGCAGCCGGGCGAGGAGGCACCTGACGGATGACATATGTATTAAGCCTTGACTTCGGCACGGGTGGCGCACGGGCAGGAATTTTTGACCTTGACCGTGCGGAGCTCATCGCTGCCGGCGAAGCGACTTACTCAACTCATCACCGCCCGCCCGATCGAGCCGAGCAGGATCCGGAAGATTGGTGGGCTGCTGCTTGCCGGATCGTGCCAAACGTGTTGTCGCAAGTGGGACATCCGAAGATTGCGGCGGTCTGCGTGGCGACCTTCTCCTCCACCGTTGTGATCGGCAACGCCGACGGGCAGCCGATTTATCCGGCAATTCTGTGGATGGATGCCCGGGCGGCCGACGAGGCACGCGAAACCGAAACCTGCAATCATCCGGTAATGCAGTATTGCGGCGGTGGAGATGCCGCCGAATGGCTGGTACCGAAAGCGATGTGGCTCAAGCGTAATGCACCGGGCGTCTACCACCGTGCTGAAGTCATCTGCGAAGCGCTCGACTTCATCAACTACCGATTGTCTGGTGAGTGGGTCGGGTCAGTCATGAACGCCACCTGCAAGTGGAATTGGGACAGCCGCAGCCGCGATTTTGTCCCAGATGTTTTCTCACACTTTGATGTGGCTGATCTCGGTAAGAAACTGCCGAACCAAATAGTCGATATCGGCGATGTCATCGGCGAGATGACCGCAAGCGCCTGTCAGGCACTGGGTATCAGCGGCCGGCCGCTAGTGGTGCAAGGCGGGATTGACGCCCACATGGGAGCGTTTGGTGCCGATACCATCACGCCAGGCAGCATGCTTCTGATTGGCGGCACTTCAAATGTGCACCTCACACAAGTCCCCGATGATGGCAGCACAATATCCGGCGTCTGGGGGCCTTATCCCAACGCGCTGACTCCCGGACTCCGGATGATAGAGGGAGGCCAGGTCTCCGCAGGATCAATCCTCAACTGGCTGGCACGTGAGATCTACGGTCTGGACGATCTGGGGTTTTCAGCGCTCTGCGAAGAAGCCGAAGCGATTGACTTCCGATCGACCGGCCTTTTAGCACTCGATTTCTGGATGGGCAACCGCACCCCGTATCGCGACGCGAAGTTGCGGGGCGCGATGCTCGGTCTGTCGTTGTCGCATGACCGAGCATCCATCTTCAGAGCTTGCGTCACTTCCGTGGCCTTGGGGTCGGCGAATGTCGTGACGGCTCTTGAACAGCAAGGGGTGTCTATCAATCAGATGGTGGTCGCCGGCGGCATACTGCGAAACAGAATGTGGCTGGAAGCTACTATCGATGCCATCGGCAAGCCAGCACGCGTCGTCAAAGGCGACAACCTGTCGCTCTACGGCACTGCAATCGCATGCTCGGTTGGTCTCGGTCGGTTCCCGTCGATGCAGGCAGCGGCAGGAAGCATTTCACCGCCCTGCGAGCAGCACGAACCCGACCCCCACCGGTACGCCGCCTATCAAAGCTTTTTGACCGACTACCGCCAGGCGGTGGACCTTCTCACGCCGATTCTCCACCGGCTGGCGCAACATAAGGGGACAGCATGAGCTCCTCTGACAAGGAGACGCGGGCGGCACGCCTGCCCGTCGATGTAGAACGTCAATTCCTCATTGAGCACTCCGCGCGAATGTTTTACAACGAACACCGCACACAAAGCGCGATCGGTGCAGAGCTGGGTCTCAACCGCTGGCAGGTCAGCCGCCTGCTGCAGGAAGCTCGAGATCTGGGGATTGTTCGCATCGAAATCGTGCCGCGCTCAGACCGGCTCCCGGAACTGGAGTCGAAGCTGGTAGAGGCTTATGGCCTGCGCGATGCAGTGGTCGTTCGCCAGAGCGACAGCGGCAGCCCTAAAGGCGTCGCGCATGCGGCGGGACAGTACATCGCCGCGCTGAAACCGCCAGCGGACCTGATCGGCGTGTCCTGGGGCCGCACGATGGCCGCCGTTGCCCACTGGCTGCCGGATGGCTGGAGCGATGACGTGGACGTAGTCCAGATCAACGGGACGGTGTCTCCTGTTCCACAGGCCGGGCACCACAATGACGTCGCCGAAACCTTCGCTCGCAAAGGCTCCGGGCACTTCGTACCACTACCGGTGCCAGCGCTGGTCGGCGAAGCAAAGACGCGCGAGGTGCTCGAGCACGACAGAATCGTCGGCGATGTCTTACGGCTTGCCCGCTCCGCGCAGCTGCTGTGCTTTTCCTTGGGGGCAATCGACGATTCTGCCCTGCTCGCATCGGGCAACATCACTGCCGCCGAACAGTCACGACTGCGGCAGGCCGGCGCGGTTGGCGACATTCTGGGACGGTTTATTGACGTGAAAGGACAGATCGTCGAACCCGAGCTCGACGCGAGAACGATCGGCCTTGCAATCCCGGATCTGCGCAGTCGTGAGCGCGCCATCTGCGTCGTCACCGGCGAGGACAAGCACAACGTTGCCTGTGGGGCACTGCACGTCGGCCTATGCAACATCATGATTACCGACCGGGAAACGGCTATCTACGCATTGGAACACGCCCATGACTGACTTGCAGAAAACAGGTGGGGAGCGTTTCGACCGCAACCCCGGCATCGGCCTAAACAGAACACTGTTTCAGGATAAGGCGGTCAACCGCCAGGCCGCCGAGCGTCGAACCAAAACGCTGCGCGTACGCCGCTCACTGAAAAAAGAGCATCAGGCGGCATGGCTCGTGAATGCGATTCGGTTGATGGATTTGACGACACTGGCGGGCGACGACACGGCAGACAAGGTCAGAAGGCTCTGTGCCAAAGCGCGCCGCCCGCTGGCCGATTCGATCATCAAGGGCCTCGGGATTGATGGCCTGCACCTCACAGTCGGCGCGGTCTGCGTTTATCCGACAATGGTCCCGCATGCAGCCGAGGTGCTGGAGGGCTCCGGCATTCGTGTTGCCAGCGTTGCTACTGGATTTCCTGCGGGCTTGATCCCGCTTGAGCTGCGCCTGAAAGAGATTGAATGGGCCGTGGCACAAGGTGCTGACGAGATCGACGTCGTTATTACTCGTGAACACGTCCTCGGGCAGCAGTGGCAGGCGCTTTACGACGAAGTCGCGCTTATGCGATCGGCCTGCGGTCCAGCGCAACTGAAGGTGATACTTGCCACTGGTGATCTGCAAACCCTACGAAACGTCTATGCGGCCTCAATGGTGGCGATGCAGGCGGGTGCGGATTTCATCAAGACATCGACCGGCAAAGAGAACGTCAACGCGACACTGCCCGTTAGTCTGGTCATGGCCCGAGCGCTGCGCAATTATCGGGCCGCCAGTGGTTATCAGGTCGGTTTCAAGCCCGCAGGCGGTCTGAAAGTCGCCAAGGACGCGCTGGACTGGCAAGTCCTGGTTCGAGAAGAGCTGGGGCGCCTTTGGCTGCAACCGGATCTGCTTCGCCTGGGTGCCTCTTCAATGCTGGGCGATATCGAACGCCAGCTCGAACACCACGTCACCGGGCGGTACGCCGCCTCCCACCGACACGCGTCGTTATAAAGGACCTGTCATGAGCGTTCAGGAGATACTTAAAACGATGGAATACGGTCCCGCGCCCGAAAACCCCTCTATTGTGCAGCAATGGCTCGATGCCAATCGGGACGGGTTCGGTCACTTCATCGATGGCGCTTTTACTCCTACGGGGACGCTCTTCGAGGTACAAGACCCGGCCACTGGCAAGACAATCGCCGCTGCTACACAAGGCACGAAGCAGGATGTGGATGCGGCGGTGAAGGCAGCTCGCAAAGCGCAGCCGCGCTGGGCGGCAATGGACGGGCACCAGCGTGCTCGGCACCTTTATGCGATTGCGCGTCATGTTCAGCAGCATTCGCGGTTCCTTGCGGTTCTCGAAACCATTGATAATGGTAAACCGATTCGCGAGACACGAGATATCGACCTTCCTCTAGTCGCGCGGCACTTCTACCATCACGCAGGCTGGGCTGAGATTGCCATGGACGAGTTCCCTGGCGCCGTCCCCTATGGTGTTTGCGGTCAGATCATCCCATGGAACTTCCCGCTCCTGATGCTTGCATGGAAAATAGCGCCCGCGCTCGCAGCCGGCAACACGGTGGTGCTCAAGCCGGCCGAGTATACGCCGCTTGCCGCGATTGCTTTTGCACAAATCTGCTCTGAAGCGGGCCTTCCCGCCGGCGTGGTCAACATTGTGACAGGCGATGGTGCGACGGGCAGCGAAATCGTCAATCACCCGGACGTCGACAAGGTCGCCTTCACAGGCTCCACCGAAGTGGGCAAGGAGATCCGCCAGCAAACCGCCGGCTCGGGCAAGGGACTGACGCTGGAGTTGGGTGGCAAATCGCCGTTTGTGGTGTTTGCCGATGCGGATCTCGAAGCCAGTGTCGAAGGCGTAGTAGACGCCATTTGGTTCAATCAAGGCGAGGTTTGCTGCGCGGGTGCTCGAATTCTTGTCGCTGAATCGGTGGCCGCCCGATTCGAGGAAATGCTGAAAGCCCGGATCCAGACCCTGCGCGTCGGTGATCCTTTGGACAAGTCCACCGACATGGGGGCGATTGTGCACCCAAACCAGCTTGAACGGATCCGTAACCTCGTAGCGGAGGGCAAAAAAGAAGGCGCCATTGCTTATCATGGCAGTGCACCCGAGGGCTGCTTCTATCCCCCGACGCTGATGACCCATGTCGAGCCGGCTAATGTACTCGCGACCGAGGAGATTTTTGGCCCGGTGGTCACATTGACCACATTCCGTACCCCAGGGGATGCGCTTGAGTTAGCCAACAACACCCGCTACGGGCTCGCGGCCTCGATCTGGTCAGAAAACGTCAACCTCAGTCTCGATATGGCGGCCGGATTAAAGGCCGGTGTCGTTTGGGTCAACTGCACCAACATGCTTGATGCGGGAGCGGGCTTTGGTGGTTATCGCGAGAGCGGCTTCGGGCGTGAGGGCGCCCGCGAGGGGATGATGTCGTACCTCCAGCATTGGAGCCCTCGGACCAAAGCGGCGGATCTGCCCGCGCTAGACGCCACACCACAGATAGGCGCAACGGCCAAGGACATCGACCGGACTGCAAAACTCTACATCGGCGGCAAGCAGGTGCGCCCGGATTCAGGCTATGCCTACATGATCTATGGCGCCAAAAAGCTGGTAGGTCTGGCGGGTTCCGGCAACCGCAAGGATATCCGCAACGCGGTGGAAGCGGCCAGCAAGGCCAGTGGCTGGGAGAAAGCGACAGGCCATAACCGCGCACAGGTGCTCTACTACGTTGGCGAGAATCTATCAGTTCGAGCCTGGGATTTTGCCGAACGGCTGAAGCGCCTCGGTGCCTCCGCCGACCAGGCAAAAGCAGAGGTCGAGACTGCCATCCGCCGGTGCTTCTGGTATGCAGCGCAAGCGGACAAATTCGATGGAGCCGTCCACCAGACCCAGTCGTCCAACGTGACTCTGGCCATGCACGAGCCGCTGGGGGTGATGGGCATCATCTGCCCTACCGCCTATCCCTTGCTGGGTTTCGTCAGCCTCGTGCTACCCGCCATCGCAATGGGCAACCGAGTGGTCGCCGTTCCTTCACAGACTCACCCGCTGGCTGCTACCGACTTTTATCAAGTGCTCGAGACATCGGACGTACCGGGCAGCGTGGTGAATATTGTCACCGGGCATCGCGATGATCTAGCGACCACGTTGGCCCAGCATGATGGCGTGGCCGGAATGTGGTACGTCGGCGGCACCAACGGGATAAAAACGGTGGAGACCGAGAGCGCCGGAAATCTTAAGCAGACCTGGACAGAAACGGACGGTGCCCGTGAATGGAAAACGAGCGAGGGTCAGGACAGGCGCTTTCTGCATCTTGCAACTCAGGTCAAAAATATTTGGGTGCCATACGGCGAATGATCGTATTCGACTGTGACGGTGTTCTGGTGGACAGCGAGCTCTTGTCATGTGGCACCGACGCCGAGTTGATGACTCAGGCCGGCTATCCGATCAGCGCCGAGGCTCTCATCGCGTCCTACATCGGCTGGCCCAAACCGGCGATATGGGCCGATATAGAGCGACGCCGTGGCGTGCCGTGGCCCGCCGGTCTCCTCGACAAGGCCAACACAGAGCTCATGCAAAGGATTGAAACCGAACTGCAACCGGTGACCGGCGTCACCGATGCACTCAGGCAAATCCCGGGCAAAAAAGCGGTCGCCTCGTCTTCAAGCGTCCGCAAGCTGTTCCGATCCCTCAACCGCTGCGGTCTGACGTCACTATTCGACGGGCGCATCTTTTCAACCGAACAGGTTGCCCGCGGCAAGCCAGCACCTGATGTGTTCCTGTTCTGTGCACAAGAATGCGGCGTAGCAATCAGTGGTTGCCTCGTGGTGGAGGACAGTGTCGCTGGTGTCTCGGCAGCACGTGCCGCGGGCATGCGTGTCATTGGATTTACCGGGGCAAGCCATCGCTACCTGGGTCACGAAACGGCGCTCTTGAACGCCGGCGCGACGGCGGTCGTCAGCAATATGCGCGACCTACCTGACCAGATCGCCGCGATCGTTGACTCTATGCCATCGGCACATTAGTGCTTGACCGCCCCAATTGTGATAGATAGCCTAAGACTTGGCTCGATCATTATCGGCCCGCTGCATCGCGGCGAAAAAAAAACTAGGAGGAGAGGAATGAACAAGTTCAAAATGCTAGCGGTAAGCGCAGCAACAACCATGACCTTTGCAATGTCCGCGGGCGCGCAGGAGTGCAGCGTGGGCATTTCCATGTACACACTGGAAGCGCCTTACTTTGCGGCACAGGCGGAAACCGCACGTATAACGGCTGAAGAGGCGGGCTGCGAAGTCCGTGTTGCCGACGGCGGCGGCAGCATGCAGAAGCAGATTAGCGATGTTGAGGACATGGTGGTCGCAGGAATTGACATCCTGATTCTGAACCCACGTGACCCCGAGGGCCTCGTGCCTTCCGCGAACATGGCTTCAGCAGAGGGCGTTCATGTGGTTGCGATCGACAACACGCTCAACCCATCGGCAGACTTCATCACGCAGGTGCAGTCTTCGAACACCGCTAACGGCAATCTGGTCGGTCAGTGGCTCGCCGAAGAACTCGGAGACACTACCGCACGTATTGCGCTTCTGTCAGGCGTGCAGGGCAGTCTGGTCGGGCGCGAACGCCGACTGGGTGTTCTCCGCGGCCTGATCAACGCACAGCTGACCAATAACGGGGCTGTGCGCCTGGAGGTCTTGGGCCAGGGCTGGGGCGGTTGGTCCACGGATGGCGGTCTCAATGCGATGGAGGATTTGCTGACCGCACACCCTGACATCAATGTCGTGCTTGGTGAAAACGATTCTATGGTGCTCGGTGCGCGCTCCGCGTTACAAGCTGCTGATCGCCTAGATGAGGTGATCCTTGTCGCCGCCGCGGATGGCCAGAAAGAGGCGCTGAAGCTGATTCAGGAGGGTGAGTACGGCGCGACCGGCTTGAACAATCCGAATCAGATCGCACGACGCGCCGTCGAAATCGGGCTCCAGGCGCTCAACGGCGAATTGCCCGCCGACACGCCCAAGTTGACCGTCACCGAGCCAGCCGTCATCACGCAAGACAACGTCGATAGCTACTACAACCCGGATTCGCTTTTCTAGTCCGCGTTCTCCGTTGAGTCGGCCCGGCCCTTTGTGCCGGGCCGTCGCACTCTGGTAACAGACGGAAGCTACGCCATGACGGACCTGATCACACTCCGTGGTATCACCAAGTCCTTTGCCGGTCTGCGCGCCCTGTCGGATGTGGCCTTCACGGTCAACAGAGGAGAAGTCTGCGGCCTATGCGGTGAAAATGGCGCCGGCAAATCGACACTAATACGCATCCTTGGCGGCGAGACACGGCCCGATCGCGGATCAATCGAGATCGATGGCGATGCAATCAGTCTCTCGGGCCCCACCGATGCGATCGAGCGAGGCATTTTCGTCATACATCAGGAAATGGCCGTCGCTCCGGATCTTTCCGTTGCTGAAAATATTTTTCTGGGAAGTCTGCCAGCTCGTCTGGGATGGGCTGACCTAAACCGGCGAGCGAGCGAGCTGATCGAGCGACTCGGCTTTGATATTTCACCCCGCCAATTGGTTGGCGAATTATCGGTCGCTCACCAGCAGGTCGTCGAAATCGCCAAGGCCTTAAGCCGAGAAGCGCGCGTCATCGTGTTTGATGAACCCACCGCCGTCTTGCCCTTTCGCGAAGCTCAACGTCTACTCGAGATCATTCGCGGGCTGCGTGACGAGGGTGTCGGTGTTGTCTACATCTCTCATCGGCTTGATGAGATCTTTGCAATCTCCGATCGGATTTGTGTTCTCAAAGACGGCAAGAACGCCGGCGAGTTGCCTCCTGAGTCCGACGATGTCGATCGATTGATACGCATGATGGTTGGACGTCCTCTGTCCCAATTGTTCGGCGAAAAACCCGATACCACGATTGGTGAGGAAACCCTGGTGGTCAATAACCTGACTCTCCCCAATGGAGTCCAGGACGTATCTTTTTCGCTGCGTCGAGGACAAGTCGTGGGCCTGGGTGGACTTGTCGGGTCGGGCCGAACGGAGGTGGCTCGGGCGATTTTCGGCGCCGATCCCATCAGCTCGGGAAGCATGACCGTGCACGGCAAGCCATTTCATCCAAGAAATCCTAAACAGGCCGTGCAGCATGGCATCAATCTCGTGCCGGAAGACCGCAAGGGACAGGGCGTTGTCCTCGACATGGGCATTAATAAAAACATGACCATGGCAAAAACCAAAGGGTTGACGAGGCTGGGATTTTTCAGTTTCTCGAGAGAACGCAACGTGGTTGCGGGCCTGATCAAGTCGCTACAGATCAAATTAGGGTCACCGAGTCATCCGGTCAGCAGCTTGTCGGGTGGCAACCAGCAAAAAGTGGTGCTTGCCAAATGGTTTCATTCGGGCGGCGATGTCGTGATCCTGGACGAACCCACTCGTGGCGTCGACGTCGGCGCCAAAAACGAAATCTACACGCTCATCCACCAGATGGCTGCGGCAGGCAAAAGCGTGCTTGTGATTTCTTCCGAGCACGCCGAACTGTTCGGTCTATGTGACTCGGTACTTGTCATGGGCGGTGGGCGGTTATGCGGCACGTTGAGCCCCGATGAATTCTCCGAAGAAAAACTGCTAGCGCTGTCCATTAGTGGCGTGCGACAAGAACCGGAGCAAACTGCATGACAGACAAAATGACCGATAGTGATCTCTCGGGCGCCAGCGAGGGAGAAAAGTCGCGGACCCGGCGTTTTGGTTTTGCCCACTTTTTCAGAACCTACGGTACGTTCGGCATATTGCTCCTGCTCGTACTTCTGTCGAGCACACAGTCCGACGTGTTTCTTACCGAGAGGAATGCCACCAACCTCCTCCGCCAGATGTCGTTCACCGGCGTCATGGCTATCGGCATGCTGTTTGTTGTGCTGACTCGCGGCATCGACCTGAGTGTGGGCTCGATTGCGGCGCTCGGCGCCGTCACATCCGCGATATTCATGCAGGAAATGCCCGTCTTTCCTGCGATCCTGCTCGCGACTGCTGTCGGCGCTGCGTGCGGCGCGATTTCGGGTGTCTTGATCGCATTCCTGCGCCTACCCGCGTTTGTCATCACACTTGCGATGATGACGGGCGCCCGCGGTCTCGCTCTAATCATATCCGGCGGTCAACCGGTGATGCTCGGCCCCGCCGGTGCGGAACTGCAGAGCTTTAGCACGACATTGACATTCGGCCTTCCGAATCCCGCGCTTTTGATGATTTTATTGTTCGGGCTTGCCTTTTTGGTCCTCAACTTCAGCCGCTTTGGGCGGCTCGTCAAAGCCATTGGCTCGAACGACGAGGCAGTACGCCTATCCGGTGTATCGGTGCCATGGTACGTCGCGTCGGTCTATGTCATTTCCGGCGCCCTCGCAGCGTTGGCAGGCATACTTTTGGCCGGCCGCTCAGGCGTTGGATCCGCTCAGATCGGTGTGGCGGCGGAGCTCGATGTGATCGCGGCGGTAGTCATCGGCGGAGCCAGTCTGATGGGTGGACGTGGCGGCGTCGTCAATACCTTCATTGGCGTGATGGTGCTGGGCGTAATCGGCAACATCATGAATTTGGCCGGAGTGCCCGGCTATCATCAGCAAGTCTATCTTGGCGCCATCATCATCGCCGCAGTTACCTTGCAGCACTCGGCGCAGATATTCCGCCGGTGAAGGCTTTAGGCATGGCCGCTCGACGAGGCTCTTATCCCGGGGGCTACGCCCCCTCGCCGGGACGACAGCGACGCCGTCGTGCCCGTCAAGCCGCGTGTAGTTGATGTTCAGATCCGGCTCGTAGCGGTGGGTCCTTGCTCACACCGCTTCTGAGGTTATCCGGCACCACCGTCTCCGGGACACCGCCGAAGTACTCGAACGCCCGGACATGCGAGCTCTGCCAGTCATGCTTTTGCTGGCTGGCTGTGAACTCCGCGAAGATCAGTTGCGAGGCGCCGGGCAGGGCGACGAAGACCTGCGCGGGGTGGATCTCGCCAGTTTGCGCATCGGTGATGGGCATCGTCATTCCGGCATAGTCGACGAACACCACCTCGCCGGCGGTATGGATCTGGCGCAGGCGAGGCTCGAGCGGACCGCGTTGCGCTCGCAGTTGCTCGCAGAACCACGAGTAGTTGTACCCGTTGGGGTGAACCTCCCGGTACTCGAGCCAGACCTGTCGTCGGGTCATGCCGCGGTGCTGGGGCTCGCGCTCAACTGCTGACCAGTCTGGTATCGAGCACCTCGCCCTTGGCGTGGGCTCGGCATAGAGCATCGCCTCGAGCTGTGCGTCGTCCAGCCCCTCAAGCAGCGGCCGGGTTCTACTCCGCCACTGCGGACACATCTGAAAAGCTTAATCATGAGAAACACGAGGTGTCCGATGAAACAGAAGGAGCGACAGTAAAATCATGGGATGTTACCGATGGTCTCGGACAGCATCGAGCCCCTGTGTATTACGCTCCAGGGGCATTGAAATCCCACCACCGCGTCGGTGCGGAACACGCCATGTAGAGCGGATGCCGGGGGTGACCCAAGCGCGTCAGGCCGAGGATCCGAGCAGGACGCTGACGCCGGCTCAACATCTCCCGCACCCTCTCCCCGCGGTCATTGAACTGGCCATGATTGCCCCAGGCACAGAGCAACCCATCCGCTGCTTGGATCGCTTCCTCGATTATCGCGTCATTCCGCGGCCCCACCGGATCAGTGGCCGTGTGAAGCGCCCTCGGGTCAGTTGCCCTGAGCGCAAAGAGGTTCACCACGCGGATGGCGCCATAACCCCAACGCTCGGCAAAGCGAATGCAGCGGACAATGGTTGGGTCGTCCTGGACGGCATCCGCTGTCGAGGGGTTGAGGAGGATCCATAACAAAACTTGACCATCCGGCGCCCAGCGACGCCACAGGTGGTAACGATAGGTCCCGCAGGCGCTCAGTTGCGCGTCTCTTTCCATGGGCTACCTCCACGCCGGCAGTTCTCCGGCCTCCATCGCTGGGGCGGGCATATACAGACCATGGCTCTCGAGTGCCTGACGCGTTTGATTTTTCAGGGTGTCAGACCACTGGATGGGAGACGTCATAGCCGGACCTCATCGGAAGCACAGTACGTAACGTAACGCATCACTCCGACAATTCCTGTCGCATCCGTGGGGTGGGATTCAATCTTAATAAGCGAGATCACCCACGCGCTCACCGGGGCCACCAACAATGCAAGGGAGGCCGCCGACGCCGGAGCCAACGCCCCTTGAGTAACTGCTGCGGGATCGCTTGGCCGCGCTGCGGCAGACGCCACCTGCGAGGCCATCGAGGCCCAGGCGGAAGCCGCCTACCGCGCCCGCTTCCAACCCCACGCCGTCTGGACCACCGTTCGCAGTCGACCGAGCCCAGTGGCCATGGCCGGGTTCATCAACGCGCCAGCTCATCGTATTCGCGCAGCAAGCGCAGCTTCTCGGCGCTGGTGAACTGCCGCCGCGTGCGCCACTCCAGCGTGGGCTCCGTGTGAACTTCGTTGGACTCTTCATTCACGTGCTCGTACTCCCGTTCAGTGCCCTTTTGTTAGACAGGAAACGCTTCGGTCACTGTCGGGTACAAGGTTGACACTCAGGGGCGCGTGGGGTGGACTTGCCGATGCCGCCAAACTGACCGTGCGAACCGATATGTCGCGAAATAAACTCCAGAAATTATCGGGACCTTGCAACTAATCTTCCCATTGATAGCGTCACGCAAACAGAACAGATCATGTGCTCCTTATAGCT
>SL_7KL_010_BRINEDRAFT_10000926_pt1 | contig 14031 bp, 13 predicted proteins | sample SodLak_010_BRINE_FD_10663 | JGI IMG/M metagenome (IMG submission 10663)
CACAGGCCGGCCGGCGGCCGCCGTTGCAACAGAATCCCGGCGTCGGATTCCAGCAACAACATCCGCGTGGACCTGACCGTCAACCGCTTCGCCGGTTTGCTGCCCGGATACTCGTGCTGGGTCCCTGTAGACCTGGCTTCGCAGTTATCGGCCACCGGGCAGCGCATGCACTGTGGATTGCGCCGCAGGCAGAGGGTCGCACCCAGATCCATCATCGCCTGATTGAAAGCGGCGCAGTCCTGCTCCGGGGTGTGGGATTCGGCCAGTTGCCAGAGCCGCCGCTGCACGGCGCTGCGGCCGGGCCAACCGGTCACTGCATACTGGCGGGCAAGCACCCGCTTCACATTGCCATCGAGGATTGGCGCCGTGACGCCACAACCCAGCGACAGAATGGCGCCCGCCGCACCCGCTTCACATTGCCATCGAGGATTGGCGCCGTGACGCCACAACCCAGCGACAGAATGGCGCCCGCCGTCGAGCGACCGATNCCGGGGAGCGCCTCAAGCTCGGCAAGCGACTGCGGNAACTCGCAGCCATGGCGATCCCGCAGCACTCCAGCGGCGGCGTGCAGATTGCGCGCCCGGGCGTAATAGCCAAGNCCCGACCAATGCGCCAANACCGCNTCCTGCGGCGCAGCAGCCAATGCCTGCACATCAGGNAANCGCTGCATGAAACGCTGAAAATAGGGNACCACCACCGCGACCTGGGTCTGCTGCAGCATGATCTCNGAGACCCAGACACGGTAGGGGGTGGCCGGACGCTGCCAGGGCANGTCATGCCGGCCACTGTGGNGAAACCAGTCGAGNAGGCNCCGCTGAAACNGCTCGACCTTTTCCGCCGATGGTTCGCCGGTGTCCGACATCAACGGAACAGGCTCCGGAGTCTGTCCTCCACTTCCTCACGTCCACGTTCTTCAAGGCGCTCGCGTTCACGCTCGATCCGCTCCCGCGCTTCGCCCTCGGCCTCTCGCGCCCGTTCACGCAAGGCCTCTTCCTGCTCCTCGCGGAGGCGATCCAGCGACTGCCCACCCAGCGCGCTCTGCAGATCGAGCCGAAAACTCGGATCCGTCAGACTGCCGGTAATCCGCAGCGGAATCGGCAGCCGACGCAGCTCGTCCAGCGACTGGCCACCCTGGCCGGTGAGGGTACCGACCAGATTCACCACGAGGTTGTAGTCGATGCTTTCCTCGTTCAGGTCGGCGATGCCGCTACCCTCGACCCGGAACAGCGGCGAGCTGGCATTCAGGCGCTCGTTGTTGATTCGCCCCTCGTCAAACAGCAGTCGCCCGGACAGCTCGCTGAAGTCGGTCTGCTGCGGCGCGTCGTCACTAGGGCTTCCACCACTCAGGCGTGCCGTGGCATTGCGCACCATCTGCGCCAGATTGAAGCCGATCACGGCACCGTCGTTGAAACTGAATTCCGACTCACCACTGAGAGCAGAAATCAGATCGTCGATCTTCAGGCCGCGGGTCGTGCCCTGAATCGAGAAATTGCCGACGCCTTCGAGGAAATCGCGCTCCATGACCCGCTGCACGATCTCCCGGATCTGCACGTCCCGCACGCTCTCGTTCACCGAAATCTCGGCCTCGTCACCGGTGGCATCAATGCGGATGTCGCCGCTGTACTCACCGCCATACAGGCGAGCGCCAATCGGATGGACACGGATCTGACCGCCGTCGGCCTCGACCGTGAAATTGACGTCGGAGAAGGTCAGGTCGTTGATGATGAACTGATCAAGCCGGAAGCTGCCGTCCAGTCGCAAGGCGCGCAGCATCTCCATCGGTAGCTCGACCGGCTCGGCCTCCCCGTTGCGGCCGTTGCCGGTGTCGTCATCCGCCGGCTCCTCATCCAACTCCGGCGGCAGATAGCGGTCCGCATTGAAGCGATTGCCGCGCAACTGGAAGCCGATCATCGGATCGTCCAGCTCACGCACGGACACACTGCCCTGCAACCGGGTCTCATCGAGTTCCAGCACCAGATCCTCGATCTGGCCTGCATCATCGCCGTAATGGAACCGACCTTCCGTGCGGAAGCTGGTCAGCACTTCCTCATCGGCTGTCTCCGGCACCTCCTGGCCAAGCCGGTCCAGCAGGCTGCGCAGATTCAGTTCGGCCAGTTCGAAGCGCCCGTTGACCCGCGGTTCGCCGGTCAAGGCCTCGACCGTGGCCGAGAGATCCAGCCGGATATCATCGTCCACCGCCAGGTTCACGTCGCTTAGTTGCAGGCTGTCATCCGCATAGCGGAAATCGCCCGTCGAGTTGACGACGGACAAGGCGTCCTCGTGCATGTCCTCGGGCATCTCCTGGCCGGCGCCCTCCAGCAGATGCCGCAGGTTCAGATTCCGCAGCTCGTAGCGGCCTTCGGCGGTGGGCGCGTCCGGCACGCCGCGAGCCGCCAGGTCCAGATCAAGCTCGGCACCGTCCAGTCGCACCATGAAGCCGTCGAGGTCCAGCGCATCGTCCACCAGGTTGAACGCGCCCTCGGCGCGGAACGAGGTCAATGCATCGTCGGCCATGCCGTCCGGCAATTCCTGTCCGGCCCGTTCCAGGGCCTCGCGCAGATTGCCTTCCGGCACCAGAAAACGACCGCTGGCACGCGGCCCGTCGCGCAGATTGCTGGCCTGCGCATCGGCGTCCAGCCGAAGTCCCAGCGATTCCAGCCGTAAATCACTGAGGCTGGCGGTATCCTCTTCCAGATCCGCTTCAATCAGCGTCGACAGTCGCGCCCTGACCCCACTTGCGGGCAGTCCATCGGAGTACGCCATCAATTCCAGCTGACGCACGTGGACACGGAATTTCTCGAGAGCCTGATCCATACGCAGATGCAGGTCCAGCTCACCTTCAATCCGGATATCGTCGTCAAGCACCGCGACCCAGTCAGCCGTCACCGGGATATCCGTATCGAAGTCCAGCGAGCCCACGCTCATGTTGACCGGCCCGGCCTCCTGCCGGGTGCCGGCCTGGCGGTCCTCATGAATCAGACGCATGCCGGTGATTTCGATGCCATCCAACCGCCCGACCTGCAGCGGCGGGCCGCGATCGTCATCGTCGTCCCGCGGCGCCTCGTCGTCGGGCACCTCGGTCACGACTTCGTCCGGATCCTCCGGTAGTTCCAACTCCCAGTTGGCTTCACCGTCCTCATTCACGACCAGATGCACCAGCAGACCATCAAGCCGGACCACATCGACCACCAGTTCACGCCGCAGCAGGGGCAGGAACTGCACGGCGACGCCGGCATTGTCGATCTGCACGAACGGCTGATCGCCGAAGCCCTCGCGATTCTCCAGCCGGGTACGCCCCAGCTCCAGGCCCAACCAGGGGAAAAAAGACAGGCTGATGTCACCCTCGATCACCAGTTCCTGCCCCGTGTTCTCCTTCACCAGGCGTGAAATGTCGTCGCGATAGTCGTTGGGGTCGACGAATGCGATGACCGCCACCGCAGCCCCGATCACAAGGACGACGAGAAGCACGACAAGAATCAATAACCACTTGATAATCTTCATTATTTGAACCCTTCAGGTATCGAGTCCTTGCACCAGCCGGATGGCTTCTATAATGAACATAGATGTCTTCTCACAAAGGAGGTTCGGCACAACGCCTGAGCACTCCGGCATGGAGGCGCCCAAACGGCGCCGACCTGTCTCCAGCCTAAACCCGTACCGGCCGAGCCGGCCAGAGGATACGGGGGCTGGGGTTGTTGCGTCTCGCCAGGGCAGCAGATGTCGTCAGCGTCGGTCGTGACGCGGATAACACGTCAATACCCGGACAGGAGAGCACCATGAGTCGATACTGTATTGTCGTTGCCGAGGGTTCCGTCGCGCGTTTTTTCACCATGGAACCTGCCGAAATACCGGAACTGGAATCCGGCCCCCACCTGATCGAACAGAAAAGCCTGCAGAATCCGGAACACCAGGCCCACGCCGAGGAGGTCTGGGCCGACCGCATGGGCCGCAATCGCTCGGTCGGCATGCGGGGGCATCGCTACGACGATCACCGCGTCCAGCGCACTGCCGAAATGGAACGCCGCTTCGCCCGCGACATTACTCGCGAGCTGGACCAGTTCGCCCGCGGCAACGGCACCCGTCACGTGGTGGTCTGCGCCGAAAAACGCATGCTCGGTTATCTCCGTCATGACCTGGACCGTGCCGTTCCGGAGAACGCGGAGTTGCGCGAAGTGCCCAAGGACCTCGCCAAACTGACGCCCCGCCAGTTGCACGATCACCTGGCACGCGACGGCCACGTGCCGCCCCGAGCCCGCGCACGCCACTAGGACACCGAGCCGCCCCGAATGCTGACACCCGCAGGCCCAACTCCTGGCCTGCGGGTGGTTGCTGATCCCCTGAGTTGCTCCTGCGCAGTCCGCTGGATAAATCAGTAGAATCCCGCTTCGATTCGACAATGCACAGGAGTTCGCTGCGATGCGCGGCATCATGAAGGCTGTTGCAACACTGCTGGTGCTCGGCGTCGTTGCCGGCGCCGTCTACGCCTCGGCGGTCAGTAGCGCGCATCGGGAATCGGAGCACTCCGTCAACCTGATCCGCGATTGGCTGAACGAACGCTCCGACGTCCGGGTGCGACGTCTACAGTACGACCGCGACACACTGGGCGGCGCAATCCATTACGACATCGAGCTCACGCCTGATGCGGATTCGCCATTGTTTCCGGCGCTGGTGGCGCTTACCGGCGCGCAGGACGCACCGGAGCATCGCCTGCAGGGAACCATCGACCTCCGCTTCGGACCGTGGGTACCGGACCATGGCCTGGCAGCCATGGTCGGCGAAGAGTTCATCCCCTGGGACAATGGCTACGTTGATGCCTTTGAGGATGGTCCGCAGGCCGGCGATCGATTCGCGCGCCTGGTGATCGAGCGGGAGCTCGGCGGCGCAACCGATGTCCGATTGAGCGTGGACGATGTCGATCTGGTGCTCAAGGACGGCGGTGACAGGCTGCTCTGGAGCGGTTTCGATATGGCCCTGCGGCTCAGCGCCGCGCGCCGCTCGCTGGACTACAGCGGCCAGCTGGACAGGTTCGAGTTGAAAGGTCCGGAAATTGAGCTGGAGATGGAGAACACGGGCTTCGCGGGCCGCGCGGAGCGCGCTGATCAGGTCTGGGAAGGCCGGAACTTCCGCTGGCATCTACATCGGCTGGACCTGGTCGACAACAATCAGCAACTGCGCATGCATCTCCGCGGAGGCCATGCCACGGCCACCGTGGAACGCATCGACGGACTGGACCAGGTGGACGTTCGGTTTGGTATCGACCAGTTCGCCTATCAGGATCAGCCCCTGGGCGGGCTGGAACTGGACGTGGTGATGAATCGCATCGATACCGAGGCGGCAAGAGAACTGATTGAACAGCAGCAACAGTCGCCGGATCCGGACATACGGTCCGAGGCCGAGCTCCGACAGGTCCGCGACGCACTGCGCCGGTTCCACGAGGCCGGGCCCCGTGTCGAGGACGGCCGACTGGCACTGACCGACGGCGAATCACCGCTACTGGAACTGCGCTTCCGTGGCCAGATCAATGGCGATGCCATCGCCGCGCTGCCGGCTGACGCAGAGCGGCAGACGTTGGACCGCCATGTGCTGAACGCCGCGGCCTTCGACGCCGAGGGCGAGCTGTCGGCCAATGCCTACAGCCATCTGGCGCGCCTGGTGGTGCTGGCCAATGAGCCTCTGGGCGAGGCGGCCCGGGACAGCAATCAACTGGCATCGGAAGCCGCGCTTTATCAGGTGATCATCGAAATGGCGGCATTACAGATGCCGTTTATTCGCCGTCTCGAGGGTGGCGGCCTGGCGCTTGACCTGAGTTTACGGGAGGGCTGGTTCCTGAGTGGCGACGAGCGTTTCGCCCGCCTTGAAGACATGCTGGACTAGGGAGACGCTGATCTATTCGCACGCCTGCGTTGGAGTCCGCATTTTTCCCGAGGCAAGGCGCGCTGCGCAGCGCCGCAGTCATTCTGCGGTCAAGCAGCGCAACGCAGCAGTCGGGAAAAATGCGGCCCAACCAGAGGCAAGCATGCGCCGGCGTACGACGGCGCATGCNTGCCTAAGGCCCGNCCGGTTTTGGCCCCTGGCGGTGTTGCGCCACCGGCCCGGTAGCTCGGGCTACCNAACCGGCACCNCGCCTTGCCAGATGACCAAAACCGGTCTCGGGCGCAGACGCGGGAATAAATCAGTGTCTCCCTAGGTCGGCGCGGAGAAATCTGGAGCGGGTGATGGGAATCGAACCCACGTCATCAGCTTGGGAAGCTGAGGTTCTACCATTGAACTACACCCGCGTTTGTCGGTGATTTTCCACCGNGACGGCCGGCACNACAAGTCACTGGCAACGCAGAAACCAACGCAAAGGTGCGAATTCCATTTAAACTACGCGGCCCGAAACCCCTGCTATCCGGAAAGCCATGCAAATTATCGTCAACGGCGAGCCTCGCGATGTCGCCGACAGGATTACCGCGGCCGACCTGGTTCGGGACCTAGAACTGGAAGGTCAGCGCATCGCCATGGAAATCAATGGCGAGATCCAGCCGCGCAGCGGTTATGCGGAGCGCCTGCTGGAATCGGGCGATCGCATCGAAATCGTGCGTGCCATCGGTGGCGGCTGACGGCCGCGTCTGGACCAAGGAGAAACTGATGCAAGACGACGTCCTGACCATTGGTGGACGGCAGATTCGCTCGCGCCTGCTGGTGGGTACCGGCAAGTACAGGGACTTCGCGGAAACCGGCGAGGCCATTGCCGAGAGCGGCGCAGAAATCGTCACCGTCGCGATCCGTCGCAGCAATATCGGTCAGGACGCCGACGCGCCCAACCTGCTGGATGTGATTCCGCCGGATCGTTACACGCTGCTGCCGAACACGGCCGGTTGTTACACGGCCAGCGATGCCGTGCGCACCTGCCGGCTGGCCCGGGAACTGCTGGATGGCCATACCCTTGTGAAACTGGAAGTCCTGGGTGACGAAAAGACGCTGTACCCGGAGATGCGTGAGACCTTCCTGGCCGCCGAGCAGCTGGTAGCCGATGGCTTTGAAGTCATGGTCTACATGACGGACGACCCCATCGCCGCCAGGCAACTGGAAGACATCGGCTGCGTCGCGGTGATGCCGCTGGCGGCGCCCATCGGCTCGGGTCTGGGCATCCAGAACCGCTACAATCTGCGCACCATCATCGAGAACGCCTCGGTTCCGGTACTGGTGGATGCCGGCGTCGGTACGGCATCGGATGCCGCCATTGCCATGGAACTGGGCTGCGACGGCGTGCTGATGAACAGCGCCATTGCCGGAGCCCGCGAACCGGTGCGCATGGCCCGCGCCATGCGTCTGGCCATCGAGGCCGGCCGGGAAGCCTATCTGGCCGGACGCATGCCGCGTCGCCGCTATGCCAGCGCCTCTTCACCCGTGGACGGCACATTCTTCTGATGTGCGCCGGCCAGGATCAACGCCAGTTGCGTCCGGTGCGCAGTTTCGTCCGCCGCGAGGGGCGGATGACCGACGGCCAGAAACGCGCACTGGAAAACCTGATGGCGCGTTATGGCCTGGCCGGTGAGGGCCCGGCGCTGGACTTCCAGGCCGTGTTCGGCCGCCAGGCCCCGGTTACCCTGGAAATCGGTTTCGGCAACGGCGAATCGCTGCTGGAGATGGCGCGGCAATCTCCCGATCAGGATTTCCTCGGCATCGAAGTCCATCGCCCGGGCGTGGGCCATCTTCTGGCCCGGGTCGAGGAATTGGGCCTGGAGAATCTGCGCGTCATCTGTCACGACGGGGTCGAGGTTCTGCGCCACCGAATCGCCAGCCAGAGCCTGGACGGCCTGCAACTGTTCTTCCCGGACCCCTGGCACAAGAAGCGGCACCACAAGCGGCGTATCGTGCAAGCCGCTTGGCTGACTCTGGTGGCAGACCGGTTGCAGCCGGGCGGCCGCCTGCATATGGCGACCGATTGGCAGGACTACGCTGAACATATGCTGACCCTCGCGGATGCCGAACCGGCATTGGAAAACCTTGCGGGTGTCGGCCGCTTCGCACCGGACCGTGGGGGACGGCCGGAGACGAAATTCGAACGCCGCGGCCTGCAACGTGGTCACGGTGTCTGGGATCTGATTTATCGCAAGCGATAGGACGTAGACATGGAATATCGGCCACTCGGAACCAGCGGCATCGACGTCAGCGCCCTCTGTCTGGGCACCATGACCTGGGGTGAACAGAACTCCGAGGCGGAAGCCCATGAACAACTTGACTACGCGGTCGCCCAGGGCATCAATTTCATCGACGCGGCTGAGATGTACCCGGTGCCGCCGCGCAAGGAGACCCAGGGCCTTACCGAACAATACATCGGTAGCTGGCTCCGCGGCCGCAAGGACCGTGACAAGCTGGTCATTGCAACCAAGATCGCCGGCCCGGGCCTGGACACGGTGCGCAATGGCGACAGCCGCTTCACACCTGCGCAATTGCGCGAGGCGGTCGACGCCAGCCTGCAACGCATGCAGACGGATTACATCGATCTGTACCAGCTGCACTGGCCAGCCCGCAACGCCAACTACTTCGGCAAGCTGGGCTATCAGCCGGGCGACGCCGGTCTGATGACGCCGATGGAGGATACGCTGGGCGAACTGAACGAACTGGTGCGGGAAGGCAAGATACTGAATATCGGTCTGTCCAACGAAACCGCCTGGGGCGTGATGCGCTTTCTGCATCTGGCCGAACAGCACGGCTGGCCGCGCGTGCAGTCGGTGCAGAACCCTTACAATCTCCTGAACCGCAGCTATGAAGTGGGTCTGGCCGAGGTCAGCCATCGCGAACGTTGCGGGCTGCTGGCCTACTCGCCACTCGGCTTCGGCGTGCTGAGTGGCAAGTATCTCGGAGGGCGACAACCGGAAAACGCGCGGCTGACCCTGTACACGCGGTTCCAGCGCTATCTGAACGAGGCCGGCATCAAGGCCACGGAGGCCTATGTGAAACTGGCGCGTGACTCCGGACTGGATCCGGCGCAGATGGCGCTGGCCTTCGTGAACTCACGCCCGTTCCTGACCAGCAACATCATCGGCGCCACGTCGATGGACCAATTGCGCAGCAATATCGACAGCGCCTCGCTGACACTGTCGCCGGACATCCTCGAAGCGATTGATGCGATCCACGCCCAGCGCAGTAACCCCTGCCCCTGATTCAGGCCCTGCCGGTTGTGCCCCGGTCAACCCCGGGCTTGTCGGAAGTCGGCTACCGCTCTATACATGAAGGAGTGGAATCGGCGACGGCGGAGGTAACAGATGGTCAGAAGACACGAACCGGTGGTCGGGGCCTGGTTCCGCACCAGTGATGGCGCCAGTTTCGAGGTTGTCGCCTCGGATCCGGACGATGCAACCGTGGAGATCCAGTATTCCGACGGCGCCATCGAGGAACTGGACATGGAAACCTGGCTGGAGTTGGACCTGGAATCTGGTGCGCCGCTGAACGATGTACTGGACTCGCTGGACGTGGACGACGACGAAGGCGGCATGAATGGAAACCCGCTGGACCGGCTGGACCTGGACCGCTAGCAGGACGCCTTGTCAGGGACCGAAACCCGATTACGGGCCCGGCAGGACTCCGGCGCCTTCCTGCCGGTTAAAGTGCAAGATAGATTGCCGTTGCGACGCCCATGGCGAGCGCCACGAATCCGATAATCTGCCAGCGCCCAGGCCGCCGGTCGAGTTTTCGCATTTCCTCGGCGGCGGCCTCCGAACTGGCGACCACCGCCTCCTCGACAACCACGTCAACGGCTTCCCGCACCACGCTGCGCACGGCATCCCTGGCCTCCGAGCGGGCCAGCTGACGGATCCATTCATCCATCGCGTTCTTCAGCACCGGCACCGCATGCTCCTGGAGCATGGCCAACATTTGCTGTCGGCAGGCATCCGTACGCAGCAGATCCGGCAGTGCATCACGGATTTGCCGCTCAACGGTTGCCGGATCGCCACCTGCCTCGGAACTTGAGACAGCGGGTTCGTGCATGCTGACGTAGGTGCTTGCAACCTCGCGTGCCACCTCTCGGGACACATCGGTGGCTGCGACCCGGGCAGCTTCTTCCGCCGCCAGCAGAAGCGTCTCGCGGGCCGCCTGCTCGTCTGGCTCATCGCTCGTCGGCGGCGTCGCAAGCTCGATCAGTTCGGTCCGCAATTCGACCGCGGCCTCGGCAACGGCATCCCGGACCAGCGCCTCAAGCTCGCTTTTCAGCTGGTCCGGATCGCCGGGCGGCGAGCCATCGGGCTCCTCCTCTGTCGGCAACGAGAAATCCACCTCGGGTAGCGTCTCATCCCGTTGCTGCATCGGCGCCATCGGCTCGGGCTGGATGGCAGGCGCGGCACTGCTCCGATGGCTGCCCACGGTTTCCAGCAGCTCGCGCAGGGCGTCTTCGGAGACCGGTTTGACCAGAAAGCCGGATATGCCGCTACGTATTGCCCGGGCCCGATCCTCCGGTGAATTCCGCGAGGTGTACATCACCAGCGGCAGGCCATCCGCCTCGGGCAATGCAGACAGGGCGCTGGCGACCTCGAAGCCGTCCATGTCCGGCATCATGTAATCCAGAAACACCACATCCGGCAGATCACCCTGCACCGCGGACACAGCCTCTGCACCGGAGTCGGCAGTCTCCACATCGATGCCCTGGCGCAACAGCAATCGGGTGAGCGCAACACGCGCCAGCCGCGAATCATCCACCACCAGGGCCTTTCTGACGTTCATGCTGCCTCCTGCAAGCGGACTCAGGGAGGCGCTGACTTTTTCCCACGCCTGCTTTGGAGTCCACGTTTTTCCGAGGCAAGGCGGGCCGCGCAGCGCCACAGTCATTCTGCGGTCAAGCAGCGCAACGCAGCAATCGGGAAAAATGCGACCCAAGTCGAAGACCCCGGCCGGTCTTGTTCATCTGGCAGGGCGCGGGAATCATTCAGCGCCTCCCTGAGTCAAAATGCTCCACCGCCTGCCGGGTGTAAAGCAAACGCTGATCCGAACGCGCCTTTGGGGTGAAGACCCCGCCGTGTCCCATCCTGATGTATGGTGCAGAAAACACGGCACATCGGAGATCGGCATGCACACGGAAAAGGTGTTCTTCGGCTTCTTCATCCTGCTCGCCCTGACGCTGAACTTCGGTTTCTTTCTCGGTGAGATCGATAACCCGGATCATCACAATGTCTACGAGTTGTTCGCGGCGCTTTTCGTCAGCCTTGTTGCCACCGTGCTTAAACTCGGCGAGCGCAGCCAGATCGGCGCGCTGCTTCTGGCCGCCAGCCTGGTCGCGGACTTGCAGTTGATTGCCGCCGCGACGGTCTGGGCGGTGGCCGTGCACGTGACGGATGTCGGACTGAGTCCGATGGTGATGGCAAGCATCGTTTCGCTATCCGGCGGGGCTCTGCTGGCGAACGTTGTCTCCGCCGTGCTGGTCACCGTGGAGACGGCGACGCTGAGCCGGTAAACGATCGCCCATGCCCCTCCCCTCCCGTCCCAAGCGGAACCCCGTGATCGCAGTCGTTCTGCGCCGCATGCGCACGCCGCTGCTGGTGCTGCTGACAGCCTACGCGTTGGCAGTGCTTGGCTTCAGCCTGATTCCCGGTCAGGACGACCAGGGCGAAACCTGGCGCATGAGCATTTTCCACGCGTTCTACGTGGTCAGCTACACCGGCAGCACTATCGGTTTCGGCGAGGTTCCCTACGCCTTCACCGAGGCACAGCGACTGTGGGCCATCGTCAGCATCTATATGACGGTCATTGCCTGGCTGTATGCGGTAGGCGCACTGATCTCGACGCTTCGCGACCCGGCCTTCCATGCGGCCCTGGAAAACGTGCGCCTGCGCCACAGCATCGCGCGCCTGAACGAGCCGTTCCATATGGTCTGCGGCTACGGCGATACCGGTGCATTGCTGGTGCGCGCCATCACCCAGCGCGGTGGCCGGGCAGTCGTGGTGGAGGCCGATGTTGAAAGGATTCAGGCCCTGAACATGCGCGAACACGTGCCGCATGTGCCAGCCATGCATCTGGATGCGCGCAACCCTGAGCACCTGGTCATAGCAGGGCTCAGAAACCGCTGGTGCACAAGTGTGCTGGCGGTTACCGACGACGACCGAACCAACCTGAAAATCTCGCTTGCGGCCAAACTGCTGCATCCCGGGAGTCATGTCATTTGCCGCGCCGAAAGTAGCGACACGGCAGAAAACATGGCCTCTTTCGGTACCGATCATATCGTCAATGGCTATGATCATTTCGCTTTCCGCCTGCTGCTCGCAATTCGCTCGCCGGACCTGCATCGGGTCTACGACTGGCTGACCGGTATTCCCAATACCGAGTTGCCGGAACGCCCACGACCACCGGACGGGCGCTGGATTATCTGCGGCTACGGCCCGCTGGGAGAGGCCGTAAGCAGACGACTGCAAAGCCACGGCATCGAGGTCACGGTCGTTGACGCGACGGTGGACAAGCTGCCGGACGGCGTGCGCCAGGTGACCGGCAGTGGCACGCGGGCGGAGCACCTGCATCAGGCCGGGATCGCACAGGCCGATGCGCTGCTCGCCTGCACCGGCGATGATGCCGACAACCTGTCCACGGTAATGACCGCCCGCCAGCTGCGCCCTGACCTGTATATCTCCGCCCGACAGAACGCGCTGCGCAACAAACCGTTATTCGAGGCAGCGGAAACGGACCTGACGGTTGAGCCCAGCTATATCGTCTCCAGCCAGGTGCTGGCGATCCTCAACGCATCGCTGCTCAACAGCTTTCTGGAAAAGGCCGAGGACTGCGACGCCACCTGGCATCGCGCACTGGCGGAGCAGATCCAGGAGCTCGCCGATGGCAGGATTCCGGTAACCTGGACGCTGCGCGTGAGCCGCAAGCGGACGCCCGTACTGGTGGATTGCCTGGAGGCCGGCAAGCAGGTCTCGCTGCAGGACCTGATGCGCAATCCAGCCAATCGGGATGCCTCGCTGGATTGCCTGCCACTGCTGCTGCTCAGGGGTGACGACACCCTGCTGCGGCCAGCGACGGACACAAGCCTGCAAACCGGCGACAACCTGTTATTCTGTGGAACCCCACGCAGCGAAAACAGCATGTGGCGATCGCTACGCAATCCCGATCTGCTGGATTTCCTGCGGACCGGTAATCACCGTCCCGGAGGCTGGGTCTGGCGGCAACTGCGTGAATGGCGGTCAAGCCGCAATGCGGCACAAAAAGAAGGGTAACCCAAGCGCCGGGCTACCCTGAGGGGTCTCGCGACAATCCATGGCAACCCCCACCACGGACCGCGCGACTGGAGCACGTAGGGAGACACTGATTTATTCCCGCGTCTGCGCCCGAAACCGGTTCTGGTCATCTGGCAAGGCGCGGTGTCAGTGTTCCCCTGAGTCAGATCGCGGTTCCGGCCTGCTCTGCGGAATCGAGCCAATCCTGCGCATATTGACTGCCATTCTCCGCCGCCCGATAAAACCAGCGAACGGCCTGCGCGTAATCGACCTCGACGCCACGACCCTCGGCGTACATGACGCCAAGGTTGTGCTGGGCATCGGCATGACCCTGCTCGGCGGCTTCCCGCAACCAGCGTACAGCCAACGCCTCGTCACGCACCACGCCCTGGCCGGTGGCGTGCAGAAAACCGAGGGCATGCTGGGCTTCGGCCAGGCCACGCATGGCCGCCTGACGATAAAATCTGGATGCCGCTTTCACATCCATCACCACACCGTCACCCATCTCGTAGCGCCGACCGATTTGGTAGGCGGCAATCGCAAGATCGAGCGCGTTTGACATGATCTTTTCTCCTGGGGTTCACGTCTTCTGCAGAAACATTAAGCAGGGAACGTGCCAGAACAACAAATCGCTTCGATTCAACAACTTCTGATCTTCCCGCGCCACCTTTCTGACACCTCGCGGCAGGCCTGATGCTCGTCATGTGTCACGAATGGTCACCTTTCGATGCAAATCGGCACACGTTAAGGAAGCACTGATTTATTCGCACGTTTGCGTTGGAGTCGTGCAACGGTTCACGTTGACGTCCTGCACTCTCTTAGTCTAGAGAGGTGGGGTCGG
>SL_7KL_010_BRINEDRAFT_10000927_pt1 | contig 14031 bp, 10 predicted proteins | sample SodLak_010_BRINE_FD_10663 | JGI IMG/M metagenome (IMG submission 10663)
ACACCCCGGAATGTTCTGTTCAGCCATAAACCGGCGCTGAAACGCCTTATCAGTCTCAATCCGTGCATGCGCTGCGTCTGGACCAAATGCATAGATGCCGACCGAATCAAGCGCATCAACAACACCCGCTTGCAAACCTGACTCCGGGCCAACGATAGCTAACGTCGCATCGATCTCTTCGGCGTACTCCACAATGGAGTCCGTATCGGTCTCATCACAGACAGTGAATCCGTCGGCCAATTCGACGATACCCGGGTTTCTGTTGCTCGCACACGCATACAGCGTACAGTCCGGCGCTAGCGCACGTGCGATCGCATGCTCACGGCCACCGCCGCCAATAAGAAGTACGGTCTCGCTCATACATTGAGTGGTACTGCATAGAAGTGTAAATCTTACTCATGAAGGCCCAGAACATATACACTATTTTGTATAGATATCTTGTTTAGAGAGGACCGTCGCCACAACCACAATCCCAACCGAGAGTAGAATTCCGATCGTGAATATAATTGCGACAATTGAATCGTCCGTTTGCGTTCTCTCTGTTGTGGCTTCCTCATTGTCTGTTGTCGGTGCCGGATTCACAGTAAGGTCGCCCGCGACACCCTCGTCAACACCAATCGAAAATGTACCAGTTGCAGTGAACGGATACGAGTATTCGACCGATCGATCCTCATACGGTCCAAGCGAGACGTTCTCTGTCCGGAACTGAGCTCCGTTTACCGTAATGTGAATTGTCGTGTTGACCGTCTCTGCAACTGGATTTTTGAGCGAGGTCTCTACAGTGAATGCATCTCCTGATTCGATTTCCGGTGTTGTAAGCGAGACAGTATGTTGCTCAACGGGGACCTCAATACCTGCTGGAATCGTCACTGCAACGATCCCCGGTGACTCAAGGCGAACTTCGTAACCATCAGCAGTCTGTTCTGTTGGAAGGGGGTCTCCTGTTCCATCTACCTGAATAAACTCTATATCAGTCTCCAGAACAGATAGCTGGTCGATCAATTGATCATCAATCGATATAACCGCACGAATATCATCGGATTGCTCGGTTGACTCAATCGTCTGATAGCCCACTACCTGTCGCTGAGGGTCACTGTACTGTGTCTCTGGAATGCTGTAATCGATCGAAACCGTTGTCTCATCACCCGGACTCTCGCTTGTAATCGTTAGCTCCGAAGTGGATATCGGTGACACTGATTCGATCGGTTCTACATCAAACACAACTGGTTGGTTTGTCCGAAGGTTCCGGACTGATAGATCTATGCGCTGTGCTGCATCGTGTTGTTCTACTGTCGGCCCAGTTGCAGCGGCTTCATGACCGATCGAAGCCCGCTGTGTGGGGTATCGTTCACCAGGCGCAACGAGTTCGATCGTTCCATTAGCTGCTTCAACAGCCGATCGGTCATCATGGTCTACAATATGGACGTAGTGGTATGTCCCCGGATCCCACTCAGCATGTGTTTGGACAGCGATGGTTGAGTCACCCGCAACATCCGCTCGCGCGGTTAGTGATGCATCAAACGCATCGCTAGCAGTTGTTAGTGGTGCATTTCGAATGTGAGATGCTAAAATCCCAATCTCTGACCCATGTGCTTGCGACCCAGTTGTAAGTCGTGCACCATAGATTGTTGTCTCTGGATCCGCATCGATCGATCCACGGACGCGACCGGTTGTCGTCATACGAACGTCCCGTGGCGATCGAACCCCGAGGAACGGACGCGGCTGTGGTTCATACGCAATCTCTGTGTTCTCGATCGTCGCTGGATTATATACCAACACTGTGTGTGAGACCGCATCCGAGTCGGTTTGTAATGTACTATCGAACGAGAGCTCATCACCGACTGTCGCCGCAAATGGTGCGTCAACGGTTGACTCACCGTCATGGACCGCAACAACATCGGCTCCCAAGATACGCACATCCTCAGTAACTGTCAATCGACCCGCCTCTGAGACGGCCACTGCCGCTGGATCATCGGTATCAACAACATAGAATGCGTAGATACCAGGGCCATCCTCATACCACCCTAAATTGTAGTAGAACCCTTCAAACCCATCTTCGTCGATCGATCGTGCCGATCGGTCATCAGCGGTGTGGAACACGTGTCTGAATGTTGCCCTGTTGTTTCGATCCGCAGCGGTAAGGAGCTCACCCGCGCGTTGTGGTGAAACCTCACCGACGCCCTGTACTGCACGATCTGTCGGTGAATGTAGCCGCGCTGCAATGAGAGAGACGTTTTCGCCGGCAAACTGTGTGGTATCGATATCGCCTGTTGAATTAAAATCAAGCCGTACCCGTGCATCGTCTGCAAACACAAACGCCCCCGGATTATTCACCGAACCTGAAAAATCGCTTTGATATATTGAGACATCCCGATCGATCGTTTCGGAAATGACGGTCCCATTTGCATCAACTGCGGTGTCTGGCTGCTTTGTGTGCAGCGCAAATCCGGCACCGTCCCAAATTTCGACATTATTCCCTGCGGCTGTAAACTCGGACGATGTATGATGAGTGTTTGCTGCAGCTGGTGTAACGAAGCTACAACAGAGAAAGATAACACAGACAATGACTGTTGTTTGTTGCGCTCGATTCCGTGTTGTGCCCGTATTGCCTCGCCTTGCTAACACAGTAGAGGACTGTATTCAAGCTATATTGTAACGCGTATAATACGGCAGGTAAGAAACGCCTTTTCCGCCAGCGTCCAAATATAAGGTATGACCAACCCCACGTCGACAAACCGCCTTGCTGATGCAGGGAGCCCGTACCTTCGCCAGCATGCCGATAATCCGGTCAATTGGCAACCATGGGACGATGACGCGCTTGCAGCCGCCACCGAGCGAGATGTTCCGATATTTCTCTCGATCGGATATTCCGCATGTCATTGGTGTCATGTTATGGCTGATGAGAGCTTTTCGGACGACGACGTTGCAGACAAACTGAACAACTCTTTCGTACCGATCAAAGTCGATCGTGAGGAACGACCCGATCTCGATCGAATCTATCAAACGATCTGTCAACTCGTCAGCGGTGGCGGCGGATGGCCGTTGTCTGTCTGGCTCACACCGGACGGAAAGCCATTCTATGTTGGAACATATTTCCCAAAACACTCACGACACAACCGGCCCGGATTCATACAGCTACTCGAGGATATCGCCGCATCATGGAGCGATCCCGAACAGCGCCAAGAGATGGAATCACGTGCTGAGCAGTGGACTGGCGCAATTGCCAACCAACTCGAGCAGACACCCGACGTCCCTGAATCGGTCTCCCAAGACCCGCCCGGTGAGGAGCTGTTGTCCGAGGCCGTTCGTGCAGCACTCCGTGGGGCCGACAGAGAGCATGGCGGCTTTGGTGTCGACGGACCAAAATTCCCACAAGCACGCCGGCTCGAACTCCTGCTTACCGCGGCAACCACCGGGAGCGACGACGCACTTTCGGTTGTAACCGAGTCGCTTGATGCAATGGCTGGAGGCGGTCTTTACGATCATGTTGGTGGCGGATTCCATCGCTATACTGTCGATCGCGAGTGGAGCGTCCCGCACTTTGAAAAAATGCTGTATGATAACGCTGAACTCTCTCGCGTTTTTATCCAAGCGTATCAGTACACTGGAATCCAGTGGTATGCGGATGTTGTTGATGAGGCGCTCTCGTTTGTTAGCCGTGAGCTCCAAGCAGACACTGGGGCGTTCTTTAGTACGCTCGATGCACAAAGCGAGGGTGAAGAAGGAACGTTCTACGTGTGGACTCCCGAACAAGTCCATGACGTAGTAGATCAGGAGACGGCATCGCTCATCTGCGATCGGTTCGGGATCACTGACGGCGGCAATTTCGAAAATAAAACGACGGTACTGAATATCAACAAATCGACCGAGAGCCTCGCCGAGGACCACAAGTTAGATGCAGAAACTGTCGAATCCACCCTTGCTGAAGGAATCTCAGCACTGTTTGAAGCCCGTAGCGATCGAGTCCGACCGGCACGAGACGAAAAAGTGCTTGCAAGTTGGAACGGACTGATGATTGGTGCATACGCACGCGCGTCCTCAGTTCTTGATGAGTCGTATGAGGAGACCGCGACGCAAGCACTCACTGCTGTCAGAGAATCACTCTACAATGCAGACACCAACAGACTACACCGACGTGTCATCGATGGCAACGTTGCCGGAGTTGGCTACCTTGACGACTATGCCTTCTTAGCACAGGGTGCTTTTGAGCTGTATCAAGCAACCGGACGGATCACGCCGCTTGCATTCGCGCTCAGACTTACCGATGCCATCGTTTCGGAGTTCTACGATCCGGATGCAGGGACGATCTACTTTACCCCACAAAGCGGTGAGGCGCTGGTCGCTCGGCCACAGGAGTTCTACGACCAATCAACGCCATCAAGTCTCGGCGTTGCAACACGATTGCTCCTCCAACTTGATGGGTTTAGAACGGATACCACATTCCGAGATATCGCCGGAACGGTCCTCGAAACACACACAAATCGGATCACATCGAGCCCGCTTGAACATGTTTCGCTCACGCTTGCGGCGATCGAACACGCCCGTGGTACAACAGAGCTGACAATCGCCACAGATGAGATTCCACAGCCGTGGAAAGAGACACTCGCCGATCGGTTTATTCCGGGTGTCATCTATGCTCCTCGACCACCGACTGATGAGTCACTTGCGCCATGGCTAGACGCAATTGGAGCAGAGAGTGTGCCACCGATCTGGGCAAACCGATCGGCAGTCGACGAGCAACCAACTGTTTACGCGTGTCAGTCCTACACCTGCTCACCGCCGAAAACAGATCTCTCTGCGGCACTGGGCTGGCTCACGAGAGATGAAGACCAATAAATCGCTACGCGTGTGACTGCTGTACTCCCGTTTGCTTATCGCCCTTCAGCATCTGGACTCAAATATGGAGACGCAGCAGTACGATCAACTCTATCAATTATATACGGAGTTCGATACCCAACCCCTCCGCGAGTATCAGGATTTTGTCGATCTCTTTCCTCCGCTTGACTCCCGTGTTGCACTCACACATTGGCAAGAGGCAAGCAATGAGCTCGATCGCAAAAAAACCGATATTGCGGAGATGTTCACCGATGGAGAGACGCTTGCAGAGATTGCCGCTCGTGCCGATCGGGACGCCGCGTTCACTGCAATTGACTTATATAATAAATATGGACGTTCAGTGAATGCCCTCATCCTTGATGTTGATGAGACGCTTCGATCCGCTGGCGGGACTGATAACGAAATCCCACGTGAGACACTCCATGTGCTGACAGAGTTTCATGACGCTGGCATGCCAATCATCATCTGTACGGGCCAAACGCTCGAGAACGTCAAAGGGTTCATGATCCAAGGTCTCGGCAATGAAATCGTCCACTCTGGTAATCTAAGCATCGTTTATGAGGCCGGTACTGGTGTCTTTACGCCCGGGCACGGCTCTGACACAAAACAGCTATTATACGAGTCGCTCGATCCCGCCGTCCGAGATGTATTTGATGAGATTCGAGGACGTGTCCTCCCTGATGCACCATCCTCACTTCGTCGAGGCTGTCACTTGCAGGGCAATGAATTCAACGTTACGCTCAAGCCAAACTTCGAAACGGGAAGCGATCGTGCAGAGGCAGTCATCGATGAGGGGCTACTCTACCTGCTTGATCTGCTTGCAGATGCGGTCTGCGACGCACCAGAGCGCCATGAATGGGCACGATCGTACTATGCTGCGGTCGATCCAGAAATAAAGAGCGTCCTTGAGTCCAAAGAACGCCTTCCAACTGTTGCAATCACGGAGATTCCTGATGCAGCCATTTCGCTTTTCGATCGGATTGACGTTGCCTACTACCATGCAGATGCTGCAGAGATTAGCTCGCGCGAACTCAACAAGGTTGCTGGCGTTGAGGCTGCACTCTCCGTGTTGGGAATTACGGATCCGTTTGTCACTGTGATGGGTGACAGCAAATCTGATTTGCGGGTGATGCAGTGGGCCTCCGAACAAAATACCGGACTGGCCGCAGCCCCTTCACACGCATCCGAAGGCGTCTTATCACATGTACGTGAGACGGATGAGTTGGTGTTCGATCGAGGCAAATCAGCGGACATGCTCCGTATAATATATGTACTGAACCTGCTTGCAGCAATTCAGTAACCGCTTGTCCGTCGGTTACTCGTCGGTGTCTTTGGGCAGTGTTTCGTTGTCGTCAGTGTCTTCTGTCGGCGGTGATCGATCTGCTGTCTCGGCCGCCTCTTCGTCCCATTCAAATGCGGTCGATGCTGGCTCTGTTGGTGGGGTAAATCGGTAGACAAGGTCGTCACCTAGTACATAGCAGACCTGCGTCTCAGGATCTTCTGTGACTGCTGCATCCGCATCAATTGCAAAATCAACCAGATCTGCGAGCGTTTGAGCGGTTGCATACGGCCGATCGTGAACCTGTGCCGGAAGTGAGACTGTTGTGATCCACTCATCGAAATTAGTACGGTTCTGTTTATATGTGAGCCAGTCACGCTCCGCATCTGTGAGTGTAAATAGCTCATTTTGGCGACCAACGAGTAACCCAGCGACGCCGACGAGACCAGCCAGCACGAACAACGGCCCACCGTACTGTCCGAGCGGCCCTGGTTCTACAGTTCGTGTAACTGTCGTTGTCTCGTCAAACGATTCAGAAATTGTTCCAGGGTCATCAACGGTGTACGTGTTTCCGCCTAAATCAAGCTCCATCCGATGATCGCGTGTCAGAGCGACCGACTCCCCGTTGATTGTTCCCTCGATCGTAGACTCTGCCTCAACGAACACCTCAACTGATCCGGGGTCAGAACCTAACTCATTTGAAATGTTGTTGAGGCGATCTTCGAGCGCTTCTGTCTCAATTTCGAACGCAAGCTCTGTGTGCTCACCTGCTTGCAGGTCATCTGCTGTGTGATTGTCGAGCGGTTCCTCTTCGCTCCAATAGACCACATTGCTATCATCGTCGACCGATCGATAGATGAGCGTTGCTTCTTCTGTGACCGTGACTCCGTCGGACTCACCACTGTATGTTGTGCCATAGTTCACATCAAGCACTGGCGCAAGGGTTCCGAAATAGATGTTCCGGTCCTCGAGGACGGTTCCAGTTGCGAAAACCGAGTTTGGCTCGGTTACGATTGCACTATGTTCAAATTCGTGTTCCAGACTCCATGTAGAAACGGTCTGTTGTTCGGTAACCGTTTCTGGAGAAACATAGGCACCGTAGGCGAGCCATCCACCAAGAAGGATGCAGAGTACACATCCGATAATTATGAGTGTCTGTTGTTCGCCAATCGTCTTTCGTAGCTGCAAGTTCGTGCGTGTCATTCGTTATTATTTCAGTCGTTTCGATTGTTAGATTCGTTATTCAAAGAGTCGCGATACAAACGAACTGCTTGGCCTGTCTCGCGATCGGATTCTGACCCGATCAGTTCCAATAACCACACGTCCAATGAGATAGATACCGCCGCCCAACAGGCCATTAATCACTCCGAGTGGTACCCATGGATGAATCCCATGGAGGTCTGCAATAAGGGATGGCGGTAGAATTGCCAAATATCGGTGTTCTGTCAGGAAATATCGATAATACCCTGTCTCCGGCGGTGCGGTGATAGAGACCGTCGCATTCAGTGATGACTGGCCTTCAAGATAGAGCTCATCTGGAGCCGCTTCAATCCCATCTGTTTCTGATTCTAAAAAGACAATTGTTGGTACAAGCCCACCGTTTGGAACAATGTACGTGAGATTCTCAGTCGTTCCCTGTTGAATAACCGTTGGATTCTCGGATGCAGACTGTGAGCTAACAACTCCAAACTGTTCGGTTCCTGCGGGAACAACCATTGCGGCGGTTGCAGATATCATAAGCACCGCTGCAAGAACAACAAGGATAAGAGTCGTGTCAGTTCCGTTTTCTCGAGTTCGTGACCGACCACGTTCTCTGGATTTCCCACCTTCTCGCATCGTTTCAAAAATATATGCGAGAACTGAGAGCCCAAATAGGAGATATGCAAGCCCCTGCGTCCCTTGTAATGACTGAAACCCAAACAGCATTGCAGCCTGTTGTTGCACGGTTTCGATTGCGTCTTGCAACCCCATCACGACGGTACCGAGATGGGGAACGACGATGACAGTGTTGCCAACCGTGCCTGCTTTGGCTACGATTTGTGCTTCTTGTACATGTGGTTCACCGCCATCTTGATCAGTAAACGGATTTGCATCACCACGGGTTACATACCCCTGTTCGGTTTCACCAACAATTCGGTGCGTTGTGAGTCCGCCTCCTTGGATCTCTTCTGCCTCAAATGTGATTACATCACCTTCACTGTACTCTGTCACCAATGCAGATGGGACCGCAACGAATCCATCACCTGGATCCATCGTAGGTGCCATACTTCCGGTGAAGACGTAGCTCAACAAAATTGGCTGGCCAAGGAGTTGTCCCAAAAACAGTGCGAGCACTATCACTACAATGAGTGCTTCAATGCCCAACTTTGCGTACTGTTTTGTACTCACAACGTCCTCCGTATCATCTAATGGTCAGGCAGGGATGAATATAAACTTCAGTGATAGATACACTCATACTCGTTGACTAGTCCACATGCAACAGCTGCTCAAACACATATGCCGAGATGAACGCAAGACAGAACCCCAACAGGTGAACGTAGAGATTAATAATTGCATCACCACCCTGTGAAACGCCAGGAAATGCAACAAACGGATAGAACACAAACAGTGCAAATGAAAAGGCCGCAACATCGATCGCGGGCGATTGTGACAGTAGCCATCGAACCGAGCGCATGGTTGGTACGCTAGTATGGCTGATCATCGATCGAATGTAGTAGCTGCTAATCGCAACACAAAGGGCCATCGTCCCGAGCGTTACCGCTGACGGTGGCACTGCAATAAACGCAACAATGCCCATCGCAATAAAGAATAAAATCGGTGCATTCCGGGTCTGGAGGTCGCTGTTGATCTGCTCAATAACAAAGATTGCAAGCGACATCGCAAGCAAGCCATAGAGTGCCATATTTATCCCGGAGAAGCCATATCCGATCGCATCACGAGGCAGTGCAAGATTGAGTGCTGATAAGACAAATGGGAACACGAAAATGAATGTAATAAGACAGACATAGAAGAACTGCCGCCGCCCAGAGAGCACACAAAGGACATATGAAACAGATGCCAACAGGAGATAGCCAATAAGATTGGATGCGATGTGTGCAGTCGTAATATGAATGAAATGGTTTGAGAAGGCGGTTACAATTTCGGGCTCTAGGTAGTAGAACGTGTATGCGCGCTTGAGTTCTTCTGGCTGGAGATATATGATAAATAAGACTACAGGAACTGCAAGCAGTACTGCGAAATCGAGTATGCTATTCCGAGACAGAAGCTCGTGTCGAACAGAAATATCAGATGAGTGTGTTGTCTCGGACATTATCCTGTTCAAACCGCTCAAAAGTATTAGCCGTAGTGATTTACAAACACCCGACGAATCGAGGTATTATTTGTAGGCTTTTCGTCCAAGGATAATTGTGGTCCCGATCAAAGAGAGCAGGAGGACAAGTCCAAGCCCCTCGAACAGTCCAAATCCACCTGCTTCCTCTGCCGGCTCTGCAGGTTCTTCGTCAGACTCTGCTGGTGGTTCGTCCACGGTAAACACACTGACGACAACATCATCGAAGTAGACGACATGAATACCTGACTCAACCGCGGTGAGTTCGATCGATGCTGGAACTGTTTCGTTTGCATCAACTGAGACGGTTTCTGTCGCAAGCGGTTCGCCATCTGTTCGGACCTCGAATGCTCCCGAACCAACTGCGGTGCCAAGATTCGTAATCTCCGCATTCACCGTCACATCATCTCCTGCAGTTACCGTTCCCACATCATCGACAGCGACATCAAACACTGGGACACGGGTTGCGACCGCGTAGATATCGAACCGGGATGTGCTCGCAGTGAAGTGCTCTCGAGTTTCATCCGCTGCGGTGGCTGTTGTTTGCACTTCAGTCCACGATCCAAACTGATAGAGGGTAACCTGATCCGCGGTTACGTTTGTATCGTTTAGATACGTTTGTGCAACGCTGAAGTTCATTTCGACAGGGATTTCATCGGTCTCAAACGGATGCTCAACACCAATGTACCCGACTGGTGTAGCGCCGGTTTCTTCCACTGTGAGCTCACGATCGTCAATCGGGTTCTCATCGCCAGTCAAGATGAGCTCATACCCGGTCTCGTTGCTATCGACTGGTGAATCAAATGCAATCTCATCGAGTGTGACGTTGCCGAGTTCCATGCTGTCAAGCGGGACCGTGACTCGCTCGCCGGTTGTTGCGTTTCGAACCGCGATCGTTCGAGTGTTGTTCTCGCTTGTGTCTACCGAGACGTTGTACGCTGCCTCTGTTTCAGAGTCAGTTTCGTTTGCCTCATCCGCATCTGCATCTTCATCGTCGTCATCGCTACTGGCTTGTGGCCCACCTGTTGCTCCACCAGCATCGTCATCTGCGGTCTCGATTGGACTTTCCGGAATTGTTGCGCTAATGATGATGCTGTCGAGATCGAGTAGACCGACCGCTGCGGTATCCTCCCGTGTATCGATTCGCATATCGATCGGGACCACCTCGCCTTCAGTGAGTGTCACATTCGTCTCTTCGGACATGATCGACTCGCCATCAACCATGAAACTCACTGCAGCAGTCTCCTGTGCGAGTTCGATCCAGACATGTGCGGCGTCGTCGCCGTCATATTCAAGATAGAACACCTCTGAGAGATAGGTTACCCCGTTTTCATTGACGCCGTCTCCTTCAACGTATGGGTTGCCGTCGCTGAGGTCGATGACGAACTCACCGTTTTGGTCGTAGTATGAGTAGTTCCCGTGCTCGCCCTCGCCAGGGAATGCGGTCACAAAGTTATCGCCACCTTGCTCATCGGAAAAGAGCTGGTCACCTGGCCCAAGTGGGACCGCTCCAGTGGCAACGGCGAGCGTTAACCCGCTGACGATCGCCGCTACAAGTGCGACTCGCCGAATCATCGTACTCATCAGGTGCCACCAATGCGGTCCGATCGCCTCGAACCGTCGCCGTTTGTTGTTTGTCCGCAAACAGATCCTATGTGTATCATATATTTTTCGCGTCTGCGATCGACAGCTGACTCGATATCCCGATTCTGTTTCCAGTCCAGCGTACAGCCCATGCCCAGCTGGATTCTAAATCGTTCTTTGTCGTATTTGTCAGTACGGTCGATCGTGCTTGCTACCTGCGTAGACGTACTAGTATGGTATGGTATTGAGGGGTCTGTAGGGGTTCAGGGTATGTCTGAAACGGCAAAAAAGGTGGTAAGATCAGCTAAGTCAGCTTTGTCCCCGTGTGGGTAACATGCCAACGAGTTACTGGGGTTCGACTTCTGGATCTATGATAAACTCTGCAGATTCAAACCCATTCGCAAGGTCCGTAAATCCTAATTCTCCTGCTTTTCCACGTGACTCACTCACAGTTACGTCATCATCTTCAACCGTGATCTCAAAGAAGTCACCACTTTCTGCGCTGTGTCCATACAAGGTTGGCCCACCATCTTGGTTGAATCCAGCAAACGCAAGTTGCAGTCCCGATGCATTGTCTCCCTTTTCAGTTAGATCGGTGTATTCAACATCATCCGAGTTGAGAGCAAGTTTGAAGAACTCTGCCGGCCCACCTGACGTACTTGCGTACAAGATTCCATCGCGGTCGATCGCAATATCTCCAAAGTTGTAATTTTTGCTACTGTCTGCAAATCCGTCGAATTCCTGTTTATTGTTTTCAACCATTCCATCGGGATCGAAGCTGACGCTGTAGAGCGTATCACTGCCGTTCGCAATATAGTAGTATTTTCCATCGTACCACGAGGAACCAACGACCCGACCCCCTTCTAATTTACCTTGTCCTGCCTCTTCATTCTCTTCTGTATCTATATCAAAGAACCATAGTCGGCTTGGGCCGCTATTAGCGTCATCGACGGTGTAATACATCCGTTTGTTTTCTGCATCATACGACACTGCGTTTGGTGTCGTATCTACTTCGTCGTTTCCTTTTAAATCGCCTAAGAACGTAGCAGTAATACCGGGGTTATCCGAAATTTCGATTTTATATAACTTATCATCAAAACCGGTTCCGTACACGTGTTTTGTATCTGGCTGTTCAGGCTCTTCATCAACGGAACAGGAGCCTGCCTCCGCACTGAACGTGATTCCGTTTACCAACTCCGATCCTGCGCTATACTCAGTTGTGTCAATCCGGATTGTCACGGACGATTCGTTCTGTGCTGCATCTTCGCCCGCCGAGAGCGACTCCATCTCAAATGGGCCATCAGTGAGGAGATTCGGCTCGTTGTCAAAATCAGTTAGTGTGAACTGCAGGACGTCATCAATATCATCTTCACTAAGATCGTCCCCAGTAGAGACTGAAACACTCAAACAGATGTGTTGTGTCCCCAAGTTCTGGATTTCAAAGGCGTCTTCGATCGTCGTAATCGCGTTTGCGTTTACTTTATCCAGCTCGATCTGGATCTCATTCTCGTCATTCTGATACACTAGATCAGTCGAACTGTTTTTCGCATCCAAGCGAAGGTAGGCAGTTGAGTCCTCTGCAACGTTGATGGTGGCTGTCCGTCCTGCTGTGACGCTTGAGAATGCGCCTGTTCCGAGTGCGGACCCAAGACCGATCGTTGCACCGCTGAGAAGAATCAGCTGTCGTCGCTTCATTGTTCCGCCTCGCTATGTTCATCTGCACTGGCAGTTATGTCGAACGCTAGCTCGAAGTTATCCTGCGCAACATCAAAACTCTCTGTAAAGACGATCGAGACATACATCGTGTCTCCTGTTGCAAGGTCGGTCCACGCCTCTTCTGCGCCGAGGTCGCCGATCGAACCGTTGTAATCTTCGCGTTCGCCGTCAACGTCGCCTTCGTTGGCGTAGGCTGGAAGTTTAATGCCTTGGTCAGTGAGGCTCCATGGTGCGGTTATGTTGACGCCGACATCTTGGGTGCCGTTGTTGGTGATAGAGAACGCATCTTCAAACGAGGTGAATGCGTTCGGGTTGAGACCCTCGCCGAACTGGTCGAATGTTTCATCGTCACCGTCTCCACCGGCGAAATCAAACTCGATGATATCGTCGCTATTGAATGCGACGTAGTTGTCCGTGTGTGGGTCGAGTGGCTCCAATGCAAGGAAGGCGTCTGCATCGCCGACAACACTGACTGTCACCCGCCGTTCTGCCGTTACGCTGCTGAATGCACCGGTGCCGATCAGGCCAGCTCCGCTAGCCGTCGCCGCACCGATACCGATAATAAATGTTCGTCGTTGCATAATGTGGGACGCGACTGGGTACCGACCTCCGATCTGGAGATTGAACATCGATCGCGCTCTACATTCATATATACACTATGGGGGTATGGTATTCTGGTGCCAGAAGGGTCTTCAGGGTGTGCCTGAGTAGATCATCTACCTTTTTACAACCCTACTGGATATTAATATAATGCTTTTCTGAAAACTTTTGATCAACACTCTCTCGTATTAGTATGTTATTATCCACAATTTGTAGCTGTGCTGCAAGCTTGGTGGGTACACAAGTGATTAAATTGATAAAATATTCTCACACCTGAAAACAAATCATAAAATATGTACAAATTTTATTCTTGGCACTGTCTAGATAAGCCAATTTGAGAAGCGAGCAGTTCATGGTTTGAGTTGCTTATGCTGTCGCCAGAAATGCTCACAGATACATTAGATACGGCGAATGTTGAATGTTGGTGGCATGAGCGGACAGTAACACCCGCTAGGGTGTTTACCGTCCGCCTCCACGCGACCGGTTGTTCACTTAGAGAAACACAAGAAATTCTTCGGTTGTTCGGCGTAGAACGCTCTCATCAAGCGATTTGGCAGTGGGTACATCAAATTGCTGGCACCGCACCCGACCCGCCTGAGTTCACAGGACTTGTTCTGTGAGCCAGCCAGCGTATACGCTGGCACTGGCGAAGCCGAAGCGGGTCGCTGTTGACGAAACTGCTGTCAAA
>SL_7KL_010_BRINEDRAFT_10000931_pt1 | contig 14007 bp, 17 predicted proteins | sample SodLak_010_BRINE_FD_10663 | JGI IMG/M metagenome (IMG submission 10663)
TTCGACAGCAGCCGCGACATCTGCGCGGCAATCTGGGTCTGCGAACGCTGGAAGCCCGCGACATCGGGCGTCTGGATGTTGAAGGTCACATTGACCGGCCCACCCCCGCCCGCAGCACGCACGCCCAGCCGCCCATCGGCCCCGCGCGACAGCGGCATGATCGCCTCTGGCCCGGCCTCGCCCATCAGGCCGGTGGTGCCGCCGCGCATGGGAAAGGCCGTGGCCTGACTGACAATGCCGCCCTGTGCAAAGGGCATCACCCGGCCCGCGCTGAACGCGCCCCCTTGGGCAAAGGGCAGGATCGCACCCATCGCGCCTGTGATCCCCTGGGCCAGCGCGCCGCCCACGGCATTCTGCACCGGGCGCATCGCCGTATTATAGACACTTTGGGAAATCGACCGCCCGATCCCGCGCAGCGCGTCCTGCAGGCGCATCCCGTCGAACACCAGCCCGTCAAAGGCGCGGCGCAGCCCAAGGCCGAAACTGCGCGACAGGCTGGCAACCTCGCGATTGGTAAAGGCCATGTTGCGCGACAGCCCCGCCAGTTCGCGGTCGAAATCCGCAACCAGCCCCGTGGTCTGGCCCAGCCGCGTCTCTAGCGCGGCGATCTGTTCATCCATGTCGCTCTGGCGTGTCATCCGTCATGTCCTTGCTGTCAGGGTAGCGCGCGGCCAGGTCTTCCAGCCGGGCGCGGGTCAGGGGCGCGGGCGCGCTGGTCAGCCCCGCCATGATCATCAGCTCCGCAGGCGTCAGCGCCCAGAAATCGCGCGGCTGCAGGCGCAGATCGCGCAGGCCCAGCCGCATCAGCGCGGGCCAGTCTAGGGGCGCGCCGCTCATGCCGGCGGGGTGAAGGCGCGCGCCAGAAGCTGCGCCGCGGCGCGCGCGGCACCGGGCAGCCCGCCTGCAATCTCGGCCTGCATCAGATCCTCGGCCTGCCCGTCCCAGCCGCCGCCGCGCAGCCCCGCCACGATCAGCGCCAGCACGTCGCGGCTGGAGATGCGCCCCTCCTCGAACCGGGCAACCAGATCGAGCAGCGTCTCCTCGCCCAGCCCGGCCTCAAGCTCGGCCAGCGCGCCCAGCGTCAGGCGCAGCCGGTGGGGGCGGCCATCGATCTGCAATGTCACCTCGCCCTGCAACGGATTGGCCATGGCGCTCACTCTGCCACAAAGCCCAGCGCCCCGGCCGAGGCCAGCGACAACTCGAACGTGGCCTCGCCATTATGGCTGCCCGCATAGTCAAGGCCGGTGATCTGGAACGCCCCTTCGACCACGCCGAAATCGGGAATGACGATCTGGAAATCCGGCGTCTCGCCATTGAAGAAGATGGCGCGCGCGCGCTCATCCGTGCCCTCATCCCGGAACACGCCCGCGCCCGAGATGCTGGCCGATTTCACACCTGCGCCGCCCAGCAATTCACGCCAGCCCCCGGCGCTGGAAAGCGACGTGACATCAACGGTTTCCGCGTTGAAGCTCAGGCGCGTGGCGCGCAGGCCCGCGACGGTTTCGAACTGGCCATCGCCAGTCATGTCGACCTTGATCAGCAGGTCCTTGCCATTCTGTGCACCCATGGGGCCACCCTCCTGTAAATTGGATCAGTCGTCTTCCAGCCTTGCGCGAAAGCGCAGGTCGATGCGGCGGGTCTGGTCGCCCTCGATCTTGCGGGCCTGGGCGCGGTCGAACCACAGCCCGACCAGCCGCCCGCGCGCGAGCGCCAGCGCAGGCGCGTCCAGCAATTCGCAGATGCGCGCGGCGATATCCTTGGCGGCCAGAAAGCCGGTGGCATTGCTGACCACGCTGATGGTCAGCCGATGTTCGATTCCGTGGCCGGTCTGGTCGGATCGGTCGAACGCCTCTTCCATACCGATCAGCACATAGGTCGCGGGCGGCTGCGCGGGCGGGATCGCGTCATAGATCGCGCCGCCCAGGAGGCCCGCAAGCGTGCTGTCGGCCTCCAGATGCGCAAACAGCGCGGTCTGCAGCGCGGGGGCAAGCGTGTAACTCATGCGGGCACCTCCTCTCGCGCCGTGCAGATCAGGTAGCGGCCCTGCGCGTCAGCCTCGGCCACGGCCAGAATGGTGAAGATGCGCGCGCCCTCGCGAAAGCGCTGGTCGGGGCGCGGGCGGCGGTCGCTGCCCTGCGGGGCGGCGCGCAGCGTGATGCGCAGCGTCACCTGGCCTGAGGGGCCCAGCGCGGTCAGCCGCTCGCGCCCCGCGCCCGCGCGGATCTCGGCCCAATGGGTGCCAAGCGGGGTCCACGCAGTCGCAAAGCCCCCGGCGCCATCGGGCACAGTTTCGGGCGCTTCCAGCACCAGCGCGCGGGTCAGCTGCGGCGCGCGGCTCATGCCCCGCCCCCAAGGCGCAGATCGCGCCAGCGTTCCAGAAGCGCGCGGATGCCGAAATCCATATCCGCATCGCCCGCGCTGTCGCGCCCCTCGTAATATTGCGCGGCCAGCAGCAGCACGGCCTGGCGCAGATCGGCGGGAATATCGTCCCAGACCGGGCCAAAGCCCGCTGTCAGCGCAATCTCGACCCGCCCGCCCGTGGGGATGGCGGGCAGCGCGCTGCCCGATGCCTCGACCCTGGGGCGCATGCCATCGGCATCCAGCCGGTAGCGCGCAGGGTCGATCACATCCTCGGCCCCGGCGGCATCGATCATCGTCACGGCCTCAAGGCTCTGGACCGGGGCGATGGGCAGGCGCTGGGCATAGCCATCGCGCCAGCGCGCCAGCCGCAGCACATAGCCGCGCTGAAACAGCGCCCGCGCCACCCGCCCCTCGACCGAGGCGATGGCCGCGCGCAGATACTGTTCCAGCAGCGCGTCCTGGCTGGTGTCATCCGCAAAGCCCGAGGACAGCCGCAGATGGTCACGAAACGCGGCCAGCGGCAGCGCGGCAGTGGGGATGGGGCTCGTCTCTCTCAGGTCCATTGCGTGCCTCTTGTGCTGGGGGTCGCGGCGGTGCCCTGCGCGCAGTGGCGCGCAGGGCGGTCTCGGATCAGCTGGTGCCGAATTTCAACAGCTTGATCGCCTTGAAATCCGACACATCGCCGCCCACGCGCTTGGTGGCATAGAACAGCACATGCGGCTTGGCGCTGAACGGGTCGCGCAGCACGCGCAGATCGGGACGTTCGGCAATCGTGTAGCCGGAGGCGAAATCGCCAAAGGCGATGGCATGGCTGTCCGTGTCGATATCGGGCATATCCTCGGCCACCAGCACCGGATAGCCCATCAGGCGCGCAGGTTCACCGGCAGCCAGACCGTCCGACCACAGGAAGCGGCCATCGGCATCCTTCATCTTGCGCACGGCACCGGCGGTTTTCGAATTCATCACGAAAACTGCATTGGCGCGGTAGGTCGCATCCAGCGCATAGACCAGATCGACAATCGCATCGGCAGGGGCAGTGGGGTGGAAATCACCCGCCTCGCCCGTGGCGATATAGCCGATCTCGCCCCAGTCCCAATTCGCCTCTTCCACTGTGTCGTGGTCAAGAAAACCGCGCGGCTTGTCCACACCATCGCCATGGATGAAGGCCGCAGCCTCGGCGCGCGCGAATTTCGATGCGATGCGGCCGGCCAGCCAGCCCTCGATATCAAAGGCGCTGTCATCAAGCAGCCGCTGGCTGGCCTTGGGCATTGCCGACAGCTCATGCAGCGTGATCGGGATGCGGTCGATCTTGGGCGTGTCCGATTCGGCGACCGGGTCGCTTTCGGTGGCCCAGCCGGTCGAGACATCGCTGTGATCGACCAGCACATCGAATGAGCTGGCCTCAACCGTCACGACCGAGGCAATGGCCCGGATCGACGCGGTCGCCGACAGCACCGACTGGATCGAGGCGGCCGTTTCCGGGTCCACCAGATAGCCGCCATCGACGGGCTGCATGGTGTTCAGGCCCTTGGTCTCGATCTCGAGCCCGCGCATCGGGGCCTCATCGCCGCGGCGCAGATAGGCGTCGAACGCCTTGTGGTGCAGCATCTCGCCCGCATCGGCAGAGGCCAGCATCGGCCGGGCGGGGGAAGGGGCAGTCTTGCGATCCAGCATGGTCAGTCGCTCTTCTGTTTGGGAAAGTTTCCGGGTGAGGTCGGTCTGGAATTCCGCAAAATCCTGGGCCAGGCCCTGCATCGCGGTCTTCAGCTCCAGCTCATGGCCCTCGGGTGCGCCCGCACCTGTCGGGCCCGCTGCCTGTGGCACGGGGGATGTCATGTTGCTCTCCTGCATCTGTTTGGCTGTCGGTCGTCTTGTCGGGCCAGAGTGCCATCCCTGGCCCAAGATCGGGTTGAGGCAGCGTGCGCTGCGCTCAGATCTGCGCAACACCCGCGCGCGCGGCCTGCACCTGCGCGCGCAAGGCGGCAATCTCGGCCACCAGCGCGGATTTGCCCTGCAGCCGCGCCTCGGCCTGCATGGGGAATGTCACAAGCGAGACTTCCCACAAATCCAGCTCGATCAGCTTGCGCCCGCCGCCGGCGCGCGGCTCGGATTGCCGGGTGCGATAGCCGATCGACAGCCCGTCCACAGCGCCCGCGGCCAGCAGGGCCGCAGCTTCGCGCGCGCGTGCCACATCGGGCAGCAGGCGGCCGCGCACGAACAGGCCATGGGCATCCTCATGCACCTCGTCCCAGATGCCGATGGGCGCGGCCGGGTCATGCTGCCACAGCATGCGCACCCGCTCGCCCCGCGCCGCCAGCGTGCGCAAGGATGCCGCATAGGCCCCCGGCATCACGATATCGCCGCCCTTGTCCGCCCGCCCGAAGACCGAGGCATAGCCCGCCACCTGATGCGGCGCCTCGACCTCGAGCCGGGCCGCGCGCGGCATGAACTTGTATTCCATCATCATCCCTTTCATTGCACCGCGCTCAGCAATGCCAGAGCGCCATGGATCAGCACCCCCGCCGCGACCCCGTAGACCGAAATCCACAGCCGTTTCTCGACCCGCTCCAACGCGCTTTCCAGCCGCCTCATGCGGAATTCGAGCGCTTCCTTGCGGGCCTCGAACACCTGCTCCTGCGCGTCGATCCGGGCCTGCGCGGCCTCGAAACTGTCATACAGAAAGCGCGAGCCGCCGATGGCACGCCGCAGGCTCATGCCCCCTCGACACGGGGCGGCAGACCCAGCAGCGCGCGCTTTTCCGCATCACTCAGGAAACTCGCCGCGCCCACGCGGCGCCATTGCTGCTCGCGTTCGACGGCAAGCGCGGGCACCTGGTCCAGATCGGGCTTCAGGGTCACGTCTCCGGGCACAAACCCGGCCAGCCAATGCGCGATCTGCGCGCTGACGCGCATCGCCATGGGCAGCACGGTCAGGCGGTAAAAGGCGCGATTGGCCTCCTGATAATTCGCATATGTGGCATCGCCCGGTATGCCCAGCAGCATGGGCGGCACGCCAAAAGCAATCGCGATCTCGCGCGCGGCGGCCTCCTTGGTCTGCTGAAACTCCATATCCGAGGGCGAGAACCCCATCGGCTTCCAGTCCAGCCCCCCTTCCAGCAGCATCGGGCGGCCCGCATTGCGCGCGCCCTGATGATGCGCCTCCATCTCGGATTGCAGGCGCTCGAACTGCTCGGCGCTCATCGTGCCCTGCCCGCCCTCGCCGCGATAGACAATCGCACCCGAGGGGCGCGCGGCATTGTCCAGAAGCGCCTTGGACCAGTTCGACGCGGCATTATGCACATCGACCGCGCGCTGCGCCGCTTCCAGCGGCGACAGCCCGTAATGATCGTCCTGCGGATGAAAGCTGCGGATATGGCAGATGGGAGAGCGCCCCTCGCGCAGGGCAAAGCGGTGTTTCGCGCTGCCCACCGTATAGTCATAGCCCACTGGCCAGCCATCGGCGCCGGGCACCACACTCATCCGGTCCGAGCGCAGCACATGCAGCTCGCGCGCGGCCCCGTTATCGTCCTGCACCAGTTCCACATAAGCATTGCCCGACAGCAAGAGCTGCGCATACAGCGCCTCGAACAGCTCGGCCTTGCCCTGAGCAGGGTTGGGGCGGCTGATCAATTCCAGCACCGGATGCGCCTCATAGCGGCGGTCGCTGTCCTGCACCACCAGCGGCAGCGCGCTCGCAGCCTCGGAAATCAGCCGCACGGCCCGGAACCCCACGGGGTTGCCCAGAAACCCGGCGCGCGCCAGCGACACGCGGTCGCGCGCACTCCACCCGGCTGCGGCCACACCGTAGGCCACGCCCTTGCCCCGGATCTGCCCTGCCGTCAGCGGCCCCACGGCCGAGGCTTTCGCCTCTGCCCCTGGTGCCACCGCCGTCTCGGGCGCGCGCGCCCTGCGCAAGAAGTCAAACATCAGCGCCTCTCTCCATGTCCTGAACCCACCCTTTCATCTTTGCAGAAATATCCTCGGGGGGGTGTGGGGGGGCAGACAGCCCCCCCACCTGCCATCGGTCTGAAAACAACCCTAGCGGCAGGGCCTGAACATCGCCCTATCACAGCGTACGCAGCCCCGGCCGTGCCCATTTCGCCGCCGGGCCCAGGATCAGATCCTGCACTGCCCAGACCAGCGCATCCACGCGGTCAGGGCTGCCGCTGCCGCAATAGCCCTGCGCCGTCATCTGCATCATCTGATCTTCCAGCGCGCCCAGCCGCTCGGCATGCAGCACGCGGCCCTGTTCATAGAGGGCGGCCACCGGCTCGGCCCGCGCCACTTTCCCGCGCGAGGCATGGACCGCGCGAAACGGCACCAGCGGGTCGATCTGGCGCAGGATCTGGGCGACCATGTCCCCGCCCTGATTGACCTCGGCCACCACGCGGTCGGCTCCGTGGCGCGCGCGCGCGGCCAGCACCGCCTCGGCCCAGGCGGTGGGCGAACTGGCCCGCACCGAGGCATCCTCAAGCACATAGGCGCGCCAGGTCGCGGGCGGCCCGTCCGTCACGGCCCCCACCACCACGATCCCGCACAGATCCGACCCCGCGCCCCCGCTCACTGCCGGATCCACGGCGACGACAACGCGCGACATCTCGGGCAGCTCCGTCACCCGCGCGCGTTCCAGCAGCGCCAGCGGCCAGAGCGTGCCCTCGGCATCTTCCAGGAGCGTGCCGTCCAGTTCCTGCCGTTCCAGATGCGTGCCGCGATAGCGCGCGCGGATCTCTTCCAGAAAACTCGGCGCCAGCCAGGCGCGGTTCGCCTCGGTCGGAGCATGGCTCATCACGGTCGAGGGCGCGCGCAGGATCGCCTTGAGCGTGTCCTGCCCGCGTGGCGTGGTGGTGACAAGCTGGCGCGGATGATCCCCCAACCGCAGGGCGAATTGCAGCATGTCCCAGGCGGCCTCGGCGCGGGGCCATTTGGCCAGCTCGTCGCACCAGGCCGCATCGAATTGCGGCCCGCGCAGCGCCTGCGGGTCGGATGCCGAAAAGCATTGCGCGACCGCGCCATTGGGCCAGACCAGCCTGCGGCGCGTCGCCTCCCATGCGGGCAAGCGGTCAGGGGGCGAACAGGCCAGAATGCCGCTATCGCCAAAGACCATCACATCGCGCGCCTGATCATAGGTTTCCGCCACCAGCGCCACGCGCCGCGCCGCGCCTGCATCAAGTGCGCGCGCCCCTTCGACCTGCGCGCGCACCCATTCGGCGCCTGCGCGTGTCTTGCCCGCGCCGCGCCCGCCCAGACAGACCCATGTGCGCCAATCGCCCTCGGGGGGCAACTGATGCGGCTGCGCCCAGAACTCGAACATCCATGGCAGCGCGGCCAGCGCGTTCTCACTCAGCCCCTGCAGGAAGCTCGCCGCCACCTCCGGCGGCGCGGAGGCGAGCCAGTCTGCGGCGGATCTCGTTGCGGGCGGCATCGGTGTCGAGCCCGGCGCTCGCGGCGCCTGCCTCAAGCCCCTTGAGCTTCTGAAGATTGGCACGTTCATGGTAAGCGATCTCCAAGGCCTTGCGCAGCGCGCGGAATTCGTCGCCGAATTCGCGGGCTGCGGCAGGTGTGATGTCATCATGGGTTGCAAGCAGCGCTGTCAGCCGCGCGATGCTCAGACTGAGCAACTGCTCGGAATAGGACACCATGTTTTCCGGTGTCGGCCCCGTATCGGGGGGGTGTTCGGTGCTCATGTATTCTATGCCTGTCTCTCTGCCCGCCGCGCCCCGCGCGAGCCTGGTCGCCTTGCGCGATTGGCCTGCACGCCGGGGCGGGGTCAGACTAGCGCGGTGCCCTGAACAAAGCGGTCACACAGCGTGCGCCCCCGGCTTTGATGCTTTGCAGCCCCGCGGAGCAATGGTAGATGTCAGAGTCTCAGCGCATCTGCCATCCTGCGGGCTGCGCGCCCGGGCTGCCCCGCCGCCCCTTCTGGATCAGGGATAACGCGACCATGGATGACAAGACGCTGGTGTGCGATGTGTTCATCGTCGGCGGCGGTCCGGCCGGGCTGTCCGTGGCGGCCACCCTGCCCGATAACGTAAGCTGCGTCATCGTCCATCAGGACCGCGAGATCGGCCTGCCGGTGCGCACCTCGGGCGCGTCATGGCTGCAGGATGCCGAGCGGCTGGGCATCCCCGAACACCTGTTCAAGCGGATCGGGACAAGCGAGGTGTTTTCCGACAAGGAACAGGCCGTCATCGCGATGGGCGATGAGGTGCCGGTGATCCTGGACACGCCGCGGCTCTATCAGTGGCTGGCCCGGCAATCGGACCACAAGGACCGCCGCCTGCTGCTGGCCACCAAATTCGTGTCGATCACCCGGCGCGACGACGGGCGCTATGAAAGCCGCATCCGCGGGCGCAACACGCATTGGGAGCGCGTGATCGCGACCTATGTCATCGATGCCTCTGGCTGGCATTTCGCCGTGCTGGAGGCGCTGGGGCTGGCCAGCAAACCCGAGCGGCTGGCCGTGGGGACCGAATATGAATACCCGATCGGCCAGAATGACACGGATCGGGTGATCGCCTTTTTCGGCACCAAGGCGCCCGCGGGCTATGGATGGGCCTTTCCCACCGCGCAGGACACGCTGCGCATCGGTGTCGGCATCATCCAGCCCGATACCGACAAATCCCCGCGCGATCTGCTGGATGCGGTCATCGCGGATGGACGCTTTCTGAAACGGATGGGGCTAACGCTCGAGGGCACGCCCATCGTGCATAGCGGCATTCTGCCCTCGGTCGCCTATGATGACCGGCTGGTCTTTGGCAATGTGATCCGGGTGGGCGATTCCGCCAATTTCGCGACCCCGACGCTGGGCGAAGGCATCCGCGTCTGCATCGAGTTCGGCAGTCTGTTGGGCACCCGCCTGGGCGAGGCCGTGCGGACCGGACGTCCCGCGCCCCTGAAAGCCTATGAGCGCGCCTGCCGCCGCAAACTGAAACGCGATTATCACTGGGGGTTCATCGTGAACCAGCGGGCCGCGAAATACACGCCCGAGCACTGGAACGCCGCCGTGCGGCGGATGGGCATGGTCGGGCCGGATGCCATCATCGCGACATTTCGCGGCGAGTTCCCCCCCGCCAAGATCGCGCGGATGGTGCTGACCTTTTCCCGGCTCTACCTGCGCGCCCGCTGGCGGTGGATCAGATCACGTCTGCGCGCAGACTGAGCGGCGAGGCGCGCCAGTTTTCTGCAATCGCACAAAGGTGGCTTGGTTGATCCGACCAGGTTCCGGGTGTTTTCCAAGAGGTTTTCCGCCTTGGCTACGCCGCCGCCGCTGCGGGTATCGGCTGGTTGAACCAGGCCTGATCGGGGGTTTTCCCCTGACGTGGTATAGGAACTGGCGTCCACCTGCTTCTTCATAGCTGGTGTAGAGGTCGCGCAGGAGGTTCTGGCAGAAGCGCAGGGCGCCGTCCTGCCGCTGGTCCCCTACCTCGACACCCTTCGCTGGCTGTTCATCGCGCTGGCGCTGGGCGGGATCGCGGTCGCCGTCTGGGCGCAGCTGGACGACTGGAAGAAGGGCCTGCGCTGATGTGGGCCAGCCTCGTGGTCGGGCTGATAGCCCGGCCCTGGGCGCGGCGGGTGGTGGCCATCACCCTCGTCGCGCTCACCATCGCCCTCGTTCGCGGTCCTGCTCGAACCCGTGGCGCAGGACCGCTCACTCCTCAACCTTCGCCGCACGGCCGAGCGCGCAGGCCGCGCCGCCGAGCGGCTCGAGACCCTGGAGCGCAACGATGCCATCCACCGCCAGATGCTGGACGCCGCCGCCCGGCGGCCTCGCAGCCGCGACGATCTTCTTGACCGGCTGCGCGACGGCGGGTTCTGACGCCCCGCCCGGCGCCTGCCCACCCGTCGTCGCGTACAGTCAGGCTGAGCAGATGCGCGTGGCCGAGGAAGTCGCCGCGCTGCCCCAGGGGGCGCTGATCGTGGGCTGGCTGGCCGACTATGCTGTGTTGAGGGGTCAAGTCCGGCATTGCAAACAGGCTGTTCATGATTTGTTCTAGTGCGGAGATATTCAGCACATCTTCAACCAAGGAGGGCTGACAGATAATCGCCATACCCGTTCTTGCGAAACATCTCGGCGCGAGCGCGCAGCGCTGCTTTGTCGATCCAGCCCGCGCGATAGGCGATTTCGTCGGGGGCGCCCACCTGCAAACCCTGACGTTCGGTCAGGGTACGGACGAAATTCCCAGCATCAAGCAGACTGCCATGCGTGCCGGTATCCAGCCAGGCAAAGCCACGTCCCATGCGTTCGACCTGCAGTGCACCTTCTGCGCGGTAGAGCTCAAGAAGGTCGGTGATCTCCAGCTCACCACGTGCCGACGGCGTGACGCGTGCAGCAAGTTCGGGTGCGCGGCCATCCAGGAAGTAAAGCCCCGTGACCGCATAATTCGATGGTGGAACCGCGGGCTTTTCAACAATCGCGCGGACGGCGCCATCGGTGTCGAAATCGACAACACCGTATCGTTCAGGGTCAGTGACGTGGTAGCCGAAGACTGTGCCCCCGGTCTCTCGCGCATCCGCGGCGGCCAGGATTTCGGGTAAACCGTGGCCGAAGAAGATATTGTCGCCCAGCACCATCGCTGATGGCGCACCGGCCAGAAACTCTTCTGCAAGCAGATAAGCCTGCGCCAGCCCGTCCGGGCTTGGCTGTATGATCCAGGTGAGCTGCAGCCCCCATTGGCTGCCATCATCCATCAGACGCTGGAATTGTCCCTGATCCTCGGGTGTTGTGATCACGGCAATCTCGCGGATCCCCGCCAGCATCAGGACCGACAGCGGATAGTAGATCATCGGCTTGTCATAGACCGGCAGCAGCTGTTTCGACACGCCCATGGTGATCGGCCACAGCCGTGTGCCGGAACCGCCTGCCAGAATGATGCCTTTGCGTTGTGTCATGGAGCTTCCTTGATATCGTGAATAACGGTCGGAAGGGCGTCACGCCAGTCTGGCTGCTCCAGACCGAACACCGCGAGCCCGCTGCAGTCGAGGCGCGAATTCAGCGGGCGGCGCGCAGGTGTCGGATATTGCGCTGTAGCGATATCCTCGATCCGGCAGTTCAGGCCCGCCGCCGCCATTATGGCGCGGGCGAAATCCGCCCAGCTTGTCGCGGGCGCACCACTGAAATGGTAGGTGCCGCTTCCGGAAGGGCTTGCAATCAGCCCATCGGCGATGCGCAGACACGCATGCGCAATGGCCGATGCGGGCGTCGGCCCGCCAATCTGGTCGGCCACCACATTCAGACTGTCACGCGTAGCACCCAGCCGCAGCATGGTCTTGACGAAGTTGCTGCCGTGGGCAGAGAAAACCCAACTGGTCCGCAGGATTGCATGGCACCCGCCTGCTGCACGCACCGCGTTTTCCCCAGCAAGTTTCGAGCGGCCATAGGCATTCAGCGGCGCAAGCGGATGGTCCGGGCTGAACGGGGCGGTGCCACTGCCGTCAAAGACATATTCTGTGGAAATCTGCACCATAGGAATGCCAATCTCGGCACACACACTGGCCATCGCCCCCGGCGCAGACCCATTGACCAGATGCGCCAGGGATTCCTCCTCTTCGGCGCGATCCACAGCCGTATAGGCTGCCGCATTGATCACGGCGCGCGGCGCATGCTGGCGTATCAACGCGGCGCAGGCCTGCGGGTCGGTCAGGTCAGCCTCTGTACGGCCAAGACACAAAGCAGCGGGTTGCAGGCGCGCGATCTCGCGTGCCACCTGCCCTGACTTGCCAAAGACAAGGATCATGCCGTTATGCCCAGCCGTGCGCCAACGCCGCTGCGCGACTGCAGCGGGCGCCACCAGCTTTCATTGGCAAGATACCAGGCCACGGTCCGGCGCAGCCCTTCTTCCACTGTGACCGAAGGGCGCCAGCCAAGGTCTTCCCGGATGCGGGTCGGATCAATCGCATAGCGGGCATCATGGCCGGGGCGGTCGGGGACAAAGGTAATCTGATCCGCATAGGACCCGCTCTGCCGCGGCTGCATCTCATCCAGGATGGAGCACAGCGTGCGCACCAGTTCGAGGTTCGAACGCTCGTTCTCGCCACCAATATTGTAGCTGCGCCCCACAGCCCCTTTCTGCAACACCAACAGCAGCGCATCGGCGTGATCCTCGACATAGAGCCAGTCGCGCACATTCGCGCCATCGCCGTAGATCGGAAGCGGCTTACCGGCCAGAGCATTGAGGATAATCACCGGGATCAGCTTTTCGGGGAAATGGTAGGGGCCGTAATTGTTGGAGCAATTCGACAGCACGACTGGCAGACCATAGGTATGATACCAGGCGCGCACCAGATGGTCACTGGCGGCTTTTGACGCCGAATAGGGAGAGCGCGGATCATAGGGCGTGTCTTCGGTGAATTTCACGGCCTTGTCAGGCGGAAGAGAGCCAAAGACCTCATCGGTACTGACATGATGGAAGCGAAACTGCGCTGGGCGGCCCTGAGCGATCCAGAAGGCGCGCGCGGCTTCCAGCAGATTATACGTCCCGGTGATATTGGTCTCGACAAAGGCACCGGGCCCGTCGATCGAGCGGTCGACATGCGACTCTGCTGCCAGATGCATCACGGCATCGGGCCTGTGTTGGGCGAGGATCCGGTCCAGCGCGTGACGGTCCCGAATATCCGCATGTTCGAACGCATAGCGCGGGCTGTCCGCGACCGAAGCCACATTTTCCAGGCAGGCGGCATAGGTCAGGGCATCCAGATTGACCACCGCATGGCCTTGCGCGATCGCCAACCGCACCACAGCCGAGCCAATGAACCCCGCGCCCCCTGTTATCAGCAATTTCATGCGCTGGGCTCCTGATACTCGAACGGCGAGACAAATTCACTGAAAGGGATAGCATTGGCATCCTTTTCCGAGAGAAGCGGAGCATCCGTGCCCCAGGCGATGCCCAGCGTGTCCCAGCGCACCGCGCCATCACATTCCGGTGCATAATAGTCCGAGCATTTGTACTGCACTTCGCAATCCTCTGTCAGCGTCAGGAACCCATGCAGGAACCCTTTGGGCACGAAAAGCTGCGACCCATTCTCGGCCGACAACTCGACCGCAACATATTCGCCATAACTCGGCGACCCGCGTCGCACATCGACCGCAACATCGAGGATCGCGCCACGCGAACAGCGCACCAGCTTGTCCTGCGCATGGGGCGGGCTTTGAAAATGCAGCCCCCGCAGAGTACGCCGAGGCGCTGAATAGCTGTGATTGTCCTGCACAAACTCCGGCAATACCAGTCCCTGTGCGGCCAGAGCGCGCGGATTCCACGTCTCGCTGAACCAGCCCCGCGCATCGCCGAAGCGTCGGGGCGTGATCAGGAAAATTCCAGATGGGCTGAGTTCAGACACTTCCATCGTAAGCCTCCCCTGTCAAAACACGTATCGAATCTGATCCGGAAAACCAAAGAGCCACGTCTGATAAGGAATATAACAACGATTGAAGTGCCAAGAAATCGCTGTCCAAACCAAGAACGTGATCCCAATCATTGCATATGGGAAAATAACATGCAGCTTTCGGTCATTTGAAATTTGCAGAAAAGGAACCCGTGCAAACATCATCGCTGGCGGTGTCAGCAAATCGTGTTGGTTCGCACTTTGTTCTTGCGCGTCAGTGAGGTATGCTGAGGCAACCGAGGCCTGAGGAGACCCGCCATGCCCCGCT
>SL_7KL_010_BRINEDRAFT_10000932_pt1 | contig 13995 bp, 11 predicted proteins | sample SodLak_010_BRINE_FD_10663 | JGI IMG/M metagenome (IMG submission 10663)
ACCCCGTGCTGCACCAGCCTTTGTGAGGGCATCACCTTCGTCTGTGCGCGTTGTGCACCGGCCGAACACGCGGACTATCTGCGCGTCGACGAGGCGGACAGGGTCGCCCGGCAGTTCTTCGCCTTCCAGCGGGCCTGGCTGGACGCCGACGCCCACTCGCCCGGAAATGACTAGTCGGTCTTGACCTCGAACGGAGGGCAACGCTTGGGCAGCAATTCGCCCCGGATGCGCGGGTAGCAGGGCAGGCCCTGGTCGAACGGCGGGGCGTCCTCGCCCTGGATCAGCGGGCGCAGGTAATCGCGCGCGGCCTGGGTGATGCCGTAGCCGTCCGGGGTGATGTACTCGCGCGGCATGCCCTGCTCGACGTCGGCCACGGTCTCCAGCGGGGTAAAACCGATGCTCCAGCGGTAGGGATCGTTGGAATCGCGGCGGATGATCGGCATGAAGGCATCCTCGCCGGCCACCACGCCCTCCACCGCCGCACGGCCACAGGCATAGGCCTGCTCCACGTCCACCTTCGACGCGATATGCCGCGCGGAGCGCTGGATATAGTCGACCACCGCCCAGTGCAGCTTGTGTCCGGTCTGTTCGCGGATCAGCTCGGCCAGGCGCGGGGCGGCGCCGCCCAGCTGGGTGTAGGCATACACATCATGGCTTTGTGCCACCGAGAACAGGGTGCCATCCGGATTCTTCAGACCCTCGGAGACCACCACCACACAGTAGCCGTGACGCTCGATCGTCCGGTTCAGGTGCTCGAGAAAGTCGTCCTGGTCAAACAGGGTCTCGGCGAACAGGATCAGCATCGGCGGCTGGCCATCGAACTCCTGCGCCAGTGCGGCGGCGGCCGCCAGCCAGCCCGCATGCCGACCCATTACCTCGAGCACGAACACCTTGGTGGAACTGGTGTGCATGGACTCGACATCCAGACTGGCCTCGCGCACGACCGTGGCGATGAACTTGGCGGCGGAGCCGAACCCGGGGCTGGAGTCGGTCACGGCGAGATCGTTGTCGATCGTCTTGGGCACGCCGATCGCCTTGATCGGGAAGCCCATGCGATCCCCCATCCTGGCGATCTTCAGCGCGGTATCCATGGAACCGCCGCCGCCGTTATAGAAGAAGGTGCCGATGTCATGGGCGCGGAAGACCTCGACCAGGCGTTCGTACTGCTCCGGATCCTTGTCAGGATCGCCCAGGTCGAAACGGCAGGAGCCGAACGCCCCGCCGGGGGTATGACGCAGGGCCGCGAGGGTCAGCGGGTCCTCCTGATCCAGGTCGATGATCTCCTCGCGCAGGACACCGAGGATGCCGTCGCGCGCCGCATAGATCTTGCCGAAATGGGCCGGATGGGCGCGCACCGCCTCGATCACCCCCCAGGCGCTGGCGTTGATGACGGCGGTAACCCCGCCGGACTGGGCGTACAGCGCGTTTTGCGGCATGCGAATCTCCCTTGTGGATACAGCCCCGGATGCCATGCACGACAAGTGCCAGCCCGCTCAAGCCATGAACTACCCGACGGATCGGCCCATCCGGGTGCTTTTGCTACACTATGCCGGTTAAGACACTCGGCGCACCGGGGCCGTTCGCCCCGTCATGGTGCTCACGCACCTCGATTGCGCGGTGTCACCCGATTCACAACAGCATCAGGATTGCATCATGCATATCGGCACGACTTTGACCAACTACATTATCGAGACCCAGCGCGGTATCCAGGGCGCGACCGGCGAATTCACCGGCCTGCTGAACGATATCTCGGTGGCCTGCAAGAAGATCTCCGACCTCGTCGACAAGGGTGACCTGGTCGGCGTTCTCGGCTCCGCCGGCTCCGAGAACGTGCAGGGCGAGACGCAGAAGAAGCTCGACATCATCACCAACGAGGTGTTCATCGAGGCCCTGGGCCACAACGGCCACGCCGCCGGCCTCGCCTCCGAGGAGATGGACGAGATCTGCGAGATGCCGGCCGGCGCCCCGCGTGGTCATTACCTGGTCCTGTTCGACCCGCTGGACGGCTCCTCCAATATCGACGTGAACGTCTCCGTCGGCACGATCTTCTCCATCCTGAAGGCGCCGGAAGGCGTCTCCGATCCGAAGACCGAGGATTTCCTGCAGCCGGGCACCAAGCAGATCGCCGCCGGCTACTGCCTGTACGGTCCGTCCACCATGATGGTGCTGACCACCGGCAAGGGCGTGCAGATGTTCACCCTGGACAAGGACTTCGGCGAGTTCCTGCTGACCAAGGACAGCGTGCAGATCCCGGAAGACACCGAGGAATTCGCGATCAACATGTCCAACAGCCGCTTCTGGGAGGCCCCGGTCAAGCGCTACATCGACGAATGCCTGGCCGGCAAGGAAGGCGCCCGCGACAAGGACTTCAACATGCGCTGGGTGGCCTCCATGGTCGCCGAGGTGCACCGCATCCTGTCGCGCGGCGGCGTGTTCATGTACCCGATGGACTCCAAGATGCAGGCCAAGGGCACCGCCGGCAAGCTGCGCCTGATGTACGAGGCCAACCCGATGAGCTTCATCATCGAGCAGGCCGGCGGCGCCTCCACCACCGGTCGCGAGCGCATCATGGATATCAGCCCCACGGGCATTCACCAGCGCGTGCCGGTAGTCCTGGGCGCGAAGAACGAAGTGGAGCGGATCACCCGCTACCACAACGAGGGCTAAGAACCCCTCGCGCCTCGGGCACCCCGATGCGCTCCCCAAGGCCCGGCCCCGCAAGGCGCCGGGCCTTTTTGTTGCAATCAAGGACAACGCGGATGGGCTCGGACAAGCGCTGCCCAATCCGAACGGACGTGACGGATGACAGAGCCCTCGGATAAACGACCAGACGCCCCGACCCGGGGCGAAGCCTTTCGTTACTGGCTCAAGCTCGGCTTCATCTCGTTCGGGGGTGCCGCCGGGCAAATCGGGATGATGCACGAGGAGCTGGTGGAACGGCGTCGCTGGGTCTCCGAGAACCGCTTCCTGCATGCGCTGAACTACGCGATGGTCCTGCCCGGCCCGGAGGCGCANCAGCTGGCGACCTATCTCGGCTGGCTCNTGCACGGCACCTTCGGCGGCCTGATGGCGGGGCTGCTGTTCATCCTGCCCTCGCTGGTCCTGATCACCGGGCTGTCCTGGGTGTACCTGGCCTTTGGCGACGTGCCCACGGTGGAGGCCGTGTTCTACGGCATTAAGCCGGCGGTGATCGCAATCATCGTCTATGCCGGCTGGCGCATCGGCGGACGCGTGTTGAACAACGGCCTGCTATGGCTGATGGCCGTTGCGGCGTTCCTGGCGATCTTTGTGCTCAACATCCCGTTCCCGTACATCATCATCGCCGCGGGGCTGCTCGGCTGGCTGGGCAGCCGGGTCTGGCCGGAACGCTTCCGCAGCGGCGAATCGCACAGCGCCGGCAGCCACAAGGCCACAGGGCCGGCCGTGGTGGACGACGACACCCCACCCGCGCCCTGGATGCAGTTTCGCTGGTCGCGGGTGTTCCGCTTCCTCTTGGTCGGCCTGGGCCTGTGGGCCGCGGTGTTCGGTCTGCTGCTCACGGTATTTGGCTGGGACGCCACGCTGACCCGCATGGGCCAGTTCTTCACCCAGACCGCGTTGGTGACCTTCGGCGGGGCCTACGCGGTGCTGCCATATGTCTATCAAGGCGGGGTGGAGACCTACGGCTGGCTGAGCCCGACCCAGATGATCGACGGGCTCGCGCTGGGCGAGGCCACGCCGGGGCCGCTGATCATGGTGGTCACCTTCGTCGGCTTCATCGGCGGCTGGACCCAGGCGTTTCTCGGCCCGGATCAGGTACTGCTGGCCGCCTTGCTCGGGGCGCTGGTCGCGACCTTCTTCACCTTCCTGCCGTCGTTCCTGTTCATCCTGGTGGGCGCGCCCCTGGTCGAGCGCACCCGGGGCGATCTGCACTTCACCGGACCGCTGACCGGCATTACCGCCGCCGTGGTCGGGGTGATCGTGAACCTGGCCGTGTTCTTTACCTGGCACGTCCTGTGGCCTGCCGGCTTCGAGGGCACCTTCGAGTGGTTCTCGGCCCTGCTCGGCATCGCCGCCTTTATTGCCCTGGCCCGTTTCCGGGTGNGCATCATCCCGCTGATCCTCGTCTGCGCCGTGCTCGGCGCCGGGTATCGGCTCCTGCTGTAGGCACCCTGGCCTGCCGGGCCAGGCGAAAGGCACCGATCAAACCACTCGGCCCTCCAGGGTAGCCGCAGCCTCGGTATTCGCCGCCAGCACCTGCAGGTTGGTCACCGTGTGGTCCGCGATGTTGGTCAGCGCCTCGCGAGTCAGGAAAGCCTGGTGGCCGGTGACCAGCACGTCGTCGCGCTGCATCAGCCGCGCCAGGCGGCGATCGGGCAGCCCGGCCAGCGACCAGTCGCGGAAGAACAGCGAGGCCTCGTTCTCGTACACATCCATCGCCAGCCCGCCGAGCTGACCGGACTCCAGCGCGGCCTCGGCCGCATCCGTATCAACCAGCGCCCCGCGGGCGGTGTTGATCAGGAAGGCCCCGCGCGGGAGCCGCGCCAGACTGTCACTATTGATCAGGTGGCGGTTTTCGCGAGTCAGCGGACAGCTGAGGCTGAGCACCTCGGACTGCGCCAGCAGCGCATCCAGCTCGAGGTACTGGACGCCCGCGGCCTGCAGCTCGGCGTTCGGATACGGGTCGTGCGCCGCCACCCGGCAGCCGAAGCCCAGCATGATGCGCGCAAAGGCCTGGCCGATGCGGCCGGTGCCGACGATGCCCACCGAGCGGCCAACGAGATCGAATCCGGTCAGGTGATCGAGGCGAAAATCACCTCGCCGCGTGCGGTCCCAGGCGAGGTGAACGCGCCGGTTCAGCGTCATCAGCAGGGCGACGGCGTGCTCCGCAATCGCGTTCGGGGAATAGGCCGGCACCCGCGCCACGCGCACGCCACGCTCGCGGGCGCGGTCGATATCCAGGTTGTCGTAGCCGGAACAGCGCAGCGCCACCACATGCACCCCGTGATCGGCGAGCCCGTCGATCACGCGCCGGTGCAAGTCATCGTTGGTAAAGACGCAGACCGCATCCGACCCTGTGGCAAGGTGCACCGTCTCTGCGGTCAGGCGTTCGGCATGCAGGAGAGGCTTCATGTCCGCCGCTTGAAAAGCAGGGAGCAGAAACTCGCGATCGTGTTGCTGAACACTGAATACGGTGACCCGCATAACGTTCTCTCTAATCCATAGGTTGAATAAGGGCTCGCGTAGTACCTGCGCACGCTAGGTCCCCAAGGGGTTTCCCAACGATGCCTCGTTCCGGTGTTTGCGCATGAGGGAGGAACCGGCCCTGGGCAGCGACGATGCGCGTGCCCCATGGAACNGCCCCCGAGACCGGACGATGGCACCAGCATAACGCAGGATCGGGCGCTGTCACGGGCAGACTCCAACCACCCTGGTGGCTTTGTCAGACGAGGTCGCGGGGGATCTTCACGTCCCAGTTGCGGGCATAGACGCGACGCTCGCCCTCGTACGCATCCAGCTGGGCGTGGATCTCGAAATCGGTGGGGCTCGAGGTAAGCACCGTTCGGGTTACCGTGCGCACCGCCCAGTCGCCGCGTCGGAAGCCGCGCTCCCATAGGGTCTCCCCACGCACCGAGTTGAAGTCGTCACCCTGGTAGCTNTACCACTCCAGCGCCTTCCGCTGCATCTCCAGGTTCAGGTCGTCCAGCCGTACCGTCCCCGCATCGTTGGTCACCGCGAGAGTCGACTCGTCCTCCGCCAGGTCGCGAATGACCCGCCAGTTGTGCAGCTGCGGCGTTAGCTGATGGGTTTCCGTCGAGGGAGGCCCGCCCTCGGGGAGCGGGAAGGCGATTCGGGCATCCATGTCTTCGCGCGGCGCGCGACGGGGCAGAAGCAGACGGCTCGCGCCCGTCATGAGCCGCAGCCGGACCGGCCGCGGCGCCGGCCATGCCAGCGGGAAATACGAAGTCGACAGCGATAGCCGGATGCGATGTTCTACCGGGAAGCGCTGGGCCACGTCGTTGAACTTGACCCGGACGCGGTAGGTTTTCCCGGGCTCCAGGGGTTGCGGGGTCTCGGCGTCTTCGCGGTGGGTCAAGTTGAGCAGCCCGTAGGTGACGCGGGTCGCCTTGTCGTCAGCGGCAACATCGGACAACCGCGCCGCAACCATTGCGACGGGCTGGTCGACACTCAACTCCAGCTCCAGCATCGCGGCGCCGAGGACCTCCAGGGGCTCTTCCAGCGGGGCGCTGGTGAACACCAGGGCACCCCCATCCTCTTCGCGCTGGTCATGGGGCAGGTCCGGGGTCGCGGCATACGAGCACCACTTGCCAGCAAACAGGCCCACACTCAGCGGCGACTGCAGGGTCATTTCGCGTTCCGGCGCGACAGCCGATGCCCTCTCCAGCCGCCCCGGCCAGGCCAGGGTCAACGGTTCGAACTCGACGTTCGCCGAGGGCCAGTGTGGTTCGCCTACCCAGCGCCCAGGGCGCTCCTCGTAGCGGGTGGTCGGCGGGACGCTGTCCTGCATCCAGACCCTCAGCATGGGTTCGTCCATGATCCCGTTCTGCGCACCCTTCAGCCAGCGGTCCCACCAGCGCAGACATTCCTGCAGGAAACCGATGGCCGGGCCCGGTACACCCTGATGCGGATACTTGTGGCTCCAGGGGCCGACCAGACCCAGCCGCGGCCCCTGGAGGTTGGCCAGCAGGCGAAAGACCGCATTGGAGTAGCCGTCGGCCCAGCCACTGACCGCCATCACCGGGGCTCGCACCGCGGACCAGTCTTCGCAGATCGAGCCATGCTTCCAGTAGTCGTCGCGGCGCTGGTGGCGCAACCACTTCTCCAGCCACAGCCCGCTGCCCTCCAGGCGCTGGAACCACATCTCGCGCCAGCGTTCGCCCACGATCTCCGGATCCGGCGGCAGGGAGTTGTAGGCAAACATGGTCGAGGCCCAGGACAGGTTGTCCCCCAGCAGGCAGCCGCCCATGTGATGGACGTCGTCGGCATAGCGGTCATCGGTGGAACACACACTGACCACCGCCTTCAGCTCCGGCGGTTGCAATGCCGCGATCTGCAGGCCGTTGAAGCCGCCCCAGGAGATGCCGATCATGCCCACATTGCCGTTGCACCAGGGCTGTTCACCCATCCAGCGCAGAACCTCCACGCCGTCGTCCAGCTCCTGCTGCAGGTATTCGTCCTCCAGCACCCCCTCGGAGTCACCGGACCCGCGCAGGTCCACCCGCAAACAGGCGTAACCGTGACCGGCAAAGTAGTGATGCATCGCGTCGTCGCGCAGCCGGGTGGAATCACGGCGGCGGTACGGGATGTATTCCAGGATCGCGGGTACCGGCTGCTGTTCGGCGCCTTCGGGGCGCCACAGTCGGGCGGCGAGACGCGTGCCGTCAGCAAGCGGGATCGGGATGTATTCCTCGACCTCCACCGCGCAGGGAAAGTCGTGGACAACGTTCATGACTGTACCTCGCCCGGGGGTGTGGCGGGCTCGAACTCCATGGGTAGCCGCTCCATCACGCGTGTGTAGATCCGCTCCAGTTCGGTGTTGTCCGCGGCCCCGATAAACAGGGTTGCGACCTCGTAGGAGTAGCTGTCCTGATAACAAAGCTGCGACAGCAGCATGCCCTCCTCGACTTCGATCTGTACGACCACACCGGGGAACTCGGCCTCGACGGCCGCGATGTCCGCCGGCGTGGGCATCCGCACGACCCGTGCATCCTGGTACCGGCGAACCATGAACTTGGCCGCACATCGGAAGGCCCCCTGGCGATGGGGCATCGTCGGCGCGCGCCCCAAGCCCAAATCAATCATCACCTGATGGTGATAGCAGCCATCCACCATCCGGAACAGCGGGGCATGAGACTTGGAGATGCGGGTGTTGATCTCCAGCAGCCAGATCCGGTCCGTGGCCTCATCCCAGTAGAACTCCACGTTGAACGGGGCGCAGTCATAGCCCACCTGCCGGATCACGCGGTCCGCTATCTCCTCCATCCGTGCCTGTACCGTCTGCGGAAGGATGGACGGGTACTGGTAGCGGGAGAATGAGGAGCCGGCCGCGCCCTCGCGCAGGGAATCGACAGCACCGTAAATCCGGACCGCGCCCTGCCAGGCATACCCCTCCAGGGTGCACTGACGCCCCTCCGATATCAGCGCCTCGGCAATGCAGTGATTGCCATCGACCCCGGCCACCTCCGGAGGCAGTGTCGCGTGCCCCAGGACATGGTTGAAGGGCTCGCCGAAGCGGTCGATCTCCCTGCGGATCCGCTCCATGGCACGCCGGAAGTCGTCCACATCGTCGATGCGAAAGCCGAGGTAGGAGAGCACCGATTTCACCGGTTTGATCCAGAACGGAAAATCCAGGGTGACCTCGCGCAGGGGATCGTCGGCAAACGGGTTGACCGCGCAGAAGGCCGGGATGTGTTCGGGTGCAACGCGGGCCTGTTCAAGCCGGCTCCAGTACTTGTGCTCGCACTTCAGCACGCTTTCCAGGGTCGGCCCCGGCAGGTCCCTGGCCTGGCGCAGGAGGGGCAGGATCGTGCTGACCGGAAAGTCCCAGAAACCGACCACGGCATCCGCCGTGCCNGGAAACTGGCTCAACCGTTCGCGACCCTCGATCAGGATCCGACGCACCGGAAACCGGGCGCAGGGCTTGACCTCCTCGCGTGTGAACAATGCGTGGAAGGCATAACCNTCCGCCCCAGGCAGGGTCTGGAGCTGGCCCAGATGGAAGTCGTCCAGACCGACCACGAAGATGTTGTGCCTCGCCGGCGCATTCATAACTGGCATCGTTTTCCCCGGACAACGGGTCGCCAGGGCCGCACACCGCCCTCCATGGAGTGTGGCAGGTATCCGGGTTATTACCAGCCCGGGATGTCGCTGGATCGCGCCACGCTCTTGCCGCACTATGGACGGGTGTGGGGCCTTGCCGTACCGAGCGGCTCGCCCNAGGNCCAGGAGCCGTCTGTGGAAGTGATCGCACCACAAGCCGTGGATACGCTGATCCGCCTGCTGNNCGGNGANGGCTACGAGGTNGTGGGGCCGACACGGCGCGATGGCGCGATCGTCTACGACCGGGTGGGCGGCCTCGAGGACCTGCCGGTGGGCTGGACCGACGAGCAGGCCCCCGGGCACTACCGCCTGCGCGAACGCGACGACGACGCGCTGTTCGGCTACGTGGTCGGGCCGCATTCCTGGAAGAAATACCTGTTCCCGCCCGAGGAGACCCTGTTCCGGCTGACCCGCCAGCCGGACGGCAGCTTCGTGACCGAGCCCGGCACCTCCGACGCGCCGNGCCGTGCCTTCATCGGCATGCGCGCCTGCGAGCTGGCGGCGATCGACGTGCAGGACCGGGTGTTCCTCGGCCAGGCGGTGCAGGACCGCGGCTATGCCGCCCGTCGGCGGGACCTGTTCATGGTCGCGGTCAGTTGTGCCGAGCCGGGCGGAACCTGCTTCTGCGCCTCCATGGACACCGGCCCGCGCGCCCGCGAGGGATTCGACCTGGCGCTGACCGAGGTGATCGACGCCACCCAGCACTTTCTGGTCGCCGAGGCCGGGTCCGAGGCCGGGCGCGCGATGCTCGACCGGCTCGATCCGCGCCCGGCCAGCGATGCCGAGCAGGCCGCCGCCGAGCGGGTGTGGGCCGAGGCACCGGAAAAGATGGGCCGGCAGATGCCGGCGGATGCCCACGAGGTGCTCAACCGGGCCTTCGAGCACCCGCGCTGGGAGGAAACCGCCGAGCGCTGCCTGTCCTGCTCCAACTGCACCCTGGTCTGCCCTACCTGCTTCTGCTCGCAGGTCGAGGAGGTGCCAGACCTGGAAGGCCAGCGCACCGAACGCGTGCGGCGCTGGGATTCCTGCTTCAACCAGGAACACTCGCACCTGGTCGGCGGGCCACACCGCGAGTCCGTGGCCGCGCGCTATCGCCAATGGATCACCCACAAGCTGGCCACCTGGCACGACCAGTTCGGCACCTCCGGCTGTGTCGGCTGCGGGCGCTGCATCACCTGGTGCCCGGTGGGGATCGACATCACCGAGGAAGTCACCGCGGTGCGCCGCGATCCGGAGGGCCGGGGATGAACGAGCTGCTGGCCATCATCGAGAAAGAGCCCTTCTTCGAGGATATGGCGCCGGAGCACCGGCGCCTGCTGGCGGCCTGCGCGGCGAAGTGCAGCTATACGGCCGGCACCCGGCTGATGCGCGACCACGAGCCGACCGAGACCTTCTGGCTGATCCGCGAAGGCCAGGTCGCGCTGGAGAGCCCGCTGCGGGAAGGCAACGTGGCGTTCCAGACCGTCGGGCCCGGGGACATCCTCGGCTGGTCCTGGCTGCTGCCGCCCTATCGCGCCAGCTACGATGCGCGGGCGGTGACGGACATCCATACCCTGCGCTTCGATGCCGGCGTGCTGCGCGAACGTATGGAGGCCGACCCGGCGTTCGGCTACGTGCTGATGAAGCACTTCGCCGCGCTGATCGTCCAGCGCCTGCAGGCGGCGCGGTTGCAGGCGCTGGACATCTACAGCCACGGAGGGCCCGGTCATGGCAACTGACGCGGCTGCAACCCTGCCGGATCAGGCGATGGCGCCAGAGCCCTGGCGCATCCACTCGGTGCGCCGCGACGTGGCCAGCAACGAGGTCTTCAGCTGGACGCTGTACCCCGAGCCGGGGGTGGAGCCCGGCGCCGCGCCGGCACCCGGGCAGTTCAACATGCTCTACCTCTTCGGCGTGGGCGAGGTGCCGATCTCGGTCTCCGCGATCACCGACGACGGCGGCATCGTGCACACCATCCGCGCGGTGGGCAGCGTGACCCGCGCGATGCAGGATCTGGAGGCCGGCGCGGTGATCGGCCTGCGCGGGCCGTTCGGCACGGCCTGGCCGCTGGANCAGGCGCGCGGGCGCGACCTGGTGCTGGTNGCCGGCGGCATCGGCCTGGCGCCGCTGCGGCCGGTGATCCACGCGGCGCTGGAACGCCGTTCGGAGTTCGGGCGCGTGGTGGTCTGTTACGGCGCGCGCTCGCCCGGCGACATGATCTTTCGCGACGAGCTGGACGCCTGGGCCGAGCGGGATGATGTGGATCTGCGCATCACCGTGGATCGCGGCACCGCCGCCTGGCGCGGCGATGTCGGCGTGGTCACCCAGCTGGTGGATCGTGGCGGCTTCGACCGGCGCAACACCCTGGCGATGACCTGCGGCCCGGAGGTGATGATGCGCTTCACCGCGTCCGCGCTGGAGCGCCGCGGCCTGAAGCCGGAGGACATCTATGTCTCCATGGAGCGCAACATGCGCTGCGCGGTGGGCTTTTGCGGCCACTGCCAGATCGGGGCGCATTTCGTCTGCCGCGACGGCCCCGTGTTCCCCTACCCGGTGATGGAACCGGCCTTCCGGGTACGCGAGCTATGAGTCGGGAAAAGCCCACCCTGGCGGTGTTCAAGTTCGCCTCCTGCGACGGCTGCCAGCTCAGCCTGCTGGACTGCGAGGACGAGCTGCTGGCAGTCACCGACCGCATCCGGATCGCGCACTTCCCCGAGGCCACGCGCACCCGCATCGAAGGGCCGTGGGACCTGACGCTGGTGGAGGGCTCGATCACCACGCCACAGGCGGCGGAGGAGATCCGCGAGATCCGCCGCGCATCGAAGTTCCTCGTGACCATCGGCGCCTGCGCGACCACCGGCGGCATCCAGGCCCTGCGCAACTTCGCGGATGTCGAGGAATTCACCCGCCAGGTCTACGCCCACCCGGAATACATCGAGACCCTGGCCACCTCGGATGCCATCAGCCAGCACGTGCCGGTGGACTTCGAGCTGCGCGGCTGCCCGATCGACAAGTACCAGTTGCTGGAGGTCATCAGCGCCTTCCTCTACGGTCGGCGCCCGCAGGTCTCCAGCGCCAGCGTCTGCGAGGAGTGCAAGCGGGCGGGGCATATCTGCGTGATGGTCGCCCATGGCACGCCCTGTCTCGGCCCGGTCACCCACGCCGGCTGCGGCGCGCTATGCCCCGGGTGCAACCGCGGCTGCTATGGCTGCTTCGGGCCCAAGGAGAACCCCAACGCCCCGGGCCTGTCCGGCCAGCTGGAGACCCTGGGGATGGATCGCGCCACGCGCGTGCGCTTCTACCGCACCTTCAACGCCGGCGCCGACGCCTTCCGCGAGGAGAGCGAACGTCAGGAGAGCGGCGCGGCACCGCCCGAAGAATCAGGAAACCGGCCATGAGCGAGACCCGCACCATCGAAGTCGACTACCTCGCCCGCGTGGAGGGCGAGGGCGCGATGTACGTGCGCACCGAGGGCGGCCGCGTGGAGGAGGTGAAGCTGTCGATCTTCGAGGCGCCGCGCTTCTTCGAGGGCTTCCTGCGCGGGCGCGACTTCCGCGAGGCCCCGGACATCACCGCGCGCATCTGCGGCATCTGCCCGATCGCCTACCAGATGGGCGCCTCGCTGGCGATGGAGGACATCTGCGGGGTGACCGTGGACGGCGTGCTGCAGGATCTGCGGCGGCTGGCCTACTGCGGCGAGTGGATCGAGAGCCACGCCCTGCATGTATTCATGCTCCACCTGCCGGACTTCCTCGGCTATCCCGACGCGGTCACTGCCGCGAAGGACCACCCCGACATGGTGCGCAACGGCCTGCGCATCAAGAAGATCGGCAACGCCATCCTGCGGCTGCTGGGCGGGCGCGAGATCCACCCGGTGAACCTGCGCGTCGGCGGCTTCTACCGCGCGCCGTCGCCGGCCGCGGTCGCGGGGCTGCGCGAGGACCTGGCCTGGGGCCTGGAGGCCTCCTGCGAGGTCGCCGAATTCCTAGCCACCCTCGACTACCCGAACCTCGAACGCGACTACGAGTTCGTGTCGCTCGTCCACCCGGACGAATACCCGATCACCCACGGCCGCCTCGGCTCCGGCAGCGGACTGGACGCNGCNATCCGCGACTACGACGACATCTTCACCGAGGAACACGTCGCCCACTCCAACGCCCTGCACAGCCACCGCTCGGACTCCGGCGAACCGGTGTTCATGGGCCCGCTGGCGCGCTTCGCCCTGAACCGCGAACGCCTCACCCCGCGCGCCGCCGAGCTGGCCGAGCGCGCCGGGCTGGGCGCGGCCTGTCGCAACCCCTTCCGCAGTATCCAGGTGCGCATGATCGAGATCGTCCTCGCCTTCGAGGAGGCCCTGCGCCTGGTCGAAGGTTACCGGCAGACACCGGCCGAACCCGCGCTGCCGGTCACCCCGCGCGCCGGCACCGGCTTTGGCGCCACCGAGGCCCCGCGCGGCATCTGCTACCACCGCTACAGCATCGACGACGCGGGTCTGATCACCGACGCCAAGATCGTCCCGCCCACCTCGGTCAACCAGCCCACCATCGAGGCCGACCTGCGCGAACTGGTCCAGAACAACCTCGACCTGCCGGACGACGAACTACGCCACCAATGCGAAGTCGCCATCCGCAACTACGACCCCTGCATCTCCTGCGCCACCCACTTCCTCGACCTGACCGTCGACCGAAAATGAACGGCGCCCGAAAGAGAGATGCGAGTTTCGGAAGGAACGCATGCGGAAGCCCACCAAACTGAATCAGGAAGAGCAGGAACTGCTCGATACCTTTGAAGCAGGCGAGTTCGAATCGGACAAGGACAACGAACGCAGGGCATCCATTGTCGAGGCCGCGGAAAATGGATCCCGCAAGACCCCTGAACAAACCCAAGAGGCCTCGGCCGACGATGGAAGATCGGCAGGCAAGGGGCCACTCGTCATCGGCATAGGGAACCCCTGGCGCGGCGACGACGGCATCGGCCACGCCGTGGTCGACGCACTCGCCGGCACGCCGGGCCTCACAACCGCCACCTGCAGCGGCGAGCCCGCCGAACTCATGGAGCTGTGGCAGGGCCACAACCCCGTCATCCTGGTCGACGCCATCGTCACTGGCGCCGCCCCCGGCACCCTCCACCGCCTGGACGCCCGCGAACCCCTGCCGCGCGGCGCCCGCTACTCCTCCCACGGCATCGGCCTCGCCG
>SL_7KL_010_BRINEDRAFT_10000935_pt1 | contig 13962 bp, 14 predicted proteins | sample SodLak_010_BRINE_FD_10663 | JGI IMG/M metagenome (IMG submission 10663)
CAAGCGTCTTAAGCTGGGATAAATTTCCGCTTTTTCTTGATTTTTACAAAATAAAACACCCCCTATTTCCCTGGTCGCAGCCACAATTCCAGTTGGGAGAATCCTCCCCCCCCTGCAGGATTCTTAGATCATTGCCATACCGCCATTGACATGCAATGTTTGTCCCGTTATGTACCCTGCCTTTGGACCCGCTAGAAACAGTGTCGCCTCGGCGATATCTTCAGGTTTTCCAATATGCCCCATGGGAATTCGTGACACAATCCCATGTTTTTGTTCAGGCGTCAGTTCATCTGTCATTGCCGACTCGATAAACCCTGGCGCAATACAATTAACCGTAATCCCACGAGAGGCAACCTCCTGAGCCAAAGATTTTGAAAACCCAACTACGCCGGCTTTTGTTGCGGCATAGTTACACTGCCCCGGGTTCCCAGTAAAGCCAACAATCGATGAAATATTTATAATTCTCCCCCACCTTTTTTTCATCATCGGCTTCAAACACGCCCGCGTCAGGTGAAAAATAGACGTCAAGTTGATATCAAGAACTGTCTGCCAGTCTTCATCCTTCATCCGCATAAGAAGTGTGTCCCGGGTCATTCCGGCGTTGTTGACAAGGATATCCACCCCGCCCCACTCAGTTTGGATGGTTTTGACCATCTCTACAATCTTTTCAGGGGCATTTAAAGGACAAGGGACAACCGAAACACGTTCGTTGCCTAAATGTCTTTGGACCTCCATCAGTCGGTTCTCTCGGGTTCCCGACAGCACGACGTGGGCGCCTTTTGCATGAAGCGTTTTGGCGATTTCAGACCCAAGCCCGCCTGAGGCTCCCGTCACTAAAGCAACTTTATCCTGTAATACATTCATTTTTTAATATCTTTCACTCCAAACTGTTTGTAAAATTTTCAATATCTTTCGGCGTGTGCAGGGTTTGGCAAGGAATATCCGGACAAGTCCTTTTCATCAAACCGCTTAACACTTTACCCGGTCCAATTTCTAAAGCTCCCTTTAGATGATAAGACGGCAAGGTAAGAAGGCTTTCCCTCCACCGAACGTGTCCGGCTATTTGTTTTACGAGATTTGTTTTTAAAATGTGAGGGTCCGTCTCGGCCTTTGCCGATACATTCTGAACAATCGGACAAATCGGATCACTGAATGTCACAGTTTCTAAAACCTGGGCCATTTTTTCCGTCGCGCGGGACATTAAAGAGCAATGGAAAGGGGCACTTACAGGTAAAGGAACGACCTTCTTCGCTCCCTGCTCTTTTGCTTGGGCGCTCGCCCGTTCTACGGCGTCCCGGTGACCGCTAATCACAATTTGCCCTGGGGCATTGTCATTGGCAATTTCACAAACTTGCCCCCGGCATGACTCTTGGCACAGATCTTTTAATCTTTCGGTTTCCATCCCAAGTACAGCAGCCATGCTTCCGACACCCGGATCAACCGCCCGTTGCATCGCCTGCCCCCGAATACGCAAAATCTTGGCACAGTCACTTAAACTAAGCACCCCTGCTGCGGTAAGGGCTGTATATTCCCCCAGGGAATGCCCCGCAAGGCATGCCACATGTTGGCCAAGGTCAAAACCTGCTTCTTTTTCCAAGGTCCGCATCACAGCCATACTGACAGCCATCAATGCGGGCTGCGTATTTTCAGTTAGCAGCAAATCTTCGGTGGGACCATAAAACGTCACACGTGTCAAATTCTGATGAAGGGTATCATCAACTTCTTGAAACACATCACGTGCCACAGAAAAAGTATCGTACAATTCTTTACCCATTCCCTGGGAAACCGATGCTCCTTGACCCGGAAACATAAGAAAATACATGAAAACTCCATCTTAAAAAGGATTTATATTTTGATACGCGTTTTTATGATTTTGTCAAGCTCAAGAACAATCTTTTCTCGTTAAAAAGGTTGTATTTCCAACGAAACGACGGCTACGAGGGCTCACTTCTTCATAAACTTTGATAAACCCAGTAGTTTGCCAAGACACGTTTGACATAGGTTCGCGTTTCCTCATAGGGGATGGATTCGACCCAGTTGGCTAAATTTTCTTTGTCGGGATATCCAAACGTCTCTACCCAACGCATAACAGGTGTGGGGCCTGCATTATAAGCGGCAATAATTAAGGGCTGCACATTCCGCATTTTCGACTGTAAATACCGAAGGTAATACCCCCCCATCCGTACATTGTGATCTGGGTCTTCAATTATTTTTAAAGGCTCATAGGGAACCTGAAACTCTTCACTGACAAACTTAGCCGTTGGCAAAATCACCTGCATCAATCCATAGGCATGCGCTCGACTCACTTCCGATTGATCAAAATCGCTTTCTTGGCGAATAATGGCATTCACAAAGGCTGGCTCTAATCCTTGTAAAAGATTTGGGTTAATTTGCGGGTATGCCGTCGGATTCAATATGGGTTTTTTACGCGAATAATATTTCGCTAACGGGACAGCTGCATATGAGAAATGCTGTGTTAAGTAAGAAAGGAAGGCGTGTTGTTTTTGGGTGTCATGAATCTTCAAACCCGACAGAATGAGGAACCTCTTGGCCCCTGGGTAAAGCTTCCATTTATGTAAAAGGTGAGCATAACGAATTTCTGGTTCCCCACTGATATCGACTTTGTTTGTCTTTTTCAAAGATGACACGCCTAGGTAATCCTTTAAATTTTTTCCTAATGTGTGGATCGCAAGAATCCCATAAAATGTTTGTGGTGCTTGGGTTGCACGCTTAAGATAGCGGACTTCATTATCTTGGTCTCCGCACTGTCTATATGCCTGAGCCGCCCAATATGCAGCCTTTGCTTTTGACAGGGGGGTCTGAACGCCCTTATAGAGCCTTTGAAAATGGGCTATCGCTTTTCGCGGTTGATTAAGGTGATGTGAAGATATCCAGCCTAAGAAAAACTCACACCCTTCAAAGTTTGCCCCCTTTTGAAAGGGATGGCGGGACAGAACCTTATAAGCCGTGTCATAGTTCTTACCTGCCAGGGCATAACGCGCCAAACGTTGACGAACATACGAATCTTCGTTCTCACTTAAAGCTTGAACCCGGGAACGGTACCGCAGGAAAATTTCTGGTGCTTCCGGAATCTCTCTCATCGCGAGGTACCGAAGCACGGCCCAATTCAGCAAATCTGGCCTATCTGTTTTCACGGAAAGCGCCTCAGAACGCACATCCCTGTCCAACCGTCGAAGCTTTAAATACAAACCTAAAATTTTTTGGTCTTGATTCGAACAATAAGGCAAAACCTGCTGTGCCCCTTGAAAGTCTTTTTGATGAACGCGATTGATAAAACGCTTTTTATGGTCTTCCGGGCTGAGAACAGAACTGTGTTCTGTTCGAAAGGCCTCCAAGTCTTGAAGACGGTCAAAGGCTTTGTGGTGCCATGTATCCAAAACAAGCTTACGAATTTCCAAACCCGCCCTTTGAAGTCCACGAATATAGACATTAACCCCCCTTAGGGTCCGGGGAGGATGCTTTACAAACCAAGATAAGATTTTGCGATCGGAAACATGGCTTAAAATAAGCTTTTCTCCATTCAAAACAATCGAAGTCTTATTCGGCCAATGAGAATACCTTTCTAAATATTGGGCATAAGATTCAAAATCCGCCTCCTCGTCTGCCCCTTTATAGTTATAAACCCAAAAACACAAGGCACGGTAATCTTGGGAGACATTTTTCGGGAAAGGTGTCGGATATCCAGGCTTTCCTTGGGCTGAAAACGTGAAAAGAAAAACGATGGCATTGAGAAGAAGACCTTGCATGTTCGAAAGACCCTTGCGTATAATTAGGGGAATACTGAGTAGCATAGATTGTTCAAAAAGGTTTCGCAAATGTTTAAAGGATCTCTTGTCGCCCTGATCACCCCATGGTCGAATCACACCCTTGATATCCCCACCCTCGAAAAAATTTTAAAGTGGCAAGTGGCTGCGGGCTCCCACGGTATCGTCGTCTGTGGCACAACGGCAGAAGCCCCTATGATGAGTCAGGATGAAAAAAATATCGTTATCCAAAAAGCTGTGGAAATCGCCGGACCCCATGTTCCCATTATTGTCGGAGCCAGCGCCCTTTCCCCAACCGAGGTGATTGCCCAAAGTCAAAAAGCAGAACAGCTTGGGGCCCAAGCTGTTCTCGTGACGCCACCTTCATATGTGCGACCGAGCCAAGAGGCAATTTATTCATTTTTTGAGGCTATACACGCCGAAACCTCCCTTCCCCTCATTTTATACGAGAACCCCCCTCGAGTCGGGGTGTCCTTCACAAACGACACGATCCTTCGCCTATCCCACCTCTCAAGGATCGTTGGTATCAAAGATGGATCGGGCGTTCTGCAACGCCCTACAGAATTACGTCAGCACATTCATAAGGATTTTTGTTATTTATCCGGTAATGATCAAACCAACCCAGGATTTTTAGCTCAGGGTGGGGATGGTATGATTTCAGCAGTCGCCAACTTTGCCCCCTTGCATTGCGCAGAGCTTTGGAATTCCTGGCAAAGGAATGATTTGTCAGCCTTTGAGGATTGGCGCGACCTTCTTCATGCTGCCTTGCGCCTTATCGAACAAGCCCCAAACCCCACCGGTGTGAAGGCTGCTCTCTCCCTCATCGGCGTTTGTCAAGATTCGGTTCGTCAACCTTTGCAGCCCCCCCACGTTTCCTTTTATAATGACATGGATACATTCTTAAATGATGTGCCGACATTTGGCCATGTATGGCAACAATTCAAAAATGAAGAGGGAGCCTAAAATGGCACGTAAAGTGATTGCTCAAAACCGTAAAGCCAGGCATGAGTATACCCTTGAAGACCGAATAGAAACTGGGATTATGTTAACAGGCACGGAAGTCAAATCCCTTCGCAAAGGCCGGGCAAGCATTCAAGAATCCTATGCCAGTGATGAAAATGGGACCATCACCTTAATCAATGCACATATTCCTGAGTACCCAATGGCTAGCCGCTTTAATCACGATCCCCGGCGTTCCCGCAAACTCTTGCTTCACAAACGACAAATTCGCCGATTGCTTGGCGCCATTTCAAAAAAAGGGGTTACGTTAATTCCCTTAAGCCTCTATTTTAATGAACGAGGGCTCGTGAAATGTGAGCTTGGAATCGCCCAGGGTAAGAAAAAATACGAAAAGCGTGAGGCGGAAAAAGAACGCGACTGGAAACGTCAGAAAGAAAGAATTTTAAAGGATAATGGATAAATCATGAAAGCAAATTTGATTGGCGTCATTTTCGGTGTCTTGACCTTGATGACCCCCACTTTGATGACCGCCAAGGCACAGGCAGAAAGCCTTCCGCAAATTCAAGCAGAAATGGAACGTTTAAATAGCGAAATTCGGGCGTTAAAAGGCGAATTAGAGGTGGCCTTTCATGAAATCAAGCTGCTGAAAAAGAAACTCGCTCCTCAGGCTTCACACCCCGGATCCCCACCGTTGGCACAGGCACCCCAAGGGTCTTCGGACCCTTCTCTTCCCCACGGGTCCGCCCAAGAACGATATGATTATGCCCGGCAGCTTTTGGACAAAGGGGATTATGACTCCGCCCATCACGCGTTTCAAAATTTCCTTGAAATCCACCCATCACATTCTTTAGCCATAAATGCCCACTATTGGATAGGGGAAATTACCTACAACCAAAACAACTACCCGGATGCCGCCAAAGCCTTTGCCGGCGCTTATGAGATGTTCATGAAGTCAAAGTCTGACGCGCCCCAGTTTCGATCGAAAATACCTGAAATTCTTATCAAATTGGCCGACTGCCTCGCTCGGCAAAAAAAATTCAAAAACGCCGAGGTGATTTTAAAAAAACTTGAAAATGATTTTTCAGTCCTTCCCTCAAATCTAAAATCTTTATTTGAAAAAACAAAACAAGGAATTCAGAATAAACGAATGAGTTCTGCGCCATCGACGCCTCTTCCGCCAATTAAAATGAATACATAAAGTTTTTCCCGTGACCGAAAAGCTTGTCAATGAATCCTATGCTGAATTTGAAAAACATATGACGGCTTTAGGCCCTTTCTCTAAAGACCAGCCCATTGGAGTGGGGGTCTCGGGAGGAAAAGACAGTATGGTTCTGTCTTATTTCCTTTCTCAGTGGGCTTATCGTCAAGGTCGGCAGTGTTATTTTTTAACGATCGACCACCGTTTGCGTCCTGAATCACGCCAAGAAGCCTTGTTTGTTCACCAATTCTTAAGACAGCAGGGGCTTCACCACCATATCCTTACGTGGGATTCAGGGGTCCCTACGGCCGGCATACAAGACAAGGCACGAAAAGCGCGTTACAAACTTATACACGAATGGTGCTTTAGGCATCAGATCAAAACATTCTTTACAGCTCACCACTTCCAAGATCAAGTCGAAACATTTTTATATCGCCTATCCTGTCACAGCACCCTGACAGGGCTGGCCGGCATGAGCGCGAAAAAAGATGTATATGGCGTTCACATCCTTCGTCCCTTGCTCACGATGTCACCCCAAACATTTTCACGCCTTCTCAGTCATGTTGATTGGCCGTGGATAGACGATCCAAGCAACCAGAACCCAAAATACGCCCGCACACAGTTTCGAAATCTTTATCAACGTCTTCAAAATGACGGCATATCCGATGACCACTGGACATCTCTTTTGCGCCCTTTAGGGTGGATACGTCAAACACTCGACCACGCTGTTGACCACGTCATGGAAAAACACCTTCAGGTTGACCCCTTCGGAGAAGCCAAACTATGTCCGGACATCGTGCACCTCGATCCAAAAATCCAAATTCGAGTCTGGCAAAAGCTTCTTCATGGTCTCGGTGGAAAACATTTTGCCCCCAATACTCGCAAAATCTTGCATGTTATGCAAAAGGTTACCCCCATGACAGGTTTCTCACCTTTTACTTCCCATGGGTGTTATATCTCTTTTCAAAAAAGCCGTATCGTTATTGCACGGGAACCCTCAAATGTGATACAGAAGGTTGAAATAAAGCCTAAAAAAGTGCTACTTTGGGATAATAGATTTATATTTTATATTTGCAACCTCCCTAATCATTTTGAATTACACCTTAAAAAGGTCGGAGACACAGGGTGGATAGCCTTACCAAGGGCCCTAAGGGGTGAGTACAAAAAGCTGACGTCTTTAGAAACTTTAAAAAGTTTACCAGCCTTATGGCATAATAATGAGCTTTTGGAAATCCCGAATTTAGGGTATACTGTTCAGAATAAATCCCGAGTTCAAACAAATGAATTTATAGGATATAAAAATATTTTCGATCGATTTTTTATGCTTTAAAAGCTTTCCAGATACATGTTCGACTAAGACAATGTTCATACTGGGAAATATTTTGGGTCATAATTAATTGTTAATCAATTAAAATTATAGTTAACGGTGAATCCTTTATGGCTAAGAAGAATTTGAATAATTTTAACAACAATATCGCGCTATGGGTTATCCTCGGCGTCTTTCTGATTTTATTTTTTAACCTTATGCAAGGGCAGAACACCTCTTCACGGCCTGAAAGGATGAGTTACTCTGAGTTTTACAAATCGTTCTCAGGGGGACAAGTCCGAGAGGTCAAAACTCAAGATGACCAAATTGAAGGGCTCCTGTCGAATGGACAGCGGTTTGTCACAACCATCCCTAAGGATACAAAACTGGCCGATAAACTTGCCAATTCAGGTGTCAAGGTGACAGCTGCCCCCGATAGCGCCCATTCCTCGTCTTTCCTACACATCTTCCTTTCCTGGTTGCCCATATTAATATTCCTTGGATTTTGGGTGTATTTCCTAAGACAAATGCAATCAGGTAGCAATCGGGCCATGGGGTTTGGAAAGTCTCGGGCCAAAATGCTTTCCGATAAGGTCGGGGACAAGGTAACCTTCAGTGATGTGGCCGGGGCCGAAGAGGCCAAACATGAAGTGGAGGAAATTGTTGATTTTCTTAGGTCTCCCCAACGCTTTCAGAAATTGGGGGGAAAAATCCCCAAGGGCATATTGTTAGTTGGGTCTCCTGGGACCGGGAAAACCTTACTAGCTCGAGCCATTGCGGGGGAAGCCGATGTGCCTTTTTTCAGCATTTCGGGATCTGATTTCGTTGAAATGTTTGTCGGGGTTGGGGCCAGTCGCGTTCGAGATATGTTCGAGCAAGCCAAAAAAAGTTCTCCGTGTATTGTCTTTATCGACGAAATTGATGCCGTGGGTCGCCATCGTGGCGCAGGTTTAGGAGGAGGCAACGATGAACGTGAACAAACCTTAAACCAACTTCTGGTTGAAATGGATGGGTTTGAATCCAATGAGGGCATCATCCTAATTGCCGCCACGAACCGTCCTGATGTTTTGGACCCTGCCCTTCTTCGCCCTGGACGCTTTGATCGACAGGTTATTGTTCCTTTGCCGGATTTAAATGGACGGGAAGAAATTCTTAACGTTCACACACAAAAGGTCCCTATCACAAAAGGAACCGACTTAAATGTAATCGCAAGAGGAACACCCGGTTTTTCCGGCGCTGATTTAGCCAACCTTGTGAATGAAGCTGCCCTTCTTTCGGCCCGACGGAACCGTCGCACCGTCAGCCTACATGAACTGGAAGAAGCAAAAGATAAAGTCATGATGGGAAGCGAACGTAAATCCATGGTTATGAGTGATGATGAAAAACGTTTAACAGCCTATCATGAAGCAGGTCATGCTTTAGTCGCCTACCACAATCCGAAGTCTGATCCGATTCATAAAGCCACCATTATTCCCCGGGGCCATGCCTTAGGAATGGTTGTTCGCTTACCAGAAAGCGACCGGTTTTCCATGACCTTAGAAAGAATAGAAGCCGACTTACAGGTGGCGATGGGAGGACGAATCGCTGAAATCCAAACCTTTGGCGAAAGAAAAGTCACGACAGGTGCTGCTTCGGATATTAAACAAGCCACCGACATTGCACGTAAAATGGTTATGGAATGGGGTTTATCGAAAAAACTAGGGCCTCTTACCTATGGAGACTCCTCCCAGGACGCCTTCATGGGGCACCAAGTCGCTCAGCAAAAAAGTATTTCGGAAGTCACCGCAAACCAAATTGATGCCGAGATAAAGAGTATTGTTGAATCCGCCTATAAAGGGGCTAAAAAAATCCTTACAGACTATAAATCTCAATTAAAGCTTTTGGCTGAGACACTTTTGAAATATGAAACCTTGACTGGCGACGAAATCACAACGTTGTTAAAAGAAGGGAAGATTGATCGTCCTGATTTTAAACCTACCCCGAAAAAGCGTAAAACATCGTTTCCAAAGGATGAGGATATTTTAGACGGAAAAAATGTTTCCCCAGAGCCTGACCCCCAAAACGCCTAGAGATGGCATCAAGGGATGATTCCATGTCATCCCTTGTATGTATTCAAATTTCATACGTTGCTTTAGATTCAAAAAGAATCCCTTCTCGAAGTTCAAAACCTTTAACTGGATACGATAAAATGCACCGATTTCCCGTGACCTAAAATCATTGGGAATCTGTAAAGAGAAGAGTGAAACCCGCGTCCGCAAAGAATGTTGATACAATCTGAAAAAGCAAAGGTCTTGATGGCAACATCATGAAGTTTTTCCCATGTATCTGCTCAAAACCTTTGCTCAAGCTAGCTTCATTTTGGCAGCTTAATTTTTTTCCTCAGCTATCTTTTCCTTTCGGAATCTGGTCCGTTGTGTATATAAATCGCTTTTTCGGGCTTCAGCATGCATCTCTTCAATACATTGAGTGGAAATAAGAAATGTCTTTAAAAGAAGAGTAAACTCAGAAATATCTGATGAGACATAGCTGAAGTTGTGACGAACATAATATATATCTATAATTTTACTCATAATAACAATATCTGTACACCCCTGGTCAAAGAAAATTTTAAGGATGTCCATAGAGTTATAGATATAATTAGGATGATTTTCATCGTGTAGGGGGAGACATCTAAAAAGATCTGAAGTTGCAATGATAAATTTTCTATGAGCATCGAGCAAAGCATCCGAAGTCCCGATACGATTTTTACTTCCATGATCGAGAACGAGATTATAGGCTTTGGTCACGTCTTTCACATGCGAATCAAATTTTTTATTGATGATATTCTTTTTGTCATTTAATTCATGATCTTTCACCGCATTCATGCGTTCTATTAATGCCCTTATGATCCGTTTGGGGTATGTTTTAACCAAATCATCAGGCATTGATGGTTTTAAAGACGAGTTTCGACATTTCCTCTGATCATTCGAAACATCATCATTGACTGTTGCATAAGACGGCACATTCACAGACCCTAGAATAAATAGAAGGCGCGGAGTAAGTTTTTTTAGCATAAGGACTCAACACAGTTTGTTTACAACACATTTGCTCTTTTTTCTTAATATTTCGTTAACGGAGGCAAAGGGGTAAATTCTCGTATGAAGAGGAACGCCCGACACACTAAGATATCCTTAAAAAACAAAAGGACGTTCCAATGAAAATTACACCCTTATAAGTTATGAAGAAAGAGTTTTATCCGCTATGGTGAATTCTCCATGTCTATCATTTTTGGTTAATTTATCTTTGACTTTATGACTGAATGGTAATAAGATAATAACCCTAGGAGTTAATTTCCTAGGGTCTAAGTATGAGGTCTTATGGCTTAAGAAGCGGGCAACTTCTTGAACCACTATACCCTTATTTGAGGGTATAGTTTCTTTTCCCATTTTAAAGAAATTGAGAAAAGTTTGTCTTACATTTATGAATGTAAGGCACTCTTAACCAAAAGTCTAATTATCTTACCTTATGTTTATATAAAAATACTTATGTTACAATGCATGTAACCAAAAATACGAGGTTACTGATATGGAATCACAATCTTTATCCATGAGAGACTGGGATAAGCTGTTTACCTTTTACCTTGTGGCAAAATATAAAAGCTTTACAAAAGCGGCCTCAGCCTTAGCGATTTCTCAACCCGCTGTGAGTCAACATATTATATTTTTGGAAGAGAGGTACAGAGAAAGCCTTATCCATAGAAAAAATAAAAAAAATTTGTTCCTCACGGAAAAAGGCATCATTCTTTATCAATCCCTAAAGGGGGTCATTGCTGAATTAAGCAATATAGAAAATGACGTTTTTTATTCGTCACACAATATCTCAGGAAATATAAAGGTTTACTGTGTTAGTGGAGTGTTTACCAACTGGCTCATCCCCTTTTTTTTAGAGTTTAACAAAATATACCCTGATATTAACTTTGAAGTTTATGGATCAAACTTTGATATTGATCTCACGATCGATAATTATGACATTGTCATTATGCCAACCCCTTTGAATTATCAGGGCTTCTCCTGTAAAAAAATCTTGTCTTTTCATTTAGGACTGTATGCGGATGAACAATATCTCTTGGAAGAAGGGGTTCCTCATACAGTTGAGGACCTCGCGACACACCGGATGATTGCTATCATTCCTGAAGAAAAACATTCCTTCGGTTTCGTAAACTGGCACCTCGGGTTAGGAGAACCCAAAGGAAGCTTCAAAAAACCTGTTATTTCATTAAGTGAAACAAAAGATCTTATTTTGGCTGCAAATAACAAGATGGGAATTGCTAGCATTGTCAAAGGTCACCCCCTTCTTAAAGATCACTCTCTAGTAGAGGTGCTTCCGGATATTCCTAAACCACAGTCAAATTTATTTATTATCGCTCGGGAAAAAAAACTTGCATTTGGTAAGGTTAAACTGTTTTATAATTATCTGACAAAAAAAATTAAGGAGATGAATTTTGCCTAAAGTCATTCCTAGAGGGGAAATTCCTTACATCACGCAAATAGAAGCAAACGGACACGTTCATAACCTTGGACTTCTCGCTGAATTTCGCAAACATAAGGTGTTAGATGATTTTCTTCCACAAAACGCGCGTCTTTCTTTAAGTTGGGTTCATTTAAATGAGGGCGAGGTTCTCCAGCCTCACACCCATGATACACCAAGCATGATTATCCTATGTAAAGGAGATGGGAGAGTCTTTGGGGACCTTGAAAAAAGTTTATCAGAAGGTGATACTGTCCTTATCCCCCCTTTTCAACAACATGGGTTCATTGGCGGCCAAGGAGGGTTCTGGGGGTTATCCGTTCAGTTTGAAGGAAAAGGTCTTTATGAAGATGTCAAGAAACCAAGAGTCGCATTTTCTAAAAGCATCCAGGATACTTTATCGAGTATCAAGCACGAGAATATCCAATATGAGGCAGTCTTTGCCAAAAGTAAGATCATGAAAATGATCGAAGAAGGCTCTAATTTTGACACTAAGAAATTTTTGAAGGTCCTCTACCAATGGTCAACCTGGTTTCAAAAAATTTCATTGGAACGTTTTCGAAATGTCTCTGATGATATCCCAGAAGTTCGAAAGCTCGTAACGAGCCATTTTCTTGAGGAACAAGGACATGATCACTTACTAAAACAAAGCATTCCCGAGCTTGAAGACATTAATGATCCTATCCTTGAGGCATGTGCATCCTGGTTCTTTGTACAAATGGGAAAAAACACTGAAATAGAAAGGTCAATCATTATGCATTTGGTTCTTGAAAAAAGTGGTGAAATTTTTCATGAGCAGGCTATGGTTCATTTTTCTCATTTGCCTTATTTTAATGTGCATTGTGACCATGACGCTGATCACGCAACAATGGGATACGATATCCTGGAAAAATTACTTCATCATCAGACGAATGTAAAAGCTATCGAAAATTTCAAACCGTTTTTGAAGTTAAGTTGGAATATGATGCTTAACTTAACAGATAGAATGGCATATTTAACGCAGAGCCTTGATGATCATTCCATCCAATGAAACAAATCATATACTTATCCCCTCTTTAGGGGAAATACTGAAATGTGTCGAGGAAAAGACGTATGATCTATCCCCTTTTCCTCATTGGAGAAAGCTTTTTGATCAAGGGCACATTTCTCAAGATGAGTTAATGGAGCCAACATACCTACTTGGTGGTGCTTTTTATAATTTTTGCACCCCGGCTCCTTCACGTGAAATTCTCTCTCGTGCAATCCAGAAAGCTCGATGTCAGAAAGCAACCCAACTTCTTATACCCAACGTTCGAGAAAGTTTGAAAGATCACGACTTAGAAAAAATTGGTTTTCGAAAGCTTCCTGGTGATTTCGAATCGGCAACAACCTTAACCTGTCCCTTCTGGGAAACATTAAGAGAAAGAGTTGGCAGCAAAAAACTTCGAGACCTCAAGAGGTTAACAGTTAAGTCCGACCAGTGTTTTACTTTTCATGCCTATGAAGGGGAAAGGGCCTATTCGGCTTTGAGGGACGTCAATGACTTGCATGGATTTCATCAGAGAAAACACAATAATAAAATGAATATTTTCTCTACGCCCGTTTTAAAATATTGGATGCGCAGCCCCCTTCAAAATCGTATGATCATAATCCTCAGAAAAACGGATCAAGGGGATACTGCCCAATGTCTCGTCCTTTTTAAATCAAGCAAAAATAGCCTATGTTTCTTAACCCAGGCAAAAAACACTTCTATGTGCTTAGAGGGTCACAACCTCTATACAAGTGCCTTTATGAAGGTTTATGAGTATGCTTTGAATAGGGGAATCAAGAAAGTTTACCTCGGTCGTGGAGGGGAGGCCACTAAAGCAAAATTAGGTGCGAATCTTTTTTGGCAACAAAATCACTGGCTTTATCCCTTACAGACTTATAACTAGGACATAAGGCAACGATTATTTCCAAGACTCTCTTAGCCTTTCGGGCGTGCCTCATCATACGAGAATCTACCGAATCATCATCTGACATTCAAGTACTTGCTAAATAAGCCAGTGAATACTTATATACAATATTTTAATTTGACAAATTATATATAAGTATAGGTAGATTCTAGAGTGAAGCGGAACGCCCGGTAGGTAGATTCTAGAGTGAAGCGGAACGCCCGATAGGTTAAGATAGCCTTGAAAAACAAAGGACGTTCCAATGAAAAAATACACCCATATAAGTTATGAAGA
>SL_7KL_010_BRINEDRAFT_10000936_pt1 | contig 13947 bp, 22 predicted proteins | sample SodLak_010_BRINE_FD_10663 | JGI IMG/M metagenome (IMG submission 10663)
ACTTCTCACATAACTTTATTATCTTTTTAAGCCTGTTTACATCTCTTTTTTTAATGTTCATAATTCATTCATTATGTCATTTATAAAATACTTTTTACTCTACTTAGAGCTTGCTGTTTACTGTACTCCACAACCTGTTTTTTTGATAAGAATCGAAATTTATCTTTTCCAAAAGCTTTTAAAGGTATTTCAGCTATCGAACCGTTTTCATGTCCCCACTTAGTTCTATACTTTCCTCTACCTAAATGTACAAATTCTTCGTTGTCGTCTACTCTAATTATTAATTCAGGGTATTCTTTCATCTTCTTTCTAGTGATGATCATTTTTAATATACGAAGTAATTGGACGTTTTTCAACTTCCTTAATTGCTTCTCTAAGGTTGTATGGATCATAATTATTTCCTTCTAAACCTACATCCATAGCTCTTCCAGGAGAAGTAAACTTTTCATTTCTCTTACTATGTAAATGTCCATGAAAATGTGGTGTACCTTTTCCGATTTTTTCCCATGAAGCTATCGGCTTATGAAAAAGGTCTACATAAAAATTCATATCAGGATACACCGCTTGTAGGTAACAGTATGAAGTAACATNACTAAATAACTCCTGTGCCCTTACTTCTTCTAAATGATCATGGTTAATACTGTTTGCATCAAAAAAAGTATTTGTATTTGTTTCTCTAACTACGTTAGGAAGTACTTTATTATCCCTAATATGATGATCATGGTTACCTAAAACAAAAAGTATATTCTGTACTACCAATCTTTTACGTAATTCCCAAATTGATTCAATACCTCCAAAACTCCAGTCACCGAGAAAAATTAACCAGTCATTAGGACGTACGAGTGTATTTGTCTTATTTACTATATTGTTATTCATTTCCGGAACAGTGCTGAACGGTCTACAAGAATCTTTTTTGTCCTTCCAGACAGAAGTACCGGCTACAATGTTTTTATGGTTATAATGATAGTCAGAAGTAATCCAGGCCTGTTGACCTTTTTCTAATTTAATTTTTATTTCATCCATTATTTTCTGATATAAAATCTTTTAACTCTCTTAAAGATATATCCACAAAGGAATCTACGAACAATATAGACTTAGTACCTGTATGTAGATTTATTCCTTGCACTTCGTCTAAATCATCATCTAAATGACATAGAAAGTCTGGGTTCTCTTTAAAGAATTCGTATTTAGTTTTTAAGTTACAGAAGTGTATTTTTTCTTCTGGTATATCTAATGTACTGGCTATTAATTCTAAATCTGCATTCCAGCTTGGATTTCCGGCTCTTTTATTGCTCATTCTAGAGGTAACTATGTGCACATCCATTCCTGCCTGTACCAACTGGTATGCTAAGTGTTGTACTCTAATGTTGCTTAGAGTATCGTCAAAGTCGAAAGATATTTTTGTACGTTTCATTTAGTAAAATAAATATGGTTTCCATTCTAGTGGAATGTATTTAATGTTTTTAAGTAACATTAGGAAGTGAGGTCTTTTTGGACTTGGATCGTCCTTTCCCCATTCTTCTACTGTTAAATCAGCTTTTTCTCCGTTACATGGTTGACATGCAGTAACTAAGTTTTCCCATGTGTCTTTTCCCCCTTTACTTTGAGGGATGACATGGTCAAGTGTTAAAGCAGCCTTTGTTCCGTTTCCACAGTATACACATTTATACCCGTCTCTTTTGTAGATATTAGACCTTGTCAACGGTACTTTATTGTATTCAAGTTTCACATATCGAAAAACTCTTATAATAGAAGGTTTTGGATATGCAATGTTTTTATTTACTGTTCCAAAATATGTAGGATGGTTATGTACTATTTCAGCATTACCTTTAAAATTTATTACGAAGGCTCTTTCAGTACTTATCACACTTCTAGCCATGTAGCTAGAATCTAATACTAAACATTGGGTATCTTTTCTCATTTAATATAACTGCTTTTATCTTAGGTGTCTCTAAGTGTATTAATTTTCATTTGTAGTATAATACAATAACTGATGAAAATCAATAGCTGAATGTCTTTCTTATAGATCAATCAAATACCGCAATTCCAAGAAAAGGGTTTATCAAAAACAAAAATGCTAATCGGCTGTAACGATTTGATAAACCTTTGTTAGAATTTACTGTTTTTGCAACATATTTTTTAAATTTATAGCATCAAGTAAAATGTCAGATCTGTCCTGTGTTAGTTTATCTGATTTAGACAAGTGGTCTATAGCTTTTTCTAAAAGGTCTAAATACACTTCTTCTTCATAGTATACACTATAGATAGACCGTAAATCTGTAAAAGCTACTTCATGGAGAGTGAAGTCGTCTTTACGGTCCAGTAATGCTTTTTGAACACCATGTATAATAGATTCAAAGAATTCATCTTTATTTTCACTTACGTAGGAAGTGTAGTCATCAACGTTGTTAAATCTTAATTGTATAGGTAAGTCCATTCTGTTAAAACTTGGTTGGCAATAAATTTTACTTTGTCGGTATATAGAGGATCTTCTGCATAAGAATCTTGAAGTAATGAATAATACTCTTCTTCAGTAAGGTTTCTGGCAACATAAGCTTTATAAAGTGCAAAGTCTAAGACACTGTCTTTCCAGTTCTTATATTTGGCATGACCTCTGTTTACGCCAATGCTTGTAGAAGGTCGAAAATAAGCTTTTTTCATACCGAATAGGTTATTATTTTCTTGAAAAATATTAGAAGTAAAATTCCCTGTTTCTAATTTAGCCTGTGCAAGCACTATATGAGGATAAGGAATACCGAGTTTATGTACATATTCCGATAGTTTCTGTTCACTAAACTCTTTATCATTATTTATACATTTTATAGAGACTGTAGGAATATTTTCTATTTCTGGTTCTTTACTATCCTCTGATAGCAACACATTAAGAAAAAGGTATCCGAAAATAATAGCTAGAAAAATCCACCACTCTACAGGACGTGTGTCTTTAGTGATACTTCCGGAAGAATTCTGTTTATTCCACCCATCGGGTAATAGACTTCTATTTAATACTTTCATTAGATTTGTTAAACATTTTAAAAATTGATACGTCTATTTTCTTTTTACGTAGATTTTCGTTACGTTCATGTACCTTAACTAAAAGATCAGCTACTCTAGCTTGATGGTCTTTTTTCTTTTTAAGTCTGTTCTTATCTATTTTCATATACTTTCATAGAAGGTCTTACATATAGTCTATAAACTCTGTACCGTCTGATGAAGGTTCCTCAGTCAGTCCTAAGCTCTCAAAGTGCTCCAACATTTCATCAGATAGTTCCCAAGACACATCTTCTTTTTCTCCTTCCTTGCTGTAGTTTTCCATTGCATCTATTTGCTTTTTAGTAAAAATGTCTTCTACATATAGAAAATAACAATTATAACACAGAAACTCAAGATTTTCTTTTGTCCAATTTCTTTTGTCTCCGTCTTTAAAATTTAAAATTAAAGGTACTTTAGAGTCAACTACCCTCCTTTCACTGAACTTACAGCTACTGCATACCTCTTCTATATACCCTCCCTGAATAATTCTTTTCTTGAGAAGGTTAGGAGACCAGGAGTAGGCCTGTTTTTCACCAGAAAGGATCTTTTCAAGGTTTTTAAAACTGGCGTTTGCTCCATCAGTAAAGATCTTAGGTATTCCTTTACCGGCTTTATTCTTATGCAATTCAAATAAAGATTTACCTGTTTTCTCATCTTTATAAAGCTTGGCATACTTTTTATAATGAGGATAAGAAACACGTAAATATCGAGCTCCAGCTGTATTAGATAGAGTATGCTTCATAGCTTCAAGTATTTGCCCTTTAGAAAGTACTTTTCTAGGACGTCCTCTATCTTTACTATCCTGACTCATACACTGTCTTTTACATTATATTGACTAGCTACCTTAACAATTTTCTGATACTCGTCCTGATCATGAAACGTCAAAGTAGATTCTACATCTTCTCCACTACGTTTAAAATTATATCTTCCTGCCTTTTTTCCCTCCTTAGAACACTTTATACAGGTCTTGGTATTAGGAAGAACATCTAATCTCATTGGGTGAATTTCTTCCTTACAGTATTTACATCTTCTACTCATTTTACTTATCTCCTTTATTTGTTTCGAATTTACATACTATATTCCAGAGTTCAGAAATAGTTTCTACCTCTGGAATAATATCTGGGTTCTCTTTGTGTGTTTGTATGTCTAGATAATAAGGTATTCCATATAGGTATTTATGTATACAGTCGATGCTTTTATTAGAAAGTATTTTTGAAAGGATTGTATCGATAATGTCTAAATAGTATCTTTCAAAGTAGGATAAATCTACACCCATTTCAAAGACCGTCTCACTAGCTTCATACGCTTGTTCTAGGGTTTCAACAAGTTGAAAAAACTCAGATTTGTTTAATCCTCTTACCTTCCTATTATCTAATTTACGTCCGAAGTGTGAGCCAAATTCCTCTTTTTCATCTTCCCCGTCTATTTTTCTAATCTTAGCTTTTAAGAGTACCGTCTGATTTAAAGATATCATAAACTACCTGTATTAGTTAGATTGGGATTGTAATACTGTTCTAATAATTTTCTCTAGATATTCGATATAAATAAAAAATCCGACAATAGTTTTATTTTTAAGGTCTCGATCTCTTTCAACCTGTAGTCCGTATTCCTTCAACCCCTCATCTAGTTTTTGCTGAAGTTTAATTGCAATATCGTTATGAGCAGTTTGAGAAATAGCTTGAGGATTAACAGGTATGAACTGTACCTTTATACCGGTTTTGTTAGGATTTTCATTTGTAGACACTTTAAGTATAAACTGATGTTCCATAAAGTTTATTCTGACTGATTCAGATATAACTTCTTTAACTAAAGTATCAAGTAATGTTGGAGTTTTTTTCATAGGAGTATAGTGCTCATTGTGTTTATATAGTTATTGTATAAATAGGAAAGATTCTTAATTAAAGAACGGTCTGTAAAAATCGTTAGATATTTCCATATCTTTTAATTCTCTGGTAACTTTTTTCATATATTCTGATCTATCCGGTTTAACGGTAGTAAGATTTTTTCCATGGTTTATAGCTAAGTAAGTAACTTCGAAAAAATGTGAAATACGGTAAGGAGGGTTATTTTTACAGTACCTTTCAGCCCTGTACCAGTAATCCGTATCTCCACTGTACCTAGTATTATCGTAATAACCTAATGTATTAAATGCTTTTCTAGAATAAAATGCTACCCCTTCTCCTTTCTTTACTATCCCAGACAAAGGTTTTCCTTCTTCTATATCTGAGTTTTCTATTCTCATATATCGAGGAATTACTCCAATAGTATTTATATCGTTTTTAAAAATTTTAACTATCTTACTTATTCTACTGACGTCAGAAATATCATCAGCATCGTGGTTAGTTATTATATCAAAATCTTTCCTTTCTTCAAAAAATTTTAAACCTCTGTTCCTACAGTAATAGGTTCCTCTATTTTCTTTATTTTGTAAAAGAGTTATCCTATCTGAGGGAAGGTACTTTTTTACTACTTCCACAGTACCGTCGGTAGAACAGTCATCAATAATAACCTGGTGAAGAAGATGGGAAGGGTAGTCTTGTTGAAGAATACTTTCTATAGCCCCTTCAATAAATNTTTCACCGTTGTATACTGGGGTTGTAACTAATANTTTTTTCATTTTAGTATATGAGCACTCTTTTTATCNTTCGTGTACGAAAATATTATACTTTTTTTCTTCTTACTGATATATTGTTTCCATGAATTACCCATTTAGTATATCCAACAGGTAATTTTACAATATTTTCACATATTTGATACATTTGTCCATGTTTTAATGAATAGCAGGTATATGTAACTTCTTTTTGGTACAGCGTTAAAAACATCGATGTCCTATTATTATGGTATTGTGATAAATTTTTTTCTTCTTTTTCGTGATAAAGTAACTTCTTTGGTTGGGTGTGAATTAGAAGTGAGTCAACGTTGTTTTTATATTCATTAACTGTTTCTTGTAATTTAGCAACATAATTAGGAGACATCCAGTCGTCAATATCATGCCTTGTCTGTATTTGAATATTATTACCTTTTACATAGTTAATATACTCCTCCATGTTATAAAAAGGTATAAAAGGTATTTGAAGAAAACTATGTAAATATTCTTCAAATTCACGATTTAAAAGAAGTCCTAAAGTAAAATTATTATTTGTTTGGTTTTTAATCGATGGGATAAACGTATGTTTAGAAATGTTTAAATATTTCTCCATAAGTCCCCTGTCCGTAAAATTGCACCTGGTTAGTATTATATGCTTCATAATTAATTATTTCTTACAGTTCCTTCTCTTTCAGGGGCATTACATATAGTACTTTCACTTCCTTAATCCCATCTGTCGTTCCTTATTATCATGCCAAGAATTATCAGACACCTGTTTTTCGAAAGTCTTCTTATGTATAATAGCATAAAAGGTGTCGTCTTTCGGTAAGAACGAATAATTTCTACCTTCCATTTGTAACCTACCATGAGGTATCTCATTATATTTGATACCTATTTTGTTTTTAAATAACCTGTCTTGCCAGTCTGGGAAGTTTATCCATCCGTACTCATTGACTACCCAGTTTCTCTGTTTGATGTATTCTTCTGTAAGTCCTTCTACAGTGTTAATCCTAGGAAATATAAAGATGTCTGCTTTAGCATTACTTTCTATTAACTTATGTACATTCTTAATTAATCTAGGATCTAGTAACTCATCTGCATCTAGATAGAATAAGTAATCTCCAGTGGCTTTTGTTGCCAACCAGTTCTTCTGTTCATGGATTGTATGCTTTATCTCTCGTTCGTAATGACGGACTTTCCCTAAAAAAGATTTTATAACTTGTTTAGTTTTACTATTTTCTCCAGTAACATCTCTACAGACGTTTATTTCATCTACTTCTCTCTTATTTTCTACTAACTGAGTTAAAAGGTTAGTTAGAGATTCATCTTCATTTTTACAGAGAATTTGGTAACTAATCTTCATTACATTACTCCAATTTCAATTAAAGCACCAGAGAAATCTAACTGTCCAAACTCTTTTTTATTTTTCATATCCATAGTAAACTCTTTTTCTTGAAATACCGGGTTATTCTTTCGTTCGAGCTCTGTTAAAGGCCTAGGTTTTACAGCCACCCATTTCCAATCCTGTTTTGTTGTACCGTCTAGAAACACCATACCTTTATCAGGTACTGTTATTGTACTAGGTACCCAGTAGTATCCGTTATCGTCTATATGAGATAAGTCTTTATAGAGTTCGGGTGCAGTACTTAAAAAGTTTTTAACAGTCTTACTGTCTTTTGTCATAACACTACTGGTTGTAAACCCGCAGGATAGACAAAGGTATGTTGTTACGTCCTTATTAACCGTAGAAGTGTAACAGAGTTTACTATCACATCTTCCGCAATTTTCAAATTGATCTTTCATAATTTAGCTTAAGTCTGGTAGATTGAGAGTTATTTTTTTAGGAAGGTCTTTAACGTATTTATCTAGTATATTTTTTAGCTTATCTTCCATATCTAAAAGAGTGAAGTTATCTAAGGTATATCTTCTTTGTTTCATACCTTTTCTGCTCACTTTTTTATAAAATTTAAAAGTCTTCTTTAGTTTAGTCTTCAGTATTTTCTCATCTGGATGGAACCATTTGGCGGTTGTAAGTATCATTTTATCAACGGCTGATGATGGATGTACGTTATGGATCTTTCCTGGTAATAGTGTAGAATATTCTGGATGTAAAAAGTCTTGAGGTCCAGACCAATTAGAACAGATAATGGGCTTTCCGGTAGTAGAGAATTCAAGCAAGGGCCGGCCAAATCCTTCTCCTTTTGTCAGACTAACCATAGCTTTTATTTTCGGATGATTATACAAAGCGTTCATTTCTGAATCAGATAAGTTACCATGCAGGAGGTAAATATCCGGTAGAGTACCCCCTACTTTTTTCCTGATTCCGTCTACTTTTTTAAGTATTTCATCCCTGTCTATTATAGATGCTGAAGCCTTCTGAGTCTTCAATAATAATGCAGGAGGGTTTCCGGAGTTTTTAAATGTTTCTAAAAAAGTCTTAATAGTATAACCAATGTTCTTTCTATCATGTCCGTACCCTCCTTTCATCCAATGTCCAACTACAAGAAAACAGAAAGGATTGTCTATGCCTTCAAGAGGAAGGTTGGTAGTGTCCTCAGTCTTAAAGTAAGTTTCGGTATCGACTCCTTCAAACAGTACTTCAATTGGTGTATTGGCTTTTATTTCTTGGTTGTTAGAAGTATATACGGTCTTATCAAAAACATTTTTACTATGTACGGAAGAAGTAATTACTAAGTCCATACGGTTTAATCCTTCAATCCAAGTAGAATCACATACCGTAGTTTCAATACCTGCTGTTATACCGATATTAAAACTGCCAAGAGGTTTAAATTCGTTAGGAATGGTTACCTGTATCCAAATGTCTGGTTTGTATTCTATTTTTTTAATAATTCTAGAAGAAAGTTCAGTAATCTGATGGTCTTTTAAAAACCCTTGGCCGGTGCTACCCCAACGTCTAGAAACTATTTTAATGTCCCAATCTGGATATTTTTTTATTAACGAAGTAACTATGTCTCTACTACGGGCACCATATCCGCTGTATGTGTCTACAGGGGCTGAAATAATACATTTCATATGTCTGTGTTATATAACTTTAGTGTTTAATCAATGTAAGATAGAAAAATATTTTCGATTTTCCTACTCCATGCATTTAATTTTAAATTTACTTTTTGTACCCATCCCATCTGAATACATCCCGTGGTCTGGGCTGAGTATATGATCGAATCCTTTGAATTTTTTAACATACTTCTCTCCAGTTCCGGGTTGCAGGTATGCAATAGTCATGTGAGGGTTATAAGTTGGATAAGAAGAAGTATGTGGAAGCTTTCTTAAGGTTTTATTGCATTTGTATAGATTAGGGCTTTTAGCTTCAAACTTTAAGACTTCATAATTTTCGTTTTTAAACAAAGATACGTTATTAATCCTGGTAGGAGCAAATGTAAATTTTTGAACAATATCTTGAATCTGTATAGGTTCTACTTCTTCGTGAAATCCGTATAACAGAGTTACATGAGGTTCGTCTTCCAGTCCAAACCCATCTTCAGTATACAGGTCAGACTTGTCAATCCTATCTTGTATCTTGGTTATTTCAGGAAAGTTATAGTAAAGCATGGCACAGCCATACGAATATTCTTTATCTGAAATCTCTTTTATTAGTTTAAGTAAGGAGGTAATAGTCTTTTTAGTAGGAGTGTAAGCTGTGCCTAACATTGGTTTTTTCTAAATTACTAATTTTAAATAAATCATAAGACGGCCTAGGAGTAAACGTATTAAATACCTCGTCAATACCTTCAGATATACGCTCTCCCATTCTCTCGGCAGTAAACCCGGCCTCTGTACCGGTTGCCCATTCCCGACCTTTTAAACCGTTTTTCTTCCTTTCNTTAGCACTCATTTTATATACTTCCATAATAGCATCACTGGCGTCAGAGTAGTTAACCTTGTCCTCATAGATGTATGGGGTAGGAATTGAGCCTTGTAAATTAGTAGCTGCTGGGAATACAGGTTTGCACCACCGTCCGTGATTTGTGTAAGTTTTTCTATGGTTGGAAGGAAATTCCGGAGTCAGTTCTACCCAGTTACCGTCCTGGTCTTCAAACCGGCATTGATCTTGCATACCTCCGGTAACTGTACAGATATTCATTGTACCGGCCATCATACTTTCAGTTAACGATAGCCCCCATCCTTCATTTGAGGAAAGAAGTATATTAACATTAGATAAGTTATACAAATAGTTCATCTGTTTTTCAGAAAACCTTTGATCTGTTATCTTAATGTTACATAGTGTAGGATCAGTCAAATGTTCAATAACTTTATTTAGATCAGTACCATTAGGATCGACGGCCGACGTATGCATTAATAGTAGACACTTTTGGGCTTTCTCTTCACCTATCATTTGACAGAACTTATCATAAGCCAATATTATATCTCCAGGTTGTTTTCTCCGTATGTTTCTAGAATTAAAAAGTACAATAAATTCATACTCTTTATTATTCAGTAACTGTTTTTTAAATGTTAGAAACTCTTCATCCGGTTCCTGAATTGGGTAGAAAGTATTCTGGTTAATACCGTGAGGGATATATTTTATAACCTTATCTTCTGCTTTATCTCCTAATACAATTCTGTTGATATTTTCAGTTTGTTTAGAAATAGCAAACAGTCCGTCACAGGATTCGTAATAAGGTCTATTGTACATTGGAGCAGGGTAATTATCCCATATATTAAGATACATTAAGGGCATCTTACTCCTAATCTCTCTTTCCATGTTAAATAACCATATCCACTGCCTAGGATCTGTAAATATTATAATTCCGTCAGGATCTTCTAAACTAATTAAATCTCTAAGTAGGGTCGGGTTCCCGTAGCCGTTAGAAGGCATCAACCTAACAAAGGAATCCTCTAAACCTGTTCTAGAATTTATTTCTTGAGATAGGTCAAAATACTTCCCTACTTCTTTATGATGTTTGGCTGCCCCTAAATTTACCCAGTTGTATCTATGAGCTGTGTGAGTTATTATTTCTCTACCCATATTTCCTACCCCGGAAGGTAGTCTAATATCATCACTTAGTAGTAGAAGTTTTTTACGGTCTTGTTTAGGGATGTATCCTTCTTTTTTCATATATGTCTATATAACTTTGTTTTAGTACTACTTTCTATATTTTATAGAATAACATTAAGTTGGTCTTTAATCTTATTTTTAAATTCTACGTCGGTAAGATAAAGATAAATTGACCGTTCTGCAAGCTTTTGAAAAGTAAATTTATCTACATTACATTCCTCTTTAAATTTCTCAAACAGTACAGGATGAATACGAACGGATGTTAGTTTTTTATCTGAGCTTTTTAATTTTTTCATTTAGCTTAATTATGGTTGATGTTGGTATTTATAATAAATATATACAAAAATACTTTTATATATAATTATTTTATACCAGAATCACAAAGGCTTAATTGTTCAAGGTATGGACAGAACCGGCAGTTGTTTTTAGATGGATTCTTTTTATATCCGGATTTAACATACTCACCATCGTATGTAAAAGCTTGATCAAGAAATTCATTCACCTGTTTCAATATTTTACCAGTCTTAATTTTACCAGAAGCTGGTTCAAACAGCTGAACTCTTTTTACCGGCCAGTCAGTATCTTGAGGGATTATTCTTTTTACGATAAAAAATTGAATATCAACATTATCAGGAGGTATATTATACTTCTTACAAAAAAAGTGCTTGTAGAGAATAAGCTGGGATTGTTTGATTTCATCTCTTTTCTGATATTTATTCCATCCTCTAGTGGATGTTTTTATGTCCACTAAAGTATACCTATCTAATACTTCGTCATAGAAAACTAAATCAATGAAACCGGTAAAAAATATACCAGGTCTTACTTCTTCCATTAAAGGAGTTTCTATCCCGGCCAGGTATGTCTTCTTCTTAAAAAAGTAATCACTTCTCTTTTTCTTAAGGAATTCTAATATCTGTACTCCCTGGTCATAAAACTCTTGCATCTGTTTTGAATCACTGAAGTCCTTATAACCGATTTTATACCTTTCTTTTTTATAATTCTTTTTCATCCTTTCAAGTAACAGGTCGTCCAGGTCCATTTCTTGGGCTTTTTTAACCGTACTTGAATAAAGAGTATCTAACCACTGTTGAATAGTTTCATGCATGGCCGTACCAAAGACGGTATGTATGGAGGGTTCATATTCCTGAAGCCTTTCCACTTTATCTAAGTACCATCTATGAGGGCAGGTTAGGAATGTAGAGAGTTGGCTGAAGGAGAAAGACTTGTGCTTGGTATAGTCTACTCTCTTCCTATCTGTGTTAAGAATTTCTTTTACTTTCTTCGGAACTTTTTTACTCACTTTATACCCTCCAGGGTATTAATTACAAATACCTTATAGTATTTTCGTTATCTTTAACTTCAATTTCTGACTTAGGAACCTTCTTCCTACTTCCGTCTTTCATTAGTAGATGGTAGAAGGAAGGAGTCTTTTGAAGAACTTTCAGAGGTATCTCTGAATCTGGTGTTTTTTCTGGTTTTCTGTCTTGGTTTATTTCCGGGTACAGGTCTTGTTGTTGTTGTTGTTGTTGTTGTTGTTGTTTTTTTTGGGACTGTTTTTTTGACGTCGATACAGTTTTCCGATGCCGTTCTTCTGAAAGATTGGGTAAGGACTCTTGGACCTTCTGATTAGATTCTTTATTGCCTGTTCTACTTTTGTTGACATCTACGGTATTAATTGGTTTAGTAGGTGGGGATTGATTGGTTTTTATTCCCATGGAAGCAGATAATATCATAGATAATGCCAGTGGATCAAACACCAGTATAATCACTAGTACTAAGATGTTAACTACCTCTGAAATAGGTTTCTCTACAACTTCAGATATAAACTGAAGAGGGCCAAGTTCGGCCGACAGTTCAGAAGAGGATTGCCGATCAATTAGCTGGTTTGTGTATAATCTTAGAGAATCAGATACTTGTTCACGATTCTGCCTGAGTAGTTCCCTATCCTGCCGTTCTTGTTGAAGACGTTGTTCGGCCAGTCTGTTATCAAGTGTTGATACCGTATTTCTAAATCCAGAAGCAGTTGTGGTATCTCGAACTTCAATTTCAACAGACCTAGACGATACAAGCTGCTGTATATTAGCTGACGTTCTATCTAAGTCTTTATTAAGTCTGTCAATCTCATCCTCAAAGAAATTAACTTTATTTTGTACGGCATTAATTTCTATTTGATCAACTTCATATTGTGCTAAAGAAGATTGGAATGCACTGGATAGAAATCCGTAAGCTCCGATTGATGTAATTACCATTAAGGCAGTTACGCTGGCGATTAAGTAGATCTTTAGTGCTGTAGATACTTGCTTCCAATACCGATGAAGGTAGAGTACTAAGACTATCTTACTTAATTCCATACCCCCGGCCATTACGATGACCTCCAAGCTTGCACCAGAAAAAAGGCGGGATAGACCAAATATAGAGAAATAAGCACTAGTCCCGCTAAGAATTAGTGCACTCACCCCTATTAAAGAAGGAAGAAAAAAGTTCTTACTTTTCATTATTAAGAGTTAAATGGTACCGGTTTTAAATGATCTTCTCAATCGAGCTAGTTTCTGCCAAGAGAAATTAGGTCCAGGATCAACTTTTCTATTAGGTGCTACTTCATCATGTCCCCATACGTTATTAAAAGGTGTTCCTAGACGAACACATAGCCGGGCTCCGGATTCATATTGCTGGTGAGTAAAACCAGAATCTTTATCACCGGCAAAAGAGATACCATATGTCCATCCATTAAGATTGTCTTTCCCATTTATTTGGGATTTACCGGCATGGTAGGCTTGAAAGACCTTAGGAGTCCATTTGTAAACATTGCCGTCCCGATCAATAAAGAAGTGGTAGCTGGCGTAGTATCTTTTCTGTCTATCGTCTTTTAAGTAGTACTTTCTTTCAGATTGAAGTCTGTTGAGATCAAGGATAAGATTTCTACATACAGTTGGATCAAATCTATTGTCATAATCTACATACCTACCAGAGAAGTAATGTAGTACAATACCGGAAGCTTTTAATTCTTGGGTACGGTAACAAACTTCCGGTAATACATCCTGGTAGGTTTTATAAGTACTGTATCCAGACATTTTATTTCTGTTTATACGGAAAATTTTTATTTAAATAATCTCTACGTTTTTTACATCCGCAGTCTTCTTTACCTGCCTTCTTGGCTACCTTGTCTGCAAGTACATCCATTTTTAATACACCGGCAATCTTCTCTACTGTATCTCCTAATCCTTTTGAGCTCAAAAGGATTAGGAGATACAGTAGAGAAGATTGCCGGTGTATTAAAAATGGATGTACTTGCAGACAAGGTAGCCAAGAA
>SL_7KL_010_BRINEDRAFT_10000937_pt1 | contig 13937 bp, 7 predicted proteins | sample SodLak_010_BRINE_FD_10663 | JGI IMG/M metagenome (IMG submission 10663)
GCATTGTCACTTCGATTGATTGAACTGGTTCTGCTATTCGAATTTGAACTTCTGATTATGCCATCTCTGTTTGAATTATTTGAACTTCTGCTCCTGTTTGCCGAGCTGCCTGAGCGGTCATTAGAACTTCCCCTGTTTACAGTTCCTCTGTTAGAATCATTTGATGATCGATTTCGATTTACTGAACTGCTTCTGTTATCAGAGCCTCTTCGGTTTACTGTTCCGCTACTTCTGTCATTGGTTGATCTGGTTCTGTTCACAGAACTGTTTCGGTCATTTGTCCGGGTAGAACGCACACCTGCATTATTTCCAGACCGGTCCGCTGATCTGCTTCTGACAGTAGAACCTGTACTCCTTGTTCGGTTTACTTGTCTGTCTCTAACCGTTGAGCGAATATTACTTCTTGAATTGACTTGTGCTTCAGCTCTTGTACGATTGACTGTTCCTGTTCCGCGGGACGCAAGTCCGGAGCTGCGAGGTGCATATAATCGCGAAGATGAAGAACTTCTTACTGCAATGTACACATTTCCGTAATACGGCCTGCCAAAACCATGATAATAACCATAGTGAGGTGCATAAAATGGATAAGCATAGTATGAGTAAAAACTGCGATATGGCCTGTGGTATCCAAATCCTATTGAGAAGCCATGCCCCCAACTGTAATAACCGCCATGACGGTAGTAGTGATGATAAGGTACGCCATAAAACCCATGACCATAATAGTAGTTATTAACAATTGTTCTTCTTGCAAAGCTGCTGTGAGCAAGAGATGCACCATGAGTAGTGTACCACCGCTTAGCTTCGTAGTCTTTAAAATAGTAAGCTTCAGCATCTTCCCAGCCATCTTCATATCCAAGCTCGTAATCTTCTTCACTCACAACTTGAGCGGTTCTGTCCTGCGAGGGGGTTTTTGGTGCCGGAGCTCTTTCCTGCTCAACCGTTTGAAACTGAGTATAGCAACCGGCTGTAAAAAATGCCGTTACCAAAATTAAAATAAAGTTATTTGTAATGGTTGATTTCATGGTAACCTCAAGCTTATCGTATAATATTTCTTATCCACTAATAAAATATAAAATTCTGCCCGTCTAAAATATCACATAACCATGTGATATACATGTTAAATTTAAATTTCGCCTCTCAGCGACTTCGCTATCACTTCTGCCTTCGAGTTAACGTGCAATTTCTTATAAATATTTCTTATGTGAGCCCGAACTGTATCAATTGAGATATCAAAACGGTCAGCTATTAATTTGTAACTCAATCCATCAACCAAACCGTTCACTATATCCTGCTCTCTTGGTGTTAAATTACTTTCGGGCTTTTTTTTAGGTTCAGGTTCATTAAAATGCTGAATAACTTTTCTTGCTATTTGAGGCGACATGGGTGCCCCACCTTCCGCCAGGGTTTTAATAGACTCTTTAATTTCGGGTAACGAAGTATGCTTCAGTAAATATCCGGATGCACCCGCACAAAGAGAATCAAAAATTTTGTGGGAATCATGATAAATAGTGAGCATTATTATTTCTATTTCCGGGTATTTTTTCTTGATAATCCCTATCCCCTCAATACCCGACATTCCTGGCAGCTGAATATCCATTAGCATTACATCCGGCAGCTTGTGTTCATCCAGATATTCAAGCATCTCCTCAACTGAATCCATGGCAACTTTACAGCTCATCTCTTCCTGCATATCGAGATATCTCTGGATCAAATTCCTGATTTTTACATTATCCTCTACAATTCCTATTTCAATCATAACATTCCTTGTTTAATTGACCCTTTAGTGTGGACGACAAATCCGCCGTTATTTTCAATTTTTACGTTTGAATGTATCCGGTTGGCTCTCATTTTGATATTTCTTAAGCCCTGTCCCGATTTTCTCACTGAACCGTTCTGTGTTCCATTATCACGAACCAAAAGCTCAAATGTTTTACCTTCAAACGAGAATTTTACATCTACTTTTGTGGCATTTGAGTGTTTTACCACATTATTAATCGCTTCTTTGAATATCAGGTATATATTTTCCTTCACATCAACCGGAAGTTTTTCATCCATTTTCAAATCGTCGAAATGAAAATTCAGGGCAATATTCTTATGATAAAATACCTGATTTGCATAATCCTGCATTCTGTCTGTTAAATCTCCTGCAGTATCATTTCTTGAATCTATAGACCAAACAATATCATCCAGGCTTGTAACAATTTTCCTGCTGTGCTCTCCAAGTTGCTTTAAAGTATTTTTCACTTCATCATTTATTTCTCCGGCCTGCAGAAAATCAGTTTGCAGCGCCAATTCTGTCAACGATGAACCTACATCATCGTGCAGATCACTTGCAATTTGAACACGCATCCGTTCAATATCTACCTGTTTCGCTACTTTAAAATATCGGAAGAAGAAGAGAATAAGCCCTAAAACAGAGACTATTAATAGCGTTAAAAACCACCAAGACAGATAAAAGGGCGGGAGTACTGTAAACGTAAAAGAGGCTGTTTTTTCGCTTAAAACACCATCACTGTTATATGCCCGAATCTGAAATTCGTAATCATTAGGAGACAAGGATGTATAGCGTACCGAACGGTCGCGCGAATATTGCCACTCATCCTCAAGCCCTCTCAGCCTGTACTCATATAATATTTGATCGGGGGCATCCATGCTTAATCCTGAGTATGTTATCTGCAAAAAATTCTGATCATGACTGAATGTTCTTGCCGTATTACCGCTAACAGCCTCACCACTTACTAAAATTTCTTCAAATTCAATACCCGGTGGTGTCTGGTTTGATTTGATTCTTGATGGATAAAAATGACTCAGCCCTTCAACCGTACCAAGCCATACGGTTTGATCTGAGGCCACAAAAGATCCACCGGCATTTAACTCATTGGCAACCAAACCATGGTTTTTATTGTACAGTTTAAATGATTTGATCCTCTCAACGCGATTTTGAGCATCAAAAAACTGGTCGGGATTCAAATGATAAAGCCCCCTGTTTGTTCCTATCCAGTAGCGCTGCTGGTAATCCTGAAACATGAAATACGATATGGTTTCTGTCTGAGAGGTTCCGGGAATTGCAATTATTTCATCACCATGCAGCTTGGCAATTCCATTAAAAGTAGAAAACCATTTCTCGCCATTATGATCGATATGAATATGAATCACTCCGTTGCTGGGCAGGCCATCTGCAATGGTATAGTGTGTGAACATTTCGCCATCAAATTTGGCAACGCCACCGTATGTTGCAATCCAGAATGTGCCATCGTCATCTACTTTTATATCCATTACCGTATTATTCAACAGGCCATTCTGAATGTTAAACTGCTCATATTCATTACCGTCGAAATAAATCAACCCATCATTATAGGTGCCAATCCAGTAAGCTCCATCAATTTCTATAATTTTGCGAATTACCTGAAACGGAAAAATCTCGCTTTGTAACTCGGTCATTACCCCGTCTTCATAAATATTGATTCCCTCGCGTGTTCCAATCCACATTCTGTCGCGGGAATCACGGTATATTGTATACACTTTATTATCAATTAACCCCTCCGGTTCTCCTAAGGCCCTCATATTTTCCCCATCAAAAATCAATACACCACCTCCATAAGTAGCGATCCAAATATTGCCTTCGCTATCCTCTTCGAATCCGGTAACCACGTTATTAGTAAGCCCGTTATCAACCGTATGCGAATGAAAAGCATCACCGGTGTACCTGTTTAGTCCGCTGCCAAGAGTACCCATCCAAACAATGTTCTCTCTGTCTATCAGAATATCATAAACAATAAGTGCAGGAAGCCCGTTAGCGGTGGTAAAATTATTAAATTCAGAACCATCAAAGTGTGAGGCTCCATTTTCGGTTCCGAGCCATAATGAATTATCACTTGTAGGTGTGATAGACTGAATTCGATTATCGGGTAACCCATCTGTAGCATCAAATAAACTAAACTCCCCATCTTTAAAATGCACAAGCCCAACCCTGGTACCAATCCATAAATCATCATCCCATCCGGCTGCTACATCTCTAATCCTGATATCCGGCAGACCATCTCTCGCCCTGAATAATCGTACCGTTTCTCTGTCGTAACTCAGCAATCCATCATTAGTACCAATCCAAATCCTGCCATCGTCCGTTTGGGTTAGTGCGTTGGCGTGAACCGATCTAAATCCATGCAGATCCGTAATATTTTTCAGGGATCCGTTTGATTCAGTTTTCCAAACCCCTTCACCGGCAGTAGCAAACCAAACATTCCCTTCCCGGTCATCAAAAATATCTAAAACAGCTTTGCCCTGCAGAGGCAGGAATTGATCAGGAGTAACCAGCGAATCGTTTTGCAGAATAGATATGCCGTTATCGGTACCTGCCCATACCCGGCCCGACCTGTCTTTATGAAGTGTGTGCACAACGTTATCGGCCAGCCCTTGTTCTTCGTAGTAAGGCTTGAACCGTTCACCGTCAAACCGGTTTAAACCGTATCCGGTTGCTGCCCAGATATAACCTCTGTTATCCTGAACCATAGAATGGATGACGGATTCACTTAACCCCGCCTCAATGGAAAATGTCTGGAATGGGACCGTTTGAGATTCAGCAACAACAGCTGCCCCAAAAAACAGAAATGCAAGTGATATTAGTGCACGCAAGTTCATCATCATATTAATCTAACAAGATGAACCCATCTTGCCAATCACATTATCATGCTAATGACAAGAAACTAAATAAGTTAAATGCGGATAAATTTTTTAACCGAGATATGCTCTTAAAGCAGCACTTCGATTGTGGTGGCGAAGCTTTCTGAGTGCTTTTTCCTTGATTTGACGAACTCGCTCTCTTGTAAGGTCAAAACGCTCACCTATTTCTTCAAGTGTGAGTGAGTGCTCACGGCCAATTCCAAAATAAAGTCTGATTACTTCCGCTTCTCGTTTGGTGAGCTTAGAGAGTGCACGTTCAATTTCAACCTTAAGGGACTCACCCATAAGATCATTATCAGGATCAGGAATCTCTTCATTTTCAAGAACATCAAGTAACCTGTTATCCTCACCCTGGGCAAACGGAGCATCCATAGAAAGGTGGCGTCCGGAAATTTTAAGGGTGTCTGCTACTTCCGAAACCGTCATTTCAAGACTTTCTGCAAGCTCAGCGGCTGAAGGTACACGTTCGTACTCCTGCTCTAATTTGGAAAGCTCTTTACCGATTTTATTAAGTGCTCCAACCCTGTTTAATGGCAGTCTTACAATCCGGCTCTGCTCAGCCAGTGCCTGAAGAATTGACTGGCGGATCCACCACACAGCATACGAAATGAATTTAAAGCCACGTGTTTCGTCAAACCTTTTAGCAGCTTTAATCAGGCCGAGATTTCCTTCGTTGATTAAATCGCCGAGTGACAATCCCTGATTTTGATACTGTTTGGCAACAGAAACAACGAAACGCAGGTTAGCTTTCGTTAAATCCTCAAGTGCTCGCTGTGAACCCTTTTGAATCTCTTTTGCTAAACGAACTTCATCGTCAGGGGTAATTAATTTTTCTTTTCCTATTTCGTGCAGATAGCGATCTAGTGATTCTGATTCGCGGGTAGAAATTCCTGAGCTTTTTGCCACTTTGTATTGAGTTACTTTGTAATTAAATGAATTTGATAAATAGCATTAGACCTTAATTACGCTCCGACCATAATAATGTTGTGCTATAATCATAAAATCAATTCGGTAATTTAAGCATTTATTTAATTTTTTTGTAGTATAGTTTTTAATCAAATTGAAGAGTTTAAAAATCGGCTTAATCTGTTTTCATGAAAGCACTGATTCAGATCAGTTTATCTTTAAATGATTCTCCCGGCAGTCTGTTTTCCACACCAAATATATCAAGAATTGTGGAAGCCACATCTGAAAACGTTTCTCTGACTCCTAAATCTCCGGGTTGTGATGCACTTTTTGCGTAAACAAGCAATGGTACAAATTCCCTGGTGTGATCGGTACTGTCGTCGGCGGGATCGTTGCCGTGATCCCCTGTGAATATTAACACATCATTTTCACCTAACTTTTCAATCATAGCAGGCAGAGAACGATCTATTTCTTCGAGACACCGGCCATATCCTTCCGGGTTCTGACGGTGCCCGTAAATCTGATCGGTATCTATCAGGTTCGCAAATGTAAAACTGTTGTCTATACCGGCACTCATTAAACTTAAAATCTGTGATATGCCCTCAGCATTGCTTTTTGTTTTTCTGTATTGGGTGAACCCTTTATCTGCAAAAAGATCAATAATTTTGCCTATAGAATATCTTTTAACTCCTGTACTTTCCAGTTCTGAGAGCAGATTTGGTTTCGGTGGTATCAGGGAAAAATCCTGCCGCTTATCAGATATCCTTTCAAAATTACCCGCTTCTCCTGTAAATGGCCGGGCAATCACCCTTCCCACTCCATGCTCACCTCTCATTACGTTATCCCTGGCAAACTTGCACCATTTATGTAACTCATCAACCGGAGTAACTTTTTCATGACTGGCTACCTGAAAAACACTGTCAGCTGATGTGTACAGGATAGGTTTTCCGGTCTGAAGATGCTCACCGCCATATTTTTCAATAACCGCAGTTCCTGAATAGGGTTTATTGCATAATACACCATCAACCCCTACCCCTTTACAAAATTTGTTTACTACTTCTTGTGGAAATCCTTCAGGATACGTTGGAAATGGCTGCTCCATATGTATTCCGGCAAGCTCCCAGTGGCCTGTGGTAGAATCTTTACCGGCCGAAAGCTCCCGCATTTTACCATAATGTGCTTTTGGATCCTGAGTACTCTTTACATTATCCAACTTCCGGATATTTCCAAGCCCAAAAGCCTCGAAGTTGGGCAGTTTAGGTTTTGCAATACGACACACATTACCAAGTGTATCGGCATTTTCATCTCCGTATAGCTTTGCATCTTCCTGCGCCCCAATACCAAGCCCGTCGATGATCACCAAAAAAACACGTGCCATATTAATTGTTTACAGATTTGATATAGTTTTCTTTAGTGCATCAGCAAGAGAGTGTTTTGCTTCATTGATAATACTATTCGTGTTTTGAGAGTCAGGTTTCAGTAATACAGAACCAAAATTGATATCGATATCCACCCGCAATTCATTACCAAGGTCAATTTTTTCAGAAAAATCCTGAAGTACTCTTTCCTGCCATTCCTTATGATCGTCGCTGCCGGATCCGAAAAACATATATGTAAAAACATAATCCGTATTAAACCCGATAAAGCCTTTTTTTCCAAGCCTTGATGGGTTCAGGGCTTTCACCATAATTCGCTGTAAACGGTTCAGATCGTCCAGACGCAATCTCGATCTAAGCTCTGATAAGTTCGAAATAGAAATGAGCCCGAACCAGGTAAACTCTTTAGAGGATTGAATACGCCCAAGCTGTTTTTCAAGACAAAGTTCCCACACTTCTCGTGCAAAACTTCCAAACTGGTTGGTGAACACATCCTCTTCTAATGCTTTTCTCTTCAGGTTTACTTCTATCGAAAGGGCAGCAATACGCACCACATTCTTCAGCTGATGCTTTATGGAATCTTTAAAAATCAGCGGATTGGAATGGAAACAGAGAATTACCGCCTGCCTGCGCTCCGATATCAACAATGGGATTGCCAGCGATGCGCCTTCAGTACCCTGTTCATTTCCATTCAATCTCTTGGGGTTTTGATTGAAATGAATTGAAAATACAGCCTCTCCTTTTTCAAGAGCTTCATGTACCATAGATTTTTGATGGACTGCCAGACCCAGTGATGGCTGCTCGGGAGCTTCAGATGAACGCAGAACCGAAACCCAGGAATCCATGCCTCGCATTACAGCCAATACTCCGCCTCCGGGCAGAATCCTCTGCATGATTTCTAATGCCCTGTCAATAACTTTTACCTTGTCCAGCTTGGGGCCGATCGCTTCAAGCATTTCATCATACTGATCCCACTCTTTTTGATCCTGGTACAATTCCGTCAGTTCCAGGTAGGTATTCAACACCTTCATGTGCGCATCCACATACGAAGATATAATATTCATTATGTCTTCAAGAACGATTAATTCCCGGGTCTCAAGAACTGTCAGTGCAACGGTTGAATCGTTATTTCTGAAGGGAATTATGATAATATGGTTTGCCGGCACAAAATTATGATAGTGCGACAAACTCTCTTTTTGAATATCTACTCCCGTTTTCAGCTGAATGGGTTCCGTAATATTTTTAAACTCATCGAGAAAATATTCCTCAAAGTTAATCCGATCTTTAAACATTACATTTGTGTGCCCTGTAAAGTAAGATTCCAGCACAAACTGATCTCGTGAACGGTTCACCCAATATAGATAACCGGTTTCCGAACCTGTTGATTTCACAACAAGGTGCAGAAGGTCTTCCATGATATTTTTAAACTCATGCAGCGCTTTATCTTCTCGGTTCCGGGCCATAAATCAACTATTCAAATATCGTTTTAAGCAGTTCTGCGTCATCAACCATCTTTTTAAAAATATTCAGACCACGGTTCCAAAAGCCGCTGTCTGTGATATCGATTCCCATTTTGCCAACTATATTATGGGGCCAGTCAGATCCGCCGGCCTCCAGTAATGTAATGTAGCGATCAGCAAATCCATTATCCTCTTTTTGATATGAATCATACAGAGCCAGAACCAATAGCTCGCCAAACGCATATGCATATACATAACCGGGGGTGTGCAAAAAGTGTGGTATATAACACCACCAGAGCCTGTATTCATCCGTCAGGTTAATGGAATCACCATAAAGATCTTTCTGTGTAGCGTACCATAATTCTGAAAACTGCTCTGTTGTTAATTCGCCCTGCTCCCTTCGGGTAGTGTGAATTTTATCTTCAAACCGGTTCATTGAAACCTGTCTGAATACCGTAGCTATAGTATCATCAATTTTGCTGATCAACAAAGCCAGTTTTTCTTTTGGATCATCCAGGTTTTTCATCAGCTTATTAAAAACCAGCATTTCGCCAAATACTGATGCCGTTTCTGCAGTTGTAAGTGGTGTTGATGACTGAAGCTCACCCTGTTTACGTGCCAAATACTGATGAACTCCATGTCCAAGTTCATGAGCAAGTGTTTGCACATCGCGCAGTTGGCCGTCATAATTCATAAACACATACGGGTGAACCGAAGTTACCGTGCTTGCTGAGTAAGCGCCGCCTCTTTTTCCCGGTTTGATAGCGGCATCGATCCAGTTTTTCTCAAAAAATAAAGAGGCAACTGTTTTCATCTCAGGGTGAAAATCTCCATAGGCATCCAAAACCATATTTTTGGCTTCGCCCCATTTCACGGTTTTCCGGGTTTTTAGCATCGGGGCATATCGGTCATAATCATAAAATTCGTCATAGCCCAGCAGATTCTTTTTCAGCTTATAATAGCGCTGAACCAGAGAATAATTGCCGGTAACTGAATTTACCAGAGCATCAACAGTTTTTTTATCCGTTTGATTTGAAAGATTTCTTGATGAAATCCAGCTCTCATAATTCCTTAGTTTATCATTGGTGTATTTATCTGCCAGAATTGTATTAAATATATATGTAAGCGATCTGGAATGATCTTTAAATGTGTCCGTTAATGATTTATGGGCTCGTTTCCGTAATTCTCTGTCCGGATTATGCAGCTTACTCAGTACCTGTTGTTCAGTAAGTTCTTCACCATCCAGATCAAATCTTGCGGCACCCAGGGTTTCATCAAAGTAACGGTTCCATGCTGCCCGGCCTGTTACAGATTTTGCACTCATAACCTTTTCGGCATCTTCTGAAAGCACATGTTTTTTATAAAGTCTTGAAACTTCAAGATAATGCTTCCATTTTTTCAACTCATCAGACTGTATCAATTCATCAGCTTTTTCATCACTTAGTTTCAGCCACTCAATATCAAAAAAAACAAGCTTTTGATTCAGCTCAGAATTTAGCTCATTAGCTTCCTGCAGCTGTTTTCCCAGTGCGGGATCTTCTGTATTAACCGACCAGGTTAGATGTGCGTATGAACCAATCTTACCCGCTTGCTGCAGTATTCCCTCATACTCCGAAATTGCCGAAGCAAAATCTTTACTGGATAACGTTTCAATTTTACCTCTGTATTTTTGGGCAAATTTCTCAGCGCGCGTTATTAATCTCTTTTTATCACTTATCAATTCCGGAGAATCCGGGGAATCGTACAGATCTGACAAATTCCAGTTTACATTTTCAGCGCCGCTTGCTTCCTCTTTCTTCTTACTTTTCATTCAGCTTTTTATGATTTTGATATTTTGATGGTTATCAAATATAAACAATGATAACCCTTTAATACATGTTCAAATAATCAGTTTTTAACATCACTATAATCAAGAAATTTGATCGTATTTTAATACAATATTGGTTAATTTAATTACTTGCATTGTATTAACAGCGTTGCCTTTTATAGATTTTATTTTCAGAAAATACAATTAAAGCAAATTTTTAAATTTTTTGCCTGCAATTACAGCATTAAATCGAAGAATGAAATGTTATATATCATACTTTGATTCTAATGGTAAGCAGATTTATTTCTCAATCTAAGGCGTTAATCATCTTGCAGGTAATTAAATTTTATAGATTCATCCTCCTTATTAAACCATAGCATTAACTTAGGTATAGAAGTTTTGAAATCACTTGAAGCCGCATTTGGTCCCAATTCAGCCCTCGTAGAAGAACTTTATAAACAATACCAGGAAAGTCCGGACTCCGTACCCGATCACTGGAAAAGGTATTTCGATGAGCTTAATGGCAAAGAAGTAGCTGAACCGTCAAAGAAACAACCTGCACCTGTCCGGCAAAAAGAGGAGCCGACTGTTGAAAAAAAACCAGAGAAAAAGCCATCTGATGAACCTGTTGTTCCTGAAAGCGCTGAGCTTGAAAAAATAAAAGGAGTTGCTTCAAAAATCGTTGAAAACATGGATGAAAGCATCCATGTTCCCACAGCCACATCATTGAGGGTATTACCGGTAAAAATGATGACCGAAGATCGTGCCCTCATTAACACCCACTTGCAGCCATCAGGGCGTAAAGCTTCGTTTACACATTTAATAGCCTGGGCATTGATACGAGCATTACAAGAATTTCCCAATATCAATTCCTACTATGCAAAAAAAGAAGGAACTCATTACAGGGTAAAACCCGATAGCGTAAATCTTGGAATTGCCGTAGACCTTGAAAGTAAAGATGGTTCAAGAAATCTTGTTGTTCCAAATATAAAGGGTGTGGACAAAATGAATTTTGCTGAGTTTCTGAATGCCTATTCAGAACTCATTGAAAAAGCCCGCAACGGTAATCTTGAAATTTCGGACTTCCAGGAAACAACCATCAGTATTACCAATCCGGGCACCATTGGTACTGTTTCTTCTGTGCCGCGACTAATGAAGGGCCAGGGTGCCATTATTGCTACGGGTGCCATTAATTACCCGGCAGAATATCAATCTATGGCACAAGATGTTCTGAACCAGCTCGGTGTCAGTAAAGTAATGACGATGACCTGCACGTACGATCACAGAATTATTCAGGGTGCAGAATCCGGAATGTTCCTGCAGAAAGTTAGCCGGCTGCTTAATGGTGAAGAAGATTTTTATGATCAAATTTTTACTGACCTCGAAATTCCATTTCAGCCGCTGCCATATGGTGAAGACAGATATGTGGGGCAACTCAGTGGAAAAGCAAATACACTTGAACAGGACAGGAGAGCTATTGCCGTTTGGCGCCTGATTAATATGTACAGAATGAGAGGCCATGTACTGGCTGATCTCGATCCGCTTGGCACTGAACCGGGAAGCAGCCCGGAATTAGATTTAGAATATTACGGGCTAACCCTCTGGGATTTGGACAGAGAGTTTTTCTGTGACGGACTGGGAGGAAAAAAAACCGCCAAACTCCGCGATATCATCCAATTATTACGTGATACATATTGCGGTAAAATTGGTGCTGAGTACAAGCATCTTCTTGATCTTGAAGAGAGAAAATGGCTTCGCGAAAATATGGAGTCTACAACAAATACTCCCGATCTATCAAAAGATGATCAGGAAGATATTTTACACAAGCTGAACCAGGCGATGGCTTTTGAGCAGTTCCTGCACAAAAAGTATGTCGGTCATAAGCGATTTTCACTTGAAGGTGCGGAAACTCTGATCCCGATGATCCACTTTCTGATTGAGAGAGCCGGTAAAGAGGGCGTAGAGAAATTCTTCCTGGGAATGGCGCACCGTGGCCGATTAAATATCCTGGTAAACATATTAAATAAACCGTATCGAAAAGTTTTTGCCGATTTTGAAGGAAATATAAGCCCCGATACCATTCAGGGCTCAGGTGATGTTAAATATCATCTTGGTTCAAAAGGAAGCTATGAAACCAAAGAAGGTAAATCGATTGAGCTCGAACTCTTACCCAACCCCAGCCATCTTGAGGCTGTGAACCCAGTGGTTGAAGGAGCAGCACGGGCAACGCAAGATCATGACGAATCAGAAAATGCTGCAAGAAAAATTGTACCTCTTCTTATGCACGGTGACGCCGCATATGCCGGACAGGGCGTTGTGGCAGAAACATTAAATATGTCTCAGCTCCGTGGATATGAAACGGGTGGCACGATCCATATCATTATAAATAACCAAATTGGATTTACAACTCTGCCTAAAGATGCGCGGTCTACCCAGTATGCTTCAGACCTTGCAAAAATGATTCTTGCTCCGATTTTTCATGTAAATGGTGATAATCCTGAATCTGCCGTTCATGCCATCAATATGGCTATTGACTATCGGCAAAAATTTGGAAAAGATGTGGTTATTGATCTCATATGTTACAGAAAACACGGCCATAATGAAGGTGATGAGCCAGCATTTACTCAACCGGGGATGTATAAAGAGATCGATAATCACCCCACAGTGCGGGATATTTATGTAAAAGAGCTTTTAAGAAAAGGGGAATTCACTGAAGAGGATACCCAAGAAATTTTTGATGAGTTTGAAGAGCTACTTCAAAAGGCTTTTGAAGACGCAAAAAGCTCTCCTGCCCTCGAGGTAACCGACAAGATGCTGAGCCGGTCAGAAGAGGCTCAAAAAGAGCGGGAAACATTCCCTGATACAACCTACCCTGTTGAAAGTTTGAAAGAAATTGCCGTACAACTGAACACCGTACCCAAAAACTTTGATGCCAACCCCAAGCTGCTTCGTCAGCTTGCAAAACGTGCAGAAGCCGCACAAAATAATGACAAAAAGATTGACTGGGGGTTTGCTGAGGCACTCGCTTTCGGATCGCTGTTAAAAAGCGGTAAAACAGTTCGGTTAACAGGACAGGATGCAGAACGAGGTACATTTTCTCACAGGCATGCTGTTTTACACGGCACAAATACTGAACAGCGCTTCACACCACTTAACAATTTATCGGATGGTCAGGGAAAATTTTATCCTTATAACAGCTTATTGAGTGAGTTTGCAGCTGTTGGCTTTGAGTTTGGATACTCAGCCGCTAAACTGGATGCACTTGTAATTTGGGAAGCACAATTTGGGGATTTTGTGAACGGTGCCCAAATCATTATAGACCAGTTTATTTCTGCATCCGAAGCAAAATGGAATCAAAAATCTTCTCTCGTAATGACGCTGCCTCATGGATATGAAGGACAGGGACCTGAACATTCATCCGCAAGACTTGAACGGTTCTTACAGCTTTGCGCAGAAGATAACATGCAAGTTGCCAATCTTACTACTCCAACTCAATATTTCCACATACTTCGCAAACAGACTCTGCAGGAGAAAAAGAAGCCGTTGATAATTATGTCGCCAAAAAGTTTACTCCGGCATCCAATGGCGGTATGCAGCGTGGAGGAACTAGCAGAGGGATCTTTTCAACCATTTATTTCTGATAGTGAATTTGAAAACACAGAAAATATCGACAAGCTTGTTATTTGTTCCGGTAAGGTCTATTACGAT
>SL_7KL_010_BRINEDRAFT_10000939_pt1 | contig 13925 bp, 12 predicted proteins | sample SodLak_010_BRINE_FD_10663 | JGI IMG/M metagenome (IMG submission 10663)
CCAACCCATGTCACACCACCTGCACGATCAGGACGGCCAGGAGCGCGACCACACCGAGCACCATCACCGCCACGTAGCGTCTGACCAGACCGCTCTGGGCACCGCGCACCGCGCGGGCGAGCAGCACCGAGCCGGTCCCGGCGGCGTTGACGAGCCCGTCGATCACACGGGTGTCGAACCACACCAGCGCCCGGGCCGCCCCACCGCCGGCGGTGACGAAGGTGGCCTCGTAGGCCTCGTCGACGAAGAACCTCCGCTCCGCCAGCTCCGCGACCGGCCCCCGGATGGGCTCCGAGGTGCGCGCGCCCTCGACGGGCCGGCGCAGGTAGAGCAGGTAGGCGAGGGCGATGCCGATCGCGACCGCCACGATGGCGATCGGGATGAGCACCGACTCTTCGAGGGGCCCGACGGGCTCGTAGCCGAGCTGNTCGATCGGTCCCACCGTCGGCTCCAGGAACCGGTAGAAGGGGCCGGTGTGCACCGGGTTGAGGGCCAGGCCGCCGACGGCTGACAGCACCGCGAGCACGATCAGCGGCGTGGTCATCGAGCGGGGCGACTCGTGGGGGTGGACGTCCGAGGAGTAGCGGGGCTGGCCGAGGAAGATCAGGAAGAACCACCGGGACATGTAGAAGGCCGTCAGCACCGCCGCGAGCAGGGCGATGATCCACACCACGGTGTAGCCGTGGAAGTAGGCCTCGGTGATGATCTGGTCCTTGGAGAAGAACCCGGCGAAGGGGGGCACGCCGGCGATGGCAAGCCAGCCGATGAGCGCGGTCCAGAAGGTGACGGGCATCACCTTGCGCAGCCCACCCATCTGCCAGATGTCGGTGCGGTTGGCCATGGCGTGCATGACCGAGCCGGCCACCAGGAACAGCAGGCCCTTGAAGAAGGCGTGGGTGACGAGGTGGAAGATGCTCTCGCGGAAGGCGCCCACACCCACCGCCAGCACCATGTAGCCGAGCTGGGAGACGGTGGAGTAGGCAAGGACCTTCTTGATGTCGTCCTGGCGCACCGCGATGATCGCGGCGAGCAGCGCGGTCGCGGCCCCGATGTAGGCGATGACCTCCATACCCGGCAGCGACTGCACCAGCACCGGGGAGAGGCGCACCAGCAGGTACACCCCGGCGGTCACCATGGTGGCGGCGTGGATCAGGGCGGAGACCGGCGTGGGACCGGCCATCGCGTCGGGCAGCCACACGTAGAGGGGGATCTGCGCGGACTTCGCGGCCGCGCCCCCGAGGAACAGCAGCACCAGGGCGAAGGCGGTGCCGGAGGCGATCGCTTCGGCGTTCTCGACCAGCCCCAGGATGTCCAGGGTGCCCACGGCGGCGAAGGCCAGGAACATCGCCACCATGAAGGACACGTCACCGACCCGGTTGGTGATGAACGCCTTCTTGGCGGCGGTGGCGTTGGCGCGGTCCTCGAACCAGAAGCCGATGAGCAGGTAGGAGCTGAGCCCCACCAGCTCCCAGCCGAGGAACAGCACCAGCAGGTTCTCGGCCAGCACCAGGATCAGCATGCTAGCCAGGAACAGGTTCAGGTAGGCGAAGAACCGGCTGTAGCGCTCGTCGTCGTGCATGTAGCCCACGGAGTAGACGTGGACGAGGAAGCCCACCCCGGTGACCACCAGCAGCATCACCGCGGTGAGCTGGTCGATCAGCAGATCGAAGCCGACGGTGAAGCCGCCGACGTCGATCCAGGTCGGCATCGGCCGCACGTAGGTGGCGGGGTCTGCGATGACGCTGACCGCGACCGCTGCGCTGAGCACCAGGGTCGCCAGCGACGCACCGATGGCGATGCGCGCCGCGCCGTCGCCCATGGTCCGGGTGGCGGCCAGCACGGCGAGGAAGCCGAGCAGTGGGAGGACGGGGATGAGCCAGGCCAGCGAGATCACGCCCGAGGTCGCTTCCACGACCTCGTTGGTGACCCCGGTTGCCTCCGCGGCGAGCAGGATCACGTCACCACCTCAGCAGCTGGGGGACGTCCACGTCGAGCGTCCCTCGCCGGAAGTAGAGGTTCACGATCAGCGCGAGGCCGACCACCACCTCCGCCGCGGCGACGACGATGACGAAGAACACGAAGACCTGTCCGTCGGGTCCGCCCCACATGCGGGCGGCCGCGGCCAGGGTCAGGTTGACGGAGTTGAGCATCAGCTCGATGCACATGAACAGCACGATGGCGTTGCGCCGGAGCAGCACCCCCACCAGGCCGATGGAGAACAGCAGGGCGGAGACGACGAAGTAGTAGCCGATGGCCATCGCTCAGCCCTTCCGCGCGTCGTCGACGTCGTCGGCGTCGCCGTCCTGCGGCGCCGGCTCGTCGGTGGCTGGCTCGGGTTCCGCACCGACGACCACGGCAGCCGCCTCGGGGTCGAGGTGGACCGGCTCCTCGTCCTCGTCCTCGGGTGCGAGGTCCTTGCGGCGGGCGAGGATGACCGCGCCGATGGTCGCGACGGTCAGCAGCAGGGCGGAGAGCTCGAAGGCGTAGGTGTACTGCGTGAACATGGTCCGCCCGAGGAAGGCCACTCCGGAGGCGTCGTCCTCGCCGTAGGCCTCGGCGAGTCCGACGCAGTCGAACTGGCCCTCGGCGGCCGCCGGCGCGTCCGGCCCGCACACCGAGGCTGCGGAGGTGTAGGGACCCACGAAGGCGAACAGCAGGGCACCTGCGAGCAGCGCGCCACCGGCGACCCCGAGGACCCGGGTGGTGGGTTCGGAGGTGAGCAGGTCGTCGTTGGCCACGCCGAGCAGCATGATCACGAACAGGAACAGGACCATGATCGCGCCGGCGTAGACCAGCACCTGGATGATCGACAGGAACGCCGACTCCAGGGTGAGGTACAGCCCGGCGATGGTGAGGAAGTTCACCACCAGCATCAGGGCGCCGTGCACGATGTTACGCATCGTGATCACCGCGATCGCGGAACCGAGAGCGAGCACGGCGAACACCCAGAAGAGGACGACCTCAGCGGTGTTGCCGGACCCAGCCTCCGCAGCTTGGGCCAGCAGCATCATCTACTTCCGTCCTCCGTTCGAGCGCTTGTCAGGACTGCCCACCACGGCCCCCTCGCCCTGGCGACGGTCGGGCACCGTGCTCAGCTCGCCTTCGGGAACCACGTCGCTGGCGCGGGATGCCGGCGCCGCGGCGGCGGAACGGTACTTGCCGCCGTGCAGGTTCGGTGGCGTCACGGCGAGGCCACCGTAGTAGTTCAGGCCGCGCTCGCGTACCTCACGGTCGGTGTGGGGGGTGTCCTGCCCCCCTTCAGGCACGGGTTCGAGCAGCTCGGTCTTGGTCCAGACCAGCTTCTCCCGGCTGTCGGCCGAGAACTCGTAGTCGTGGGTCATCGTCAGCGCCCGGGTGGGGCACGCCTCGATGCACAGCCCGCAGAGGATGCAGCGGTTGTAGTTGATCTGGTAGTCCTCGGCGTAGCGCTCGCCGGGCGAGTAGCGCGACTCGAGGGTGTTGTTCGCACCCTGCACGTAGATCGCGTCCGCTGGGCACGCCCAGGCGCACAGCTCGCACCCGATGCACTTCTCCAGCCCGTCGGTGTAGCGGTTGAGCTGGTGCCGGCCGTGGAAGCGCGGCTGCACCGGCCGGGGCTTCTCCGGGTACTCGTGGGTCTCGACCGGCCGCAGCATCGTCTTCAGGGGCACGGAGAACCCACGACCGAGCACGGTGCGGGTCAGCAGCAGCCACAGCACCCCGATCAGTACCAGGATGGTCACCGCGGAGATGACCTGGGAGGGGATGGACGTCAGCAGCTCGGTCACGGTGCGACCTCCTCGCGGTCGGCTTCCACCTCGACGGCGTCACCGTCGACGGGTGGGGCCTCGGCCGCGTCCACCTGCCGTGGACGCGCACCGGGGGCAGGCTGGTCGGCCTCGGGGTTGCGTCCGACCACCAGCAGGGCGAGCAGGATCACCGCGGCGGCCGCAGCCAGGCCGAGGCGGACACCACCGGGGATGCCGCCCTCCTGCTCGATCAGCACGAAGCTGGCGGTGACCAGCAGCCACACCAGCGCCACCGGGATCAGGATCTTCCACCCGAGGTTCATCAGCCGGTCGTAGCGGTAGCGCGGCATCGCACCGCGCAGCAGGATGAAGAAGAAGATGAACGCCACCATCTTCAGGAAGAACCAGAGGATCGGCATGATCCACGCCACGCTGTCGGGCAGCCCGAAGGTCGGTCCCGCGGGGCCACCGAGGAACAGCGTGACCACGATCGCCGACATCGTCACCACCGACATGAACTCCGCCAGCATGAACATGCCGAACCGCATGCCGGAGTACTCGGTGTTGAAGCCACCCACGAGCTCGCCCTCCGCCTCCGCGAGGTCGAAGGGGGGCCGGCCCGCCTCCGCGACCATGCCGATCACGAACACCAGGAAGGCCGGGAAGAGCGGGATCGCGAACCAGGCGGGTACCCCGTCGATGAAGCCGGAGCCCGACTGGGCGGCGACGATGTCGGAGACACGCAGGCTGCCGGCGTAGACCACGACGCTGGCCACGGCCAGCCCCTGGGCGATCTCGTAGGAGACCATCTGGGCGCTGGAGCGGATCCCACCGAGCAGCGGGTAGGGGGAGTTGGAGGCCCAACCGGCCAGGAACACGCTGTAGACGTGGATCGAGCCGAGCGCGAGCAGCCACAGCACGCCGATGGACAGGTCGGCGACCACCAGGGTGAAGGTCTCACCGAACAGGGTGACCTCCCCGCCGATGGGGATCACGGCCACCACCAGGAAGCCGGAGATCACCCCGATCAGGGGGGCGACGTTGTAGATGGCCTTGTTCACCATCCCGGGGGTGATGTCCTCCTTGAAGAACATCTTCACCCCGTCCACCAGGGTCTGGAGCGCACCGAAGGGGCCGACCCGGTTCGGCCCGATCCGCGACTGCATCTTGGCCACGACCCGACGCTCGGCCCAGATCAGCACGGCGGTGATCAGCAGGTAGTAGGCGAAGACCACCACCGCCTGCAGCAACGGGACCCAGAGGGGCTGTTCCATCAGGCGACCTCCCCGGCGGGGGTGGGTGTGGCGTCCTGCGTGCGGTCCGCGGCGGCGGTGACCACCTCGACGGTCACCGTGGCGGTGCCGTCACGGCCGGCGAGGTCGTAGGCGCTGTGCTCGGTGGAGTTGGCGGGCAGCACCACGGTGCCGGGGGCGACGTCGCCGCGGACGGCGGCTGTGAGCTCGAGTCGGGCGCCGTTGCCCGAGACCGCGACCAGGTCGCCGTCCCCGACCCCGAGGGAGGCCGCGTCGTGGGCGTTCAGCTCGGCGAGCCCGGGCCGGGCGGTGGCCAGCAGATCGGTCGCACCGGCCAGCATCGTGCCGCGGTCCAGCAGCAGGGGCCGGATGACCGCCTGCAGCTGTCCCTCAGCGACCGCGACGTGATCGGGGGTCGCCAGCTCGGGGAAGGGGTGGGGCTCGGCGCGGCGGCCGAGCCGTGCCACCTCGCCGCGGACGCCGTCGAGATCGTCGACACCGAGGTCGTGGCCGAGGATCGCGGCGAGCTGGACGATGATCTCCCAGTCGTCCTGGACCAGGTCCGGCCCGTCCACGGCCCGGGCGAAGCGCTGGGTCCGGCCCTCCCAGTTGGTGGAGGAGCCGGCGCGCTCCTGCCGCCCGGCAGCCGGCAGCACCACGTCGGCGTAGCCGGTGACGGTCTCCGTGGCCGCCAGGTCCTGGCACACCACGGTGGGGACCTTGGCCAGCGCGGCGCGGGCGAGCTCCGTGGAGGCGGCGTCGCGGGCGAGGTCGACGCCGATCAGGTGGAGGACGTCGATCTCCCCGGCCGCCGCGGCGGTGAGGATGGCGTGGAGATCACGGCCCGGCTCGGTGGGCAGCGTGGTGTTCCACGCCTCCTCCACCGCCGCTCGGTCCTCGGGGTCGGACAGACGGCGCCCACCGGGCAGCACGCCTGCGGCCAGGCCCGCCTCCAGCGCCCCGCGGGCCCCGGCACGCCGGGGCACGTAGGCGACCTTGCCGCCCGCGACCTCGGCGAGCTCCGTGGCGGCGGTCAGGGCTGCGGGCCCGGCCCGCTCCCCCACCAGGATCACCGGGCAGCCCTCGCCGCACAGCGAGTCGATCACCTCGTTGCCGACCGAGGCGGCCAGCGCGCGCAGGGTCGCCGCCTCCTGGCCGGCCGCGGCGGGGATCCGGCGCCACGCGATCTCCGAGAGGGTGCCGAGCGTCGGCCCGACGGACACGATGCGCGCGGTGTGGTCGCGCCAGGCCTTGCGCAGCCGCAGGTGGAGGATCGGGACCTCCTCCTCCGGGTCGAGGCCGGCGACGACGATGACCGGGGCGGCCTCCACGTCGGCGTAGGTCGCGGTGTCGCGACCGACCAGGGCGGTGAGTTCCTCGCGCTCGGTCTCGGGCGCGAACCGGGTGCGGTGGTCGAGGTCGTCGGTGCCGAGCACGGTGCGGGTGTACTTGGAGACGAGGTAGGCGTCCTCGTCGGCCAGCCGGGAGCCGGTCACCACCGCGACGCGGTTCTCGCCGGCCTCCTGGGCTTCGCCGACCGCAGCACTGACCTTGAGCAGCGCCTCCGCCCAGGACGCGGGGCGCAGCACGCCGTCCTCGCCCTTGAGCTGCGGCTCGGTGATGCGCTGCGGTGCGGTGAGGTGGGTGAAGCCGAACCGGCCCTTGTCGCAGTTCCAGGCCTCGTTGACGGCCATGTTGGTCCGTGCCAGGGAGCGCTGGATCTCCCCGCGCCGGGACTGCACGGTCAGCGAGCACCCCGCGGAGCAGTGATCGCACACGCTGGGTGTGGTGACCACGTCGAAGGGCCGGGCCTTGAACCGGTAGCTGGTCGAGGTCAGCGCACCGACGGGGCAGATCTGGATGACGTTGCCGGAGAAGTAGCTCTCGTAGGGCTCGTCCTCGTAGATGGCGACCTGTTCCAGCGCGCCGCGTTCGAACAGCTCGATGAAGGGGTCACCGGAGATCTGCTCGGAGAACCGGGTGCAGCGGGCACACAGCACGCACCGCTCGCGGTCGAGCAGGATCTGGGGGCTGACCGCCACGGGCTTGTCGTAGCGGCGCTTCTGGTCCACGAACCGGGAGGTGTTCGCACCGTGCTTGAGCGCCTGGTCCTGCAGGGGGCACTCCCCACCCTTGTCACACATCGGGCAGTCGAGGGGGTGGTTGACCAGCAGGAACTCGAGCGTGCCCTCCTGCCCCTTGCGCGCGATGTCGGAGGTGAGGTGGGTCTTGACCGCCTTGTCCGGCATGACCGTGGTGGTGCAGGCCATCATCGGCTTCGGCAGCCCCTCGATCTCCACCACGCACTGGCGGCAGGCGCCAACGGGGTCGAGCAGGGGGTGGTCGCAGAAGCGCGGGATGATGGTCCCGAGCTGCTCGGCGGCGCGGATGATCAGGGTGCCCTTGGGCACGCTGATCTCCTGGCCGTCGATCGTGAAGGTGACGAGGTCGTCGGGGTCCACGTGGTTCTCCGCCATGGTCAGGCCTGCCCGGCCGGCTCGGCCGTGAAGTCGGGGACCTGTGCGTTGCCGTGATCGCGTGCCCGCACCGCCAGCATCGGGATGTCGCGGCGTGGCTCGTTGACGCCCAGGGGGCAGCGGCCCTCGTGGACGTGGGCCTCGAACTCCGCGCGGAAGTACTTCAGCCCGGCCACGATCGGCGAGGTGAGCGCGTCACCCAGCGCACAGAAGCTGCGCCCGGCGATGTTGCTGCACGCGTCCTCGAGCACGTCGAGGTCCTCCAGCGACCCGTTGCCGGTCTCGAGCCGACGCAGCACCTGGGTCAGCCAGTACCCGCCCTCACGGCACGGGGTGCACTTGCCGCAGGACTCGTGCTCGTAGAACTCCGTCCAGCCGAGCACGGCGTCCACCACGCACCGCTGGTCGGAGTAGATCATCACCGCCCCCGTGCCGAGCATGGAGCCGGACTCGATCACGGCCTCGTAGGTGTAGTCGGTGTCGATCGCCTCGGCGGGCAGCAGCGGGGTGGAGGAACCGCCGGGGCAGAAGAACTTCAGCTCATGCCCCTCGCGCATCCCGCCGGCGATCTCGATCAGCTGCCGCATGGGGATGCCCATGGGCACCTCGTAGTTGCCGGGGTTGGCGACGTCGCCGGAGACCCCGATCAGCTTCGGACCGGTGGACTTCTCCGTGCCCCACTGGGTCCACCACTCGACACCGTGGCGCAGGATGAAGGGCACAGCCGCGATCGACTCCACGTTGTTGACCGTGGTGGGGCAGCTGAACAGCCCCTTGGCGGCCGGGAAGGGTGGCCGCAGCCGCGGCTGACCACGCTTGCCCTCCAGGGAGTCGAGCAGGGCCGTCTCCTCACCACAGATGTAGGCGCCGGCGGCCCGGTGCAGGGTGAGGTCGAAGCGCTTGCCGGAACCCATCACGTCCGCGCCGAGGTAGCCCTTCTCGTAGGCCTGGGCGATCGCCTTGGACAGCTGACGGCCGGCGTGACGGAACTCGCCGCGCAGGTAGATGTAGCCCTGGACGGAGTTGATGGCCAGCCCACCGACGATCATCCCCTCGATCAGCTGGTGGGGGTCCTGCTCCATCAGCGGGCGGTCCTTGAAGGTGCCCGGCTCGCCCTCGTCGGCGTTGCACACGATGTAGACCGGCTTGCCGGTGCCCTGGGCGACGAAGGACCACTTCATGCCCGTGGGGAACCCCGCGCCGCCACGGCCGCGGACCCCGGCCTCCTTGACCTTGTCGATGATCTCCTGCGGCTCCATACCCAGCGCGATGCGCAGGCCCTCGTAGCCACCGTGCTGCTCGTACACCTCGATGTCGTCGGCGCCCTCGATCTCGTAGCGCTCGCTCATCGCGACGATCGTGCCCGTGTCGCTCATCTCAGGCCTCCTCGCTGTCGTCATCGCCCTGCTCGGGCCGGGCGGGCGGCTGCTCGCCGACGCCCGGCACGGGGTCGGGGCCCTGGCCGCTGGCGGCGCGTGCGAGGTCGCCCGGGACATCGGCCTTGTGCGCGGCGACCTCCTCGACGACCTCGGCCTGGGCCTCGTCGATCGGCTCCGCCGGGTCCTTGGATGTCCGGTCGCCGGCACCGTTCGCCGGGCCGGCGCCGACGCCGAGCCCCATCAGGTCGAAGGCGGCGACCTCCCGGAAGGCGGCGCCGCCGTGGCCGGCGGTGTCGCCACCGGGGTGGGTGACGGGGATGTCGGTCTCCGCGGAGCGGTAGGAGGGCGGGGTGTCGGCCGCTACCTGCAGCTTCGCGGCCTCGATCAGCTGGTCACCGAAGGTGTCGGTGATCCCGGAGAACTCCCGGTGGACCTCGCGGATCGTCGGTGGCACCTCGCCGGAACGGTTGGAGGCCGGGGGCTCGCCCGCCTTGGCCTTCTCCAGCAGCTCGAGGGCCTCCTGGGTGGTGACGGGGCCGTACATCTCGTAGTTGATCTGCACCACCGGCGCCGCGTCGCAGATGCCGAGGCACTCGGCGTGCTCCACCATCACCCCCGCGCCGTCGCGGTCGATGTGGCCGCCGCACTTCTCCACGTAGGCGTCGTAGATCGCACCACCGCCCTGCATCCGGCAGGTCGGGTTGGTGCACACGCTCAGCAGGTAGTCGCCGAAGGGCTCGCGCTTGTACATGGTGTAGAAGGTGGCGACGGAGCCGACCTCGGCCTTGGTCAGGTCGAGCAGCTCCGCGCACATCGCGATCCCGTCCTCGCTGACGTAGCCCTCCTCCCCTGCGACGAGGTGGAGCAGGGGCAGCAGCGCGGCGCGGGCGACCGGGTAGCGCGCGATGATGTGACGCGCCTCGTCTCGCGTGGCGTCCGAGATCGGCATCGGTGCGGTGCTCCTCGGGAAGTCGGAGGGGAGTCGGAGGGTGGAGGGCGGGTGGCGGTGACGGGCGGCTAGCGGTCGACCCCACCCATGACGGGGTCGAGGCTCGCGACGACGACCACCACGTCGGCGACGGTCTGACCTCGGGCCATGACGTCGGCGGCCTGGAGGTTGACGAAGCTGGGCTCGCGGACGTGGACCCGGTAGGGCTTGTTGGTCCCCGTGGAGGTGATGGCGTAGCCGAGCTCGCCCCGCGGCGACTCCACCGGCACGTACACCTGCCCGGGGGGCACGGTGAAGCCCTGGGTGGTGAGCTTGAAGTGGTTGATCAGCGCCTCCATGGACTCACCCATGATGTGGCGGATGTACTCCGGGTCGTTGCCGATCCCGTCGACACCGAGCGACTGCTGGGAGGGCCACGCGATCCGCTTGTCCTCCACCATCACCGGGCCACCGGGCAGGATGTCCAGGGCCTGGCGGATGATCCGCATGGACTGGCGCATCTCCTCGATGCGCAGCAGGAAGCGGGCGTAGGAGTCCGCGGCGGTCTCGGTCGGTACCTCGAAGTCGTACTGCTCGTAGCCGCAGTAGGGCTGGGCCTTGCGCAGGTCCCAGGGGACCCCGGCAGCTCGCAGCAGCGGCCCGGTGATGCCGTAGGCCTGGGCGGTGTCCGCGTCCAGGGGCCCGATACCGCGCAGCCGGTCGTTCCAGATCGGGTTGCGCTTGAGCAGGTCCTCGTACTCCGCGATCTTCTTCGGCAGCAGCTCGAGCAGGGACTCGCACCGCTCCACGAAGTCGTCGGTGACGTCCTGTGCCAGCCCACCGGGGCGGATGTAGGCGTGATTCATGCGCAGACCCGACTGGGACTCGAACAGATCCAGCACGTGCTCGCGCTCGCGGAAGCCGAACACCATCATGGTGGTCGAGCCGAGCTCCATGCCGCCGGTGGCCAGCCACACCAGGTGGGAGGCGATGCGGTTGAACTCCATGAGGATGACCCGCACGGCCTGGGCGCGCTCGGGCACCTCGATGTCGAGCAGCTTCTCCACGCCGAGGCAGAACGCGGTCTCGTTGAACAGCGGGGCGAGGTAGTCCATCCGGGTGAAGAAGGTGGTGCCCTGGACCCAGGTGCGGACCTCGGCGTTCTTCTCGATCCCGGTGTGCAGGTAGCCGACGATCGGGGTGAGGCGGGTGACGGTCTCACCATCGAGGTCGAGCACCATCCTGAGCACCCCGTGGGTGGAGGGGTGCTGGGGCCCCATGTTGACCGTGATCTTCTCGTCCTCGACGGCGTCGACGACGGACTCCCAGTCGGCGCCCTCGAGGAACAGCTCCAGGGCGTCGTCGGAGAGGTTGGCTTCGGTGCTCGGGTCGATCGCCATCAGTCGATCACCTCACGCAGGTCCCGCTCGTCGGGCGGCGGGATGAACTTGTCGTTCTTGTAGGGGATGTCCACGCCACCGAGGGGGTAGTCCTTGCGGTGCGGGTGGCCGATCCAGTCGTCCGGCATGAGGATGCGGGTGAGGTTGGGGTGACCGTCGAACTCCACGCCGAAGAAGTCGTACACCTCGCGCTCGTGGAAGTTGGCCGTGGGGTGGAGGGAGGTGATGCTCGGGATCCGCGGTGCGTCGTCGGGGGTGGCCACCGAGATCCGGAACCAGTGGTTGCGGGTCAGCGAGCGCAGGATGTAGAGCACCTCGATCATGCCCTGCTCCCGGGAGACCCGGTACTCGGGCCAGCCGGTGGTGGAGGTCTGGCGCTCGATGACGTGGTCTCCGGCGGGCCAGTGCACCCCGGAGAGGTCGCTGAGCAACCGGCAGTCGAGCTCCTCGTCGTCCCGGCAGAAGGCCACCACCTCGACGAGGTCGTCCGCCTCGACGTGGAGGGTCAGCTCGCCGTAGGCGGTGTCGGCCCGCACCTGCGGGAAGTGCGCGGTGATCCGCGCGGCGATGCCCTCGAGCGGCAGCGCGGTGCGTTCGGTGCCGGTGGTACGGGTGGGCAGGGAGGCGGCGGGCTGGCTCACGCCTTGACCCCCTGCTCGACGAAGGACTCCTCGGCGATCTTCTCCCGCAGCTTCAGGATGCCGTCGAGGAGCATCTCCGGCCGCGGCGGGCACCCGGGCACGTACATGTCCACGGGCACCACGTGGTCGACACCCTGCACGAGGGCGTAGTTGTTGAACATCCCGCCCGAGGTGGCGCACACGCCCATCGACAGCACCCACTTGGGGTCCGACATCTGGTCGTAGATGCGGCGCAGCACGGGGGCCATCTTGTTCGACACCCGCCCGGCCACGATCATCAGATCCGCCTGACGGGGCGAGGCGCGGAACACCTCCATCCCGAACCGGGCCATGTCGTGGCGCGGGCCGCCGCTGGTCATCATCTCGATGGCACAACAGGCCAGGCCGAAGGTGGCGGGCCACAGCGAGGTGGAACGGCTGTAGTTGACGAACTTCTCCACGTTCGTCAACAGGATGCCGTTGGGCAGCTTGCTCTCTAGTCCCACTCGAGACCTCCACGTCCGATCTCGTAGATGAATGCGACACCGAGGATGCCGATGAACAACGCCATCTGGCCGAGTCCGAACCACCCGAGCTCGCGGAAGACCACGGCCCACGGGTAGACGAACACCACCTCGATGTCGAAGATGAGGAAGAGCATGGCGACCATGTAGAACTTGACCGAGAAGCGGGTGTTCTTCACGTCCGCCAGGGGCTCGTTGCCGGACTCGTAGGCCGCCAGCTTCGTCGGGTTGGGCATGCGCGGCCCGACGACGCTGCTGACCGCGAGCGACCCGACGGCGAAGGCCACGGCCAGACCGAACAGGATCAGAACGGGGAGGTACTCGCTCAACACGGGTCGTCGATCTCCCTGGGTGGCCGGGCCTGCGATGCGGGCCGGACGGCACGGTACGTCGATGGGGGCGGGCGGTCGGCGGTGCGCTCTTCGGGTCGGTCGCTGGCTCCTGCCCGGTGCGTACCGCGTGGATCGCACGCCGTGGAACGCTGCCGGGAACGGTAGGGGGGTCGTGGTTGGTGCTGCAAGACGCCGCCGGTGCGCGTGCGCTCGCAGCGCCGGCCGGCGGGGGCCTCGTCAGGCGGCGGGCGCCAGACGCTGCAGGGTGTTGACGATCACGTCCTTGGTGTCGGCCGGGCGCTGATCGGTGAGGTGGGCCATCAGCTTCAGGACCAGCTCCATCAACCGCCGGTAGGGCATCCCGTAGGTGGTGCAGATGTGCATCACCGTGGGGTTGCCGACCAGCTCGGCGAACACCCGACCGAGGGTGTAGTAGCCGCCGATGCGCTGACGCAGCTCGCGGTCGTAGCGTTCGAGGTCGCTGGTGCGCCGCGTGACCAGGGCACCGTCCACCACCTCGGCGGCCAACTGCGCCGCCTCCATGGCGTAGCTGATCCCCTCACCGTTGAAGGGGTTGACCATGCCCCCGGAGTCACCGACCAGCAGCACGCCGCGCTGGTGCAGCGGGGTGTGGTTGAACCCCATCGGGATCGGGCCGGTGCGGATCGGGCCCTCGAGGCTGTCGGGCGTGGTGCCCCAGCCCTGGGCGGCCATCCCCGTCGACCACGACTCCAGCAGCTTGCGGTAGTTGACGCCCTGGAACTCGCGCGAGGTGGACAACAGCCCCAGCCCGACGTTCATCGTGCCGTCGTCGAGGGGGAACACCCACCCGTAGCCCGACAGCAGGTTGCCGCTGGCGTCGGTGAGGTCGAGGAAGGAGGAGATCCACTCGTCATCTGCCATCGGGGTGCGGTAGTAGCCGCGGGCCGCCACCGCCATCGGGCGCTCCGGCCGGCGGTGGACGCCGAGATGCTTGGCCATCGGCCCGCCGGCACCATCCGCGGCGATCACCACGGGTGCGTGGACCTCGCCTTCGCGGCCGTCCCGGGTACGCCAGGCGACACCGGTGACCCGCGACTCGGCCCGGTCGCGCCACAGCGGGCGGCTGACCGCGTGGCCCTGGGCCAGGGTCGCGCCCCGCTCCACGGCCGTGCGGGCGATGGTCTCGTCGAACACCATCCGCGTGGAGCACCCGCCCCAGTCCGGCCAGTCGTCGAGCTCCGGCCAGGGCAGCTCCATGGTGGTCGTACCGCCGTGGATCCTGAGGCCCTTGTTGCGCTTGAA
>SL_7KL_010_BRINEDRAFT_10000941_pt1 | contig 13884 bp, 12 predicted proteins | sample SodLak_010_BRINE_FD_10663 | JGI IMG/M metagenome (IMG submission 10663)
CAGCCAGCGCCGCCTGCCAGCGGCGGGCAAACGCCCCGTCTCCGCCGGTGCCGTCGAGGATCACCAGGGTGCCACCGCCGAGCAGCAGGCCTGCGACCGTGACCAGCGCGTCCACCGCGAGCGGTTGCCCGGCCTCGAATGCCAGGGCCTGTACCTCGTGCCCCAGCCAATGCCCAGCCTGCGCCGGTGCCACATGTGGCACCCCGTCGGGCGGCGAGCGGCCCACCCACAGCACCGGCCCCTCCACCGCCGCAGCCCGCAGCCAGTTCGCAGCCACCTGACAGGCTGCGGCATCGGTGGTCAGGCGATAGAGCGTACGGGCCTGCATATCGGCGGCTCCTTCCGATCAAATGACACGTGAGACAAGCGGGTTTCAGAGGGTAAAAAAGGCAAGACCGCCACACCGCCGGGCCGAAAGTCCAGTCCTTTATCGACGAATCGAGGTGAAGCGCGTCTCAAGTTTTTGCACTTCCAGCCGTACAAGAGTTTAGGAAAGGCTGGAATAGGCCTGTACAACACCCGTACAGTGTGTACCGTGTTCATAGAAGGGTACTGCAGATGACCACCATTGCGCTGCCGGAACGCCTGCGCATCGACACCGCAGCCGAGTGCTGGCAGGAACTGCGCGCGGCACTGGATGCCGGCGAAGACCTCCAGGTGGATGCCGCGGCCGTGAATGATGTGGATGCCGCCGGCGTGCAGGTCCTGCTGATGGCCCGCCACTCGGCCACCCGCAATGCGCAAGGCTGTTCGCTGAGCGGGACCAGCGCGGTGCTGGCCCAGGCCCTGCAGGCCCTGGGCGTACCCGACGAGGGGTTTGCATCGAGCGCCGCACCACACGACGACAAGGATTCAGGAGACATCAATGGCTAAGGTTCTAGTGGTGGACGATTCCGCCTCGATGCGCCAGATGGTCGCATTCACCCTCAAGCAGGCCGGGCACGAGGTCGTCGAGGGTCGCGACGGCAAGGATGGCCTGAGCAAGGCCCAGGGCGCCAAGGCGGATCTGGTGATCACGGACGTGAACATGCCCGCCATGGACGGCCTGCAACTGACCCGCGAGCTGCGAAAGCTGGGCGACTACAAGTTCACGCCCATTTTGGTACTGACCACCGAGGCCGGGCCGGAGAAGAAGCAGGAAGGCAAGGCTGCCGGCGCGACCGGATGGCTGGTCAAGCCGTTTGACCCCGACCAGCTGATGAACACCGTGAACCGGGTGCTGCGCTAGTCATGTCGATCGACATGGCCCAGTTCATCGATGCCTTTCTCGAGGAGAGCTTCGAGGGGCTGGAGCGCATGGAGACCGAACTCCTCGCGCTGGACGACGGCGACCCGGAAACGCTGAACACGATCTTCCGCTGCGCCCACTCGATCAAGGGCGGAGCCGGGACCTTCGGGTTCGGCGCGATCTCCGGGTTCACCCATGGCGTGGAGACCCTGCTGGACCGCATGCGCAACGGCGAGCAGGAGGCGGCCCCGGACACGGTGAACCTCCTCCTGCGTGCGGTGGACACTCTGCGCGCGCAATTGCACGCCGCCCGCGATGGCGGCGAGGCCGACCCCGCCGAGGTAGCCGAAGTGCGCGCCCTGATCGAGGCCCATCTGGGAGATGCCGCGCCCGCCAGCGAAGCCAGAACCCCGCCGGCAGCCGGTGGCAACGATGGTACCGATGCCTCCAGCGGCGGGGACCACGGTGGCCCGCGTGGCTGGCGAATTCATTTCCAGCCCTACGCGGACCTGATGCGCACCGGCAACGACCCCCTGCGCATGTTCGAGGTGCTGGAGGAACTCGGCACGCTCAACGTGCACTGCGAGACCGATCGCCTGCCGGATCACGCGGATGCCTTCGACCCGGAGGACTGCCACCTGGCCTGGACCCTGGAGCTGGAAGGCGATGCCACCCGCGACCAGATCCAGGAGGTCTTCGAGTGGGTCGAGGACGAGTGCGATCTCCTAATCGAACCCCTTGAAGCGGTCAGCGTGCCGACTGCTGGAGCACCCCCACTGACGCCCGAGCCGGCAGAGATGGGCGCGACCACCCCCCGTCGGCCGGAGGCCCCCGCTGCACGCGGCGGCAGCGGGAACCGTGGGGCGGAATCCAGCTCCATGCGAGTGAACGCAGGCAAGATCGACGCCCTGATCGACATGGTGGGCGAACTGGTCATCACCCAGTCGATGCTGACGGACATCAGCGAACAACTCGAGGAAGACCCGTCGCAGATGGAGGCGCAGATCGAGCGCCTGCGCACCGGACTGGGCGAACTGGAACGCAATACCCGCGAGCTGCAGGAAAGCGTGATGAGCATCCGCATGGTGCCGATCGCGCAGGTCTTCAACCGCTTTCCGCGGCTGGTACACGACATCTCCGGGCAGCTGGGCAAGCAGATCGAGCTGACCCTGAAGGGCGAATACACCGAGGTCGACAAGACCGTCATGGAGCACCTGGGCGACCCGCTGGTGCACCTGGTGCGCAACGCGGTGGACCACGGCATTGAAATGCCCGAAGAACGCGCGGCGGCCGGCAAACCGGAGACCGGCCAGGTCACCCTGGAGGCCTTCCACCGGGGTGGCAACGTGGTCATCGAGATCCGCGACGACGGCAAGGGCATGGACGCCGACCGCATCCTCGCCAAGGCCCGCGATGCCGGCCTCGTTGGACCCAACCAGCACCCGGACCGCCACGAGATCCTGCAGCTGATCTTCGAACCCGGCCTGTCCACGGCCGACCAGGTCAGCGACCTGTCGGGTCGCGGGGTCGGCATGGATGTGGTCAAGAAGAATATCCGCGGTCTCGGCGGCAACGTCGAGCTGGAGTCGGAACCCGGCAAGGGTTCGCGCCTGACCATCCGCCTGCCGCTGACACTGTCGATCATGGATGGCCAGTTGCTGAAGATCGGCGAGGAGACCTTCGTGATCCCGCTGATCGCGATCGTCGAGTCGCTCCAGACCCTGCCAGAGAGCGTGAAACAGGTCTTCGGCAAGCTGCCCCTGTACCGCCTCCGGGACGAATACATTCCGATCGTCGACCTCGCGGCCCTGTTCGACCGTACCGAGCCCAGCCCACTGCCGGAACGCGCCCTGCTGGTGGTCGCCGAGGCCGACGACCAGCGCGTGGCGCTGCGGGTCGACGACCTGCTCGGTCAGCAACAGGTGGTCATCAAGACGCTGGAAACCAATTTCCGCAAGGTCCCCGGCACGGCCGGCGCGACCATCCTCGGGGACGGCCAGGTGGCCCTGATCCTGGATGTCGCCGGGATCGCGCGCATGGCCAGCGGGCGCGATACCCGCGCGGCCTGATCATCAAGGAGCCGAACGCAATGGCGAACGACGCAACCCAATCGATCCACGACCCGGCCACCGCCGGCGAGGACCAGTACCTCACCTTCATCCTCGCGGAGGAGGAATACGGCGTGGACATCCTGCGGGTGCAGGAGATCAAGGGCTGGGAACGCCCCACACCCCTGCCCAACACGCCGGACTACATCCGCGGCGTGATCAACGTGCGCGGCATGATTGTGCCGATCATCGACATGCGTCTGCGCTTCGGCATGGAGCCGCTGGAATACGGCCCCACCACGGTGGTCATCATGCTGCGTGTGGTCGGCGAGGAACGCGAACGCGTAATGGGAGTGGTCGTGGATGCGGTCTCCGAGGTCTACAACATCGGCTCGGACAACCTGCAGCCGGCACCCGACTTCGGGACCCGCATCGGGGTCAACTTCGTACGCGGGCTGGCGACCGTCGAGGAACAGATGATCCTGGTGCTGGACATCGACACCCTGCTGGGTCCGGGCCTGATTGCCAGCGCCGATGCCATCGAGGCCGAGGCGACGGCGTAAGCCCGACCTCGCACACGGACCATGCGAACCATCGCGGTGATCAACCAGAAAGGCGGGGTCGGAAAGACAACGGTGACCCTGAACCTCTCCCATGCCCTGGCCCTGCAGGGCTACCGGGTTCTGGCGATCGATGCCGACCCGCAAGGCCACCTGAGCATGGCCTTCGGGCTGGAAGACCCGGCCGGCCTGGACCGCGTGCTGCAGGGCGAGGCCCGGTTGCAGGATGCCTTCAGCGAGGCCGGCAACGGACTGCAAATCGTCGCCGCCGGGGATCAACTGCAGGAGGTCGAAAACCTGAACCAGGGCGGCGCCGAACGCGGCTGGCGCCTGAAGAAGGCCCTGGACGCACTGGATCAGCCATTCGATTTCGTGCTGATCGACTGTCCGCCTTCGGCGGGCTTGCTGGGAATGAACGCGATCATCGCGGCCGACGAGATGCTGATCCCCGTGGCCGGTGACTTCCTGGCCCTGAACGGCCTGTCGCGTCTGATGCGCATCCTCCAGGGCGTCGAGGCGCGCCTGGGCTCGGCCCGCAAGAAGTGGATTGTGCTCTCGCGCTTTGTCGAGCAACGCCGGCATGCCCGCGAGGTCCGCGAACGCATCCGCGAGCACTTCGCCGAGGCGCTGCTGCCGACCACCATCCGCGAGACGGTGGTGCTGGCCGAGAGCCCGAGCTTCGGGCAGACGATATTCGAGTACCAGCCGCGCCACCGCGCGGCCGGGGACTTTCAGCAACTGGCCGCCGACCTGGTCGCGGCCGGGGCACCAACCACCACCCGCCCGACGGCGGCACACGCCTGAGCCTCGAGCCAGGGAGAACGGGCCATGACGACACGCAAACGCAACAAGCTGGGCAACGACCCGCTGGGCTGGCTGGACGAATCCGGCCCGGCCGGCGAGGCGAGCGGCGACGAGCCCTCGACCGCGCCCCAGCCGACGGCTACGGCCATGCCCGAGCCCCTATCCGGCCCGCAAACCGACACTTCCAAGAAAACGAACAAACCCGCGCGTCGCCGCACCCCGGCGTCGCGCCAGACGAACAAGCAAAGCGAGGACACCCCCATGGCAGCCAATCCGCAAACCGACACCGGCAGTGACCAGAACAGCCTCTTCATGCGTGCCGCCGTGCAAGGTGCGCGGACCGCGCTGATGATGTGCGACAGCGAGATGAACATTGTCTACGCCAATCCGGCCGTGGTCGAACTTCTGCGCAACCGGCGCGACACCCTGCGCCGGGAGTTCCCGGGCTTTGATCCGGACAACCTGGTGGGTCAGTCGATCGACCAGTTCCACAAGGACCCGACGCACCAGCGCGCAATCCTTCAGAACCCCAAAAACCTGCCCTTCGAGGCCCGGATCCAGGTCGCCGACCTCAAATTTCGTCTAAACGCGACAGCGGTGCTGGATGACGCCGGCAACTACCTGGGCAACATGGTCGAGTGGCAGGACATCACCGAACAGGAACGCGTGGAGCAAGAACGCACGCGAATGCGCGCCGCGGTCGAGGGTTCGCAAACCGCGCTGATGATGTGCGATCCGGACATGAATATCGTCTATGCCAACCCTTCCGTGGTGAGCCTGCTTCGCAGCCGTAGCGATGTCTTGCGCCGGGAGTTCCCGAACTTCGATCCGGACAACCTGGTGGGGCAGTCGATCGACCAGTTCCACAAGGACCCGACGCACCAGCGTGCGATCCTCCAGAACCCCGCGCGTCTGCCCTTCGAGGCAAACATTCAGGTCGCGGACCTGTATTTCAACCTAAACGCGACCGCCATTATCGATGCCGACGGGAACTACGCCGGTAACATGGTCGAATGGCGTGACACCACCGAGATGCGTCGGGCCGAGGATGCCATTGACGCCCTGATCAAGGACGCGGCTGCCGGCAACCTCGGCGAACGCCTGCTGCCGGAGGACTACCAGGGCTTTGCGCGCAATATTGCCGAGGGTGTCAACGAACTGTTGGACGCGGTGGTCCCGCCGCTGCGCGAGGGCTCCCGGGTCATGCAAGCGATGTCCGAGGGCGATCTGGCCGTGCGTATGGAAGGCGACTTCCAGGGAGAGTTCGGGAAATTCCGCGACGCCATCCACACCTCGCTCGAGAACCTCGACAACCTGGTTGGGCAGATCCTCGAGGGCGCCGGCAACGTGCGCTCGGCCTCGGCCGAGATCGCCCAGGGCAACACCGACCTGTCCCAGCGCACGGAAGAGCAGGCCTCCTCGTTGGAGGAGACGGCCTCGTCGATGGAGGAGATGACCTCCACGGTCAAATCCAACGCCGACAATGCCCGCCAGGCCAACCAGCTCGCCAGTGCCGCGCGCGACAAGGCGCAGGAAGGCGGCCAGATCGTCGAGAAGACGGTCTCGGCGATGGGCGAGATCAACCAGTCGTCAAAGAAGATCGCCGACATCATCGGCGTGATCGACGAGATCGCATTCCAGACCAACCTGCTGGCGCTCAACGCGGCAGTGGAAGCCGCCCGCGCTGGCGAGCAGGGGCGTGGCTTTGCCGTGGTCGCCACCGAGGTGCGCAACCTGGCACAGCGCAGTGCCCAGGCCGCGAAGGAGATCAAGACCCTGATCAACGACTCGGTAGAGCGCATTGGCGAGGGCAGCAAGCTGGTCGACAACTCCGGCAAGGCGCTGGAGGAGATCGTCGACTCGGTGAAGAAGGTCTCCGACATCATTGCCGAGATCGCCGCCGCCAGCGAGGAGCAATCCACCGGCCTCGACGAGATCAACAAGGCTGTGACCCAGCTCGACGAGGTTACCCAGCAGAACGCCGCGCTGGTCGAAGAAGCCGCAGCCGCCAGCGAGTCGCTGGACGACCAGTCACGCGAGCTGCTGGACCTGATGGGCTTCTTCAAGGGCGTTGAGGCACCGATGGCCCGCCAGGCCATGCCGCAGTCGACTGCACGACCAGCCACCGGCAGGGCGGCTAGTGGCACGCCCGGACTGAAGCGCCCGGCCTCCGCCGGCGGCAACCACGAAGGCGGATCGGCCAAACGGCCGACCCCGGCTCCCTCGCGCCAGGCGGCGACCGAAGAATGGGAAGAATTCTAAGGCCCCGCAATCAATCCATCTCAGGGAGACACTGATTGGCCGCCTCCGACCGCCTGAGCGAACGCGACTTCCGGCGCGTTGTCCGCCTAACGCAGGAACGCACCGGAATCATGCTCAACGAGAGCAAGAAGGAGCTGGTATTCAGCCGGCTCTCGCGGCGGCTGCGCGTGCTCGGGCTGGATGCCTTCGACACCTATCTGGACCGAGTCGAAGGGGATGACGAGGGCGAAATTGAGGAGTTCATCAATGCGCTGACCACCAACCTGACCGCGTTCTTCCGCGAACCGCATCACTTCGAGATGCTGGGTGGCCCAGTGCTGCAGGAGATCCGACGGCTCAACCCGAACGGCCCGCTGAAGGTCTGGTCGGCGGGGTGCTCCACCGGCGAGGAGCCCTACTCCATCGCCATGACCCTGGCCGAGGCCCTGCCCTCGCCGGATGAGGTACGCATCCTGGCCACCGATATCGACTCGCGCGTGGTCGAGCATGCCGACGCCGGGGTCTATGACGCGAAGCGCGTCACTGGCATCCCGGGCGCACGCCAGCAACGCTGGCTGTTGCGCGGCAAGGGGGCCAACGAGGACCGGGTGAAGATCCGCGACGAACTGCGCGCCATGGTGCACTTCCGCCAACTGAACCTGTTCGATCCGTGGCCGATGAAGGGCCCGCTGGACGTAATCTTCTGCCGCAACACGCTGATTTACTTCGACAAGCCAACCCAGAAGCAGTTGGTGGAGCGCTTTGCCCAACTGCTACGCCCGGAGGGCTATCTTTTTATCGGTCACTCAGAGTCCCTGTTCCGCGTGACTGATGACTTCCGGCTGCTGGAACAGACGCTGTACCGGCGGGCCCGCTGATGCCCACCCTGCCGCAGCTGCACGATGGCGCCTTCGCGCACATCAATCGTTACTGGGATCGGGCGCATGCCTGCCCGGCGGCGAAGCTGCTGCCAGGCGAATGCTATGTCACGGTATCGCGTTCGGAGCTGATCACGACGGTACTCGGCTCCTGCGTCTCCGCCTGCGTATGGTCACCCGAAGCCGGGGTCGGAGGCATGAACCATTTCATGCTGCCGGATGGCGACCGCAACAGCGGCTGGGGGCCGGCCGTCTCCAACGCCACCCGCTACGGCACCCATGCGATGGAATTCCTGGTCAACGAACTGCTAAAGCTGGGAGCCCGCCGCGAGGATCTGCGCATCAAGATGTTTGGCGGTGGCCGCGTGATGGCCGGAATGAGCGATGTCGGCGCGGGCAACATCGCCTTCATGCGCCGGTTCCTGCAGGACGAGAACCTGGAACTGGTGGCGGAAGACGTGGGCGGGCGCTGGCCGCGCAAGGTTGTGTTCTTTCCTGCCACCGGGCGGGCACGGGTCAAGAAGCTCGTGTCCCTGCACAACAACACCCTGCTCGAACGCGAGCAGGACTACCGCCGCCGACTGCAGGACGAACCCCTGCAGGGCGACGTGGAGCTCTTCTAGATGTCTGCCACCTCCAAGCCCATTCGCGTCCTGGTCGTCGACGACTCGGCCCTGATCCGCAAGCTGCTTACGGAAATCCTGTCCCAGGCGCCGGACATCGAGGTCGTGGCTGCCGCCGCCGACCCCTTCGACGCTCGCACCAAGATCAAGCAACACGAACCGGACGTGCTGACCCTGGATGTGGAGATGCCGAAGATGGACGGCATCACCTTCCTGCGCAATCTGATGCGGCTGCGCCCGATGCCGGTCGTGATGGTCTCGTCACTGACCGAGGAAGGGGCCGACGTGACCCTGGAGGCGCTGGAGGTCGGCGCGGTAGATTTTGTCACCAAGCCCAAGGTGGATGTCTCCCACGCCCTGCAGGACTATGCCGACGTGCTGATCGACAAGGTCCGCACGGCGGCGCGCGTCCGCCTGCAGGCGCGCAGTGCCACCCCCGCCCCGGCACCGCAGCGGCTGGCCAGCGTGGGCAGCGGACGTTTCCGAACCACCGACCGGGTCATCGTCCTGGGCGCCTCCACCGGTGGCACCGAGGCCCTGCGCGAGGTCCTGGTCGCCCTGCCACCGGACGCCCCGGGTATCCTCATCACCCAGCACATCCCGGCGGGGTTCAGCCGCGCCTTCGCCGAGCGCATGGACCGCAACACCGCGCTCAGCGTAAAAGAGGCCGAGGACGGCGATATCGTGATGCCGGGGCATGCCTATGTGGCCCCTGGCAGCGACTACCACCTGCGCCTGGCGCGCGACGGCGCCCGCTACATCTGCCGGCTCGACCAGGGCGGCCCGGTAAACCGCCACCGCCCCAGCGTCGACGTGCTGTTCAACTCCGCCGCCGAGCAGGCGGGGGCCAACGTCGTCGCCGCCCTGCTGACCGGCATGGGCGACGATGGCGCCCGCGGTCTGCGAGCGCTGCGCGACGCCGGCGCCCACACCATCGCCCAGAACGAGAACACCAGCCTGGTCTGGGGCATGCCTGGCGAAGCGGTCAAACTGGACGCCGCGGTGCAGGTCCTGCCGCTGGGAGGCATCGCCGCGTCCCTGATCCGTGACCACCGCAACGCCGCCGCATCCGGCCAATAGGAGCAATGTGAATGGACGACCGCATGCAATGGCTCACCCGTGATTCGGCCCAGAAAGGCCTGGCGCTGGCACTGACCGCCCTGCTCCTGCTCGCGGCCATCATCGCCGGCTTCTACGCCGCCTGGTGGCAGGCACTGGCCGCCACGACCCTGGCCGGGCTGGCGGCGGTTCTGGCCCTGGGCATCCAGCAGCGCGGGCCGACAACCGCTGACACCGTGTCCGATGAGCGCGCCTCCCCGGGCCAGCCCACCGGCGGGAGCGAACTCTCCGACGAACTGGATCAGGCGATGGATTTCGAACTGGGGCAGCTGTCGGCCGAGATCGGCCGCCAACGCGGGCTGATCGCCGAGGCGGTGAAGGAACTGGGTTCCAGCTTCAACGAGATGCACCAGATCGCCGGACGCCAGATGGAACTGATGACCAGCGAGGTCGCCCAGGACGGTGACGACGAGGGCATGACCCATGCCGAGGTCATCACTGAGCTGACCCGCAAGTCCGACGAGACCCTGCAGATGTTCATCGACACCCTGGTCCAGATCAGTCGCCAGAGCGTCGAGAGCGCCCACCACATGGAAGACATGAGCCAGCACATGGACGGGGTGTTCAAGCTGCTGGACAGTGCCGGCGCGATCGCCGGGCAGACCAACCTGCTGGCGCTGAACGCCAGCATCGAGGCCGCCCGCGCCGGCGAGGCCGGACGCGGCTTCTCGGTAGTTGCCGACGAGGTACGCTCGCTGTCGCAGCGTTCGGCAACCTTCCATGACGACATCCGCAAACAAATCGACCAGGCCCGCGAGTCGATCAGCAAGGTGCATGGCACGGTACACGACATGGCCTCGCGCGACATGAACGAAAGCATGGGCGAAAAAGAGCGCATTACTCACCTGTTCGAATATGCCAGGCGCGCCACCGACGAACTGGACGAGCGTATCCGCGAGGAGGCAGAGTTGAGTGAGCGCATGAATCAGGCGGTTTCCATCGCCGTGCGCTCACTGCAATTCGAGGACATTGCCCGACAGTCGCTGGGCACCGCCGAAGAGGCGGTTACCCACCTGCAGGAACTGCAGGGTATCCTGCACGAGGCCCGCTCGACCGAAGACGCCCGGGCCATGGCGCAGCGCGTGCGCGAGTGGCGCGACCGGCGCCAGGAGAACTACCACCGCGCGGTGGACCAGAAAAACATGGCCACCGGCGACGTGGAATTGTTCTGAAGTCTTGCCATCCAACACCCCGCCGACGTCGCCCTTCCGGCATCACGCCGGCCATCAGCCGCCGGGGAAGCGCAGCTTCATTCGCGCCTCCCCGCGGCACGTCGGATGTGCCACCGGAATCGACCGGACCACACGGTTGATTCCGCCGCAAGCTGCGACTCGGGTTTGCAGCGTCGCTTGCGCCGAACAAGCCAGGGTGGCTTTGTTCAGCGCCTACTTCACCGGGCACGAAGCCCCCAAAGCGCCAGGAATCGCATATGAGTATCGAGCAACACACCTCCGACGACGGCAAGGAAGTCCGCATCCGGGTCAAGGGTCGCTTCGACTTCGAACAGCACCAGGACTTCCGCGCCGCCTACCGCGACACCGCCGGGACTGGTGTGCGTTACACCGTGGACCTCTCGCAGACCGAATACATGGACAGCTCCGCGCTGGGCATGCTGCTCCTGCTGCGCGAACACGCCGGAGGCGAGTTCTCCGATATCACCGTCACCGGTGCCTCCCAGGGCGTACGCAAGGTGCTGGATATCGCCAATTTCGGCCGCCTGTTCCGCATTCAGTAGCAGGGTCGTGGACGAACAGACCAACATCCCGACCAGCAACGAATCCTCGCCGGGCGATTTGATCTCCGGCGAGGGACTGGTGCTGGTGGTCGACGACGACCCGCACAACCGCCGCCTGCTGCGAATGATGCTGATGGGCGCCGGATACCGAATCCGCGAGGCCAACAACGGTCTTGCGGCCGTGGAGGCCTGCCGCGAGCAAGTGCCGGACCTGATCCTGATGGACGTGATGATGCCGGAGTTGGACGGCTACCAGGCCACCTCCCGCATCAAGGCCGCGATGGGCCATCACTTCGTCCCGGTGATCTTCCTGACCGCCCTGGACGATGAGAACGCCCTGCTGCGCGGCATCGAGTCGGGCGGGGATGATTTCCTCAGCAAGCCGCTGAATCTCGCGGTCCTCAAGGCCAAGATCCATGCGATGGAGCGCCTGCGCGACCTGCACGCGGGGCTGCAAAACCGCAATGAGGCCCTGCTGCGCGCCCAGGCTCGCCAGGCCTGGGAAGAAGAGACCGCCGAAGGCCTGTTCTCGCGCGCCATCACCCGCCGCAACCAAGGTCTGGACCGGTTGCGGTTGCATCGCTGCGCTGCCTCCACCTTCAGCGGCGACGTAGTGCTCTCCGACTACACCCCCGACGGGGCGCTGCGCGTCCTGGTAGGCGATTTCACTGGCCACGGGCTGACCGCCGCGATCGGGACATATCCGGTCAGCGAGACCTTTCACACCCTGACCCAGGAAGGCGTGGACGACCAAGAACTGCTACACGAGTTGAACCACGTCCTGCACGATTTCCTGCCAGCCGCGATGTTCATGGGTGCGCTGCTCGTCACGTTCTCCGCCGACGGCCGCCGGGTCCGCCTGTGGAACGGCGGCATGCCCGACGCCTGGCTGTGCAACTCGCAACGGGACCGGGTGCGGCGCATCCAGTCCCAGGCCATGCCACTGGGCATCCTCGACCGCCTCGACGCTGATACCGGAACCCGTTCCTTCGATCTAGACGAGGGCGACTGGCTCACGCTGGTCAGCGACGGGGTGCTGGAGGCCACCGATGTCGCTGGCACCGCGTTCGGCGAAGGCACGATCTCTCGCCACTGCCAGTCCAGCCAGTCCTCTGCGGATGCTTTCGAGCGCATCCGCGAAGCGCTGGACACCCACTGCGGGGAAAAGACGCCCGCCGACGACATGACCCTGGTGACCATCGACTGCACGCCCGCGGTAGTCACCGAAAGCGAGCGCCCACAGGGTCGCCAGCTAGGGGGCACCCTACGTTGGTCAGTGGAGGCCAGCGACCAACGCCTGGCCGAGATTGACTTGGTCGGCGCGGCCCGATCCCAGCTGCTCGAATGGCTGCCGAACCTGGGAGGCGGCCACGCCGAGGCACTACAGACGGTCATCGCCGAGCTTTGCAATAACGCCTTCGAGCACGGTGTGCTGCGCCTGGACTCCGACATGAAGGCCACGGTAGAGGGCTTCGAGCAGTACTACCGCCAACGGGCCGAGGGCCTGCGCGACATTCACGGGCGGATTGGCATCTCCCTGCGCTACCGACCCATGACCGGCCAGCACTGCATCCGCATCCGGGTGCGCGACAGCGGCCCCGGCTTTGATCACCGCCAGATCCGGGAGGCGCTGGAAGGCCGTGGCGACAAGCGCCTATGGGGACGCGGCCTGAATCTGGTACGCCAGCTCTGCCATCAGGTGCGCTATCAAGGCAGCGGCAACGTGGTAGAAGCGGACTATCGTTGGGGTGCTGCCGTGGATAACGCGGCCGAGAGTGGAGCTTCAGGATGACTTACGCACTGGAGTCCAGGCCCAGTCCGGTGCCGATCGACTTGGTCAACGCCCTGAGCGAAGCAGTGCTGTTTGTCGCGCCGGATGGCCACGTGCGCTATGCCAACCCGGCGGCCGAGCGCCTGTTTGGCAGCACCGCCTGCAGCCTGGACGGGCGCGACATGGCCGCCCTGATCACGCCCCGGGACCCGGACTTCGATCTGCTCGAACGGCTGCGCGAATCGACGCGCGCGGATGGATGGATCCCCCGCCGCGATCCGGTAAACATCCTTTGCGACGACGGGGAGACGCGGTCGGCCCTCCTCGATATAGGAACCTGCCAGCACACGCATGAGAATGTGCAGTTCGTAGTCCTGCGGGAGCAACGGCCGGATCGGCCCGACGACACGCCGGAACAGGCCGAGTACCTGCGCGAGGCCATCGATCTGCTAACCCGCCAGGTACAAGAACGCATGCGCGCCGAACAGGCCCTGCAGGATAGTCACCGACGCCTGCTGGCCGCCCAGCGCGTGGCCCGTATTGGGCATTGGGATCTGGACTTGGTAACCGACGAACTCCAGCTTTCCCCGGAAGCCAGCGTGCTGTTCGGGCATGACGACCGCCCCCGCTCCATGACCCGCGAGGCGCTGATCGAAGCGACCCACCCGGATGACCGCGCAGCCCTGTCCTTCGCCCTCCTGCGTCTGGCCAACGGCGAAACCCCGCGCTTCTCCATCCGCCACCGCCTGCTACTGCCGAACGGCGAAGAACGCTACATGCTGGCCGAGGGCGAGCGCGCCGAGGATTTGCCCGCCCGTATCCTCGGCATCCATCAGGACCTGACCGAGCGCGCAAAAACCGAGCAGGCACTGTTCAA
>SL_7KL_010_BRINEDRAFT_10000942_pt1 | contig 13882 bp, 15 predicted proteins | sample SodLak_010_BRINE_FD_10663 | JGI IMG/M metagenome (IMG submission 10663)
GCGCTGTCAGGGCGCCGGACTCTGGCAGGCGGATACGCTGGTCGCGGTCCAGCACGACATCCCAGCGCCGCTCCCCCATACGGATCAGCCCGCGCAGGCGGTCGCCCAGCGGGGCCGCGGCATCCATCAGTTCCAACGCCTCGGCGACATGCTTATCCGCGCCCTGCCCTGCGATCAGCGGCAGATCAGCCCGCACGCCGCGATGCGCGACAAGCGCCACGCGCACGCCCTCGGCATCCAGCAATTCCAGCCCCGCGCCCGAGCGCCACAGGATCGCGGGCACACGTTCGGTCAATGTCACCGACAGCACACCGTCCGATTTCAGCCGCAGATCGGCCGTGCGCACCCAGTCCAGTTCCTCGACCTTGCGGCGCAGATCATCCAGGTCCAGCCGGAAGGTGGATTGCGGCAGCACTGCCTCGAGTTTCTCGCGCAGGGCGGGTTCCAGTTCGGGCGCGGTCTGCGGCAGCTCCAGCGTGGTGACCATGAATTCAGGCCGTTCCACAAAGGCCGTGTGGATCGCCTCGACCCCGTTGGCAAAGGCGGCGCTGCGTTCGGCATCGCTGAAATAGAGGCCCAGCGCCAGGGCGATGGCGGCGACAGGCGTTCCCAGCTTGATTGCGCCCCGGTACATAGGTGTCAGCCAGATGCGCTGCAGTCTGTAGCGCATGCGGCTGGTGCCCGCGCGCCGCTTGCGCCCCTCCGGCGCCACGGCCGCAAAGGGGGCCACCGGCGCGGCCGGAATGTCGTCATGGCCCATCGCCTGCCCGGCGGACAGCGCATAGGGGCTGACCGAATTCTGCGGTGCGCCCTCATCCAGCGTGGGCGCAAGGTCATGGTCATGCGCTTCAAGCACATCATTCAGGCTGCCATATGCCGTGTGGGGCATGTCGGTCAGCGGAAAGACCTCATCCGCGTGGGGCAGCGGGTCGGACGGCGCGACCGGCGCGGGCGGGTGCGGCAGGATATCCTCGGTGGCGTATTCCTCGGCCCTTGTGGCGCCCAGATGGTCCCAGAAGCTGCGCGTATCGGTCACCGCCGAAACCGGCGCATCGNCAGGCACATCGGCATCATCGTCATAAGCGTCGTGGCGCGGNTCTAGCGGTCGCACGAGGCATCCTCCACCATCCAGCGGCAGAAATCGGCAAAGCTCAGCCCGCATTGCGCGGCCTGTTCGGGTGAAAGCGAAGTGGGCGTCATGCCGGGCTGGGTGTTGACCTCGAGCAGGATCAGCCCGTCGATCCCGCGCGCCTCATCCCAGCGGAAATCGGTGCGCGACACGCCCCGGCAGCCCAGCGCGCGATGGGCGCGCAGCGCATGATCCAGACAGGCGGCCTCGATCTGAGGCGGGATATCGGCGGGCAGGACATGGCGCGAACCGCCCGGTTTGTATTTCGCGTCGTAATCGTACCAGCCATCTGTGATGATATCGGTCACGCCCAGCGCGCGGTCGCCCATGACCGTGGTGGTCAGTTCGCGCCCCGGTGCATAGGCCTCGACCATCACCTCGTCGGGCATCTCGTCGCCCAGTTGCGGGGGGCCGTTCGCACCGTCATGCACCAGATAGACGCCGACTGATGACCCTTCATTATTGGGTTTGACCACATAGGGCGGGTCCATGGCATGCGCGGCCATGACCTGCGCCTTGCCCGCCAGAAGCGACGGCACGACCGGCAAGCCCGCTGCCACGAAGGCCGCTTTCGACCGCTCCTTGTCCATGGCGAGGCTGGAGGCCAGCACGCCCGAATGTGTATAGGGCAGGCGCAGCCATTCCAGGATGCCCTGAATGCAGCCATCCTCGCCAAAGCGACCATGCAGCGCGTTGAAGACGATATCGGGCGCAATCTCGACCAGGCGCTGCACGACATCGCCGCGCGCGTCCAGTTCGATCACTTCATACCCTGCCACCCGCAGCGCCTTGGCGCATTCATGGCCCGAGGACAGCGACACCTCTCGTTCGACCGAGAGTCCGCCCTTGAGCACACATATCCGGGGGGCTGCCCTGCTCGACATGCCCATTCCCACTGCCTCTGGACCTTTGCGGCCCGTTCTGCCCCTTTTGCGGGGCTAGTTCTGTCTTTGGTCTGCGTCGGGGGCCAGCTCAAGTGCGGGAAGTTGTGCACCTGCCACGGGCTCACCCACCCGCATGATTTCCCATTGTAGCGAAATCCCCTGATCTTGCAAAACCCTTTTTCGCACTTCTTCCCCCAGCCCTTCCAGTTCCGCTGCGCTGGCCGTGCCGGTATTGATCAGGAAATTCGGATGTTTGGGTGACATCTGTGCGCCCCCCAGCCGCGCACCGCGCAGCCCGGCATCGGCGATGACCTTCCATGCCTTGAGCGTATGCGTGTCATCCGCCCGCCCGGTCGAGGAAAAACCGGCCGGGTTGCGAAAGGTCGATCCGGCGCTGCGGTCCCTGGTGGGCTGGCTGGCATCACGCCGGGCAAGCTGATCCGTCATGCGCGCATGCAGCGCTTCCGGCGCGCCCGCATCCGCGCGCAGCCGTGCGCGGGTAACGATCATATCCGCGGCCAGGTCCGATTGCCGGTAGCGCAGGTTCAGCTGCGCGACCGGCAGCACATGGCGCTGGCCACTGCGATCGATCGCGGTCACGTCGATCAGATGATCGGCCATATAGCTGCCATAGCAGCCCGCATTCATCCGCACCGCACCTCCGATGGCACCGGGAATGGTGCGCAAAAAGGTCAGGTCGCGCCCGCCATCGGCGGCCTTGCGCGCGACATGCGCATCAAGCGCGGCGGCACCGGCCACGACGTCCTCGCCGATCTCTATACTGTTGAACCCACGCCCCAGCCGGATCACGACACCGCGCAGCCCCCCGTCCCGCACGATCAGGTTGGACCCCACGCCCATGGGAAAGACCGGGATTTCCGGGTCCAGCGCGGACAGAAATGCGGCCAGATCATCCTCATCGGCGGGCTGGAACAGCCAGTCCGCCGGGCCGCCGACACGCAACCATGTCAGGCCGTTCAGGGGTTTCTGCGCACTCAGCGTGCCACGGGTTTCGATCTGATCGGGTGTCATGGCAGCGGGCGTAGCCCGCGGCGCGGCCAATGTCGAGAGGAGAGGCGCCGGGTCAGGCGCGTCCCCCGTTGATGACACGCAAAACCGGCGCGCGACGGGCGGGGGGCGCGGCATCGGCGGCCACAGGCAGGGCAAGCGGTGTCGCACGCACAAAGCGGCGCGGGCTGCGCCCGATCTGGCCCGACACGTCCAGCACGCCCAGCACGCGTGTGGGCTGGCCTGCCGCATCTGCCAGCGGCAGCAGCGCCAGACGCGCATCCATCCGGGGCAGGCCAAAGCCGGTCTCGCCCTGCAGGACGAGCGTGACCCGAACGCCCCGCGCCACCTGGCCCACAGCGCTCATCACCTCGGCGCGGGCATCGCCGGCGAAGAGCGTGGTCAGGGGCATGCCGCGCATGTCCATGCCCATCAGATCCTCGACCCGATGGCCACAGACGCGCAGGCGGGCCACCCTTGGTGTCACCATCTCGGCCAGAAACACATGCGGCAACGCCGCGCCGAGGGCGCGCGCGTCGATATCCTTGCGCGCAGGGATCCCCCCGTTGCAGCGCAACCCGTCCCAGTACTGCGTGACCTGCGACACCATATCCGACCCGGTCATATCCGGCAGGACTGGTGCACTTGGCGTCTTGACATTGTCCGTCATGGTCAACCCCTTACATATCCGATGCGCGACCAGTGCGCGCGGAAACCCCCGTGAACGCCCTTGATGTCAGGCTTAATGCTATCGCAAGTTCACTTAACAAGTCTTTAATAGCCCAATTCGAGACATATTTCCGCCGCAATCTGTGCAAGTGGTTAATGGTCCCGACGGGCGGAGAGGGAAGGAACGCCATGCACTCGATGACCGGATTTGCCAGCCGTGTCGGGTCGGCGCAGATGGGCACAGAAATGATCGAATGGGAGTTCGAACTGCGCTGTGTCAACGGGCGCGGGCTGGACCTGCGGCTGCGCCTGCCTGACGGGCTGGGCTTTATGGAAAAGCCGCTGCGCGACATGCTGGCGCAGAAACTGGTGCGCGGCAATGTCTCGCTGTCCTTGCGGCTGCGCGTGACGGCGCAGGGCGCGGGCGGGCAGATCGATCATGCAGTGCTGGACGATGTGCTGGCCGGGCTGCGCAGTGTCACCGAACGCGCGGAACAGGCGGGGGTGCAGTTGCAGGCCCCCGATTCGCTGGCCCTGCTGGGCTGGCGCGGGGTGGTGCCGTCAGGCCCCAATCTGGCTGCATTGCCGCCCGACGCATTGGACGCCCTGCTGCGCCCCGAAGCCGCGCAATTGCTGGAGGATGTGGTTCAGATGCGCACCGAGGAAGGCGCGGCGCTGGCGCAGGTGCTGGCCGGGCAACTGGACCAGACCAGCGCCCTTGCCGCCCAGGCCCGCGCACTTCTGGACGGGCGCGGCACAGAGATGGCCGCCGCCCATCGCAAGGCGCTGGCGCAGGTGATGGACGCGACCGAGGCCGACCCCGCCCGCGTGGCGCAGGAACTGGCGCAACTGGCCGTCAAGGCCGATCTGACCGAAGAGATCGACCGCCTGGAGGCACATTGCACCGCCGCCCGCGCACTGGTTGCACAATCCGGCCCCGTGGGGCGCAAGCTGGATTTCCTGATGCAAGAGTTCAACCGAGAGGCGAATACACTCTGCGCCAAGGCCCAGCATCTGGAGATGACGCGCATCGGGCTTGACCTCAAGAGCGTGATCGACCAGATGCGCGAGCAGGTCCAGAATGTGGAGTAGCCGATGCCGCGCCGAGGTTTGCTGATCATCCTGTCCTCGCCTTCGGGGGCGGGCAAGTCCACCCTCGCGCGGGGGTTGATGGACTGGGACAGCGAAATCCGGTTTTCGGTATCGGCCACCACCCGCGCGCCGCGCCCCGGTGAAGTGGACGGGCGCGAGTATTATTTCCGCACGCGCACCGAATTCGAGGCCATGATCGCGCGGGGCGAGATGCTGGAACATGCCGAGGTGTTCGGCAATTTCTACGGATCGCCCAAGGGCCCGGTCGCCGAGGCCATGGCGCAGGGGCGCGACACGCTGTTCGATATCGACTGGCAGGGCGGGCAGCAGGTGCGCAACTCGTCACTGGGACAGGATGTCGTGTCGATCTTCGTGCTGCCCCCCTCGATCGCGGCGCTGGATGCGCGCCTGCGCCAGCGCGGGCAGGACAGCGAAGAGGTGATCGCACAGCGCATGCGCCAGTCGCGCGACGAGATCAGCCATTGGGCCGAATATGACTATGTGCTCGTCAATGACGATCTGGATGTGACCGCCGCCAGATTGCGCGGAATCATCGAATCCGAGCGCCTGCGGCGGCAGCGCCAACCCGATCTGACCGAGTTCGTGCGCGGCCTGAATCGCGAATTCGAGCAACGCGCACTGGACTGATCGCATTTTCGTTGCCTATAGTGCAACATTATTTGTTAATCGGCGTCGATTGATGCCATTTTTACTTTGTATTTCGAGGAAACTACCATAGGTTGTATAAATCGAATTGGATAAGCGTCATGATTGTTGCGTGCTTTCCCATATCCATCCTTGCGGGCTTCGTTGCGGCGGGCCTTGCCGTCAATGCAGGGCATGGTCTGCTGATGGCCGTGCTGGCCTATAGCGCCGGTGGTGCAATCGCGCTGATCGCGTCGATGGCGCTTGCGACTGCCGTGTTCGCGCGGGCCGCGTCGCACACGGTCCGCGAACAGACGTAACGCGCCTTGCGCCTGCGGGTCAGGCGGCACAGACTGGCAGCATTGCCAGTGCGAAAGGTGCCGCCCGTGACCCTGACATCCGACAAATCCGAGTTGCGCGCGCAGGCCATGGCGGCCCGTAGCGCTGCCGCTGCCGCCCCGCAACTTGCGGCACGCATCCGGGCCGCAAACGTATTTCTGGCCACATTACTGGCCGATCACGCAGGCGATGCGCTGGCGGGGCTACCGCTCTCTGGCTACATGCCCATGCGCGCCGAGATGGACCCGCTGCCCACCATGCGCGCCCATCCGGGGCCTGTGGGTGTGCCCGTGATTGCCGGGCGCGGGCAGCCGCTGGCATTCCATCTGTGGACCCCCGATACCCCGATGGTCGAGGGGCCGTTCCGCGCGCTGGTGCCACGCGACGGGGTGGCCATGGTGCCGCATGTGCTGATCGTGCCGCTTCTGGCCTTTGACCGGCGCGGATATCGGCTGGGCTATGGAGGCGGGTTCTATGACCGCACGCTGGAGGGGCTGCGCCGCGACGGGCGCGTGCTGGCAATCGGTCTGGCCCATGCCGCGCAAGAAGTCGCGCGCGTGCCGACCCAACCGACCGACCAGCCGCTTGATGCCATCGTGACCGAAGACGCCGTGATCCGGCCCGAGGGCCAGTAGCCCCGCCTATTCCGCTGCGTTCATTGCGGCGCGCATGTCACCACCCATCGGGTCTGCCTCATCATCGCGCTGCTGTATGGTCAGGGGAAATTCCTCTTCCGGCAGCCCTTCGCGCGACAGCAGCACGGCCACGGGGCGCGCGGCGGGGATATGCGAGCAGATGATCATGGCCGACACCATGAAGGGCACCGCCAGGAACATGCCCGGAATACCCCAGACAGCGCCCCAGAAGGCCAGCGATATGATGATCCCGAAAGAGGACAGGCGCAGCGTCTTGCCCATCAGCATCGGGTCGATGACATTGCCCAGCAGGAATTGAGTCATCCCCGCCAGCACGAAGATCAGCACCGCGGTCTGCGGTTCCGGCACCTGAATATAGGCCACCAGCGTCACGATCAGTGTCGCGATGATCGACCCCACCGAAGGGATGAAATTCAGCACGAAGGTCAGCAAGCCCATCGCCACGGCGAATTCCAGGCTGAAGACCCGCAGCAGCAGAAAGATCGCGATGCCTGTCACGGTCGAGATGAGCGCCTTGACCAGCAGATAGCGGTTCACCCGGCGGATGATAGAGCCCATGATCGCGCTGATGCGGCGCGCCTTGGCCTGATCTTCCATCAGGTTTTCCAGCTTGGTGCCGAACCAGACACGTTCGGCGAACAGAAAGCCCACGAACAGGATGATCAGCACTACCTGACTGAGGATCGTGCCCGCCTGCCCGGCAGCCGAACGCAGATAGCTGGAAATCTCGATGGAGCGCACAGTTGCCAGCACCGATGCCTCGACATCCTCGCCCATCCACGAAAACATCTGCGCGACGGCGCGCTGCGCGTCATCGGTATAGGAGAGGGTCGTGGACAGCACCGTGTTGATCTGCGAAATCACCAGCCCCGCCAGCGTCAGCAAACCCGACGCGATCAGCGCCACTGCGACGATGGAGGCCAGCCAGTTCGCGATGCGAAAATTCCCGATGCGCAATTGCGATATCGAGTTGATCGCATCCGCCGTCAGCGAGAACAGGATGATCGCGATGGCCAAGGCAATCAGGATGAACTTGGCCTGCACCAGCAAAAACAGCACCACCGCAAAGGCGATGATCCCCATAAGCCAGGTCTGCAGGCGGAACTTTTCGGTAAAGGTCAGCCGCGAGCCCACGACATTCGGGGATTGTTTGATCGTGTCCGACATAGCAGATCGATTTCATCCGTTGCTGGGCCGTTTGCAAAGAAACAGTATGGGGCCTATTGCAGACAGGGACAAGAGCATGACGCAGGAAAGTGACCCGCGCCCCGCCGCAGGGCTAGCGTGCGCGCAGGATATAGGCGGCGATCGCATCGCGTTCGGATGTGGGCAACTGGTGCAGATTATTGACGACAGCCGCCATGGTGCCGCCCACCACATCGAAGTCGGGGGTAAAGCCCGTGTCCAGATAGGCGCTGATGTCAAAGGCGGTCCAGTCGAACCCCTCGCCCGCGATGGCCGGAATGCGCCCGCGCCCCGACGGGTTGGGCGCGCCCCGCAGCCATTGATCATGGTCCAGCGCACCTAGCGCGTTGCGGGGCGTATGGCATTCGGCGCAATGCGACAGCGCTTCGGCCAGATAGCGCCCGCGTTCCTCTTCCTCGGACAGATCGCCAGTGATCACCCACTCATCGCGCAGGAACAGCGCCTTCCACAGCCCCACGCCGCGCCGGATGTTGAAGGGAAAGCCAAGATCATGCGCGCGCGAGGGCGTCGCGTCGGCGGGAAGCGTCATCATGTAGGCATAGAGGTCGGCCATGTCCTGCAACTCGGCCCGAACATAGCTGGTATAAGGAAAGGCCGGGTAGTAATGCCGCCCATCGGGTGAGATGCCGCGCATGGTCGCATTGATGAACTCTGCCTGCGACCAGTCGCCGATCCCGTGGTCGGGATCGGTGCTGATATTGGGCGCGACGAAAGTGCCGAAATCGCTGGGGAATTCGCGGCCGCCTGTCAGCAGCAGCGGGTCCACATCGCTGTCCGGCGCCATGTGGCATGACCCGCAGCCCGCCGCCAGAAAGATGTCGCGCCCGGCATCGGAATCGCCCTCTATCCCGGCAAGACTGTCCGCCTCCAGCGGATCAGGCGCGCTGAGCCACCACAGCCCCGCGCCCATGACCAGCAGGACGATACCCAAACTGATTGCAAGCCTGCGCCACATGTTCAGGTTCGCCCTGCCAGGTGCAGCTTAACTGGCTTCGTCGCGATGTGCCTCGTGGCAGGCCTGACAGGTCTGACCCATCGCGCCCACACCGGCGCGCATCTCATCAAGCCCGTCACCCGCAACATCCTGCAACGATTCTGCCGCCATCTGCAGCGCGCCGAACTTTTCGACAAAATCATCCAGATCTTCCCAGATCGAGATATTGGCGCGGGTTCCATCGACCGCGTCGGAATCCGTTCCCTCGGGCCAGAGGCGCCCCTGATCCAACCGCGTCAGGTGATAGAGGTTGTCCGCCGCCACCTGTGCTGCGCCCGCATCATAATCCATGCGGCCCTGCGCCATGCCCCCCAATACGGCGAAGTTGTGCGAGTAGAGCTTGAACTGCCCCTGACGCGCGGCGATTGCCGGGTCCTCATCGGCGGTGGCGGGCAGCGCCAGCCCCATGGACAGGGCGCAGGCAGCTAGGATCGGGCGAAAGGTCATGGCAAGGACTCCGATAATGAATGCACCGCGACGGTAACCCGGATTTGTAACAGATCAACCTAGCAATTTCGTGATCTCGGCTTACAGGAAGCGGACCTTTCCGATATAGGGCAGATTGCGGTCGCGTTGAGCATAATCGATGCCGTAGCCCACCACAAACTCATCCGGGATCTCGAATCCGGTCCAGGTGGCCTTGATATCGACCTCGCGACGCGAGGGCTTGTCGAGCAGCGCACAGACCTCCAGCCGGGCGGGGTTGCGCGCCAGTAGCATCTGCAACACATGATGCAGGGTAAAGCCCGTATCCACGATATCCTCGACCACCACGACATCGCGCCCCTCGATCTTGCCGGACAGGTCCTTGAGGATACGCACCTCGCGCGAGGAATGGGTGCTGTCGCCGTAGCTGGACGCCTCGAGGAAATCCACCTCGACCGGCAATTCGATCTCGCGCACCAGATCGGCGATGAACACGAAGGACCCGCGCAACAGCCCCACGACCACCAGCTTTTCCGTGCCCGCATAGGCGCGCGAGATTTCGGCGGCCAGTTCCTCGACCCGCGCGGCAATCTGTTTCGCGCTGATCATCTGGTCGATGGCATAGGCTTTCTGCGTCATATTCGTCCCTCGGCACACGGCCCCTTGATTTTTCGGCGCGACTTTAGGACATAGCCCGCGATCCCGTAAAGAGCGTGCGCATGCCCAGTCACCGCGAATATCGCCATATGCCCTACACTGCACAGCAGATTTTCGATCTGGTGGCCGATGTGGGGCGCTACCCCGAATTCCTGCCCTGGACCGCCGCTGCACGCATCCGCTCGCGCAAGCCTATCGAGGGGGGCGAGGAGATCGAGGCTGATCTGGTGATTTCCTTCAAGGTCTTTCGCGAGAAATTCGGCAGCCGCGTGCAGCTTTACCCCGAGGACGGGCGCATCGACACGACCTATCTGGACGGGCCGTTCCGCTACATGATCTCTCACTGGAAGGTCGCGGATGCAGAGGATGGTGGCTGCATCGTGGATTTCGATGTCGATTTCGAGTTCCGCAACCCGGTGCTGCAACGGCTGATCGGCGTGGTGTTCGATCAGGCGATGCGCCGCATCGTCGGCGCGTTCGAGGCGCGGGCGAAGGAACTTTACGGGTAGCGGGGCAGACGGGTGGTCGCCCTTACCTCCCCTTTGGCCCGGCCAGGAACCAGATGATCAGCCCGACCAACGGGAATACCAGAACCAGCAGGATCCAGAGCACTTTGTGCAACTGGGGCACGCCCGAATTGATGATCGATACGGCCGCCCAGATCACGAGGGCAAGGTGAAGTATGCCCAGAACGCCTGTGAAATTCGTGTTCATCGCTGTCCCTTTTTGTTTTCAGTGCTGATGCAACACCTTCAACGCGCAGCCCCGGCCCGGGTTCCGCGCGCTATGCCTCTTCCGCGCGCTGGCGCGCCCACATCTGCGCATAACGCCCACCATGTGCCAACAGCGCCTCATGCGTGCCATGCTCGACAATTTCGCCCTGATCCAGAACGATGATGCGGTCGGCATCGACCACCGTTGACAGCCGGTGCGCGATGGTCAGCACGGTGCGCCCTTGCCCCATCGCACGCAGGCTTTCCTGAATGCTCTGCTCGGTCTGGGTATCAAGCGCGCTGGTTGCCTCGTCCAGCAGCAGGATCGGCGGGTTTTTCAGCAGCGTCCGCGCGATCCCCACGCGCTGTTTCTCGCCGCCCGAGAGCTTCAGCCCCCGCTCGCCCACTGCCGTGTCATAGCCTTCGGGCAATGTGGTGACGAAATCATGGATGCGGGCAGCGCGGGCGGCGGCCTCGATCTCGGCGCGGGTGGCACCCTCGCGGCCATAGGCGATGTTATAGGCGATGGTGTCGTTGAACAGCACTGTGTCCTGCGGCACCACACCGATGGTCGCGTGCAGGCTGGATTGCGTAACATCGCGGATATCCTGCCCGTCAATCCGGATCGCCCCGCCCGTCACATCATAAAAGCGGAACAACAGCCGCCCGATCGTCGATTTGCCCGAGCCGGAGGGGCCGACAATCGCCACCGTCTCGCCCCCTTTCACATGCAGGTCGATGCCGCGCAGGATGGGGCGCGCGGGGTCATAGCCGAATTCGACACGGTCAAAGACCACCTCACCCTTTGTCACCGCCAGCGGCGGCGCGTCCGGTGCGTCGCGCACATCGGGGGGCTGGTCCAGCAGGTCGAACATCTCGGCCATATCGACCAGCGCCTGGCGGATCTCGCGATAGACCGTGCCCAGAAAGTTCAGCGGCATGGTGATCTGGATCATGTAGGAATTGACCAGAACGAAATCACCCACGGTCAGGTCGCCCCGCTGCACACCGATGGCGGCCAGGATCATCACGGTCACAAGCCCTGTCGTGATGATCAGCGCCTGCCCGAAATTCAGAAACGCCAGCGAGTAGTTGGTGCTGACGGCGGCTTCTTCATACTTCGCCATGGCCCCGTCATAGCGCCGCGCCTCCATCGCTTCGGCATTGAAATACTTGACGGTCTCGAAATTCAGCAGGCTGTCGATGGCCTTCTGGTTGGCGTCCGTGTCCTGCTGGTTCATGATCCGGCGCTGGCGCACGCGCCATTCCGTGATGCGAAAGGTGAACCAGACATAGAGGGTGATCGTCACCACCACGGCGACCAGATACCAGACATCGAACAGCCAGAAGAAGATGCCCGCGATCATCAGAAGCTGCAGGATCAGCGGAAAGATCGAGAAGAGAAGGAAGCGTAGCAGGAATTCCACCCCCTTCACCCCGCGTTCGATGATCCGGCTCAGGCCGCCGGTCTTGCGGGTGATGTGGTAGCGCAGGCTCAGGCGGTGGATATGGCCAAAGGTTTCCAGCGCAAGCTGGCGCAGGGCGCGCTGGCCCACGCGGGTAAACAGCACATTGCGCAATTCCTGAAAGCCGATTTCCATAAGCCGCGCAACGCCATAGGCCACGGTCAGCCCCACGGCCCCTATGGCCAGCATCCAGGCCGCACCATCGCCTGCCAGCGCATCGACTGCGGCCTTGTAGAAAAACGGCGTGCCCACCGCGACAACCTTGGCCAGCACGAGCGCGATCAGTGCCAGAACGACCCGCTGGCGCGCCCAAAGCGCATCGGCCGGCCACAGATAGGGGATGACGCGCCGGATCGTGCGCCAGCCGCTGGCGCGCTCCTGCGCGGCACTGGGCTGCACGGCATCCGTGCCTTGGGTCTGAGTCTCTGTCATGGCGCGCGGTCCCGGCTGGCTGCGTGCAACCTAGCGACGGGTGGCGCGAATGGCCAGAGCGCGCGGCGCGCATCGGCCGCCCTGTTCAGACGCCGCCCCGTTCCGACAGCTTCATCAGCACGATCCCGGCCACGATCAGACCGGCGGCCAGCAGCCGCTGCGCGCTCAGCGCCTCACCCAGCACCAGAACGCCCAGCGCAAAGGCACCGATCGCGCCGATCCCCGTCCAGATCGAATAGGCCGTGCCAAGCGGCAGCGATGCCATTGCCATGGCCAGCAGCCCGAACTGCCAAACATCGCCAGAACCATGATGATCGTGGGGGTGGTGCGGGTAAAACCAACCGACTGTTTCATCGCCAGCGCCCAGACGATTTCCAGCGCGCCTGCAGCCAGCAGATATATCCAGGGCATGTGATCCTCCGTCAGATCCAGGTCGTCCTGGAAGGTCACATCCACGCGGGCGGGGGGCGTCCCTGCCCCGATACAGCTATGCCAGCGCACAGGTCGGTTCAAGCCCGGCCCGGACCCGTGCCGACAGGTGGTTGCCCAATGGCAACCAGCAGCGCTTCACTCCGCCGTCGGATCAGGCGCTTCCGGGATCACGAAGACCTGCCCGGGATAGATCAGATCGGGATTGCGGATCTGGTCGCGATTGGCCTCGAATATCCGCATGTAGCGGATGCCTTCGCCATAGCTGACGCTCGATATCCCCCACAGCGTATTGCCCGGCTGCACGGTCAGCGCCTGCGGCCCCTGCGCGTCGCGCGCCATTTCGGGGGTCACACGCTCGAACGGGATTTCTGCGCGCGAGGTCACGCGCTCCTGCGCGTCCAGCTCATCAACGCGCAACTGATACACGCCCCGGTCGATCCCTTCGAGTTGCGCGCGCCAGTTGCCATCGGCCTCGGCGCGGGCGCGCAGGATGGGCTGATTGTCGAGATAGATCTGCACCTCGGCATCGGCGCGGGTCGAGCGGCCGCTCAGCGCGACTTCGCCTTCAGCGTCATAGACGACCGAGTCGATCTGCACCGTGGGTTCGAGATCGGGCATGCGCGGGGCCTCACCCAGCATCTGGACCGACCCGTCCGACCGCAGCAACATCGCCAGCGGGGCAGTATCGGCCTGCGCCTCTGCACGCTGGGGCGCGGGGTCCCCCGATGCGTCCAGCGCGGGCGCGGATTGTGGCTGGGCGTCGGCCTGCGGTGCGGCAGCCGCGTCGCCTGTGTCGGGGGCCGGTGCCTCGGGGTCTGGCGAGGTCGCCGCAATCTCGATCTGGCCGGAGGTATCTGCCGGGGCATCGCCCATTGCACGCGCGACCTCGGGGGCGTCAACGCTTTGCTCGGACGGTGTGGTGCCGTGCTGCAGTGCCGGGGGTGACCCGGCGGCAGCGGCCACATCGCTGTCAGGGAAAAGCGGCGCGACATCGACCTGCCGCGCGGTCATGACGGGGGCATCGGCGTCAGCCTCGGGCGCGGCATCGGCCAGCGCGGCGCTACGCGGGGCCAGCATCAGCGTATCGGCAGAGCGCAGACGGTTCCCGTTGGGCAGCCGCGCCTGCAATTCCAG